>Ga0118677_10001289_pt1 | contig 53751 bp, 36 predicted proteins | sample AliMusrvi5mmetaG_FD_86154 | JGI IMG/M metagenome (GOLD analysis project Ga0118677, IMG submission 86154) | reverse complement strand
GTCCCACGCCGCCCGACAATCCACCCCCCCCCAGTGAGGATGCCGCGCCGGCTACCATAGGTTGGACCTGTCCGAATCTAGCGAAGGCGGAGGCTTTATTCTCCTGTTTCATCTCGCCCCGGCTTTCCTCGTCCAGGCTGGTCTCAGCCTCAGCCGGAGACTCCGGCTCCGCCGCGGCTCCGCCGCGTGGCTCGATCGTCATGTCCCGCTCCAGGACCGGGAACAGCCCGGTGCGCGCCTGGGTCAGGAAAAACGGCAGGCAGACCAGCGCCAGGACGGCCCAAGCGCCTCGACGGGCCCACAGCACCGTCTTGCCCGCGGAGGGATGCTCGGCCAAAGCCCGATGCAGCGCCGCGCACAAGAGGACCAAGAGCCACAGCCAGCGCGGCGCTCCCGGCTCATGCCAAGCCAAGCCCAGCCCCACCAAGGCCGTCAGCCCCCACGGCCGGGCGAACAGCTTCTGGAACGCGGCCACGACGATGAGCAGCAAAAAGAAATCCAGCAAGGTCCAGGCCCCGGTCCAGGTCGAAGAAGCCTGGTCCACCCCTCCGGCCGCGAACAAGCGCCAACCCGGAGGCAGGTGCAGCTTGGCGGAGACCGACTCGAAGTCATGGCGCCAGCCCGTGGCGGGCGGACGCCGGCCCTCGAAGCGGCTGTCCGCCACCACATTGACCTCCTGCCGGCGCATCTCGAGCCCGGCCGGAGCTCCGCTCGCCAAGGATGTGAGGAACTGATCCTCGTTGTCCACGGAGACGCGGCCCAACTCCGTGCCTGAAGCCGCCTCCAGCCGCCAACTCCGGTTCATGGTGCCTTTGATGCGGTCGCGCGCGGAGAAGCCCCGGCCATCGAAATCCAGCCAGAGCTCGCGCTCGATGCTCAGCCAATCCGCGGGCGGCGGGTCGTCGCCGCGCCGACGCTGGACCAGGCGCAGAGCGGTGCCGGGCTTGACCAGATAGGCGGGCAAGCTCTTCCAATCCTCGGGCAGTTGGGTCTGCTGCGGGTCCAAGGTCGGAGCGCCTTCCAGGTCTGCCTGGCGCAGGTCCGGTCGCGCGTCGAAGACCCAGACCTCGTCGTTGTCCCAGGTCCCTCCCGGCACCGAAGCGCGCAGTTCGTCTTCCTGGCTCGTGCGCCGGGCTGAAAGAGTCACGTCCCAAAGACCCGCGCGCACCTGCACGCGCAGATGGCCGTCCGAGTCCAAACGGGCCGGGATCGGACTGACCAATGACATGGGCACGAAGCCATCGGGCAAGGCGCGGCCCAGCACCGCCTCGCGGTCCGGGCCCGAGACCTTGAGTTGGACGCGCGTCAGCAGCTGCAGAGGCACCTCGTCGATGAGTCGACGGTGCACGGTCACGTCGATGCGCGCCTCTTCGCGGCCCGTCGCGGGCCTGGCCTTGGCCTGCAGCCACAGATGGTTGATCTCGTCGCGCTGCGGGAACTCCACCGCCTCGCCTCGCACCGAGAGCGTCAGAAGGCCCGTCTCAGCCGGGACCACGAGCTGTTCCGGGAGGCGTTCCCAGCGGAAAGCGCCGGAGATGACGTGCGCGCCAGCCTTCTTAAGGAATATGGCCGGACTCTCGCCGCGGCGCAGGACCAGGCCAGGACCGCCGTCGAGGCGCACGCCCTGCGGCCAATGCTCGGAGCCTCCTGGCAGCACGGCCCAGCCCGGAGCCTCCACGCGCCAGCTCTGCTCGAAGCGGCCGCCCTTCTCATCCAAGGCAAGCTTCAAGGCACCGGGCCAGAGGCACTCCTTCCGGTCCTGGCCGTGGAAGAAGGAGCACAAGGCCCCCTCCTGGCCCTTGAGCACCCAGGATATCCAGGTCTGCAGAGGGCCCGGGACATCTTCGCGCGAGATAGGCGCGGCCGCGACGGACGCGGTCATGCAAAGGATGGCGAGAAGGGATAAAAGCTTGGCGGGAAAATGCTTCATGAGGCCCCCGAAGTGCGCGATAGCCGGCTTGGGCCGAGTATATGACTAATGCAGCAGGGGGCGCAACAGGGCGGGCTAGGCCCCAATTCTCAGGTAAGCCGTAAATACCGCGCGTGAGGAGCCTGTAAGGCTCCGAGCGCGCCACCGGCCGCCGCGAAGCGGTGGACGGCAGGACCACAAACGGCTTGCCGCCCCCTTGCGGGGGCGGTTGCGCCCCAACACGACGGTCGTCGGGGCGCTCGCATGTGATACGGGCGCATTTATCCCCGCTATCAACAGGGGGCGGGGCCTACAAGTTGTGGTTGTCCTTAGGTCGAAACCAGTGCGGGATCGAGCACGGCCCATCGCGCCTGCTCGAATACATCGAAGAAGGCAAAATCTCGCAGCTTGGTGACCATACAACCTACGTGGCTGACCAGCTTGGCCGCGCGGCAAAGTAGCCGGAAGCGCAGATTCTTGATCTCGAATTTTTCCCAGCCCTTGGGCAGGGCGACATTTTTGAAAGTCTGCACCAGGTTGTAGGCGATCAAGCAGATCTGCAAGAACGCCGCATTGGCCATCAATTGCCCGCAGGGAAGTCGGTCAAGCCCGAAACCATCTTTGAGCTCGCCGATGGCCTTCTCCATGCGGCCGCGATCGTTGTGATGATCAAGCACTTCCAACGTGCTCATCGTTGCCGGAAGGCTCGTGATGATGGCCCGGTGCTTGATGGGATTCTTGAATAGCTCGAGCTGCCCGCTCAATTTCTTGGTCACGATCAGGCGAAAAGCGGGGAGGCGCTCGTGTTTGGACTTGTGCCCCATGACGTGAACCGTCTCCGCCAACAGGAAGCTCTCTTCGCCCCGGATCACCAGCTGCCATTTCTCGTCGGGTATCGTCTCGATGCTCGCCATCACCGCCGCGTCCAGGTCCGCGGTGATCGAGAATTCGATGCCATACTTGTCGCAGTAACGGAGCACCTCGGCATTATAGCCCGCGCTATCTGATCTCAAGCGCAGCTTGATACCTTGCGGCAACAAACGCCGGCATTGCGCCATTAGGCTTCGCAGGTGCGACTGCGGCGAGCTGTTCCCGGGACGAAACACGCCTGAAAGATAGACGTTCGGCTCATCCAGCCACGCCAACAGTGGATTGTAACCGTCGAACCCCTTATAGGTTTTCTGGGCTTCTTTCTTGTCGGCCTCCACCAAGCTCGAGTCGATATCCAGCGTCACATGTCCGCGACGCTGTCTGGCCAGCAAGCGCCGGACTTGCCGCGCATTGACGCGGCCCATTCGGCTGATCGTGCGTTGCCCGTGGCGCCGGAGAAAATCGCCCAGGCTGTTGGGCGCGGGAAGATTCTCCCACAACCAGCCTTGCAGCCCGCCGTCCTCGCGCAGAAGACGGGTGTCTTCCAAACTTTCGCCTCCGGAGATCAACGTCAGCGCCAGGCTCATGACGTAATCAGATGTCCGATATTTTCCTTGGCGCTCCCATATCCCGGATATGGCATCCAGGTCGCGGATCAATTTGCTTCGGTGGGCGAGCTCCGTCAGCAACGGCAGGCCGGCAAACGATGTCATCTTCTCGGTCGATTTTTCGACTTTCCATCCATGCCCCAGTTGCGCTATCATCTTTTCACCTCGCGGGTGAAAAGTTGGCGCTTTTCACCGATTCTTCCCTTCCGACGGGACGCGAGGTATTTTATTTTTTCAGGGGCACCTTGTCCGAGGATTGGGGGCTAGGGCTTGGCGGCCTGGCCCAGCTTCTCATGCTTGCGGCCGTACACGTAGCTCATCCAGGCGACCGCGGCATAGAGGATGTTCTGCGCCGCGTAGATGATGAACTGCAGGCGCTGCGGGGAACCGGCCGGCGCCTCTATCGCCTTCTGCAAAGTCCAGGCGATGAAGCCGGCAGAAGCGGCGGAGAAGAGCAGGCTGAAGAAAGGCGTGAAGCCCTGGGGCGCCTTCTTCTTGAGGAGGGCCGAGACGTCCGGCGCGAAAAGGAACAGGAAGGCCCCGCCGGTCGCCACCTGGATGGCCAAGGTCATGATGGAGATGCCGGCCTTGCCCAGCAAGGCCGGCAGGAAAGCGGACAGCAGAGCCGCGGCCCCGGCATAGAGCCCGAAGCTCACCACCAGCAGGGCCGCGCAGGCCGCGGCCGTAGCCGCCACAGCCGCCTTCCCGGACAGCTGGATGCCCTGCCGCCGCAGCACCTTGCCGATCAAGATCGGCGCGACCATGGTCAGGGCGCCGAATATGTTCTGCAGGCCCCAGAAAAACTGTCCGGCCAAAGGCGCGCTGATGAGACCCAAAGCCAAGGATGCGCTCATGCCCAGCAAAGCCCGATTGACCGGCGTGGCCCCGTGATGGCCGTCCTCGAAGGTCTTGAGGATCTGCGGCACAGCGAAGACGAAAGCCAAGCCGTTGCCGATGCAGTAGCCGGCCGTGCCGAGCAGGTCCAGGACCTTGGTCCAGGACGGGACCTGGATGGCGGCGTTGGTGAAGGCATGCTGGATGCCGATGAAGGCGATGCCGGTCGCGGCGCCGCCGGTCAGGTTGACCGCTACACGGCGCAAAGTCGAGTTCGTCTTCTTGGCTGCGGCCAGGGCGTCGGCCAGCGGCGCGTCCACGGCCACCGCGCCGGTCTCATCGGCTCCGGTCCGGACATCTCCCCCGAAGGGGATGGCTGCGGCCGAGGTCGCGCCCTCGTTGGAAACCTTGCGCGAGAGCACTGCGGAGACCTGGTCCTGGGTCGTCTGCAGATTGGCCAAGGGGTCGGAACCGGCAGCCTCTTGAGGCTTATCCGCGACCGGAGCCGGGAGGAGCGCGGCGGAGTCCGGCAGGACCGGGACGGAAGAGAGGACCTTGGCGTCGACTGCCGGGGCCGCGGCGTTGACCAGCGTCCGCTCGACCACGGCCGGATGGGACACGGGAAGCTGTGAAAGCGTGGCCGGCGACAGCGAAAGCGTAAGTGCGTTGTTCGAAAGCTCAGACGGCCCGAAGACCGCACCGGAGCCCAGCCCGGCCGGGACCGTGCCGACCGTAGCCTTACCGGATACGGGGCTTGCGACCACCACGGCGCAGACCTCGTAGCAGCCGAGGCCGGGGCTCAAGAGGATCACGGCGGCGGCCAAGACTACCGCGACGCCTTGCTTGAGCCTGCCGATATGGGACTTCATAACGTCCTCACCTTAAGAATAACAGTCGTTCTGTGGTGCGGAAGGGGCCTAAAGTCCGGAAGGGGATGGGTCCTAGGTCCGGCCCTTCCTTGGGCCCTTCGGAAGAAGCCTCAGTCCGAGACGGAATCAGGGTTTCCCGACCCGACAGAGCCGCCCGCCCAGGGCCCGGGTGATGCGGCCCAGGCTCGCTGGCCCCGACCTATTGGGCGCTGTCCCCGGGCAGCACATGCTCGGGGGCGTCCTGGAAGGATGTGACCCGGTCACCGGTGAAGTTCAGGATCCAGGCCCGGTCGAACACCTCTCCCGCCCAAAAGTCCGGGGCCGAAGTCCCGCCGAAGTCCTGGGCCATCTCCGGGATGACCTTATGCTCCCAGCAGATCAGGACCATGCGTCCCTGATAATCGGGGTTGCCCATGATGTCCTGGACCAGACGATCGAGCTGTTCGCGCTGATAGGGGGTCTTGATGGCCAGGCCCAAGTCCTTGGCCAAAGGCGTCACGGTCTGGATGGGCCGCACGGAGCCATCAGGGCCCTTGGGGGCCATGGCGTAGATCGCCGCCGGCGTGCCGTACTTGGTGACCGCCGGCGCATGCTCGAAGAAATCCACGAGGGCGTTGGCCCGCTGAAAACCCCGCTCGTTGAGCTGGTTGCCGGTGTCGGGCTTCTCGGCGTGGCGAATGATGATGACCTGGGCGGGGGCCGCAGCCGCCGTCCGCGCCAAGAGCGCCAGAACGGCGAGCGTCCCGATGAACCCCGCAAATCTCCTGCGTTGCCCCATGGCCTTGTCCCCCCATTTCGTCCGGAAATCGACAGACTCAATGATACCACGGACGCAGCCGGTGGTGAAGGCTTTTTTGCGCACACGACGGTTGCGGAGACATGGTTCCCCAGGCCAAGCCATAAACTGGTATAATTTATAAAGATTCAATCAGGGACCATTGTACCGGACTTGGTTTCATAAACCCTCTGGCCGCAGCCTTGCGACGATCGCGCTGGAGCGCCTATGGCGCCACGAGAACAGGGCACGCCTGACCGCGCAACACGGATCCCTGCCCCAGGAGACTTCAAGATGAACCAGTGCGACGCCCAGACCCTCCCATCGACCTATTCCGAGGCGCATCGTTGCCTGAAGAGCACCGGGCTCAAAAGGATCGGGAAACGCACCCTCTGCATGCACCACCGGACCATGCGGGATCGGAAAACCGCGCTCGACGCCGGCGGCCACAAGCCCTGACGCACGGCTGGACAGTTCCAGGAGGCAGACATGGCAAACATGAACAAGTCCCAAGGGCCGCACCCGCGCATCATCTTGGGCCTGCCGGACATCCAGGACCAGATCCGGATGGTCAATCGGGTCTCCACAACGGCGGTCGAGCCGGAGCTGGGACGCTGGGGCGACCTCGGCAACCTCCTCTGCGAGCTCTACGCCCAGCTGCAGCACAAGAAACAAGTCACCATATATCGGTTCGGAAGCAAGAGCGCCTCCACCTCCGACACCGCGCGGCAACCGAGTCCAAGCCTGCGGTCAGCCCGCCGCCACGGCCCGAAGGCGGGACGGAGTCGGGAGTGAACTCATGAAGACCCCCAACCAGAGAGAGCTCCACTCTCGAGCCGGCGCATCGTCCGGAGTGCTCGCACAGACCAGAGAGAATCAGAAAGTGATCCAGGCGAGCATGAAGCGTTGGCGGAGTCACAACAAATATGGCCTTTCCATAGGCCGCGGCCTCAGCGAGTCCGAATTGATCGACAAGGTGGCAGGCGAGACCGGCGCCAGCAAGAAGCATATCCGCAGCTCGCTCAAGCAAGAAGACTGACCGGACGCGACGAACGCCCTGAACGCCCTAGGGGAATGCGTTGTTGGTCACGGGCGGCAGCGACGCGCGCGGAACTTGAACCGGCCGAAGCGCCCCTGGAAGCCGCCCGCGGGCTTCGGCCCCGGCGCAACCGATCCTGGATGATGGGTCGCGGGCGCGCCGTGATGAGCCTGATGGGCCGCACGCGGGGGGACGGCGGGCTGCCTGGCGGAATAATCGAAACCTTCGATCTTGCGGCGCTCGATCTTAGCGCCCAGCGCACGCTCGATGTCGCGCACCATGGCCTCGTCCTCGTGCGTGACGAAGGTGAAGGCGTCGCCGGTCTTGGCGGCGCGGCCCGTGCGGCCGATGCGGTGGGTGTAAGCCTCAGTCGTGTCGGGCACGTCGAAATTGATCACATGCGTGATCTGGGAGATGTCGATGCCGCGCGAGGCGATGTCCGTGGCGACCATGATGTTGAACTTGCCCTCCCGGAAGCCCTCGAGCGCGGCCTTGCGCCGGTTCTGAGAAAGGTTGCCCTGCAGGGAGGTGGCGTCCAGGCCCTGGTCGTGCAGCCGCTGGGCCAGGCGCTTGGCGCGGTGCTTGGTGCGAGTGAAGATCAACACGGTCGAACCGCCGGCCTGCTCCAGGAGCTTGGTCAGCAGCGCGGACTTCAGGTGCTCGACGACGGGGTAGAGGGCGTGGGACACGGTGGCCAGCGGCACGGTGTGGTCGACCTGCACGGTGACCGGCTGGCGCAGGATCTCATGCGCGAGCTTGCGGATGTCGTCGGGCATCGTGGCCGAGAAGAGCAAGGTCTGCCGGTGCGCCGGAAGCTGCTTGAGGACCTTGCGGATGTCGGGCAAGAATCCCATATCGAACATACGGTCGGCTTCGTCGATGACCAGGACCTCCAGGCGCGACGGTTTGAAGACTCCGTGCTGCATGTGGTCGAGCAGACGCCCCGGGCAGGCCACGACGATCTCGACGCCGCTGCGCAGGCCGCTGACCTGGGGGCTGGCGCCGACTCCGCCGTACACGGTGAGGCTGCGCAGTCCGGTCTGCCGGCCGAGCTCGCGGAAGGCCTCCTGGATCTGGTCGGCCAGCTCGCGCGTGGGCGCCAGGATCAGGGCGCGCGTGACGCCATGGGGGCCAGAGAGCAGGCGCTGGAGGATGGGCAGGGCGAAAGCCGCGGTCTTGCCGGTCCCGGTCTGCGCCAGGCCCATCACGTCGCGGCCTTGGAGCACGGGCGTCATGGACTGCAGCTGGATAGGCGTGGGCTTGGAGTAGCCGAGCGCGCGGATGCCGGCGGATATGCGGGGGTCGAAGTTGAAGGAAGAGAAGCCCATGGTGTTGTCGCGCTTCGTGGAGGGTGCGCTACGGCGCGGAGCGATGACTCTATTGTAGCAATTACGGACTAGAGCCGCAGCAGCGCCATCTTCAGGGGCGGCCGGCCGTCAGGGCTGGGGAAGTCGCTTTCCGGCGCGATCCACTCCACGACGCGGGTCGGACGGCCGGCCTTGCGGGCGCTGCGCTCCAACTGCTCCAGCCAGGCCTCGCGCTCGGCCCGCGCCGCGTTATTGCAGCAGATCAGCGCGCCGCCCTCGGCCACGCAGAGCAGGGCGGGCTTGAACACCGCCGGATAATCGCGGATCACGTCCACCACGCCGAACGGGCTCTGGGCGTAGCGGGGCGGGTCCAGGAACACCAGATCGAAGCGCCGCGGCTCCAGCTTCGGGAACGGCGGCAAGCGCCGGCCCCGCACGACCTGACTCTGGCCCAGTCCGGAAAGCTGCCGCAAAGCGGCGAAGGCGTCGCTATGCACGAAGCTCATCTGGATGGGCAGGTCGTTGAGCCGGGCGTTCTCCCCGCCGACCGCGAGACTGGAGAGCGAAAAGTCCACATTGACCACGGAGCTCGCCCCGGCCTTGGCCGCGGCCACCCCCACCCCGCAGGTGTAGGCGAACACATTGAGCAAAGACTTGCCTGCCGCCTCTTGCATCACCCGGCGCCGCGCCGCGCGCATGTCGAGGAAGAGCCACGGGTCCTGGCCCGCGTGCCGGCCCTGAATACGGTAACTCACGCCCAGCTCACGCGCCAAGCGCGGCGCCGCAGCGGCGGCCTGCCTCTCCGGGGAGAGCGTGTTGACGACCCGCGAATTGGGCCGGCTGCGGTCGTTATAGACCGGCGTCAGGCCCGGCAAGGCCTGGACGTAGAAGGCTTCCAGAGCCGCCAGTTGGGACGGCGGCAGCGGTTCGTGGAAGCTCTGCACGAGCAGCAAGCCGCCGTAGCGGTCCACGGTCAGCCCGGCCTGACCCTCCACGGTGCCATGGAACAGACGGTAGGCGTCGGTCTCTTCGGCGTGCAGCCGGCTCAGCAGCTCGGCGCGCCGGTCGAGGGCCGCGGCCAGGCGACCGCAAAGGGTCTCAGGCATAAGGAGGAGCATTATAGCACGGCGGCGAAATTGATAGACTAGCCAACGAGGCTCATCCAGTGTCCATATTCCTCTCGGCGCCTCTGCGGGTCATCCTCTTCATCGGAGGGCTCATGGCCGCGCTCTTGCCGCGGCGGGCCGAGCTCTGGCTCGGCCCGCGGCTGGGACGCCTGGTGCTGGCCTGCGGCGGCTTCAAGCGCCGCATCGCCGCCGACAATATCCGCCGCTGCTTCCCCGAACTGGATCTGCAAGGCCGGCGCGACCTCCTGGTCAGGAACTTCGAGCATTACGGGATGCTCTTCTTCGAGTTCCTGCACTTCTTCTGCCCGCTGCCGGGACACTACCGGAGCTACGCCCGGCGCGTCAGCCGGCTCGTGGGCCGAGAGCATTGGGATCGGGCCCACGCGAAGGGCAAGGGCATCATCTTCGTCGCCTGCCACATCGGCTTCTGGGAGATGCTGGCCGCCGCCGGCGGACTGGCGGGGTTCGCGCCGCTCGTGGTGACGAAAGTCCTCAAGCCAGCTTGGCTCAATGCCAAGATCACGGCTTGCCGCCTCTCCACCGGCGTGCGGGCCGCGTACCATCCGGGCTCGGTGCCCCAGATCTTGAGGGAGCTGCGGCGGGGCGGGTCCGTCGCGTTCATGAACGATCAGTACGCCCGACCGCCGATGGGCATCCCGGTGCCGTTCTTCGGCGTCAAGCCCAACACCCTGGCCGCCGTGGCGCCGATCGCCCAGAGGACGGGCGCCGCGATCGTTCCTGTCTCCTGCTACCGTGACGAGGACGGAGTCTCGGTCGTGGTCGTGGAGCCCGAACTCGACTTGGGCCCGGCCTTGTCCGATACCGAGAAGGCCACCGCGATCCTGGCCGCGAGAGTGGAGACCTGGGTGCGTCGGCACCCCGAACAGTGGCTATGGATCCACCGCCGGTTCAAGAACGCAATCTGGCCGGAGGATGACGCCGAGCGGGCCTGACGCCCCAGGCCTCAGGCGAGGCGCAGCAGTTCGGCCTCGGTCTCCGCGGCGAAACCCTCCAGAAGCTCGCGCGTGGAGACGATCTCGTTGACACGGTAGACATTGGACCCCGCGAAGACCACCGCGTGCTCGAGGTTCCCGCTCACCGCGTTGAACAGGGCCTTGGCGATGCAATAGGGGGCGGTGCGCGGGTCGCAGGTCTTGAGGCACTGATAGCCGCAATGGAAGGGCTCCCCTTCCCCGCGCATGATGCGGTCGATGAACGGCGTGCGGATGGCCCGGCCCGGCATGCCGACCGGGCTGTCGATGATGACCACGTCCTCCGGCCGCGCCGAGAGGTAGAGGTCCTTGAAGGACTGCGCGACCGAGCACTCGTGGGTAGCCACCAAGCGGGTGGCGATCTGCACGCCGGAGGCGCCCAGCGCTAGGAAACGGGCCGCATCCTTGCCGTCGAAGATCCCGCCCGCCGCGATGACGGGCACCGGGCGGTCCGCGCAGTCCCGCGCCACGGCCAGCACCTCGCGGACCAGCCCCTCCAGGACTCCCGGAACCGGGGCTTGGACGTCGTCCTTACGAAAGCCGAGATGTCCGCCGGCCATCGGACCTTCCACGATGAAGGCGTCGGGAATGCGCCCGTAGCGCTTCTTCCAGCTCCGGGCGATGATGGCGGCAGCCCGGCCGGAGGAGACGATCGGGATGAGCCGGGTGTCGGTCCCCTCGGCGTGCTGAGGCAAAGACAGTGGCAGCCCGGCCCCCGAAGCGATGAAATCCGCGCCAGCTTGGGCCGCCGTGCGCGCGAGCTCATCGTAGTTGGTCAGCGCTCCGAGGATGTTGACGCCGACGACGCCAGAGGTGGCGGCCTTGGCTTTACGGATCTCTTCGCGCAGAGCCTTGCGCGAGGCGGCCGGGTAATCGCTCTCGTTCTCCAGCGTGCCATAGCCCAGGCCCACGCCCGCGATGGTGCCGGCGGCCCCGCAGGCCGCCACGGCCGCGGCCAGCGCGGCGGTGGACACCATGACTCCCATGCCGCCCTGGACGATGGGCAGCTCGACTTTCAGGTCTCCGATGAGGAGCGGACGCAAGGCTCCAGGCATAATCCTCCCGCAGTGCGCGGCTAAATCTTCCCGCAGCAACGAGCTGAAGGCTGGCTCGCGATGGGCCCGACCGGCGGCCTTGCGAAGGTGGGATCGCCCTCGACCGCCATATTCATTTTAGCAAATTCGGCGGCTTCGAGACTGCCCCGGTCCCATCTAAAAAGCGACGAAAGTCCCAACCCGGCCTAGGTCCAAAAATCGCCTTTTCCAGCCCCGCATGGCCCATCAGACGGGCCCCGGCTCCGGGATATAATGGTGACGGCTTTCTGGAGGTCACATCCTTATGCCCAATTCCCGCAGCGCCTTCATCCTCATCCTGGCCGCCGCCTTCTGCCCGCCCGGCTCGGCCCAGGTCTTCGAAGGCCGCCTCACCAACACCAGGATCTCGTCGGTGCCGCAGCTGGTCGTCGGCGCGCTGGGCGCCCAATCGTCCGCCGGCCTGCCGCAGATCACCAGCGACCTGGGCGCGACGCTCGCCCCCTCCCTATCCGCTTCGGCCTTGGCCACGCCGCAGGTCTCGCTCCAGCTGTCCCCCCTGCCGGTCCTGTCCCAGACGACTCCGGCCGCCGCGCCGGTCCTGCCGCCCGCCGTCCTGCAAACCGCAGCGCCATCCATGAAGATCTCCGCCGTAGCTGACGCCGTGACTCCGGCCCTCCAGACCCTCCAAGCGCCCGACCTCAAGGGCGAGGACGCGGCTTCGGCGGCGGAGCGTGTCATGTCCCCAGTCCTGGGCCAGACCCGGGAGTCCTTGCCGCTCGCCGTTTCCGAACCGACGCCGGCGCCCTTAGCGCCTGTCCCAGCCCTCCTCACCAAGAGCCGCGGCGGCCCGCTCCTCAAGCAAGTCAGCTTCTCAGAAGAAATCTCCGCCCAGCACCAAAGCCTCTTCCAAGAGACCCTGACCCGCCGCAAGGCCGGCTGGACCCGCCAACTCGCGGCCATGGGCGTGAAGCTCGAAGGCCCGGTGGCTCCGGTCGTGACCGTGCGCTCGGCCAAGGATATCGCAAAAGGGACCAAGGTCGAGTTCACCGCAGACTGGAACCAAGGCGAGATGCACGTAGGCGCCTTCAAGGCCATCGTCACGCTCAAGAACGTGGATCCCGAGCTGCGCCGCCTGCCCGCGCCCGAGCCGGCCAAAGAGCGCCAGCTCCGCCTGCGCTTCAAGAAAACCATCCTGGCCAAGGTCGGCGGAATCGACATGGAATCCCAGGTCACGGACCCGGACATCGCGTCCTATCTCGAGTCCAAGGGCCTGCGTCTCCTGTCCAAGGGCTGGGACGGCTATTACACCGTGGCGGTGACCGGCCGGGACCAGGCCGACGCGGTCGCCCGCGGCATCTCGGGCACGGGCATCGTGCTCTACGCCACCCCGCTCACTTTCACGGTCCCGGAAGCCAACCAGATCCAGATCGTCTTCAAGAAGTCCACGGTGCGCTCCTTCGGCGGGCTCAACGTGGAGACCTCGGTGGACGAGACCAAGATCGGGACGCTCCTGCGCGACAAGGGCCTACGCGTCCTGTCCATCGACCGCGACGGGATCTACACCGTGGGCGCGGAAGGCCTCTCGGCCTCGGCCATGGCCGGCGCGCTGCAGAACGAGGCGGGAGTGCTCTACGCCAGGCCCATGAAGTTCGACCCACCCACGGCCAGCCAGTTCATCATCTCTTTATACGACAAGTACGTGGCCTCGATCGGCGGCATCAACATCGAGAAAGCGGTGAGCGAGGACGACGTAGCCGGCCTTCTGAAGCGCCACGGACTCATGGTGGTCAAGATCCTCAACAACGGCGCCTACAAGGTGGCCCGGGTCTCGGACGCCGCCCCGGCCAAGGATCTGGTCGCGGCGGTCTCCCGGGAGCCTATCGTCAAACAGGCCCTGCCCCTAGGCGGGGTCGCCGACGAGCAGATCCAGTCCGCAGCCAAAAGCGTAGCCTCCTACAAGGGCCGGCCCTGGTCCTCGGAAGAGTACAACATGGCCTACGGCACGACCTATTGGAGCCTGGAAGAGCGAGGCGCCACCTCGGAGCAGCTCAAGCTCTTCGAGAAGCTCTGCGACGACGCGCCGGTCTTGGGCGGCGGCTTCAACCCCTGGTCCGGGGACTGACGCGCTCAGGCGTCATGACCCCTTCGGACGCACGATGAAGGACGCCTCCAGGCCTCCGACCGAAGAATCTCCCACGAAGAGCTGGAAGCGGCCGGGCTCGACCGTGAACCGGCCGTCCCGGGCGTAGAAGCCCAGTTCCTCCGGCCCCAACTCGAACTCCACGCCGCGAGCCTCTCCAGGGGCCAAGCTCACGCGCCGGAAGCCCTTGAGCTCGCGGACCGGCCGGGTGACGCTCGCGGCCAGATCGCGGATGTAGAGTTGGACCACCTCGTCTCCGGCTCGCCGTCCGTTGTTCTCCACCTGGACTGAGACCTTGAGCCGCCCGTCCGCGGGAATGGAGCCGGCGCTGAGGCTCAGATCGGAGAGGACGAAGTCGGTATAGCTCAAGCCGTAGCCGAACGGATAGAGCGGAGTGGACGGGATGTCCAGATATTTCGAGGTGTACTTATTCTGCTCGTCGGTAGGCCGGCCCGTGTTCTTATGGTTGTAGTAAAGCGGCTCCTGCCCCACGCTGCGCGGGAAGGTGGCCGGCAGCTTGCCTCCGGGGTTCACGACGCCGAAAAGCGCATCGGCTACCGCATGACCGCCCTGGGTGCCCGGCTGCCAAGCCTCGAGCAGGGCCGGGACCGCCTCGGAAACCCCGGTCAGAGCGAGGGGCCGGCCGTTGACGAGCACGACCGCCGTGGGCAAGCCGAGCGCGGCCACGCTCCGGGCCAGCTCCAGTTGACGGCCGGGTAGGCCGATATCGGACCGCGAAGAGGCCTCCCCGCTCATGTCTGGGGTCTCGCCCAGGACCATGACCACGGCCCGGCTCTTCCCTGCGATCTTCAAGGCCTGTGCGATGCCATCGCTCCCGCCGCCCTGGACCTCGCAACCACGCGCGAAGACCACTTGGGTCTTGGGGGAGACCGCGGCGCGGATACCGTCGAGTATGCTGACCGCGTCCTCGGCCCGACCGTCCCCGGTCCACGAACCCAAAAGCGCGGCCTTGTCGTCGGCCAAGGGACCGATCACGGCCAGCGTTCCCAGGTCCTTGGCCAAAGGCAGGACCGCGCCCTTGTTGCGCAGAAGGACCAGGCTCCGGTCCGCGGCCTCGCGCGCCGCGCGTAGGTTCTCCACGCTGAGCAGATCCTTTTCGCGGGCTGCGTCAGTGTAAGGCCGCTCGAAGATCCCGGCCCGGAACTTGACCCGCAGGATGCGGCGCACGGCCTCGTCGATGACCTTCTCCGGCAGGCGCTTCTCCTTGAGGAGCGCGGGCCCATGCTCGCCGTAAAGACGGCTGACCATCTCCATGTCCACTCCAGCGCTCAACGCCTTGCGCGCGGCCTCGGAGCCGTCCGCGGCGAAGCCGTGGGCAATCAGCTCCTGGACCGCTTTCCAGTCGCTGACCACGAAGCCGTCGAAGCCCCATTCTTTGCGCAGGACCTGGGTCAGAGTGAAAGGGTTGGCCGAGGAAGGGACACCGCCCAGGTCGGTGAATGCGCTCATGAAAGTGCCCACTCCGGCCTGCGCCGCGGCGAGGAACGGCGGGAAGTACACGTTGCGCAACGTGATTTCGGAGACCTCGGTGGTGTTATAATCGCGACCGCCTTCGACCGCCCCATAAGCGGCCCAATGCTTGGCGCAGGCCACGACCTTGTCCGAGGCCGAATAATCCTGGCCCTGGAAGCCTTGGACGCGCGCTCGGGCCAGCGCGGAGCCGAGGTAGGGGTCCTCCCCCGAGCCTTCGGCGATGCGTCCCCAGCGCGCGTCGCGCGCGATGTCCACCATGGGCGCGAAGGTCCAGCGCACGCCCGCGGCGGAGGCCTCGAGCGCGGCGACGGACGCGTCGCGTTGCGCCAAGGCCGGGTCGAAGCTCGCAGCCTCGGCCAAAGGGATGGGGAACACCGTACGGTAGCCGTGGATGACGTCGAAGCCGAAGAGGATGGGAATCCTCAACCGGGAGCCTTCCACCGCGGCTTTCTGGACCTCGTTGACGCGCCGGGCTCCCCGCACGTTGAGGACCGAGCCCAACCGGCCCTGGCGCGCCAGGTCGGAAAGCTCGGGGCCAGCCGAGCCATCGAACCCGCCATCAAGCTGCTGGAGCTGGCCGAGCTTCTCCGCGACCGTCATACGGCGCAGCAGCGCTTCGACGCGCCGCTCGACATCGGCTGGAGGCAACGCGCCCCAAGCGCTTCGTGGCATGGAAAGCGTCATATAGACTGCGGCTAGGATGAATCCGTGCATGGTTCCCCCCGTCTGGCCAGCGCACAGTCTAGACAGGCCCCCAGGGCCCTGTCAATAGGCGGGAAAGAGTGGGGCCCAGACCCCCGACGGGTCTGGGCCCCTTGCGATAGCGTCTAGACGTCTACCAGCTGATAGCGCCGGTCTTCAGTGAATTGAAGGAAGCCGACTTCCCAAGGCCTTGGCCGACCGAGGATGTTGAAGAACCGTCCCCCTGGTCGTCCGTGGCCGGCACCGGGTCCGACTGCGGCGCGGGCTGGCTGTCGATGAAGGTCCCAGAGCTGTCGTACGAGTTGGTGCTGCCATCCTGATTAAGGATCAGGACGACGAGCTGTCCATCCTCGTCCGACTGGAACTGGACCGCGACCGCCTGGGAGTTCAGATACACCGGATCGAACGCCGGCGAATCCGAAGTGTCGTAGAGGTAGGCATCCTGGTTGTCTCCGGAGATGTCCACCTTCCGCGTGCGGTCGGGGCTGAACAGGACTTGCCCCGTCGGCTTGCCGTTCTGGTCGAACAGGTTCATCGCGCCATCGTCCAGCACGGTCGCGATGGTGAGTTGGCCTTGGTCGTCCGTCTGGAACTGAACGTCACTGACGCCAGAACCCAGATAGACGGGGTCGAAGGCCGGCGGCACATCCGCAGTGTCCATCAGATAGGCCGCATTGCTGTCTCCTGAGACCACGACCATCCTCGTCCCATCCGGGCTGTTGTAGACCTGCGAGCTCGGATCAGGCGTCGGCGCGGGCGCAGGCGGCACCGGTGTCGGAGGATAAGGATACGGGTAAGGATACGGCCAGGGTCCGGGATGCCACGGGCCGGGGTGCCACGGCCCAGGATGGGGTCCGGGATGCCACGGGCCAGGATGCCACGGATCGGGACCGGGATGCGGTTGCGGCGCAGGCGGCATGGGCACCGGATGCGGATGCGGGCCAGGCTGCGGCCCCGGTTGCGGGTGCGGGCCAGGCTGCGGCCCCGGTTGCGGGTGCGGGCCAGGCTGCGGTCCCGGTTGCGGGTGCGGGCCAGGCTGCGGTCCCGGTTGCGGGTGCGGGCCAGGCTGCGGTCCCGGTTGCGGGTGCGGGCCAGGCTGCGGTCCCGGTTGCGGGTGCGGTTGCGGCGCAGGTTGTGGGTGCGGCTGCGGCGCAGGTTGCGGCGCAGGCTGAGGGTGCGGCTGCGGCGCAGGCTGAGGGTGCGGTTGCGGCGCAGGTTGTGGGTGCGGCTGCGGCGCAGGCTGAGGGTGCGGCTGCGGCGCAGGTTGCGGCGCAGGCTGAGGGTGCGGTTGCGGCGCAGGTTGCGGGTGCGGCTGAGGCGCGGGCTGAGGCCCCGGGCCCGGATGCGGCCGATCGGGCAGGGACAGCATCAGACTGGATTTCTGCTTCAGCGCATTGTTTGCCTTCAACGCTTTCTTTCCGTTCAACATCTTTGTCTGCTGAAGCGCATCAGTGGGCTGCAACCCCTTGTCGGGCTGGATCCCGAGTTTCGGGACATTCTCGAGTTCCAGGAAGTTCTGTGCGAAAGCGGCTACTGAATAGTTAAGCAGCCCCCCTGCCAGAACCATGGCTAGCAATCTCGACTTCCTCATCATGACACCTCTTCCATCATTGATGCTCCCTGACCATATCAAGGATTACAGGTTCTACAATTCTAACCAGGAAACGCAATCGAAGCCAGAGACCATGGGCCCATGTCCGCCTGGGTCTAAAGACCTATACCCCAGTAACCCCGCGATGTTCTGTTTCAGGAAGGCCGTGGTATGATGCTTTCATGGAATCAGGGATTGCTCCTGCGATTCTCACTTCGGCTCCGGTTGCGGCCATAGGCCAGTGATGCAATGCCGCCCCGGCTGCGCAGCCTGCTGTATCGCGCCTTCCATCTCGAGTGCGCTGCCCGGACTGCCCCAGGGCAAAGCCGCAGGGCTGCGTTGTCTACATCTGGAGGATGACCTGCGCTGCGAACTCTGGGGACACGCCGACTATCCTGAAGTCTGCCGTCGGTTCACGCCGGACCCCGAGGTCTGCGGCTCCGGTCGCGAGGAGGCCTTGGGGCTTCTGGAGACCTGGGAAGCGGCCACCCGGCCCACGAATTAAAGCGCCCCCGGGAATCGGCGTCCCGGGGGCGAGTGTCGTAAGGTCTTAAGGAGTCACGCCGGCGGCCTTGGCCTCGGCCATCTCGTAGAGCCGTTCGATGCGCAGCATCGTATCCGGGTGCGTGACGAAGAGGTTGAAGAGGAAGTCATCCTGCTTGCCCACCACCATGTCGGAGAGCGGGTCGGACTTCGGCAAAGCCCCCGCCTTGTACATCTGCTCGAGCGGGTTCACCGTGAAGAGGTGAGCGTTGGCCGCCACCACGGGCAGGCGCTCGGCCGCGATGGCCGGCCCCAGCGTCTTGGGCCGCCAGGTCGTCAGCAGCCCCAAGGCTAGGGCCAAGGCCTCAGGGTCGTTGCTGAGCTTAGCGCCGTCGGCGTCCGCCATGCCCTCGTCGGCCCGGGATGAGGCCATCTGCGTGATCTGCAGGACGATAGGAGCCCACAGGGCCGCGAACACCCGCAGCAGAGCCGGCAAGGACTTCATGGTCAGGGCCGTGGAGATGGGCTCGAGGGACACCCGACCATCGCCGCCCTTCATGAGGTCCTCGGGCTTCGACTGGGGCGGAAAGAGCCGGTCCTTGAGCTTCTTGGCTGCGGCCTGGGCGTGGCCCACGGCCCACAGCACGCCGTAGGCCGCGAAAGAGACCCCGGAGCTGATCGAGCCCGCGATGGCGTTCAAGAGCATATGCCGGTCCATCACGTGGCTGAACTCGTGAGAGAGCACGCCGCGCAGGGCGCGCACGCCCAACTTCTTCATGTCCTCGGCGCTCGCGTTCTTGACCGCCTCGGCGGTCTGCACCGGCGTGGCGTTCGCGGCCACGCCGGGGATGGACCCCGCGATGGCCATGCGGAAGACCTTATAGGCCTTACTATCTGGGTCGGAAGCGGCCAGGAGCCGGATGATGCCCGCGCGCAGGTTCTCTCCGTCGAGCAGCATCTCCTTGATTCCGCTGGTCACGCCCACCAAGGCATGGAATGGGCTGCGGCCGGTGGCGTAGGCGTTGGGAGCGGTGAGCGGGTCGTTGACCATCTCCGGCATGGGGATGGGCGTCTGGCCCTTCTCCGCGCGCTTGGCGTTGATGAGTCCGCGCAGGTCCTTCATGATGCCGAAGAACTCCGGGTCGTCGTTCTCATTGGCCGGGGTGTCCTTCATCACCTTCTTGATGATCCAAGGGGAGAACAGGAAGGAGATCGACGAGATGGCCGCAGCGATGAGGATGTTCTTGCCCAGGCTGGCCACGCCGAAGACCGTGGCGCCCATCCCGAAGCCCATGGCGGCCATGGACCCGATGAGCAGGCCGGTCTTGAGCCAATAGTGAAAATTCGGCCAGCGCGTCGGCTGCTCCGCCGACGCGTTCGGGTCGGCCAAAGGTTTGACCGCGGTCGAGGGCGCGGGCTTGGCTTTGGGCAGGAGTCTGCCCAAGAGCGCTTCGGCCCAGACCGCCGCCCGCTCCGGGGCGAACGCGATGACCAGGAAGGTCAAGGGGCTGGTGAAGGCAGTCGCGGCCGTGAAGGCCAGCAATCCCAGATAAAGGGTGTTGAAGTTGAGCAGGTTGCCTACCAGGTTCTTCCAGAGGGGCGCCTGCTTGTCCCACGAATAGCTCTTGCTGCCCAGGAACTGCCAAGCCATGAAAGCGGGATTGGTATAGACCGCGCTGAATCCCGTCAAGAGCGCGAAGACCACTCCGGTCATGACCCACTGGTAGGCCGGGAAGCGCATCTTCTGCAGACTGCCGGGCACGGAGAAAGGCTGGCCGGACTCGGCCGCGTGGATGATGCTGCCCAGGAAGAAAGACAGGGTGGTCATGACCGGCAGCATCATCATGCCCAGCAGCGGGCCGACGCCGATGATGCCGGCCGCGGAGACGCCGAGGATGGCGGGCAGCACGGCGAGCGCGCCCCAAGTCGCGAGGCTGTCGAGCACGCTCGCGCCGGCGCCCAAGGACCGGCCGGCCACGAGGCCGGCCAGCGGCAATCCGGCGATGGCCAGCTGCTTGAGCGTGACGATCGCGGCCAGGCTCGGCGCGGCGATGGCGACCGCGCCCAGGAAAGCGCCGATCGCGATGTCCATGACCCACTTGACCTTGGTCAGGCGCGGCGAATCGCGCAGGGACAGCCGGTGGCGGGCGTAAAGGGCGGCGGGCAGGATCAGGATGCCGGAGCTCACGGCCCAGACCGCGGCGATGGGCACCAGGCCGAAGACGGAAGGAAGGACGGCCGCGGCCAAAGCCTGCAGGCCGAAGACCGCGCCGCCAGCCAGCGCCACGCGGCCGACCGTAGTGAGGGCACTGACCGCGCGAGTCGCACGTCCTGCAGAGAAGGATATCTTACTCCCGGCATAGCCACCGAGCAACGTGCCGCCTATAATGCAAAGAGGTGCCCATAACGGAAGGACCGGGAGCATGGCGCCCACGAGAGCCAACCCGGCGCCCATTCCAGCAAAGGCCCCATAGGCAGTAGCGAGAAGATGCTTCTGTTCGTCGTTGAACCGGGCGCCCGAAGCAGGACGAGCGGAGGGAGGGCCGGTGCGCAGCGCGACCGGCCCAACGGCACGACCGGGAGAAAGCAGACTCGATGACTGAGTCGTCGGCAAAGCCGCCACGACGTCCTCGGAGGCTCCCGCGGCGGAACGGATGCCGAAGATGCGGTCCATGATGGAGGCGGCCGAGGTCTTAGCCGAGCCCGCGGACATGGAGCCGACTTGCTCAGCGGAGAGAGAGAGCTGTTCCTTCTGCCCGAGGAGCTCGCCCAGCTTCGGCGCGGCCGCTGGTGTCTCCACGGACTTGCCGACGGGCATGGCGCCGATATGCTCGTTCCCGGAGACGGGGGCGGCGTTGTGCTCGGCCAGAGCCGGTACGGGCATGGGCACGGACTGGGAGGCATCGATCTTGATCGACGGCGCGGCGAGCGGAAGGATAGACCCTTGGACCACGGGCGTGGGCGCGCCGGTCTCCGGAGAAAGGGCGGCCTTGAGCCCTATGGCCGAGAGGCCGACCGAAATGTTGGAAAGCTGGTTGACGGGGGTGATGCCTCGGACCGGACCCTGCATGCCGACGGGGACCGATGCGGCCGAGCCTTGATTGATGATTGCGCCCGCTGCGGCGTAGCAGGGAAGGCCGGGAGCGGTCAGGATGAGGATGGCGACGATAACGGAGGCGATGAATCTCTTCATGGCGCCTATTTTATCGTTGTGCCGGCCTATCCTCATCGGGTCTAAGGTCCTAAAGACGACCCGTATTTCGACCCAGGGACCCCGGCCCCATGGACCCACAACCTGAGCTGCGTCGGCGGGAAGCTGGAGACGCCTTAGGGATGCTTGGCTTTGAACTCGGCCAGGACCTTGCCGAGGGTGGTGCGGGGCGTATCGTGACGGCAGAGCCATTGGTCGCCGTCCTTGACCATGTCCGTGATAGCGCGGCGGACCAGCCCTGGGTCCATGGCGCGCACGAAGAGGATCAGCGGACCGAAGTAGAAATCCAAGCCCAGCTTGGCGAAGGCCTCCGTGAACCACGGCGGCGTGGCCGCGAGTATGGAGAACTCCCTGCCGTCCGAGAGGCTCACCTGCACCACGGCGCTGCAAAGCCCCGGGCTCTCGGGAGGCTCGATCTGGGTAAGCTCTATGGCGTCGACGCGCAGTTTCGGGCTCACTTCTTCCTGCCTTTGGCCTTCTTCTTCTCGTCGCGTTTGGAGTTGTAGTAGCGCAGCCAGAAGCCGCTCATGTCGGCGGCCATGGCCGCCACCGCCTTGGCCAAGCCCTCCTGGTCCAGCCGCTTGACGAACAGCGCCGGGGCGCCGTAGGAGAAATCCTGACCGGCGTCGTTCATCCGGTGCCCCACGTGGCTCGGCGTCAGCACCCCGAAGCTCGACGCGCTGCCGTCCTCCAGATCGACCCGCACGTCGGCCCCCCCCGAATCCGGGTTCTCCGGCGGGACCGACAGGAACTCGATGTGACGGATACGGGGGATCACGGGCATCGCGGATGATATTACCAATTTCTGCAACGAAGGTTAACAATCAGTCCCGGCGCCCTCACCCTCAGAAATGGGCCATCGGGTGAGGGACCGTCTCCTCCGGAGGCACTTCAAAGAGCAGACGCTCCATATATGGGGAGGATTTCCCGGACACGGCCAGGTCGATCGTCCTGAGGTAGAACCGGCGGGCATCCTCCGGCGTCCTCCGGCCGCGTGCGATATCGTCAGCCAGGTTGAGACAAAGGCGGTTGAGTTCCTCGCCGTTGCTGCGGGCCGCGAGTTCCCCGTTGAAGGCATAGGCGCGCGAGCCGTAGGGGAAGAGCACGGACTTCTCGAGCTTGTAGGCCGGGCCGTCGTAAGCGACCACCTGCTCCAAGGGGGACGCCTCCGCGTCGAAGACGGAGATCCTCTTCCATGGCCGCTGGGAGTTCCACCGGAGTCTGTCCGCCAAGATCGCCTGCGGCGGACCGTATTTCTCGATCATCTGGCGTGCGAGCAGCCTGGGCAGAGAGGGCCAGCGGCCGGTCTGGTCGAGCGCCCGGGCCTCCTCCTGAGCCCTTACGCGGATGTCCAAGCGATGCGCCCCATAGACAGCCACGACGAAAAGCCCCGCGACCACCGCCGCAAGTCCAGAATTGTTCTTCATGGCATCGCCCTCCGCTCCCTCCGCCTCCAAGGGCGGAGCGACTCAGGAGCCATCCATAGTATGGGCGGCCGCGAGCAGAAAAATGTCAAGCCCGGACGCCGGGAAGGAGGACGTCTAGCGGTCCGCTTTCTTGCCCTTCAGAGACTTATCCGGCAGGCCGGACATCAGCTTGGGCAGGAACAGGAAGCCCAGTCCAGCCAGGAGGCAGGCGATGGAGATCGGCCCCAGCAGGGCTGGGAGGACCAGATGCAGGCGCGAGGTCAGCAGGGTCACCACCGCGTAGCCCAAGGAGATGGCGCCGTTGATGATCGAGCCGCGCACCGCGATGGTCCGCTCGGACTGCCCGGCCGGGATGTTCTTGTAGAAGTAGGTCCCCAAAGCGTTTAAGGCGGGCCCGAGGAACACGCCCATCATCAGGACGGCGGCGAAAAGCGCCGGGATGTTGCCCCAGAACAGGAGCGGCAGTCCCAGGAAGGCCAGCCCCGCGCCCACGTACTTGATCCAGCCGCGGTCCGTCAGCTTGCCGGTCAAGGCCGTCAAGGCCGAGCCCGCGGCAACGGCCGCGGCGGCCAGAAGGATGCTGCCCGGAGCCAAGGTCAGGAAGGTCCAGGTCGCGAGGAGGGCCAGGACGCCCGCCTGGATGAAGCGCTGGACCTTGACCCTCCCAATAAAAGGGATGCGGACCTCGGAGAGTCGGGCCTGGCTGGTGCTCGAGATGAGCTGGCCGAAGAACAGGGCTCCCAAGAGCTGGCCGAGCAGCATCGACTTTCCCGCCTTGCCAGCCAAGGCTTCCGCGATCAGGGGCAGCACGAACGACTGGACCGGATAGGAGAGGAAGGCCAGCGCGGCCGCGGCGAGCAGGCCGTAGCGCAGGGGCTTGTTGGCCCAGAGGACCTTGAAGCCCTCCGTGTGGGCCACCCAGTAGAGCAGGCCGACCACCGCGGGCAAGGTGGTATGCAGGACCGGGAAGAGGGCCAGGCTGGCGCCGAAGATCAGGGCCTCTTTCCAATATTTCTTGAGGAAAGCCTTGGCGTCGGCCTTCCTCTCAGCCCAATTCTTGGCAGGCTTGGCCGTCTTGTCCTGGCCCGCAGCGTCCGAGGCCTTGGCGTTGGAGACGAACTTCCAGATCAAGGGCAGCACCACCAGGGCGTTGACCGCGGCGGCGATGAGATACGGGACCAGGAGATGCGGGAACGCCGCCTGCAGGTAGTCGGTCAGCCGCCCGGCGCGCAGGATAAGTCCCAAGAGCGACTGGACGGAAAGGTAGTCGATCATGGTCAAGGCGTTGACCGTGCCCAGGTACTGGCCCGAGAAACGCTTGATGTAGATGCCCTCGGTGGTCATGACCGAAGAGAGCACCCAGCCGTTGCCGATGGAGGCGACAAGAAGGGTCCAGAAATTCACGATGCCCAAGGCGCTCATGATGGGCAGGGCCAGGAGCAGGCCGGTGTTGAAGACCGTGTTGAGGGCCATGGCGTTGCGCGCGGAAAGCTTCTTGGCCAGCAGGCCGCTCAAGGGCCCGAGCGCGATGGCGGCCAGCGGGCCCAAAGCCATCAGGGCGCCGTAGGAGGCCAGGCCCACCGCCGGGATGGCGATGAAGGCGTAGGCGGTGGAGGTGAGGAAGAAGGCCACGATGCTGGCCGTGCGCGAGGTGAAGATGCCGAAAAGCGATCTCTTGTCGACGCCGGCGGAGTCCTTGCGGCCCAGCGCCCCCAGGATCTCCTGCGTGGCGGCGTGGCCCTCGGTCGGCCACACGAAGACGTGCTCGGCGCGCGGATCCGCCGTCCCGCCCACGGCCAAGGCCAGGCCTCCGGGCGCGGCCTTGTGCATGTCGAGGTCCTCGGTGCGCGTGCCGAAGAGATGGTCGCCCACCACGAGGATCTTGGACTCCGGGACCAGGCTGCGGGGCAGCAGCCCGACCAGCTTGGTCCCCACGCCCTGGAGACTGGCGGGAAGCTTCTGGACCACGTCGCGCAGCCTCGGGTAGTAGTCGCGGTTCTGGCGCAGGAGCCTGACGCCCTCGGACTTGCCGAACTTGACGATGGACAGATAGGCCGGGTTGCGGGGGTTGCGGGCGCTGCGGCCTTCGATCTCCGCCTTGACCCCGCGCGCGGCGAGGCCCGCGCGCATCAGGTCGGCCGCGGCCTCCAAGTCCTGGGCGCTCAGGCCTGCGGGCAAGTAGAGCGAATACGAGTAGTCGCTGGGTCCCTGGGAGTCGTCGTTGGAAGCGACCTGCCCATAGCGGGCCTTGACCTCGGCGGCGGCGGCATCGAGGGCGGCGCGCTCAGCGACGGTCCAGGCCGGAGCCGCATGGATGAGCCGAGCCTCTCCTTTATCATCGAAGACCAGCACGCGCGAGCCGCGGTTGGAGCCCACCACCAGTCCCGCCTTTTGCTCCGGCGTCAGCGTGTTCAGAGAATCGAGCACCGTGGCGGCCCGGCCGAAGTCCCCGGCCCGGTCCGAGCGGGAGGTCAGGATCATGGTCTCCACGCCCGCGTCCGAGGCCGCCTTCAAGGCGGCGGCGGTCTCGGGAGAAGCCGGGACCTGGTTGCTTTCCAGGGTGTCGTCGTAATCGAAGGCCGCGGCCTGGGGCTTGTCCGCGGCCAGGCTCTTCAAGATCTCGTCGGCATGCGCCCGGGAGACGGGCGGCAGGCTCACCACCTCGCCCAAGCCGGCCAGGGCCTGCAGGGCCTTGCGCTTGACCTCATAGTCCGTGGCGCTGCCGTCCGGGTTGGCCCGGCCGATGGACTTGAGGCCGGCCTTGGCCTCGCCGTCGGCGACTGCGGCGATGGCGCTGACCGCGGCGACGCGCTCGGCGAAGGAACGGGCGGTGTCGTTGGCGACGGTCTGGAGCTCGGCGACGGACTTGGGGGAAGCGGGGACCGCGGCCGTCAGGGCCGGGGTCAGAGCGGCGGAGCCGGAAAGCTCAGGGACCGAGACCGCGTCGGCGCTCTGGGCCGGCTTGTGGTCTCCGGCATAGACCTCATCGAGGACGCTCTTCTTGTCGTTGTCAGCCGGGGCCTTGGAGAGCCTCTCGGCTCCGGACTGGAGGACCTGCTGGGCCGTGACCGGGGCCTGCGCGGCGGCCGGCGCTGCGGGCGCGAGGGTCTGGGAGACCACGACGGCCGGGGCGGGCAGGGCCGGCAGGACGGCGTTAAGAGCGGGCGTCTGGGACGCGACGACGGACGGGGCATGCGGGAGGGTGGAGAGCGGCGCGGCAAGGCCGGCGGGCGAGAGTTTGAGCTGGGTGGCGCCGCTGGGGAGGCTGGTCAGCCCGCCGACTTGGCCGGGGACCGTGACCGGGGCCTCGACGCCGCCGGTCTGGCTGCGGATGACTGCGGCCAGGGCCTCATAGCAGCCCAGTCCCGGCGTGAGCGCCAGGAGCGCCGCCGTGACGGCGACGCTCAGGATCTTGCGGCCGAAGCGCGCGGCTCTGGTCTCCATGTTATTAGGATAACAAGGCCCTTGGGGAAAGGGTTGGGCCATAGGGGTAGGGATGGCGCGTTAAAGGGCCTAAGCGGCTATAGGACCCGACACGGGGGCTGCGGCCGACGATCAACGGCCGAGCCGGATTTTCGATGACCGATCAATCCTGATGGAGTTCGCCGGCAACGAGTTTGTAGACCATCCCCTTGTCGGTCTCGCTGTCGCCCTGGAACCAGGCCCAGATCTGGTTCACCGCATCGGCCTGCTTCATGTTGCCGGCCTGCATCTGATGGAAGAGCAGGTCCTCGAGCTTGTCCTTGTCGTCGCTGCCGTCCGGGTTGCCGCGAGGCTGGGGCCAGAGATTATCCACATGGCTGTTGCCGCCGATGCCCAAGGGGATGAGATGGTCGAACTCGTACTTGGGCCAGTCGCTCTGCGGGACCCCGTAGTGCGCGGCCACCTCCTGCTTCATCTGCTGGGTCACATTGCGGTTGCAGTAAGGGATGTGCTCGGCATAGCGGTACTCCTTGAAGTCCGAATCGCTCGGCGTGCAGAGCCGGCCGGGAGTGAAAGACGCGTCCGGGGAGACCCGGGCTCCGGCCGCCTGGACCGGCTGGCTGGCCGAGGGGACCGGCGCGCCCGGCACGGAAGGCAGCGCAGCCATGTCGCCTGCGGCGGGGGCCGGGGCGAAGACCCCGCTGCCGGACAGGTCCAGCTTCACCAGGACTGAAGACGTGTCAGGCATCGCGGCCTGCCCCCCTGGAGCCGCCAAGGCCAGCACCGACGCGAGCGCAAGATGCGCTGGGAGATTTATTTTCATGTCAGCAGTCCTCGCTTTCCGCTTCCGCAACGCCGACCCCGCTCCTTTAAAGAAACAAGGGGGAGGCGGCAAGGATCTGCCGATTCCCCCTGGTGACTCCGGATTACGGTCCGAAGGTGGATGCTCCCCGACCGATCTCAGGGATTACAAGGTTATAAAAATTTTACCCCTTTAGGCCTAAACCACCAGAGTCCAAAGGCCTAGGGCCGCATAGGACCAAAGGCCTATCCAACCAGAACGCCTCGTCGGGTTCAGGCGGCGGCCGCAGGCGCCAGGCGGTCAGGGCCGACCGGGGTCAGGTTGAGCATCTTGAGCAGAGCCAAGGTCAGCAGGTAGGCGTTCTTGTAGTGCGGCATGGAGAAAGCCGCCATGGTGTCCCGCGCCGAATGGATGATGTCGAAGATCACGTCCGGAGAGGCCCCGAATATCGTGAGCGCTGAGATGCCGTAATGGCGGAAGGAGCTGGAGTCCGCGTCGCCGCCGTCGAGGTACTGCTCCTTCAGATCCAGACTCTCCGTGGCCGCGACCTTCTTGATCAGGTCAAGGAGGGACTGCGTGGAGTTGTTCTGCCAGGAAAAGGTCCCGTCCACGGCCAGGGTGTCCAGGTTGACCATGGCGTCGATCTTCTGGCGCTGCTGCGGGGTCAGCGACTTGAGATATTTGGCCGAACCGATGAGTCCGTCCTCCTCGCGCGCGAAGCTCGCGAAGACATAGGTCGCTTCGGTGTCCAGTTCGTGCATGGCCTGGTAGAGGTTGGTCACCAAGGTGGTGCCGGTCCAATTGTCGATGGTGCCCGCCCCCTCGTCGACCTTGTCGTGATGGGACCCCACCACGATCACCCGGTCCGTGCGGCCCTTCTTGACCACATAGACGTTCTTCTGGCCCCGGCCCGCGTCCTGCAGGACGATCTCCTCAGGCTTGGCGCCCCCGTGCTTGAAGAGTTCGACGACCGCCTGCAGGCGCTGTTCGTAAGTCAGAGGCGAGAGCTCCATCTCCCGGCGTATCTCCTCGTCCGTGGGCATGCTCTCCGGGCGCACCGCGCCGCGATGGGAGATGACACCGGCCGCGCGGCCGTCCGGGAAGAAGAGACCCTTGGCGAAATCGACGAACTGGGCGAGGTTCGAGGCCTCGACCGCGGGCTGGGTCGGCGCTGGGCGCGAGAGGCTCTCGCCATAGAGCGAATCCAAGGCCTGGCCCGTCTTTTCGCCGCCCTGGTCATGGGCCGCGCCGATGGCGTCGCCCGCCTGGGCGACACCCTGGAACAGAGAGACCGGGGTGTAGTCAGCGCCGCGTCCGGCCGGACCGTCGTTGCGGACGGACTGGAGAACGGCGTTGCCGGCCGGCGCTGCCGGCAGGAACGCAGTCGGAGACACAGGAGCAACGGCGGCCGGCGCGCTCAAAGGCGCGTCGACCTTGACCTCCGGGGCCGGCAAGAACGGGATGGTGCTCAGCAGGCTCGGGGCCAGCCCAGAGCCGCCGAGTCGGGGAGAGCCGAGCCCGCCGGAGTCCGACCAGATGGGGATGCCGCCGATGCGGGGCACGGCGCTCTGCACAGCGCCCTGCGTCTGGACGGTCGCGGCGAAGGCCGGGACCGCGGGGAAGAGCCCGGAAGCGCCGAGAATCAAGCAAAGGGAGACCCTGAGCCAAGGCTGGCGATAGGTGATCATAGAGTAAAGTCTATCACGCGCGCGCGGAACACCCGAAGAAGCAAAAGGCCCAAAGCCGTCCAGGTAGAAGACCTAAGGACGATTGGGCTGAAGGACTTACTCGTAGAATCCCCAAAACTCTGTATAATGGGATCGCGATGAAGCTCGACTTGATCATCCTCGGCGTCATGGCGCTTTTCGGGTTGCTGGGGCTCGTCTCCGGCGCCATCAAACAGCTCTCTCATTGGACGGGCTTGGTCCTGGGCTTCTGCGCCGCCAGACCTCTGGCCTCAGCCTTGGCCCCTTTCGCCGCGGCCAGACTCGGCTGGCCGCCCATCCTGCTCAACGTCATGCTCTCCTGCCTTCTGTTCGCCCTGCTCTCGGCCATCGGGGCTATCGTCACCCACTTCCTATTCGCCAGACTCTTCCAAGACCACGAGAACGGGCCGGTCAACCGTGCCTTGGGCTTCGTCCTGGGCGCGGGCAAGGCGACAGCCGGGATCTTCGTCGCCTTGTCGGCCCTGCTGTTCTTCGAAAAACCCCTGACCCAGGCCGTCGGGACTTTCGACTCGCAGACCAAGGACTCGGCGGCCGTCGCTTTCGTGCGCTCGCACAACCTCTTCGCCGCGCTGCATCTGCCCGCGCTCTCCGGCATCCAGAAGATGCTGGCTGCCCAGAAAGACCCGCACGCCGCGCAAGCCCTGCTGAACGACCCCCACCTCAAGGCGCTCATGGACGACCCCCAACTCAAGGCCGTACTCGCGGACCCGTCGATCCGGAAGGCCTTGGCGTCCGGAGACACCGCGGCCCTGCTCGGCAGCGCCAAGCTCAAGGAGCTGCTCAACGATCCCGATCTGGCCGAACAGCTCTCCCGGATGCAGGCGCGCTGACTCAGCCTCGGCGGCGGGGGATCGGTCCTGGCCCGGCTATCTGAAGAGGGCCTGGCTGTCGGCGGCCAAGGACTGAAGCTGGTCGACGGTCTTCTGGATGTGCATCGTCTGCTCCGGGGAGAAGACGCTCTTCTGGGCAGGCTGCTGCTCCGGGATCGACATGGTCCCGTCTTCCTCGCAATCCACATTGGGCTTGCGGGGGATCTTGATCATCACGTAAGGCTGGGAGATCATCTCCATGTTGAAGCTGCCGGAGTCCGGCCGGACCTCGCGGTAGAAGACCACGATCCGGGTCTTGGGCTCGAACGGGTCGGGCATGAGCTTGATATCCACCTTGTAGCCGCCGGTGCGGCGCTCGCCCAGGAACACGGCCACCACCATCTCCTTGGTGAAATCGACCGCCGGCCGGCCCTCGGCCTTGCCGCCGGTGTGCTTGGTCCAAAGGGCGCCCCACTCCTGCTGAGAGCGCACGACCACGCAGAGCTTCGCCTTGACGGCGCTGCTCTGTCCGGAAAGTTTTTCCCAAGCCGAAGCGGCGGATGCGATAGAGGAAATGAGCATCAGCCCGATCAAAATCGTCTTGTTCATCATGGTCCCAGTATACATCCCTGGCCGAAGGTCTCCCTGGGCCGGCTGGGCCAAGGAGGGCCTGCAAATGGGCCCAGGACGATTTAGGACCTTGGGTACCAGAAAAGGACCCGGAGAACCTACGCCTGGAGTCGCCGGACCCGCACCTAGACAGGATCCCGCGCAGGTGCTTCTTTAAGAAAACGCCCGTGCCGAGCGTGCGCACGTTGGCGGAAGCGGCCGCGACCGCGGGATCTAGGTGGCGCGGATGGGCAGGACCACGGTCTGCAGGCCGGAGAACTGCAGCCGCCTCTGCAGAGCGAACGCCGTATCGTTATGGAGGAGCCGCTGGGTGAACTTCTCCTCTTTGAAGATGAGCTTGCCCGTGAAGAAGATGGCGCGCGGGAACTCACGGGCCACCTCATGGCAAAGCTCATCGAGCGCCTGGACCACCTCGATATCCATGGAGAAACGGAAGGCGGCCTGGAAACCGTGGGCCTGGCACCAGGTGACGTAGCGCTGCAATTCCTGGCCGGTTCGTTCTTCGAGCCGTTTGATTTCGGAGGAGCCCTTGAAGTTCCCCGAATCCACCACGCCGACCGAGACGAAGACGAAGTTCTTAAAATAGTAGGGGAATAGACGCTGGATAGAAAGAATCTGGTGTAGCCCAAAACCGGAGAAACCGCCCACCATGACCACGGCGGTAGGAGCCTTCTTGTCCAGCGGGAGGAGTTCCGGCTTATCCTGAGGCACCGGGATATCGAGCAGGCTGTCGAGCCTGCGCATCTCATGGCGCACCTTTCGGTAATGGCGCCGGATGAGGAAGCACATACCAATGGCGCAGCTGGTGATGACGGCGGTGACCCAACCGCCCTCCGAGAACTTCTCGTAGAGAGTGACGCAGAGGATACTCAGGCACATGATTAAGCCCGTGGTCTGGATGGCGAGCTGGCTCTTCCAGCGCGGCTGCGTCTGCCGCTCCTTGAACCAGTGCAGGGCCATGCCCAGCGTGGTCAACGAGAAGGTAAGGAAAACGTTAATGGAATACATGACTACCAACATCGTGATGTCGCCGTGAGTGTAGAGGAGAACGGCCCCAGCAGCGGCGCCCATGAGCAGGATGCCGTCCTTGGCCACTAGGCGCTCGGAGAGCTGGGAGAAACGGTGGGGCATCCAGGAGTCCACGGCCATGTTGGCCAAAACGCGCGGTCCATCCAAGAATCCCGTCTGCGCCGCGACGAAAAGGAGCACCGCCTCCGAGACCAAGGTTATGATGACGATGCCCTGCCCCAGGGGCAGCGTTCCGAGTTTCCAGGAAGCGAAGAGCCTGTCGAACAGGACGGCATTCATGGTCTTGCCCGCCTCTGGCATGGCCCCGACCAGCAGATAGCCCAGCAGGATGCCGCCGGCCGTGAAAGCGAGGGAGACGGCCATGAGCGCCATGGTCCTCTTGCCGGTCTGCACCCGAGGCTCACGGAGGATTGTGATCCCGTTGGACACGGCCTCAATCCCCGTATAGGTGCCTCCGCCCATGGAATAGGCGCGCAGGAGGATGAGCCCCACTGCCAATCCGCCGATCGAATGGACCGACGAGTGCAAGTCCGCGGCGGCGCCATGGAAGATGGCCGGCAGCCCAGTCAGATGGCTGCCCAAGGCGTAGAGGATGACGAAAACGTGACTGAACACGAAGAGCATGAAGATGGGGACCAGAATGGTGACGGATTCCTTCACCCCGCGCATATTCAGGACTACAAGGAACAGGAGGATGCCGAACTCCGCCACGAGCTTGTAGCTCGCCCACTGAGGAGGAAGGAAGGACCAGAGCGCGTCGCAGCCGCTGGCGATCGACACCGTGATGGTCAGGACGTAATCGACGAGCAAAGCGCAGCCGGAGACCACGCCAGCCTTCTCGCCGAGGAGCTTGGTCGCCACCAGGTAGCCGCCGCCGCCGCCGGGGAAATGCTCGATGACGTTGGAGTAGGCGATGGCAATGACACCGATGGTGACTGCGGTCATCAGAGCCAACAGGATGGCGAAGTGCGTATGTGGGCCCAAAGTACGAAAGGCCTCGTCCGGACCATAGCAAGAGGAGGAAAGGCCGTCCGCGCCTAATCCGACCCAGGCCAGGAATGCGACAAGCGAGACATTATGGTAGAGCTGCGGGTCGTTAAGGTCGCGGGGCGCGCCGAAGAGGAAGAGCCGGATCCGGTCAAACACGGGAGATGGCATTATATGAAATTGTGGAACTCACGCGGGGATATGAAAACCGCCCCCGGCCCGCCCGGATTTGACATTAATTTGCCGCGCCTGATCCATCCTATGACATGGGGAGGCGGCCATGGCGACACAATCCCACCGTTACGTGATCGTGGGCGCTGGGCTGGCCGGAGTCTCGGCGGCGCAGGCCATCCGCGAGCGCGACCACAGCGGCGACATCCTACTCATGGGCGCGGAGAAGCATCTGCCTTACGACCGCCCGCCGCTGTCCAAGAAGCTCTGGACCGGGACCAAGACCGTCGCGCAGATCCGGCTGCATGAAGAGAACTTCTATGCGCAGGAAGGCATCACCCTCGCCCTGGGGCACCGGGCCGTCGCGATCGACGCCCGGCACAAGACGCTCTCGGACTCCCTCGGCCGGCGCATCCGATACGAACGCCTGCTCCTGGCCGCGGGCGGCGCGCCCCGCCGACTCCCCATCCCCGGCGGCTGCCTGGAAGGCGTGTGCTACCTCCGCACTCTCGACGACTATCTGCATCTGCGCGAGAAGGCCGCGCCCGGCCGGTCGGCGGTGGTCATCGGCGGCGGCTTCATCGGCTCCGAGATCGCGGCCGCGCTGACCATGAACAAGGTGGACGTCACCATGATCTTTCCGTCTGCCACCCTGTGCCGGCGGGTCCTCCCCGAAGGCCTGGGCCGCGCGGTGCAGAGGGTCTATCAGGACCGCGGCGTCAACGTCCTCTCCAACGACGAGCCCGTCGCCATCGAGAGCGTGCGGGGGCGCCTGCGCACCCGCACCCGAGCCGGCCATGAGATCGATGCGGACCTGGTCGCAGTCGGGGTGGGAATCGCGCCGCAGACCGCTCTGGCCCGCGAGGCCGGCCTCATCCTGCGCGGCGGGGTCGTGGTCAACGAGTTCCTAGAGACCTCCCGGGCGGGGATCTACGCGGCCGGAGACCTCGCCGCGTTCCCGTGCCTCGCGCTGGGGCGGCGTCTGCGCATGGAGCACTGGGACAACGCCCGCGCCCAGGGCCTGTGCGCCGGCGACAACATGGCCGGCGGCCGGCAGCCCTACGCTTATCTGCCCTATTTCTTCTCCGATCTCTTCGACTTCGGCTATGAGGCCGTGGGCGATGTGGACGCGAGCCTCGAGACGCGCTGCGAGTGGCAGGAAGAGAACCGCCGGGGCTGGGTCTACTACCTCAAGGACGGCCGCATCCGCGGCGCGCTCATGTGCAACGTCTGGGGCAAGGTCGACGCGGCGCGCGAGCTCATCCTCAAGGGCGAGAAGGTCGGCGCCGGGCTCTAGCCGGCTTCAGCACATGACCGTCAAGGAATTCCCTGAGGACGGTCCGTGCCGGGGCGCCGACGCGCCCTAAGCGTCGCGGGTGGACATCGCCGCCCGGGCCTTGCAGTACTCCCGCAGATAATCCAGATAGAGCGAGTTGACCTTCAGCCTCGGGTAGGTGAAGTACTCATAGGACCGGGCGAAAACCACATAGTCGCGCCGCTTATCGCCCGCGGGCTTGAGGCAGGGCAGGTAGCCGCACGGCACGAAGCCCGCGCGCAGGATGCACTCCGTGCTCAGGACGTCCGCCGCGTCGTTGATCACCTCGATATAGATGACGCGGCTGGCGTAGAGCGCCGCGGCCACGTCGCGGTAGAGGCGCACGGGGTCCACCGCGCCGGTGATGTGCTCGCCCAGGATGCAGGCGAAGCGCGTCTGCTTGACCAGCCGCACGAACACCTCGACCTTGCCGTCGGGGCTGGTGAAGAGGATGTTGGGCGTCTCGAAGGGGAAGTAATTGACCGACAGGTTCTTGCGGGCCTTGACCTGGCGGTAGCGCTCGGCCACGAAGCGCGGCGCCTCGACCATCTCCAGCGGCGGGCACGGTTCCAGGCCCTCGGGCGGAGCCGGGACCTTCGCCGTGCCCTGCTTGGGCAGGTCGCATTGCTTGCGCACGATCTCAAAAAAGGGCTCGACGACGGGATGCAGGCTGAACTCGGCGTGCCGGCGCTTGGTCAGCACATCCGGCGCGTACCAGGCGCTCAGGCCGTTGAGCCGCCGGGGGTCGGCATGGACCGCATTGGGGAAGACGCCCAGGACTTTGAAGCCCTGCTCCAGAGCGAGGTCCTGCTGTTCGAGGGTCAAGGTGCGCGTGGTGGAGTAGATCAGATCGGTGCTGCCTTCGGACGTGATCCTCTCCATAAGAAAGGAGAGCGCCACCGACAGGGCCTCGCGCTTCTCGGCTTCGGGTCCGGCCGCGTACATGCGGCGCACGCGCCCTAGGCGGTTCTCCGCGTCGTGCTGGAGCGCCACCAAGGCGACGAGCTGGCCCTTGGCCGCGGCCACGGCCCAATAACGGCCGTTGGTCTCGATCTCCCCGCGCAGGCGCGCGAGGTCCAGGAACAACGCGTCCGACTTGATCCTAGGGATGGAGCCTTGGTAAAGGCGCATCAGGTCAAAAGCGTCGTCCGGCTCCACGAACCGGCAATCGAATCCTTTCATGTTCGTCACGGTCTGACCTCCGTGGTCTGGGAGAGGCGCAGGAAGTATCCCGAGAGGGCCAGCACGCCGAAGGCCTGGATGAGGCAGACCTTGGGCGGGGCCACGATCTCGGCGAGGAGTCCGAAGAGGAAGAAGGCGGCGGGGAAGGTGAAGCTGAGCAGCGCCTGCATGAGGGCGAAGAAGCGGCCCTTGAGCTCGGGCCGCACGCGCTCCTGGAAGAGCGTGATGAACTTGACGTTGTTGACGCCCACAGCGCAGCCGGCGCAGAAGAGCGCGGCGCCGAAGAGCCCCCCGTGCACGAAGACGCCGGGCAGGACCAGCGCGACGCCGAGCAGCAGCATGCAGGCGGCGCCGAGGCGCAGGACGCCGGGCACCGTGCCGCCTGCGGTATCGGAAGTCCCGCAGGCGCCGTCCGGACGGATTTCCTTACGGACGGCGCCGGTGGGGACCCATCGGGAAGCGAAGGTGCCGGCCAGGATGCCGAGCCAGATCGCGGCTTCCAGGCAGCCGAGCCAGGTCGCCGTGCCCCCCAGGGTGATCTTCACGTAGAGGGGCAGGACCACGAGGATCGGCGTGAGGAAGAAGTTGACGCAGCCGAATCCGATGAGGACTTTCTTGAGCCAAGGCGTCTGCCGCAGCGTCTCCCAGGCCGAGGCCGCGCCCGCCGACGAATCCGGCGCCTGCGGTATCGGATGTCCCGCAGGTGCCGCGGCCGGCGTCGCGGCCCGGACGGCGGGCGGGATGTCGAGGAGGCCGTTGGCTCCGGCCGAGACGAGGAAGCTCAAGGCATTGAGGATGATGACTCCAAGGATGCCGATGCGGTCGATGAGCAGGGCCCCGGCCATGGCGCCGGCGAAGCTGGCCAAGGACTGGGTGGAGGACTGGAAGGCGACCGCGGCTTCGAGGTCTTCCGGGGCCGCGGCTTCGGCCACGGCCTTGCTCAGGGCGGGGTCGAAGAAGGCCTGGGCCAGCGCCAGGAAGAAGCCCGCGACGCAGGCGCCGGCAAAGCCCAGGCGCTCGGCGCGGAACAGGAGGACGACGACGGCGGTGGTGGCGAAGGCGCAGAGATCGCAGGCGATGAGCACGCCGCGGCTCCGGTGGCGGTCCACGGTCTTGCCGATGACTTTGACGAAAGCGAGGGCGGGCAGGGCGCCCGCGACCATGAAGAGGCCGACTTCCTTGCCCCCCCCGCCGGTCGTGACGATCCACCAAGCCAGCGCGATCTGGTACATGCGCGTGCCCATCTGGCTCAGGGCCTGGCCGGACCAGATGAGGAACATGTTCCGGTTGCGCAGGATGAGGGGCGTGCGCAGGGCTGGGGCGTCCATTCTAGCGGGGAGCCGGGCTCATGATGGGGGAATGGCCCCGTTATGATACTACAACTGGCGGCACACGGGCCTCGGCTCGAGACGAGACGAAGCGAGCACAAGATGCCCCGGGGGCATTCACAGTTGTATCTCTATCCTGTTGTCCTGCCTGCTCATTCCGGCGAAAAACCGATCCGTCGGGATCACGGCTCCACCTTGGCGATATTTGTTCTCTTCCCTCGTGAACGTTATCGGAATGCCGTTGATCGCAATGGCCTTCGGACCGAAACAGTCTCTCTTCACCGAATAACGGAAAGTGACCGGATGGCCCAGCAGATCCAGCGCAGCGGAGAAGCCGTCGAAAGCACGCGGCATGACCGGATCGATTACGACATTCCCGAATTCAATACGCAGACCCAATAGCCGCGAAACGACCAGGCCGACATAGATGCCCGGGCCGCTGGAATATACCCTCCAGCCGCCTTTCAGCATGATCTTCCCGGTCTTTATCTCTTCGTAGCGCTCATCCGCCTCATAACGATTCTTGAATGTGACATCCGAGCTGCTGTAGTAGCAATTCGACTGGCGGACATCCCCGCAAGGAACGATCTCCCGGTAAGCGACCGGGTTGGCCTGGCGCAGCGCTTTTATAAAAGCATCGGCCCGGCCGGTTTTTGCCAATGATTCGGCATACCGGATATGCTCATGAACATACATGAGCCCTATCTCTCGGCCGAAGAAGGTGCTGCTTTCGGCTCTCTGGAAAAGCTCCTGGATGCCCCCCTTGTACTTCAGGGGATGGTCCATCAACCGGGCTCCATCCGGACCTTTCAGATGTCTTTCAATGAGATCCTGGTGATGGGCGGCCTGTTCTGCGGTGAATATTTCGCTGATGACGCCGCGGTTCATCGGCAGGAGGCTGTAATGTATGTTGGTTTTGGCGTCCTGCGGGTGAAGCAGAACGCTTATGCTGCGATCAGGCTCGACGAGGCCGTATCCCGCGACAATGCCATCCTTGACCAGGCGCTTATTGAAGTCGGCCTTTATCCGTTCGCAGACATCCTTGAGTTCCGCGGCCTTTTTGCTGTCCCCGCTCAATTCATAAACGACCTGGTATTGATTGAAGGCCTGGTAATTCATCTCAACGGTCCAGCTCGAGATCATGCGCCGTCCCAGGTCCTTGCTGACAGGCTGCAGCGAATCATTCCAGTCGCCTCCGCCAAAAGGCACCAGCGCCGTGCCTGGGATGAAGGAATCAACGATCATCCTGATAAGCCTGTCGACGTGCTCGCCGAGCGGTTTTTTTTCGGCATTGACCGAGCCCTTTCCATGAAAATAAGGCAGGGCCTCTTCGAGGATCTTCAGATCTCCGGTCGCCTTGATGTAGTTGCTCAGAGCGATGATGGCCCAGTAGATTATGTCTCCGTGCGCTTCATCCGCCCGGATGTTCGAATAGCTGTCGAACATCCACCATTGCGGCCACCCGCCATCAGGATTCTGATTCGAGAAGATTTTGCGGAGTATCGTCTTGGCTTCCGCATATTTCTCCATGGTCAGCAGCAAGTCGATCGGCCCCTGTGAAATATCGCGGGTCCCCCATGCCGCCCCGCTGAACTGCTCCAGCCCATACGGCGTGAGGAAATGAATGAGCGCATTCATGCCGAACCAGGGGAGGATCTCCCGCGTGGCCAGGATGTCAGCGTGCTCGCTTTTCAAATCGAGGTTCAAGCTCAACGTCTGCCATGCGGCCTGTGCATCCCGACGATCCTGCGCCCACTGTCTATCCGGGTCGTCGATCCTTACAGCGTCAAAGCCCGCGCGGACTTCAGCGGCGAAACTGACGCAGAAATCATCCGTTTCCCGCACGTCGAGGACGAACAGCCGGCTCCCGTGGTCTTTATGATCGTCATAGAGCGCTTCATCGCCGCAGGCCCTGTAGTCGGCGTTGCCAGCCTGGACGATCATCCTGAACCGCGCCTGTGGGAATTTCCCGGCGATCATGCTGCCGGCTTTGGGTTTGGCGATGTATTCATCACGATTGCTTCCCGCGGTCATCGTCCAGCCATTGAGGCGATCGAAATCGTGGGTGATAAGCAGTTTCACTTTGCTTCCGCTCAGCACTTTAAAATCCATGTTCACCTGCGGGACGGCTTTCGACGTCCACGTGCGGACCTGGAAGCAGTGCCCCCCGTATTTATAGATCCAGCGGCAATGATTCAAACCCATCTCAAAGGCGGAGGGGACTCCGAGCAGATATCTCCGGCCATCGACCTCGGCGATGATCCGTTGTCCGACCTCGGGTTCAAGGTCGAACTGGCTGTTGCAGATGGAGAGGAAAACGTTGAAATTCGTATTCCCCTGCGAAAGGTGGGAATTGAATATGCCGAATGCGAACGAAGTCGTCGACACGATGTTCTCATCAGGCGTGAATCCCGCCCCGGCCTGCATGATATGGGCGTGCGGCCGGTCGGCAAGGATCTCCTTTGCCCGCAGGATGACATGCGTGCTTTCCTCGCAGAAGAAAGATATGAGCTTCCCATCCTCGGTCTCGCAATGACGTTTTTCCTTGCCGAAAAACCGGTCGATCTCTTCATCACTCAAGTCATCGACAGGCATAAAGCCGGCCGTGTTGAAAATATTTGCCGCCGGATGGCGCGGCTCACGGGTATTGCGATCCGGATTTCCCTCCCCGAACTCGGACCAGAGAACAGGGAGGCGCTCCAGGTCCGCATCCGATGTCGCCAGGGGATGATCCGGCAGGTAGGTCGCACAGAACACGCTCTGATGATGACCGCCAGCCGCGGCGATTTCGAATGGGGCTTCCTGCAGCGTCAGGACGGATGATTCGCCTGCGTATTCGCCTCCCAGCCTGCTGGAATGCAGACCTTCCGGGATGCCTGTCTCTCTGGATTTTTTGCCATAAAAAGTCATGCCGTCTACGCTTGCGGCCAGGGCACGCTCCTGGCATGCCATCATCAGCCAGGGATGGCCGGTTGGTTCCTTCATATTCTGGCGGCAACAGATGACTGCGCCATGGTGGATGTCTTCCAGAATGCGCCGTTCAAGGTACTGGCTCACATAATATTCATTGGTCAGCCCGTCGGAGATGGGCTTTAACCCGATATCCTGGACATAAAACAAGTCAAGCTCCGCGGGGTCTTCCGAATTGTTGGAAATATCGACGCGCCATTGCCAACTCCGGCTTTTTTCAGAAAGCCGGAGGCGGCATTCATAATCCAGCCCGGCCCAGCTTCCCCAGGCCGAATAAGAATCTCCCAGGATCTCAAAGCGGCTGTTGCTGCCCGGGCCTAACAATGCCGTGTATTCGAACGGGCTGGTTCTTTTCCTCAGGTATAGATTCGATCCGGCTTTTGTAAAAGGCGTGCCCGCCTTCAGGCTTATCCTTATCGGGGCGGCCTCGATGCTCCTGATGGAGCCGTTCTCGAGGAAATCGAATGATAGTCCCGCGGGATTTTTTATATTCATGACAATTCGACGATGAGAGACTGCTCTTTCTTATGCTTGTGGCTGTAGTTCAGGACGATCCTTTTCCCGACATGGATCAGCGCTGCAGGTTCGCCATCGATTCTCGCGGATTTTATCCCGCTCGTCGCTTCTCCTTCGAAGACGATCTCTCCCGCCAGGTCTCGATCCCCGTATAGAGCGATCCCGAGCGAACCCTTCGACTCTGAAATTCCAAGAATATCCGAAGTGCAGTGAAGGATCCTCAATCCGTCGGAAACCTTCAGGCACACCGGGGTCAGGATGCCGTACAAGGCCGGCCACAGCATTCGATCCTTTGCAAGAGGCATCCTGATCTTTTCACCGGTGGCCGGATGCGTGTAAACGACCTGGCCGCATTGTTCTTCGTTGTAATAATTCCCGACGAACAGCACCGCGGCATTGTCATCCGTGAAACGTTCCCTGACGACCATGTGCTCGTTGTCGCTCGACGCCTGCCTGAGCTCGGCCCCCGACCTCCTGAGGATCTCCTCATAGACCGGTTTATGGCCTTCCGTATCGAACCCGAGCCAGGTCCCCAGGTGGGTCAGGGATCCTTGACCGAACGGCTTTGCGAATCCGCACGGAGTCCCCGCGATCGTCCGGGCAATGACTTCGGCGCCGGCGAGTGATCCTTCGCTATAAGTGATCTGGGGGTTTGCGCATTTGATGTCTTTCAGACCACAGATGTCGACCAGAGGCGAATCGATCGCTTCCTTGCCGGATGGCGAAACCGACAACGCATCGCGAAGAACGCTGCAAGGTCTCTGAGACAGGTCGCGATCAGGCAAATACGGGAAAATGACCGTATTGCCTCCGGCCTTGGTGTAATCCACAAGGACCTGCTGATGCGCGGCGTCCATTTCGTCTGTCGCAAATGCCCATACTTGCCTGTATTTCGCCAGATCGGCCGCCGTCGCCTGGCTTAAGTCGGCCATATCATAATCGATATTCAAAACCTGCAGGATTTTGAGCAACCCGTCGAAATAAGCGGGACGGCGGATGGCGCTGGGCACGAACCTCAGATCGCACGCCCCGGTCTCGGGCCGCTCAAGCTCCGTCGCATAGTGCGGAGGATAGAAAAGGACGCAGACTTCGGCCTTTCGTTTCGCATTCACGATAAGGCTTTCGTTGGTCTTGATGATGCTGTTCATCCGTTTGACAAGGGGAAAGGCGGAAGTGCGTTCGCCTTCCACGGTCAGAGGACTGAACCAGTAAAAGGTTTCCCCGGAATATCCCTTGCGGCGCGGATTGCGTCCCTGCGAGAACATGTAATAGTTCCAGCCGGTGAGACCGTTGGCCACGCTGGCTTTGTAGAAAAGCTCCAGCTCGCGGGGATTGGGGACAACGTGATATTCGCGCGAGCCGCACTGGAACTCGGCAGCGAACATCGGTCTGCCGCCCTGCATGGCGGAGGTTATGTCATTGATGATCCGGTCGTCGTGGAGGTTGCGATAGGAGATGAATTCTGGGATATGATCGACCCCGAAATTGATCTCGCTCTTCCCCCCGAAAAGGTCTTCGTACATGGTTATGTTGACCGGGAATTCATAGCCATTCCCGTAGATCCATCCGGGGAGATTGTGATACAGGGGAACCGTAACGCCCCGCTTGCGCGCCATGCCCGCGAGCATCCTGAGGTAATCGCCGTAATAGGTCCGCCAGAAACAGTGCCATTCGTGGTCGCGGCCGCGATCCTCCCTTGACGCATAAGGGAGCCTGCCGTCGGGCGGCAGTTCGATAAGGGAGAAATCATCGTATGCCGTGCCCCAGAGCTTGTTGATCTCGTCGATGCTGTGGAATTTTATCGACAGGTAGGCGATGAAACGATCCCTGACGGCATTGCCGTAATCGGCCTGTCTGGCGAGCCACGAGAAAACGCCGATCTCGTTGCAGACCTGCATCATGATGACCGGACCGCCTGCTGAAACCTGGCATTCACTGATGAACGGCATGATCTGATCGTACCAGAGGCTTACTTTTTCAAGGTACTTCTTGTTGAAAAGGCTGACCCCATCGCTCGCAACGATTTTCCCCTCGCTGTTGCGCATCTTCACTTCATCACGATGCTGATCCATGAACCAATCGGGCAATCCAGCCCCGCGGAACTCGGCAAGAATAAACGGCCCGGGCTTTACGATGCATGTCAGTCCGTGAGCCTGGCATCGCCGCAGCCAGCCTTTGAGGTCGCGCTCAGGGCATGATTCTCCGTCGAAATCAAAGACGCCTTCCTGCGATTCATGCCAGGCCCAGGGGATGTAAGTGCTTATCGTCCTTAATCCTGCGTCCCTGGCTGCATCCAGGTGTTTGTCCCACAGGCTGCGTTTTATCCTGAAGTAATGGATCTCCCCGGAAATGAGAAAGACTTTCTTATCATCCAGGACAAAAGCATCGTTTTTAACAGTGAATTTCATTTTCACTCGCCGATCGTGGATTGTTGCTCATTCGCTCGTCATGCAGCGGCTTGCGCATTGGCTCTTTCCGCATTCCTCTGCTTCAGAAGGTCTTTGATCTCATGGCTTCGTTTCTCGGTCAGAGAATAGCGGCGGAGGAAGATGATCGAGAAGATGCTCAGCAGCAAGGGAAGGCCGATCTCGACGACCCTTATCATAAAAAGAGTGTATGGGGTCTGCTTGGTCAGCGGCGCGATGATGTTCTCAATGTGGCCAAGTTCTTCATCAAGAAGATCCGGGGGTGAAGCCGTGTTCACGGCCTCGATCCGGCTGCAGACTCCAGAGACATTCCGCATGAGCTCCTGGTAATGATCCTTGCTGTTCACGGTTGCGGCGGCTTTGCCCTCCAGGTGCGACTTGAGCTCGAAGGAATGCATCCGGGCTTTCTCCGCCTTGGTCTGAAGCGCCAATGGAATGGCTTGACTGACCAGCGAATCGATCTCGGAGGGCTGGGTTTCGGGTCCGGTTTTCCCCAGCTGTCCCTGAAGCCGTTCCAGGTCGCTGACAGCAGCCTTTGTTTTCGACGAAGAGCTCTGCAGCATGTTTTTCTTCTCGGCGGGGTATGCCGCAAGATTGTGATTGCCATCGGCCGGGTCTTTTTTCAATTCCTTTTCGAGGTAGGTCAGGAATTCTCTCGACTCCTTCAGAGCATCCTTATTCAGGGTCTTGGCATTCGCAAGCCAGGCGGCATCGGCAGCAGCGGGTCCCTTATAATCTTTCCAGGACTGGACCACGGCGCGCATCTCCTTCACGTCTCCCTGGATGCGATCGACTTGCGTGACCTGGATCTGATCGAATGCGGTGAGCACGATCAATGCCCCCCCCACCAAGCTGGCCAGGGCCGTCCCCATCTTGATGAACCACCAGAATATCGCGTAATAGCTTCCTTCGGCCCGGTACCCCGTCTTCAGTTCGTCCTCATCACAGATGTCGCCCACCATGGATGACCCCAGGGTAAAGAAAAAGAGCATGCCGGCCGAGAGCAGCATCGTGGGGATGATGATCAGGTAGGGATGATTCGGGTTGTAGCAGACGATCTTGGAAAGCTGCGCCAGGCACATGAGCAAAATAGCGACAGTGAGTGTGTTGCGTTTGCCGAGTCTGGGGCTGATCCAGTTGAGCGGGAAGACAGCGAGCAGCCCGGTGATGGCCCATACGGTACCGTTGATCCCAAGCAGCGTGGCGCCGACCGCCTTGTCGCCTCCGCAAACATAGAAAATAGGGATGTAGGACCCCAGCAGCTGGACGAAGTTGAACCCCATGGCGAGAGTAAAAACGGTCAGCGTCAGCATGATGAAGTTCCTGTTGGCGCCGGTGCGTTTCATGTCCTGCCAGAACGGCGTTTTCTCATGCTTTGCGGCTTTGACGAATCCCGGTTCGCGCAATGTCCAGGTCCACCAGAACGAAAGCGGGATCAGGATGGCCGCGATCATCAACGACACATAACGCATGCCGTCGGCCTCATTGCCTCCGGGGCCTTTGAAAACCTCCATGCTGGCCAATGCAAAAAGCCAGGGAGTCCCCATGGCGAAGAGATTCCCCACGAAACTTTTGGCGCTGAAAAGGCGCGTCCGTTCATGATAATCAGTCGTCAATTCCATGCCGAGCGCGCCATGAGGGATCTCGAAGATATTGCAGGCCGTGAAGAACAGCAGAAGGGTAAAAAGAATGTAGGAAAGCTGGAACCACTGGTATCCCGTATCCGACGGGAACCATGTGCGGACCATATCGCCCTTGGGGATCCACCAGATGATCACAAAGCAGACCGCCACGAGCATTCCGCCTATCAGGAGGAAAGGACGGCGGCGCCCCCAGCGGGTCCGCGTGTTATCGGAAATATGCCCGATGAAGGGATCCGACAGCGCATCCCACAATCGGGGAACGATCATGATGGCTCCCAGCCAGAAGGCGCTCAATCCCAGGCTGATGGTCCCCATCAGACCGACGAGCAACCCCGCGATATTGAAAAGCGCGATGGGGATGATCCCCCCCGCGCCATAGGCGGCTAACTGCGAAAAATGAGTTCTCTCTTCCGGTGACGCGAGGCACGGCGCTATAGTTTCTTTTTCATCCATAAATTGTCCTGTCGATCCGGATTCTGGAACGGATCCTTACCAAGTGGGCCTAATAGTCGATCATCACTTCAGCCGGCAAGGTTTTGACCCGGATCTCCTTTTCATTGAAATCCTGCTGCTCCGCTCCGTTCACAGTCACTTTCGCCGGGCGTTTCGACCCATTGAAGTTCTTGATTTTAATGCCGTTGGCTGGAAGCCTGGCCTCGCCGGTGATGGCAAAACGGTATCTATTCTTGTCCCTCTTGATCGCATAAGAGATTTCGCCGTAATAGGTCGGCAGATTCTCGATCGACATCCCGTCAGGCGAGTCGATCCAGTCCTGGTAGATCGCGGAGGCCACTACCAGCGACTGATCAGACTCATCCTCGTAAACGAACATCGATCTGATCGCATTCAGAAAATCGCTTCCGACCCAGGTATGCGGCATATCTCCGATGTACCCCGGTTGGCGGTCATTCTTCCAGACCACTTCAGCCCAGTGATACCAGCCCTGCGGACGCTGATCATTCAAGAAAAATTTTATCAGTTCATGCGCCCTGTCAGGTTGATCGAGGATGATAAATGAGCCGATCAGACGATTCTCATAAGGAGTGTATTTGTCCCATGCGACTTTTCCGTCCCTCCGGCCTTTGAAAAATCGAAAATACTTCTCAAAAGTGTTGTGGGCCTCTGGTTCGGGAAGATTTTTCAGCTCATTGCAGGGGGCCAAAGCGATGGCGGTCGAAGTCGCATCAAAATCGCCCAGCTCGACACAGCCCGGCAAATAATCGATTTTATGCGTCTTCATCGCCAGGCGGAGCGAGTGGTAAAGATTCTCCCTGAATGTGTCGCGGATCTTCGCGATCCGTTCGTGGGATTCGTTTTCGCCGAGTATTTTCTGGATGTCGGCGGCGTCTTTGAGACCTTTCAGGATGAAGAAATCATCCCAATAGGAGTGCATCGGCTTCGCGGAATAGCCTTCGTGGCTGATGGATTCCGGCACAAGGCCGTAGCGGGCCCGCATGCTGTCGTTGCCATGCTTGAACTGATCCGTCGACCTTTCGGCGATCAAGGCTGCGATGTATTCCACGGCCTTCAGGACATACTTGTTTTTCGCCCTGAGAAAAGCGACATCATGGGTGAAGTTGAAATATTCGCGGATCAGGTAGATCAATTCTCCGCTGCTGTCGTTTTCAGGGACGGGGTCCGGCCCCCTGGAATCGACGACGCAGGGGACTTTTCCGTTTTCATACTGATACGCGGCGTACCAGTCGATATAATCCTTCACCTCGGGGACGATGCCTGATTTAAGCAGCGCGGATGAAGTGAGGGCGCCGTCGCGTATCCAGCTGCGCTCGTAGGAACGCGACCCGGGCTGGATGCCGGCGTTGTCCTTGTTGACCAGGATGTAGGCGAGGTTCGCCCTGTAGGTGTTCACGATCCGATCGGCGGAAGCGGGCAGGTTGAATTTGATGTGACTGACCTTGTTTTTCCAGAATTCGACCGACTTATCCGATTCAGCCTGGACATATTCCGGGGTCAGCTTCCCACCGGTCGATCGGCCATAGAATGGAACCGCGACTTGGAATGACGTCCGTTGTCCAGGACCGAGTCTCAGCGGGTATTTCATCACGCCATTCGCCATCCCGGCTCGATCGGTGACGGATTTGTCCGGGGGCAAAGTCCCTTTTCGCAGCAGATCGACAAGGTTTCCCTCGTCGAAAGCGCTGGCGCCAAAGGACTCATATCTTTTTTGAGGCAGCACGACTTTGTCGTCGACTGATATGGAGCCGTCCTCTTCCTTGATCGAATCTATTCTGCCCGCGCCGCCGCTGAGATTGAGGAACTGATAGTATGGATTCACCTGGTAGGGACGGATAAGAAGGTAGAATTCGAAATCCTTCGTCCGCTGCGATAGATTTTCGAACGAATAGGTGATCTCCAGCATTGAATTCTTATTGGCTTCGCCGCTTGTCGTCACGCCGGCTCTGAATCGAAGGCCATCGCACAACCATGATACAGTCGGGAAAAATTCGAGTCCGGCCGCGGATGGCGGGACGACTCCGGTCTGGCTTTGCTCCGCCGGGAAACCCATGGATTGGACTGACTTGACGTTGCTCCAGTTGTAGAGGGAATCTCCGATCTTTATCATCGGCTCGATGGAGAACCTCGCTTTGTCGACCTCGACCATGCCATCTTCATTGATCAAGGCTTCTTTTACGTCATTGTTCACACCCGTGATGGTCCAATAGGAGGCCTGCTCGCCAAAGTAGCGGGGATAATCCCCCAGAGGGGAATTTTTTGCAGCGTAAATGAGGAAATCATTCTTCGTGACGGAATCCCGGGTCGGCAAGAACTTCACTCCACAGATGCCGAAACCCTTATCGGAACGGCCTCCGGTCATATCTATTTTCAGAAACCGAGCCTCGGCTTCAGGCAGGCGGATGAAGCTGACTTCGCTTTGATTCGATTGGACCGTGTAGGATTGCTCCCATTTATCGCCGTCTTCCGACGTCATTATCCCGAAATCCGAGGAGAACCGATCCTTGAGCCAATTGATCTGCAATCCCCCGAACTCCCTGTGGGTCCTGAAATCGAACACGACGTCCTGGCTTTTCGCATCGCTGCTCTGCCAGCAGGTCGCATCCGAATCGTCGACGATCAGGTCCGGCGCGTGGCCTTTTGCCGACGACGTCGCTTTGACGGCCGGCACGGGATAGGCCGTCGCTTCTGGCGGCAGTTTTTCAAACCTCAGGTCAGAGATCCAGATCGTGCCTTTGCCGCCCACGAACGAAGAAACGGTGAACTCGATCCGGTCGACCCGCTTCAGATCTTTGTCGGCGGTGGGGCCCCAGGCGAAATCGATATGCCTTTTCTTGACGCGGATCTTTCGCCACCCGCGCGGGAAATCGTAGTTGCGGTTATTCACCCACCAGACGTTGTTCCCCGTGCGGTCCAGGAACTTGATCTCGAAGTTGTTGGCCGGGGATTCGGCTTTCAGGTAAAAAGTGAATTCGTAATTGTCAGGAAGATCGATCGGGAATGATTTCTGGATACCGCCGTATCCCGTGCCCTTTGTGAAATCGTAATCAAGCCGGATCGCATTCCCCGTCGATCCTTTTTCGACGGCCGAATCGAGATCGACGCCGTCGGACTTTATGAGACTCCAGCCGGCTTTGGTTCCAAAGTCATCGATTGTTCCGGCCTGAACTTGGATCGCGGTGGAGGAAAAGAACAGCGCTGCGATCAAAGCGATGCTTATTCTAATAATACTCTTCATCTCCCTCGCGCCAGGCACATTCTATCATTCTTGCAACGGTGGACTTGAGGCGTGCCAGCCTGGGGTCGCTGAGACTGAACGGATCAAAATAAACGGCGCACGATTGCAGTAGGGATAAGCGGATTCCGAGGAACATACCCCAGGCGGTGCGGAGTCATTTTGACGGCGGGATCCTATCGCGACTGCAGCCTGCCCAGGTCCAGACCCAGCGGCCGAGCCTTGGGACCGTCCGGCACCACCTCAGACAGCATCAGGCTTTGGACCCCGGACGCGATATCGCGCAGCAGATCCACGAAGTAGCCGTTGTAGGAAACGCGCATGTCGTTGACCGGGATGCTTTCGAAGTCGAAGGCGCCGGCCTTGGCGTCCGTGGTCTTGAAATACTTCGGTGTCGCCTCCGCGGATACGACGAACACCTCGTCTCCCAGCCCGGCCAGGGGCGAGAATCCCGCCTTCCCGGCCGGATCGAAGGATAGCTCGATGACTCTGGCGCCGGTCTCATGGCCCGGCTCAGGCACCACCGTCACATCCGGCAATACCGTGGATGCCGGAGTCATATAGAGCCTGGCCTTGCGGTTCCTGTCCCAGGTCTTGCGCACCGCGGCCATCCAGGCCGTGACGGTCATGGGACCCTCCATGATCGGGTCTATGGCATACCAAGCCCCGTCCTCGCCCTTGACCAAGGCCGTAACGTGGAAGCGCCAATGCGGGTCCGCGCCCTCGCGCAGGTCGCCGATGACGAAGAGCTGGCGCACCGAATCGTCGGCCAGGCCCCTCTGCCGCGCCAGCAGGTGCGCCGCCATGGACCGGCCGAAGCAGAAGCCGATGAAGCCCTGCGGATCGTATTTCTTCAGTTTCTTCCCATCATCCAGGCCCGCCACGGGATGCCGGAAGACCGCTTCCCAAAGCTGTTGTCGCTGCGCGGCCGCAAGCCCCTGCAGGGTCACCGTGCTGCGCCTGATCCCGTCGTACAGGGCTCGAGGGTCCGCCGGCACGGGAGCCGGGACGACGGCCGGGGCCTCGGCCGGCTGCAGGACGGAAAGCTCGGGCAGATCCGGAGCGAGCAAGCGGGCTTGCGCGTAGATGCTCTCCGGGCTGACCTGCGCCTGGCTCAGGGTGGGAAAGCCGCACCCTGCCAAAGCCAAGCCGGAGGCGAGCAGGGCTCTGCCCCGCAATCGAGAAGCAAAGAAGGCGATCACAATCCGCATATTATATCTTCCCGACGGCGGGTCGGAAGGGCCTTTAGTCCTACTGACCGACGACCTTCACCACGGCCGTCGAGCCCGGATAGGCGTCGCCCGACATGGGCTCGACGCGGCCGCCGAGGTTCGCCCCCAGGAAAGCCTCGGCGCGGGCGTTGAAGTCGATGCGGTTCTCGGACCGGGCGAAGCCGTGCCCCTCGTCCGGGTAGAGCACGTAGGTGACCTTCCCGTGGTTCTTCTCAATGGCGGCCACGATCTGTTCGGATTCGGCCTGTTTGACGCGCGGGTCGTTGGCACCCTGCCCGATGAGCAACGGCCGCACGATCCGCTCCGCCTTGAAGAGCGGCGAGGCATCCTTGATGAGGTCCGCGTCCTTGGGGTCGTCGATGTTGCCCATGCGCACGTCGAACGTGGCGCGCATGGGTTTCCAATAGGGCGGGATGGACTGGACCAAAGTCTTGAGGTTCGAGGGTCCCACGATGTCGACGGAGCAGGCGAACTTCTCGGGCGTGAAGGTCACGGCGGCCAGAGCCGAGTAGCCGCCGTAGGAGCCGCCCATGATGGCGACCCTCTTGGAGTCCGCGATGCCCTCCGTGATCGCCCAGTCCACCGCGTCGATGAGGTCGTCGTGCATCTTGAGGCCCCACTGTCGGTTGCCGGCGTTGAGGAACTTCTTGCCGTAGCCGGTGGAGGCGCGGAAGTTGACCTGCAGGCAGGCGTAGCCGCGGTTGGCGAACCATTGGGCATACGAGCTGTAGCCCCACATGTCGCGGCCCCAGGGGCCGCCGTGCACGAAGAGCACCAGCGGGAGGTTCTGGGCAGGCACCCCGACGGGCAGAGTCAGGTAGGAGTGCAGGTCCAGGCCGTCGCGGGACTTGATGGTCACCGCCTGCATCCGGGCCAGCCGCAGGCCTTCGAGCTTGGGCTGGTGCACGAACAGGAAGGTCTCCTTCTGCGCCGAGCGGTCCCAGGAGTAGTAGCGGATGGGGCCGTGGTCCGAGGTGAAGGCCACGAGCCAGACCGAGTCCTGATCGTCGCGGTTGATGACCGTGAAGTCGCCGTCGCAGATGGTCTTGATGGCCTCGAAGTCGGCCTTGACCGCGGGGTCCACCACGGTCCATTCGGTGCGGCCACGGGCGAAGCCCACGGCCTGCACGATGTGGCGGCGGGGGTGGATCATGACCCCGGCCGCGTCCACATCCGGCATGGCGGCGACGATCTTCTCGACACCGGTCGCGATGTTCTTCTCCACCACGCGGGCCGTGTCGCTGCCGACCGAGGAGACCAGGATGGCGGACTTGCCGTCCGCCGTGAAGTCATCGAAGCCCAGGATCTCCTCGGGACCGACTTTGATCCAGGACTTCCAGGGGGATTTGGCGTCCTTGCGGATGCGGATCTCGGTGCCGCCGTCCGGGGTGTTGACCTGCGCGGCGCGGATCCTGAAGTCGGCGTCCGCCGTGAAGGACTCGACGTCGCCGGGGTTGGTCGTATCGAGGACCAGGGCGCCGGTCTTGAGGTCCAGGCGGTAGACATCGAAAAGGTGGCGGTCGCGCAGGTTGAGCTGGACCAGAAGCTCGTCCGGATACTTGGGGTCCGCGGCCGTGATGTCGGCGCGCACGCCCTGGAAGGGGGTGTAGTCGCGCACGTTGCCGGACTCGAGGTCCGCGCCGTAGGCGTGCCAGTTCTCGTCGCCGTCGGCGTCCTGGAGGTAGATGAGGATCCGGCTGTTGTGGGCCCAGAAGTAGCTGCGGATGCCGCGCTTCTTGTCGGCCGTGAGGATCCGGTCGTCGGCCTGGCCGATGGTCTTGACCCACACCTGGAGGACGTTCTTCTGATCAGGGGCGATCCAGGCGAGCTTCTTGCCGTCCGGGGAGAGCTTGGGGTTGGTCTTTTCGGGGTTGCCGAAGAGGACCTCGCGCGGGATGAGCGGGGGCAGGCCGGCGTGGAGCGGGGCGGGGGTCATGGTCATGGCGATTAGGGCCGCGGCGATCTCATATTGGATCGAAAGGGCTGGCCGGTATCATACAACAAGTGACGACCTGGGCGCCGATCGAGATGAGGGGCAGGCAGCGAATAAAACAGGCGCGGACAAATCCTTCATGATCCGAAGTCCGGACGCGAAGCGTCCAGATCAGTCCAGATAGGCTGCGCCTGTCTGGACCAGCCCTCGGCGATCGGCTGACACTACAGTCGACACTACAGTAAACACTACAGTCCCAGCACTACAGTCAAAACACTACAGTGAGCACTACAGTCGGACTCATCCCGCGATATATGATTTATATTGGAATCGCCGTCATTTTTATCGATCGGGATCGCTGGACGGCCAGCTCAAAACCACTGCTGCGGATACCCCCCGGGACAGCAGGCAGGGGGGGCTGAGGCGGGTCGGCCTTAAGACTTCAAAAGGGCTTTCCCTTTGGCCGTGAGCCGGTACCGCTGGGACCGGCTGTTGGGCTTGTCCGGGATGGTCTGTTCGATGAGGCCGGCTTCCAGGGCCGGCGAAAGATAGCGCTTGTGCAGATTGACGCGGTCCTTGAGACCGAGGCGGTCCAGGATATCAGCGTTGCCCAAAGGCCCGGCCTTCCCCAGCAAGCGCACCAGGGCTGACACTTGTGGGTCAACAGGGGCTGCCGGCGGGGCGGCTTCCCCGGCGGCTTCTCCCGCGCCTTCTCCCCCCACCGGCCCGTAGCGCAGGATGACCAGGAAGCCGTCTTCCAACTTGAACTCGGGCTCCGGCAGGCCGGCCTTGCGGCAACGCGCGATCATGTCTGCGGTGCCGGTGCCCCGGCTTAGTCTGTAGGTGGTCAGGTAGAGGGGTTCCGCCAGGAGAGGATTGGCCGGCGCGGATCGGTGCGGCTGGCGCAGCTGCTCGAGCGTCAGGGCGGGAGGCAAAGAGCCGGGATTGAAGACCTCCAGACGGTCGGAGAACAGCCTCACCTCGACCTTGCCGCTGCCGGCGTAATCACGATGGGCGACGGCGTTGACGATGGCCTCGCGGACCACTTCGACGGGGATGGGGGAGCCGCTCTCCGCGCCGGGCATCCGGGACAGGACGAAATACATGGCTTGATCCACCATTTCGAACAAGGTCCCTTGGCAGGCTTGATCCGACTCGGCCGGCCCGGAGGCGATGGCCGCGGGGAAGTGGGTGCAATCGATCCCGGAGGAACTGAGGAACCGCTGGGGCTCGTGGCCGAACAAGAGGACCGCCGCATTGGTGGGCCGGCCTTGGCGGATGAGGCGCAGCTCTTCAAGGACGCCCGGCATGGCCGTGTTCTCGGCCAGGGGAAAACCGTGAGCCTGGCGGGCGATGATCAGGAAACGGCGGACCTTCTCGGTCGAAATATCGGCCAGAGTGGCGGCGGCGCATACGGCGGCGTCGAAAAATCCGTTCATCCGATTCTCTCCGGGGAAAGAGGCTGCCGAGCGTTATGATACAAAAGTACGCCCGCGCATCGCCGCTTCGGCCTCTCGAAGGAAGACAGCGCAATGTCCCGGAAAAGGATCATCACTTTGAGTAAAACATCTTGCGGTGTGCAGGCAACCGCCGCCACAAAGGTATTTACGAAGAATGCCGTTTAAGACTTTGAATCAGCTTTCGGGGATTCACGACCCTCTCTAACCGGAACTGCTTCCCATCCTTCTTTATGGTTACGCTATCGCCGGTCTCAAGCGCCTTTTTCCAGAACAGTTCGGGCGTGATGTCCGGTTTGACCTGGCAGGCCAGGGCATACAACCCCGTGATGTAGGGGATCGCCCAGCTCCAGCCTCCCTGGCGATAGAAGACATAATCAGCGGTCCCATCGGGCGCGGCCACTGTGCGAGAATCCATGGGCACCAGCAGAGTGGTCGATGACGCGCCGACACCTCGTTGGAAGAAATTGTTCTGCCAGAAAATCCCCGGGCCATAGGAAGCGGGTCTTTCGGGATTCGCCATCGGTTCCCTTCCCAACCCATTGAATGAGAACCCATAGTGGTCTTGCAAAGAACTCGAGACCACGAATATGCCGGCCTTCTTGGCCCGATCGATGGCGGTCGCAAGTTCTGCGTAGCCCTTTTCCGATGGTTCAAATCCACGGGCGATAGCCAGCGCCCGGATTTTCTGGCCCTTCGGCAGTACCTCGTTGAAAGCAACTATCCGGCTGATCGCCTTGGCAAGGGAAATGTAATTCATCCCTATGCGGTCCCAATAGTTATTCGCAATGTAATAGACATCCGTTCCAGGCGCCACTCCAGAGTTCTTTCCCACGGCAATGGAAGCCAGGGCCTCGCCATGCATTTGAGCGCGCGGATCGAGCAAATGAATCTCTTCAAAAGACTTTAGGCGTTGCGCGTATTCCGGGTGGTCGACCAGCAACGGCTGATCGATGATTGCGATAGCAACACCTTTGCCGGTATTCCCCTCCTGGTGGAGTTTCCTAAGACCCAATCCAGGATTCTTTCCTAGCTCCATGATCGCTTTCGGAGCAAAACCATTCGGGAGATACTTGGGGAATTTGGTTTCAGTATCAAAATCAGCATACAAGAGGTCGGCAGTCCTGCCTTCGAGAGACAACTTCAGGATGTCTTGCTTGCGCAAATCCAATTGCCACATCTTGGCGGAATTCGAATCATAGTGCGGCAAGGCCGTCAATGACTGTGGCCGAAATGTACTGGGGGACGGTTGCGTACAAATTCCTCCTGCCGAGGATGAGTCCACCAAACATTCGTAATAATGTTCGTCGAAAACTTCCTGCTGGGGGGCGGGGACCTTCTGCATGGGTGTGGGGACCCTGGTAAAATCCAAATCGCGGACTAGGACGTAATATCCTGGGGCCCGATTAAGCCGGGTATAGTCTCCGCCCTTCCACTGCAAAAACATGTATCTGAGTCCGCCGATATCCTCGAACGTATATTTGCTGGCTGTCTTAGCGACCGTGCTGATGAGCACACCTTGCGTCCAGGTCCATATTGGAGTCGAGGTATGCCCTTGCGGCAGGAACGCCAGTTCTTTTAGGAAAAGCTCGGTATCGGCAGGCCTAGTATCCGGAACGAAACCCTCCGTAGATTCCACGAAAGCGATGCTCTTCCATGTCCCAATAACCTCAGGGTCATCGCGGAAAGGCAGGTCGATATTGTCCGTTGTCGCGTGCGCCCCGACACAGGTCGCGAGGGCAAGCGCGGCAAGATGAATTGACTTAAGAACGCATCGCTTTAGTTTCATAAAAATATCTCCCATCAGCAAGGAATGTCCGTCACCGGACGCATCTTCATCGATTACCGTCGGCGGTCACTCAGAAGAATAGCTTCATCACGACCTTACCCCCTTCTCTGGGCCGTTGTTAAGTAGAGTTGAGGGTTCCATGAGGGTTCCCCAAAATCTAGACCAAATGGTGGTTTAAAATTTCTGTTGTTTGAAGCCCTAATTTGATGCTTCTGGCCTTTTCCAACGGCGTTTTTCCGTCGATAGAGCCGTGTGGCCTAG
>Ga0118677_10001286_pt1 | contig 53837 bp, 38 predicted proteins | sample AliMusrvi5mmetaG_FD_86154 | JGI IMG/M metagenome (GOLD analysis project Ga0118677, IMG submission 86154) | reverse complement strand
CGTGCAAATACACCACCTGATGATTCTCTTTACGGAACGCCAGGTCTTCGGTTATCGAAGTCACACCCTCCGGAAACAGAGGCAATTGTAGTTGCGGCATGGTTCAGTTTCACGCCGCGCCCGGCTCGCGCGCAACCATAGCTTAGGCCAGGATTGGCTCAAGTCATTTTCCACACTCAGGCTGAATTCCCCGGCGACATCAGGAGTTCGGAGATTCGTCTCGACGATTTGTTTTCAACACCGAGCCAAACCTCGACAAGTATGTCGAGGCGGCACGCAAGAATGCGCGCTACAAAACCGCAAAAACTATGTGGCATTGGGCTCAAGCCTGCACTACCTCGGCCCAAAGCAACTGCCGGCTTTAGGATGACGAATTCTAGCTTCGAACCGTGCGGCGCCGGCGGAGGGCGGCGAGTCCGAGCAGGGACGCGCCTATCAGCACTGCGCTGGCCGGCTCCGGCGTCTCGGCGGTGAGACTGCCGCTCGTGAAGTAGGTGTTGACGCTTACGCCTAAAATCACCGATCCATTCGGGCGGCCTGAGACCAAGTTGCCTCCGCTGTAGCCAACCAGGCTGGAGACCGGCAAAATGATGTCGATGAATGGAACGGGCCCAGGGCTTCTGAAATCAACATTGCCGGAAATCGTGCCTTGACTGCTGAAGCTAAACGTGCCGTTGAAGGAAGAGCTCCCCCCGGCCGACGTCAGATTCATTGAGGTTACCATGCCCAGAACGGTGTCGATGGTCACCGTGCCGCTGAGCGTGTTGCCGAAGTCGGTGGTGCCCGTCGCATCGAAGATCATAGCTGCCCTCCCCGCCGGGGCGAGGAAACTCATCGCCGTCATCAATCCGAGTGCCCAACTTGTTTGCATTGCTCGTCTTTTCATTGTTGCTCCTCCTAAGGGGCCTGCGCTTTGCGTAAAGGCCTCTACTCTAGTTCGCGAGAAACTCGTCCACCGGCGATCATGGATTTTGCAGATTATTGAGTGCGGTATTTGGGCTCCTCGCTTTCGATGCGCTCAGAGCGGCTGCCGAATTGCTTTTCCGCGTAGCGGGTCAGGGAACTGAGGCAGGTCTGGTGGGTGGTTTCGAGGCAGTGCGCCTCCCGGAGGTCCGAATGGAGCGGGGGATGAGATCGTCCGCGGCGAATTTCGATGCCGCCGCGTGGAATCTGAAGACTGTGTTGAGTCCCGAACACGGAAAGATCAAGCGTGGGCATGGCGCCGGTGGCAACGCCAGAGTGCTCTTATGCAGGCGGAATGCGTAATTCATGCCTGGATTTGATCAGAGTTTATTTTTCTTTATTTTGATCCTGTCCGGTGGCGATTTTCGCCTATCTGAGTGGAGTTCAAAAAAAACAACACTATGAAAAATACATTGATTGCCTTTACGCTTATCGGAGTATCGGCGGCTCACGCTTCCAGTTGCGGAGACTGGGCATCGGGAGTTTACAACTTGACGAATGATCTTACCTGCGCGGGCAACGGCTTGTATGTCGGCGCCAGCAACACCACCATTAACTTGAACGGGCACACGATCAAGTGCATCGGGAACGGTTCGCAGGGTTCATGCCAGGCCACGACATCGGGCGGCGGCGGCGGAAAGATCGGAATCTGGAGCTGGACCAACCATCAGGTTACCGTGAACGGACCGGGAACCGTGAGTGGATTTTCGGTCGGTATTTCGATCAGTGACGGATACGGCCATTCGGTGAACGGAGTCACCGTCACCGGTCCGGCAGCCAAGACGCTGGCGACTAACGACAAAGACGCACAGGCGGGCGTGGATGGCATCAACCTTCACAACGTCCAGTGCCACGCGGGCATCAGCGTTACCGGCTTGCCTTCTGACGGGCTGCCGACGCAAATCGTCAACAATGAGGTGCTGAACCAGACAAGGGGCCTGTTCCTGTACAACTCGGCATGCGTCACTGCCACCGGCAACAACATCCACAATAACTCCGGCGTTCCTAACGGCGGACACTCGGGCGGCGTGGGCGTTGTGCTGGCAAATTCGAGCCGCGTGAACCTGTACTCGAACCAGGTGAACAGCAATGGCGCGAACCTGGAACTGGATGGCGGAATTATGCTGCTGGGAGCCGGGACGGCGAACAATGTACTCTACGGCAACACCGCAAACTACAACTGCGGATACGGCATCTGGGGATATGACGGAATAGGCACGAATAACGTCATCGCCAACCATGCGCGGTTCAACGGCCAATCGACGACCGACGGCAAGTGCGCTGCTCCGCAACCGGGACACTACACGGATCTGGCCTCCTTCAGCCAGGGCGCGGGCAACAGTTGGAACCCGAACAACCAGTGCCGCACACAGAGCGGACAGGTTCCAGCGGGTGTCTGCAACCCGGCAGAATAGCCGGCGTTCAGCAGCCTGCCTACGGGTAGAAGTCCTGACCTGCGCGGGGCCGGCGTGAGCCGGCCCTTTCGCTACTCATGCAAGCTCCGAATCCCTTCCACCCCCAAGGCGCCACCGCATCTGGAGGAACGGCTACGAGGCGTGCTATCGATTCGAGCCATGAACTGCAAGGCCCTGGCAACAGCATTCTCGATCGGCTGTCTGCTGCTCATGCGACAAGCTAACCCGCCCGCGTCGCCCGGCCCCCTAACGGTGCTTTACGGCCGAATGGGGACGAATCCCCCGCCAAATGGCTACAGCTGCTCCCACAATCTGGCGGGAACCACGATTGAGAGCGAACGCCTGTTCATGAGAGAATATCGTCAAATTCGAAGGCTACAACAGGATCTCTGAGTGAATCGGATTTTGATTCTATTTTTAGTGGGTGCCGCTGCTGCGTCGCTAAATTCATGCGCCACCCGCCCTTTCGTAGGCGAACCCGGCGACGCTGCTGTCCAGACCGCCATGGCGGCAGTCGAGCGATTTCATGCAGGACTCGCGGCCGCCCAGTATGACAAGATGTGCCAGGATATTGATCCCCAAGCCTTGGCGTCCGTGACAGGGCTATCCTGCCACTACTTTCTCGCCTGGCTGCACAGCCGCATGGGAAATGTCATGGAGGCGCGGCGAGCACAGTTGCCTGTGATTGAGGCAGCGCCGGGCTCCGTTTCGCGGGTCGCCCTGCAGTACACCACACGCTTCGAAAATGGGGAGGCGAATGAGCGCTTTGAGTGGCAGGTCAGCGCAGGGGCGGCCAAAGTAACCTCCTACAGAATCGACGCTGCCGCCCTCCGCAAGTGATGGCTCCGCCCGCCACGGGCGCCGGATTTGACTTGACTCATCCGGCGGAGGCATCCAAACTGGAAATCGTTAGAACTCACTTGTGCGAGCTTCGGTAGACCATCACGACAAACGGCTTTGAAACATGTTTAACAGTTACACTGCACCTCAAGGGTACACAATGGCTTCGTACCTGAAATTGAACAACATCAGCGGCGGGTGCACCGACGCCAAACACCGCGGCTGGATCGCACTGGAATCCTTCAGTTATGTTCCACTACCGGCCGGTACAGTCACGGGTCCGCGGCACAGCCAGCCCACCGTCCTTCGAATTGTCGTACCCAGGCAGGAATTGGCGCTGCCAAGGCTTGCTGCTGCGGTTCTTCAAGGCGCGGACCTGGGACCGGCCTTACTACATGTCGTAACGGCCCGAAGTCCGGGCTTATCGCAAACAGTGCAATATCAAATGGGAAAAGTAACCTCGCTGGAATGCACGATGGGCGGAGGCGTCTTCATCACGCGCATGTTCGCAGAGCGCTCCAGGACTCTCATCGGCATGAACATACCCTCACCAACCTCCGAGTGTTTCGATCTTTCCTTCGGCACTATCTCCAGGAAATACGTTGAGAGTTGAAGCGTAACGTCGCAAGCCAAAGCGATGGATTAGCGGAGAGCGTCGCGGCTTTCCCGCTTCAGCGACCGGTTGATAGCGTCCAGGAGCCGGCCCTCGTAGTCTCCGTTGTACTCCCAGAACATGATTCCGCCAAATCCACGCTCTCTCACATATTGGCCTTTCAGCCCGATCGATTCCTCGTCTTCGTATGTGATGAAAATGCGCTTCTCCGCGTTGTAGAGGAAGGGTGCCTTCGCGGCATCGTCCCAATGGCGCACGAACCCGCCTTCGCCTTCCAGGTTTGTCTTGATATCCCTGAAATTCGCCCGCAGCCTGACCTTCAACGGCTTGCCGGATTGATGCAGCCCGTTTTCTTCAGGCGGAACGTCGCCCCAGCTCTTCCCGTAGAATGGCGTTCCCAGCACAATCTTATCTGCCGGAACGCCGGCCGCGAGAAAGCGCTCGGCTGACCTGGCGCAGGATCCCCCCTTCGGATTCGCCTGATCGGTGAAGAGCGCCGCATGGTGTGACGTCATCGGATTCCGGTCGCCTGCCATGTCGTAGGTCATGATATTGACAAAGTCCAGCGACGCCTGCAGTTTGTCCATCTCGGTATGTTCGATCCAGGCGTCGTTTGCACCGGTGGCCATGGTCAGCAGGTACCGTTTCCCATCGGCCTTCCCGGCCGCATCCAGAGCGGCGCGCGCTTCGGCCATGAGGGCTGTGCAGTTCTCCTTGTCCTCGGGGCGGTTCGTGTTGTTGAGGCCCTTCTGGCCTGGGTATTCCCAGTCCACATCGAGCCCGTCCAGACTGTGGCGCCGCAGGAACGCGACCGCGCTATCGATGAAGCGTTTGCGGGATTCTGGTGTCAGCGCCACATCGGAGAACCCGCCCGACCACGACCAGCCGCCTACCGAGACAAGTATCTTCAACTTTGGATTACGCGCTTTGAGTCCGTTCAGCACTTTGTAGTTATCCTGATCGCCCGTATAACCTTCCACCATCTGGCCGTCCTTGATGTTCGCGAAAGCGTAGTTGATATGGGTTAGCTTCTCCACCGCGATGTCGTTGGCGATCAGTGGACGATTAGGCGAATAAATATAGCCGATAATCGCCTTGTCAACGGTCTGGCCTGGCGCCAGAACCGCGGCGCATACAAACAGGGCGGCGAAGGGTGCGTGCACTGCTCTCATAAATCGTCTCATGGGAAGGATAGCATTCCATCATGCGCAGCCGTCGTCACGTGGGTGCACCCCGCTACCACCTTGGGCTCCAGGCCACAAACGTCCGAGATGCGTCCACCATGACGAGCCTTGCAAAGTTGCCGTAGCGAGACGGCGGAAGTGGTAGGAAGGTTTTAATAGCCGATTGTGCCGGCAGCCACTTTTCCGGTAGCAGTTTCCTGTCTTTTGACAGCGTCACCCGCTCTGGCCAGGTCCGTAAACTGCCCGAAACAGTGGGCATGAAGTGCACCTGTCGCTGCGGCGGCGTGTGGCGCCCAATCGGTCCCCCCAACGCCATACAGCGCCGCTGCCAGGCCAGCCATCAAGTTCAACCAGTCCCTCTTTGATCTCCCTCCAGATCAAGCAGCTCAAAGACTACCCAATAATGGTCACGAGCCTCTTTCCCTGCGATTCGTGGCACGATAGCTCGCTGCGCTTCAGTTTCCGCCCGATCCAGAAGATCTGTCCTATCGGGCTGGACGCGAGGAAGGCGCGCCGCCCGCTCGAACAGGACCAATATGCCAATCAGGCACTTTGGGGCAACACCCACGATTTGGACTCTTCGTCCTCTACCACGAGGTCACAGAACCGCCGCGCTTCTGCTTTGAAGTCTTCAATTGGATCGGCAACAGCAAAAGGATCACAGGCGCAGTTGTCAGTTGTCGCGAAGTCTGATGATCGAAAAAGTATCCCCGCCCCAACTCGCCGAATTTCACTTCTACGATAATGCCGATTCGCGTGCTTTGACCGAAGGTGGGACAGGACGGACGGGTCAAAGTTCGGTAGTGATCGCTTACGGCTTGGACTCGGAGTTGTGTGATTATCGATGCCTCAGCGAGGTGTAGGATGGAAAAAGAATGGATGGCATCGGAGTACCAATTATGGGTGCACTTCTCGGAGTCGCGCTCTGCCTTGTATGTGTCACCGCACGGAACATGCAACGCTTCGCACTCGCAGCGCTCGTCTCTCCATTCCTATCGAGTATCGTTTTCATCGTCGGGTCGTTTATTCTTTCCGACATGAACCCGGCGGCAGAATACGGTTCGGCATACGTTCCTAATGGAATGGAACACAACCCAACAAATGGAGAAACCGCGCTTTGGCTTCTGTCGGTCGTGCTGATGTTTCTCATGAGCGCCTTCGTCTGCGTCAAGTTGCAGCGCATCTTCGTTTGGATCGTTCGACGGTTCGGTTTTCCATCGTCTGGAAGTTGAAAGCTTCCATAAAGCCCGAAGTAAGCACTCCCGAAAACTTACCCCTTTGGGGCGGTATTCTTGGCAGTGGCAACAGAAGAATGCTAGTGCGCCTTACCGGAAAAGTGCCGTCACCCATCTCTTCTTGCTTAACCAAGGCAAAGATGCGTACTCTAAACGGCTGCGCTACCGCAGGAGCGATACAGTCCGAAATGCGTCCACCAACGGGAGCCTAATTACTGCTAACTTCTCCTTTTCATTACCTGCAGTGCAATCCAATCTTACTCGACCATTTGTGTAGGCGGCGACGGCTCCGGTCCAGCCAGGAGTTGTTGCCACGGACCGCCGCGTTCTGAGCGTTCCTGACAACCCGGACTGTCCATAGCCCGCCCCGGCCATCGTCTATCGAAAGAGGCCGCGACGCCTGACGGCGCCACGGTAGTGCTCGACCACCGGGGCGCCGTCAGGCAAGTCTGCTCTTAGAACAGCACGCGCAGTGACATCTGCACGACGCGCGCGTTGTTCTGCTGCGTCTTGCCCACCACGCCGAAACCCGAGCTGGTTGGATCGGAATTCGGCGCTGCGAAGCGGACGTGGTTGAACAGATTGTAAGTCTCAAAGCGATACTGCACGCGCACCAATTCGCGCACCTTGAACATCTTCGAGATCACCGCATCCACGTTGTTGACGCGGCTGGCCCGAACCGAATTCCAGCGCGTCGGGTAGTTGCGGATGTAAGTGGCGAAGTCCTGATAGACGCCGTTGGTGATGGTGTCGCCAGTAACCGGCTTGTAGGAGTAGCCGGGCAGCGAGGCGACTCCGGTCCACGCGGGGTAGGTAGAAATATCGGTGTTGCGTGCCGGGAAGCGCACGAACTGCGAGGTATCGAACCACTTGTCGAGGCTCTGCTGATCTTTGGGAAGTGCGAAGTCTTTCCCGCTGAAGAAGCTGTCGGTGGAGAATACCACCGGCACGCCGGACTGAATATTGAACTGGCCCGATAACTGCCAGCCACCCACCACTAAATCAAGCGCTTTATTCATCTTGGAGAAGTACTTTTGACCGCGTCCCACGGGCACCTGCCAGATGGGAGCGACCGAGAGGTGGAATGGACGGTCTTCGCCGCCGAGTTTGTGCTCCACATTGCGGCCGGCGATTTCCGGACCCGTCCACGAAGTATCTTCAAACAGCTTCGACCATGTGAACGAGTTGATGATGCTGAAGCCGTTGCTGAAGCGGTGCTCCACCTTTGCAAGCATTGCGTCGTACTGGTTCTTGCCCCAGGGGTTGTTGTTCTGCGTAATACCGCCCAGCAGCGTCACCGGATTCAACAGCTGGTTCATGTTGACCGTAGTGGCCGTGGCGATGTTGCCCGTCACGCCGGCGAGCCCAAGGAACGGATTTGGAACAGGCGTATTCCACAACAACGTATCGAGTGGGCGGCCTTTGGAATCGAAGTTGCTGGCCGGTGACAGGTATTTCTGCCACATCGAGAACGATGGCAGATTCATGTTCAGATCGCTGGAAATGTCGTAGGTCTTGTTGTGCGTATAGCCCAATTCGAACAGCCACGACTTGATCTGATGCTGGAGGTGCACGCTGTACTCCCAGGAGTGGAACCGTCCCGGATTTGGGTTGGTCCAGTTGACGCCTTGACCAAGATTGGTAAGCGCGCCAAGCGACGAGCCTGTCGGATTCAGAATGCCGCCGCGGAACGGGTTTTCGAGCGTATCCACTGCCGTGCGCCAGTTGTCGTTGGTGGCTGTGAGCGAGGTGCTGCGGCTGAAGCCATTCTGTCCGCCGGTGATATAGGACGCTTGTGCAAAGCGGCCAATGCCGCCGCGGATTACTGTATTGGGGCCCAGTTTGTAGGCGACACCAACGCGCGGTTGGATCTCCTTGTAGTTGGTTTCATACATGCCGCGGGGCACGCCGTCGACTCCGGCAAATTTCTGTGCGCCGAGCACGCGGAACTGTCCGGCTGCCAGAACCTGCTGCAGGATCTGCACGCCGGCGTTGCCCGCATTCTTGGGATCGGTGAGGATTTTAGAATAGGCGGACTGTGCCGCGGCGCTGATCGGGTTGACGGCCGTCGTGTCAAAGATCGGCGATGCGCGATCGAAGCGCTCCACGACGGGAGTTTCGAAGTCCCACCGCAAACCGAAGTTGAAGGTGAGTTTGGATGTCACGCGCCAGTCGTTCTGAACAAACAACGCGTTGTAATGCTGTGACCAGAACGCATCCGCATTGCGCGGAATGTTGCCGCCGGTGGGCATGCCGAGCAGGAACGAGCCCAGGGTTGAGCCTACGCCCGTGCCGCCCGATACCTGCGCCTGTTGCCGGGTCCAGTTGTTTGCGAAGTCAAACTGTCCTTGATTGCCGATTCCTTTGTTCGCCTGCTGTAACACCCAGGTTTCGGCGCCGAACTTCCAGGTCATGTTGCCCTTCACCTGTGTCAACACGCCGCTCAAGGTGTAGTAGCCGGTATCGACAACACTGCCTGCCTGGCTGACGCCGATGTCGCCGAACAAGCCTGTGATGCGCGGTGCAACCGGAACCGCCAGTTGGGAGGTGAATGAACCGGGGAAGCCAAGCGACGCGGTGTCGAAACCCACGCCGTGATCATTGTTCGGTTCCTCATAACGGGTAAGGTTGAGTTTCACGTTGAGGATGCGCGAGGGGCTCATCGTCCACACGTGGTCAACGCCTGCGCCGCGGGTCATGCGGTGCTGATAGGCGCCAGTGAACGCGTTGTGGAAGTCGTCGCCGCTCAGTTCATCTTCGTGATACCAGCGCACCGTGGCGAAACTCTTGTGCCTGTCATTCCAATTGTGATCGCCACGGATAGTGACGTCGGCCATCTTATTTTCACGGCTGGAATCGGGGATGAAGTTGTTGTTGGCGTTGCCGGTACCATCGCTGGGCGTGTTGGGCAGCGGAACGTAGCTGAGAATGTTCTGTGCGATTTTGCTGAGGCGGCTTGTGGGAATCAGCATGCCGGGGAATAGGGTCCGGGTGCCGTTTGCGTCGCTTCCAACAGTGAGGGGGTCGAACACCTGAATGGGAAATTTCTGGCGCGCGCCATTCACCACCTGGGTGGTGTAGGACTGGCTGAAGTCGCCCTTGCGTTCCAAATCGGTTGGCAGGGAACGGATGGAGTTGCGCGGATCCCGATTGCGAGTGCCGTCCCAGTTCATGAAGAAGAAGGTCTTCTGTTGCCCGTGATAGACCTTCGGAATCACCACCGGTCCGCCGATGGTGAAGCCATATTCGTTATAGTGCACTGCGGGCTTCACGCCGCCGGCAAGATTGGTGTGGTAGAGGTTCGCATTCAGAATATTGTTCTGGTTGATCTCATAGAGGCTGCCGTGCAATTTATTGGTGCCGCTTTTGAGGGTCATCTGGATGGTGCCGCCGGCCTGCCGCCCCTGTTGCGCATCATAGGCGTTCATTACGACGCGGAATTCCTGAATGGCTTCCGGTGCGGGAATGAATGCCACCTGGCCTCCGGTCTTAAGATTGGGCATGCCGTCGAGTTCGAAGTTATTGGAGCGGGTGTTGTTGCGTCCGCCATCGACGGTGAACTGCGACGCCGCATCATGCGACCACAGGTGAGCGACGTTCTGGTTCTGATCCTGTTGCATCACACCTGGCGACAAGGTTGCGAGCAACGTGCTGACGCGCGACATGGAGGGCATCTCCGAGATCTGTTCCTGGCTGATGACCGTGCCCGAAACCGCTGCGCTCGTATCGATGAGCGGCACCTCGGCCGTAACGGTCACTTGGGTTTTGGACTCGCCTACTTCGAGCAGGACGTCCATCTGTTTGATGTCGCCTGTCTGAAGCAGGATACTGCCGTGGCCTACCGGCTTGAAGCCGGCAGCCGTTACCGTGAAGCCATACCGGCCCGGCGGTAGAAAATTCACAGCCCAGTTGCCTGACTGGTTTGTCGTGGTTTTCTGCAGGACGCCCGTTTCGTCCGACACCACAACTACCTGTGCTCCGGGCACGACCGCCCCGTGAGGGTCGGTCACTTTACCACCAAGCGTGGCGCGTGCCTGACCGAAGAGAGTTTGGGAAAAAAGGAGAAAGAAGATACAAAAGATGGATGGAATGGATAATGATTTGCGAGACATAATTCCTCAATTTGCGTGGTGCCCTGCAACCGGCCGCATCAAGAGAAAGCCGGCTGAACAAACGAGACCAATCTGTCTTTAGTATACAGCCGTAACGTGCAATGGATCGCTCCCACTCACCCTGAGTTCCGAGCCGCTGGCTGGCAATTAGGGCTATCTCCCAAGAGATATCGCTCCCTGACGGTCGCGGCTCGGCCAGCAGACGTACTCTTCTAGCCGAGCCGCGACCGTCAGGGAGCGATATTGGTTCATCTCAGTTTCCATGAGATCAGGAGCTCGGAGACTCGCTTCCGCTGCATCGCCGCGCCACCGCGGCTTGTGCCCTACCGCTGCAACGGAAACCCGGACGGCAAAGGCGCCTCAAGATCGATCTGATCTCCGCTGACCGGGTGGCGGAATCTCAGAAACTGAGCGTGCAGCAAATACCCTCCATCGCCCGGAAGGCCAGGGAGATTCTCAAGAGGCTGGCCGTTTGCCCCATACAGAGGATCGCCCACCAGAGGATGCCCGATCGACGCCAGATGGATTCTGATCTGGTGAGGACGGCCGGAATACAGGCTCACCTCAAACGTCGTGGTGTTGGCAGTGCGCGAGATCACCTTCGCCAATGACTTTGACGGTTTGCCACTGGGGCTGGCCGCCCACACGGAACCGATGAGCGGATGCGGCACCAGGCCGATCGGCGTGAGGATCTCATAGTCATTCTGCTGTGCAATGTTCTGAGCCAGCGCCCTGTAGATCTTTTGAATCTTGGGTGTGTTCCAGTCTGCGAATAGCTGAGCGGCCGCCTGCGGTGTTTTGGCGAAGAGCACGATGCCGGTGGTGGCCCGGCCCAACCGGTGGACAGGGTTTGCGTTCGGGCTCTGCTCTTGCACCAGGCGCAGCAGGGTGTTTTCCATGAAGCCTCCTCCAGGAAGGGTAGGCAACCCGCTCGGTTTGTTGACGGCCAGCAGATGGAGGTCTTCAAACAGGACTTCGAAGTGCCGGGGGGCGTCTGGTTCGATCCAGGCCGGGCGGTTCCAGACCAGTGTCTGGCCTAAAGTGACGGCTTCGCTTCCCGTTGCAGTGGCGCCGTTGAGGATGACTTCGCCGTTGTTCAGTTTTTCCTGCCAGGCTTGAGGGGTTGAATGTGGGTAAAGGCTTGCCAGATGTGCGAGCAGGGTTTGTCCATGGTATTTACTGCTGATAATTGTGGTGTAGGCGTAGCCCCGGTTGAGCATCTAGCTTGAGTGTAAGCGATGGCGTCTGCCCGCCGTGCGCACCCTTGAGTGGGCCGCTTGTACGATAATTCCACCATGCGCTTTCCGCCCACCTCCTTGTTCCTCCTCCTCGCACTGGCCCCGGCGATATCAGCCCAGGACATGCACGACGGGTTTTACTGGCTGGCCGAGATCAACAAAGCGTCGGCGGTAATGGTCGTCGAACAGGGAATTGTGCCCAAACCACTCGGGGCGCAGATTGCTTCGGCCTTGTCGAAAGTCATCGCCGATGGAGCCCGCCCTGGTGCTCGCCGCTCCGGCGACTACTTACTGGTGGAGCAGGACCTCATTGCCGCTGGCGGGCCGGACGTGACGCGCGTGCACTCCGGCCGCAGCCGCCAGGACATCAGTTCCACAACGCGACGCCTCTTCCTGCGTGCCGATGTCCTCGATCTACTCGCCAGCCTGAACATTGCACGGGAAACACTGTTGAAGATGGCGGCCGCTCATCCGGATGCGATCGTGCCTGCCTACACCTGGGGAGTTAAGGCACAGCCGATCTCTTTCGGTCACTATATCCTGGCCTACACGGCCGCGCTCGACCGTGATAGCGAACGGTTGCGCCAGGCCTGGGTGCGGCTGAATCGTTCCCCGCTGGGTGCAGCGGCGCTGGGTACCTCCAGCTTTCCGGTGAACCGCGCAAGATTGGCGGAACTGCTCGGTTTCGACGGTCTGGTGGAGAATTCGCTGGACGCCAATCAGATTTCGCCGGTCGATGGCGGCACGGAATTGGTAAGCATCGCCTCCTCAGGCGCCCTGACGGTAAACATGCTGCTCGCCGACATCACTGCGCAATACTCCCAGACCAGGCCCTGGCTCCTGATAGCAGAAGGAAACCTCACCGGAACCAGTAGCATCATGCCGCAAAAGCGCAATCCCACCGGCATGGTTGTGCTGCGAACATCCGCCAGCACGGTGATCGGCGATGCCCAGACTTTCCTCATCCAATCGCACAATGTGTCTGCGGGAATGAGTGACTACAAAGGCGATCAGCCCAACAGGGTACTGCAAGAGGCCTCACGCATGTTCACGGGGTTGAGTGCGTTGATGAACGGTTTCGTCTTTGATGAAAAACGTGCACTGGCGGAGGTGAACGCGGATTACTCGACAACGACGGAACTCGCCGATACGCTGCAGCGCGTTGCGGATGTGCCGTTCCGGGTGGGGCATCACTTTGCATCGGAACTGGTAAACTACGGCCGCAGCCATAGTTTAAGGCCTTCCGAAATTCCCTTTGCCGAAGCACAACGAATCTACACCGCGGCGGCCAGATCGTTCCGGCTGGAGAACGCCCGTCTTCCTCTGGACGAAGCGCAGTTCCGTCGCTCGCTCACAGCCGAAAACATGGTGCGCGGGAGCCAGGTTACCGGCGGCCCGCAACCTGCCGAAGTGGCGCGCATGCTCGCCGGCGGCAACGCCCGGCTCCACGCCGATCAAATTTGGGTGAATGAAACGCGCGCGAAATTGGAAGCGGCATCAAGCCGCCGGAACGCAGCCTTCCTCGGGCTGATTACAGAAAAATAGAGCCGCATCGCTATCTAACCAACAAATCCGCCAGATTCTGCCAGTTCAGTTCCTGCCACATCCGAGCGTGCGCCGCGCACCCCCCGGCATACGTGTTCCTGGAAGTGGAAACCAGCCTTCCTCCGCGGAACTCCGCGCACCTCGTGACGCTGGTCAAAGTGAGCAACTGCGCGGCAGCGTGCGGTCGTAATACGCCGGATTGGTCCCCACCAGCGGACTGCACCCCGCGCGGCCCGTTCCCGCGCCGGATCTGCCCCGCCGCCGTGCTCACCCCGGTACTGTTGGGGCAGCCAGAAACCCGGCTGGTTGGTCAGGTAGCGCGAACTCCCCTCCCCGGCCTGTGCCCACGCGAATTCCGCTGCAATGCTCACTGCACACATCGCAAATCCGCACTTCCGTGCGTTCATCTCGCTGTTCCCCTGTCTGCGCTCCAGGTTCCGGCACGTAAAGGAACAATCAAAGCGCGGTCCTGAAATCATCTTCGACTCCCGGAGAGGTGATATTACTGACCGCATCTTGATTCGTACACTTCCTCTCCTGCTCCTCGCCGCAGCACTCTCCGGATGCAAATCAGCCGTCCTCGAGCCGCCTCCCATGTGGGCCTACCCCACTAATCCGCCCCAGACATCCCCGCCCCCCGCGTTGCCTCCCGGGAAGCTGACTCTGGCAGGAAGCAGCGCTTCGTTCACCTTGCCCGAACTCAAGAACCTTTTCAGTGCTCCTGACTGGCATCCGGAGGCGCATCCCGCCATGCCTGATATCGCCTCTCACGGCCGCAAGCCAGCGGTGCGCGCCTGCGGTTACTGCCACCTGCCAACCGGCAATGGACGGCCGGAGAATGCGCGGCTCGCCGGCAGGGCACCCACTGATAACATGCCAACACGGCCAAAGCGATTCAGGACGACGAGATTTACGCCGCCGCCAGATATTTCGCCGCGCTTCCAGTCCAGTCCTACACGAGAGTTGTGGAGGCGGCAACCGTCCCGAAGGCCGCGATCACCGCCTGGATCTTCAAGTTCAATCCGCAGGCCGGCACCGAAGAACTGGGACAGCGGATCGTCAAAGGGCCCGATGATTTCGAGCACTTTGAAATGCACGATCCCGCCACGACCTACGTCGCCTACGTCCCGGTGGGCAGCATCGCTTCGGGCAAACACATGGCGGAGACCTGGGGATTCTGGCGGACGCTCGAATGCGCCAGTTGCCACGGGCCGGGCTATAAAGGCAAGGATGATGCTCCAGGTTTGGCAGACCGGAATCCGACGTCGATTGTCCGCCAGCTCTAAGACTTCAAGACAGGCGCGCGCAAGGGCGGCAGGAGCTCGGAGATGGAAAAAGTAGTGAAGAATATGTCCAACGCCGACATGCTGGCGCTCGCGGCATATCTTGCCACGCTGGCGCCTTAATAGGGTTCGAATCCAAGATGGGGAGCCAAGTCTCAAGTTAGTGATTATATTCAATGTGATTGTGTCGAATTCGCTTAAGTGCTTTGGAATCAGGTTCTAGTCCTTGCTGGGCTATCCGGGCTGCAACCACCAATTATCGGATGGAGGGCCGCCCACCAGTCACTGGCGACCTCGCGCCACGGTTAGCAAGAATAGAATTGGGAGGATTGTGATTCCACTTCATTTCTCCAAACGGTCTGGTCGGCGCGCTGCGCCTGGACCTGGTCGGCGGAGCGAGTTCCAGGTCACGATCCCCGATCTGCTCAACTTCTGGCTGACCGGAGTCGTATCGTGCGAGTACACCATCGCCTCCACCACGCAGCCATGACCGTTGCGCTGTCCGACCTCGACGGTGACGGCCAGCCCGATGCAGTGGTGACCGACGTCTCCGTACTCCTGGTGGCGGGTGGCGCGCTACAGGCGCCCGCCGGCTACTCCGCCCGCGGCGCCACGCAAGCGGTGGCGATCGGCGACCTCAAACGACGGCAAGCCGGATGTGATTATCGCCGGTGGGGCGATGGTCAGGGTCCTCGCAGGCAACGGAGACGGCACACTGCGGCCCGCGGTCAATTGCCATACCGTCTTCGCCGAGCTTCGGACGGCCGTACAATGGCGTCGTCATGTTTGAGAGACTCATCGCACTATTTCGATGGCTTGAAGATCGTGATTGGAGCGAGGCGGGAAACTGGGATGTTCAGTCGTGCGGCGCCGTTGCCATCCCAATACCCATTCGCAGTTCGCCGCTGCGGATCGCCCTGAGCATGTCACCCGGACGGTGATCCGGATCGAAGTTATCGCCAGCGAACCACATTTTGAATTCTTTGCCATCAATGATGACGCTGGGCGCCCGCACCGACATGGTCGCCCACGAATGCCCCTCGGTGGTAAGCACATCGCGCTGGACCTCTTCGAATGCCAGTCCGTCACGACTGCGATACCGGGCAATGCGCGTTTGAAAGCGGCGGTTGCCGACGTGACGGAAGACGTCCACGAACAAGCTGATGTCGTTGCCGTCAAGCAGGGCCGATGGCGTGGAATATCCCTCCCATCCCTCGGTGTCCGGATAAGACCGAGTCTGCAGCAGGACTGGCCCCGAACCGACTTGCTTGAAGATGTGACCGTCATGGGAGAGAGCCAGCGAAATACCGCGAATCGCTGCCGCCTGGCCTCCGCAATCGTCCCGCCGGCAGCGAACATCTGCAAAGTACAAACGGAAGATCCCGTCTTTATACAGAGGAGCTGGCTCTGCCCGTGCCAGCCAACCCCAAGGATTCCCTTCCCGTCGTCCGACCACATCGGTAAGCGAGGTAAGCTCACCCAGCTTCGTCCATTGGTCGCCGTCACTCGATACGGCGTGTCCCATGGTGAAGAGATTGCCACCCTTTAGTGGATCATGGTTCTTGTAGGCCGTGTAATAAAGGTGGTACCTGCCGTTCGCCTTGATCACCACCGGGGTCTCGACTCCGTACGAGTCGAACTCACCGCTGCCACCAGGCTTCAACACGGGCTTTCCGCCGTTGGCAACTTTCCACGCAATACCGTCCATTGAGGTCAGACGATAGATGGAGACACCCTTGCCGCCACCCTGCGTGCCGACACTTGCCCACATGACGTAGGACGAGCCATCTTTCAAGACCGAGGGATCGTTCCAATTTTGCAGCGGCGACATTTGCAATTCCGGGTTCTCGCCTTCCGGACGTCGCAGGTTGTCGATTACCGGCAGGACGCCGGAACAGAGCCAGGCCGGGCCAGGGGCGACTCGGGAGAGCTTTGACTGGGGCGGCGCCTGTCCGTTGGATACGTAGACAAGTGCAAACAGCGTGGGAACGATGGCGGCGAGTCGGCTCATATTAAGCTACTAGCGCTGGTAGGAAACTGCGTTCGCAGTGAACTGCCACGGGCTACTGGCACAGGTCGAGACGGGCTGCACTTCCGCGCGCAGAGTTGTTTCGTCAGGAAGCGCCAGAAGGAGAATCCCGTAAAGGTGCTCGGTCGGCATCTTACCTGTTGTGCGCCCGGAAGGGAAGCCCTCGAAACAATAAATGTTGCCGTCCGACTTGATATCGCGGGGCTGCCGGTTCACGAGGCCTGTCGACTCGGTGGCGTAGGTATACAGGCTGAGTTTCACGCCTTGGAGGCTCGTACCGAGCATGAAGGTCGGCTGTTCGGGGTCGATATAGTCGGACACGAGCGCGAGATTGGGAGTCATATCAGCGGAGTTCGCGCGCATGTCTCGCCCGGGAATAAACCATAGACCTTGCGCGGTCCCAGGGATGTCCGGACGGTATTCTCCCACGCGGGGTTCCGCGGTACGCAGGGTGCTGCCATCCCAACTCGCCAGCTTCGACGCGAAGAGTTCTTTCAGATCGGCCGGATAGTAATCGACCGGCGAAACGTAGTATGGGTAGTCGAATGGATAATGGTCGAGATTGGCGAGGCCGGAAGGTTTGCTTCGAAAATCAGCCAAGCCGAAATCGACTCCCGCTCCATCGCCGGACATACCCAGGAGATCTCCCGCCGAGGCGCGAATATTCACCAGCGCGCGGCATTTGACGATGTTGCCGGACGGATCGGGGAAGTCCTGGCAGGATTGTGGCGTGGCATCGAAAACATACTTGAGGGACTGCGCAATGTCCTTCAGGTGGAAGAAATAGCCGCGAACTTCCGCGCAAGGTTGGAAGTAAATCTGATAGCCACCGTAGCTGGTGGAGCGGTAGGACCAGATTTCGGTGACCCAAACGTCGCCCGGGAAGCGGACGGGACGTTCTGGCGTGATCGTGCCTGGCAATGCGATCGAGAAGCTCGAATGTTTGACGGGGAAGGCGTTACTCGGCAGGCCAACGAAGCCGAGAGGGCGGAAGGCGAGGAAATCGTCCAACGCCATCGGAATGACCGAGAAAAGGGGGCCGTCTGGACACGCGGGCAAACTGCTGTTCGTTTGAGCGAAGGCACCAGCAGCGAGGCCGCACACCGCGAAAAAACGCAGAAAGAACATCCCCGTCACATTATACTCCCGGGCTCACATCATTGGGGCGATTGTCGGCCTGATCGAACGGATTCATACGCGGGCCATCTTTTCAAGCACTTAGCATGGCAATAGTTCTAAAGTCGTCCAAGATGGAGGCCCTATCCCGGATACTTTGGGCATCCCATCTTCTCCCGGTGTTTCGCGTAAATTGTTCGCCGGGATACGTCGTAAGCGATGGATCAGCGCTGAGCGTCCCGGCCTTCGGGCCTCATCGACCGGTTGATAGCGTCCAGGAGCCGGCCCTCGTAGTCGCCGTTGTACTCCCAAAACATGATTCCGCCAAAGCCACGCTCTCTGACATATTGGCCTTTCAGTCCGATGGATTCCTCATCCTCATATGTGATGAAAATACGCTTCTCCGCATTGTAGAGGAAGGGGGCCTTTGCGGCATCGTCCCAATGGCGCACGAAGCCGCCTTCGCCTTCCAGGCTTGTCTTGATATCTTTGAAATCTGCTCGCAGCCTGACCTTCAACGGCTTGCCGGATTGATGTAGCCCGTTCTCCTCCGGCGGAATGTCGCCCCAGGTCTTGCCGTAAAACGGCGTTCCCAGCACAATCTTGCTTGCCGGTACGCCCGCCGCGAGGAAGCGGTCGGCTGACCTGGCACAGGATCCCCCTTTCGGATTCGCCGGGTTGGTGAAGAGCGCCGCATGGTGTGACGTCATCGGGTTCCAGTCTCCAGCCATGTCGTAGGTCATGATATTGACGAAGTCCAGCGACGCCTGCAACTTGTCCATCTCGGTATGCTCGATCCAGGCGTCGTTCCCTCCGGTGGCCATGGTAAGCAGGTACCGTTTGCCTTCGGCCTTCCCAGCCGCATCCAGTGCGGCGCGCGCTTCGGACATGAGGGCTGTGCAATTTTCCTTGTCCTCGGGGCGGTTTGTGTTGTTGAGGCCCTTCTGGCCTGGGTATTCCCAGTCCACGTCGAGTCCGTCCAGCCTGTGGCGCTGCAGGAGCACGACCGCGCTATCGATGAAACGTTTGCGGGATTGCCGCGTCAGGGCCATATCGGAGAACCCGCCCGACCACGACCAACCGCCTACCGACACGAGTATTTTCAACTTCGGATTGCGTGCTTTGAGGCCGTTCAGGATTTTGTAGTTATCGGGATCGCCCGCATAACCCTCCACCATCAGGCCGTCCTTGATGTTCGCGAAAGCGTAGTTGATATGGGTTAGCTTCTCCGCCGCGATGCCGTTGGCGATCAGTGGACGATTGGGTGAATAAATATAGCCGATAATCGCCTTGTCAACTGTCTGGCCTGGCGCGAGAACCGCGGCGCATACAAAAAGGGCGGCGAGGGGTATGTGCAATGCGCTCATGAATCGTCTCCTGTGAAGGATAGCATTCCATAATGTGCAGCCGTAGTCACTGGCGTGCATACCGCTACCGCTGGCAGATTTACGCCGGAAACGTTCAAAATGCGTCCACAATGGGGAGACGATTGCGCGGCACGGAATTCCCAGAACGGCCGCGTCTTTCCTCCAGAAACCTTTTACGCCGAGTGCACGTCTCTCCAAGGTCCGGGACGTCCTGGGCGATCGATGACCGGCGGGCTCACGATCTCAGGATCTTGTCCATCTTCCGCCCCTTGGCCAGCTCATCCACCAGCTTGTCCATGTATCGGATCTGCTGCATGAGCTTGTCCTCGATCTCCTCCACCCGGTAGCCGCAGATCACGCCGGTGATCTTGGACACGTTCGGGTTGATCCGTGGCGCCTGCGCGAAAAAAGTCTCGAAGTCCGTCTTCTGCTCGATCAGCCGTTGCAACGCCGGTTCATCGTAGCCCGTGAGCCAGTGGATGATGGTATCCACCTCCTCCTTCGTACGGCCCTTCCTCTCCACCTTGGCGACGTAGAGCGGATAGACTCTACCAAACGCCATTTTGAATACTCTTGTGTTGTCCATTCTATCGCTCACTGCCGCATAGTTTTCGTCAAGTCCACTTCCGATCCGTCCCGAGACTCTGCAAATCGTGGGATTGACACCAATTTCCGGCGCAGTTTGCCGGAATTTGGCTGTCTGTCCTCGATTTGCCCACCACCAGCATCCTCGTTTACCGCATGCCGGAATGGTTCGCGATCGGGCAACTGGCATCCCCCACGCACAGCAGGTTCTCACGCCAGTGGGAGGAATGCGATGTGCCATTGGGCGGTCTCGCGTGCCCGTTTCCACTATTCCACACTACCTCAAAACTCCCGCTCAGCCAACTTTCCCCTTGACGTCCTTCGCCCGGCATGCAAATATTCTTTAGATAAAAGATCTCTCTATCTTTTTTGACCTTTCGAAATGTGCAAACCTTTGCACACCAGGAGGTGGCGATGTATTCCCTGCCTTGGCGCCCGTCGCGGACATGTCCCGCGGGACTTCTTTCCCTCCCTCTCTATCTGGCTGCAATCGCTTTCTGGCCGGGCCTGCTGCCCGCGCAGTATCAGAAGGGCGAAGTCGGAACCTTCGGCTTCAGCGAGCACAGCGGAAGTATCTACTATGTCGCCGACGACGAAACCAAGAAGTTCACCTGGCCGCCGCACACGCTGGCTCAGATCAACTCCACCACCGCCACCGATCCGCTGGCGAACCTCACCAACACCACGTTCCCCTTCGCTGACCAGGGAGCAACCATAAAAATAACATCCGTCAGATACGTGGCTCTCGACGACCCGATTCAGGGACTGGTGACCATCGACTCCGGCGGCTCCAGCGGCAACTTGAATCCGGTCACCCCACCCATGAACGCGCGTCTGGTTGTAAAAGGGACGATTACGGTCCCCTTCAAGGACTCACAGTCCTACGCGTCGATTAAAGCCGGATCCGGCTACAACACGGCGATGTGCGGAACGGAGACCAGACGGCAATTCGATAACAGCAATGTCTTTGACTTCACCTGGGATTCGGGCGATTGCCCCCAATCGAGCCTGTCGTTCAGTTCCTCCGGCCCCGTCAACGGGATCTACACAATCCAGCGGATCTCCTCCGGCTGGAATGTGAACGTCAATGTCTACTTTTATGGCCGCATCGTGTGGATGACGCTCAACTTCACCACGAACTTCGTCCCGGCCGGCAAGCCAACGCTCGCAATCGACCACGTGGAAGTGGTGCAGACCGTCCAGGATGAATCGAACTCCGTCAACCTGGTGAGCGGCAAGAAGAGCGTCGCCCGCGTTTACGTAAAGAGTATGGGCGCCAACGCCAAGCCCATCAAGAATCTGAAGGGCTGCCTCAGCGCCTCCGAAGCAAGCGGACCGCCGCTGTGCGGCACCATCGTCAGTCTGTCCGTACCTGACGCGGTCGCTTCGCCTCCGCCCCTTGATCGCAACCAGCCGGCCAGTTCCATGATCTTCCAGATCCCCGATGACTGGACGCAACTCCCAGGGCAGAAAGTGCACCTCCACGCCGACGTGAGCGCCTTGGGCGTTACAACGGATCCTTCGAACAATCCCGACTTGACCGTGACCTTCGACAAACCTCCCAACTGGCCCGATCCTCTGCGCATAGGCTACGTGCGGGTTTGCCAGAAATCTCCCGATGACAACCAGCTGCACTGCCCCGCCGACGATATCTCCCTGGCCGGAGACCCGGTCAAATGGCTCTTCCCGCTGAAAGAGAAGAGCCTTATTTATGCGCCGGCTCTGATTCCCAAGCTGAAATTCGAAGGCGGTTATCTCGGGACCAGCGATTGGTTGGCGCCGGAACGCCTGATGACAACGCTGTCCAAGATCTATCTCATCATCCAGATGAGCATGTTCGCCGACATCACCGGCAAAGGCGGAAAGCCCGTCACCAGCAGCGGCACAGACATGCTGGTGGCCTGGCTGCCGAAAATTACGGACGGCGCCACCGGGGTGCTGCTCGACCTGGACACGTATTTTACCGATAGCGACGGCACCCTGAAGCTCCCTCTGCTGCGCAATCTGTGGAACCGTTACCCCATCTGGTGGATGTCCAGCGCCTGCGAGCCGCGTGAAAATCCCACCAGTCTGAATCCCGATTGCGATGGCAATGATCTGAGTTTCAACTCCTGGCGCCTCTCCCGCGGCTTAGGCATGATGCTCGGGCTCGACCCCACACCAGGCGGCAAAACCGGTGACACCGGCTTCAATACCGGCAGACGAAACCCGTTCGTGGTGAAAGACAGCGCCATCGATTTCATGGCAATGCCCATGTATGTGCCTCCGATAAACAGCACCGTCGGCATCTCGCCGAATCATGCCCAGAGCTTGTGGACGCAGACCTACTTCAGCGCCAGTTCCCCCGGCAGTTCCAGTTCGGCTACTGCGGCGCGCCAACCCCGCGTGCGGCCTGCGAATGCCGTGGCGACGGACTTGGCCGTCGTCAGCGGCACCATCCAGACAGACGGCAGCAGTGCCACCATCGATCCCGTCTACCGCCTGACCGCCAGCTACGCCCCGCCGCCATCGGACCCCAACGGCGCCTACTGCCTGCGCTACTTCACGGCCACCGCTGACCCGCTGGATTACTGCTTTACGCCGCAGTCCCCTCCCCGCAACGGTCGAGGCAACTTCGTGATTGCGATGCCACTACCCGCCAATGCAACCCGTCTGGCGCTGGTGGCAAACAACGCGGAGCTGTCATCGGTATCGGCCGCAAGCGGACCAGCCCATCTCACCATCATCGCCCCCACCGCCAGCGACCGCTGGGAAGGAACCCACACCGTCAGCTGGTCGGCCAGCGATCCGGATGGCAATGCGCTGACTTACTCACTGCTCTACTCGAGCGATAACGGCGCCTCGTGGCTGCCGTTGGCCGTGGATCTGCGGACCACGCAGTACGAACTCGATTGCTCCCAGATCGGCGGCGGCAATCAAGTGCTGTTGCGCGTCATCGCCAGCAGCGGACTCACCAACACCAGCGCCACCGCCGGCCCCTTTGAAGTCGTGCAACATCCGCAGCTCACTGCATCGCAAACCGCGCTCGACTTCGGCAACGTGACCATCGGTAAGCCGGTACAGCAGAGCGTCGTGCTGCGCAATTCCGGCAGCGGACCGCTCAACGTCACTGCGGCCCTCTCCGGCGCGGCGGGTTTTACGCTGCTCGATTCGCTCGATAGCCAGCTGATCCCCGCAAGCGGCCAGTTCACGTTAGGCGTACAGTTTTCCCCCTCCGCGGCCGGAACCGCCAACGCCGCACTCACCATCACGGGCGACGATGCCGGCCAGTCCAGCGTGAAGATCCTGCTCACCGGCGCCGGCTTCTCCAGTCCGGTGCCCAACATCAGCGTGGCCCCGCAATCCCTCGACTTCGGCACCGTTGCCTCAGGCCAAACCAAAGACCTCAAGTTCACCGTCAGCAACAGCGGACCGGGCGCCCTGACCGTGAATTCCGCGTCCAGCAACAATCCCCGCTTCAGCACGGCCGCCGTGACATTTCCCGTCACCATAGCGCCGGGCGCACAGCAGGACATCACCTTACGCTTCGCCCCCACGGCCGCGGGCGCCCTTAGTGCCACTCTCACCGTCGCCAGTGACGACCCGACGCATGTCACCGTGACCGTAGCCCTCACCGGCACAGGCGCCGGAGGCCCGGCACAGGCCCCATCGATCGACATCTCGCCCGCCACGCTCGATTTCGGCAGCGTCGCCGTCAACCAGACCAAAGACCTCTCCGTCACCGTCCGCAACTCCGGCAACGCCGCCCTCTCGGTCACCTCCATCGCCTTCGATAACGCCGCCTATACGCTCGTCTCACCCTCCGGCTCCTTCCAGGTCGCTGCCGGAGCCAGCCAGGTCCTCACCGTAAGATTTGCGCCGAAGAGCGCGGCAACTGTATCGGCAAAGATGAGCCTCACCAGTAACGACCCCACCAAAGCTACCTCCACCGTTTCCCTCACCGGCACCGGCACCAGCAGCAGCGGCGGAACCAGCGGCACGATTTCCGTCGCCGGATACTGGAAGTTCGACGAGGCCGGAGGCACAAAGGCCGCCGACTCCTCAGGCAACAACAACACCGGAACGCTGAGCTTCGGTGCCGCGTTCGCCCCAGGCAAATCGGGAACAGCCGTGAATATCGATGGTTCCAGCGGCTACGTCGCCGGCAGCGGACCGGGCGCGGCATTCCCCATCGGCAACAGCGCCCGCACCATCGCCGCCTGGATCAAGATGGCTCCGGCCGCAGGCACAGACCGCTCCATCCTGCACTACGGCACCGATGGCAACGGCCCCGCCACCAACTATCACCTCGCGGTCAACGGCAGCGGACTGGCCGTCATCGGCAACGGCTTCGGCAACGGCACCATCCAGACCACTGCCAGGGTGGACGACAACACCTGGCACCACCTCGCCGCCGTCTACGAAGGCACCAGCACAAACACAGCCCGCATCTACATTGACGGCGTACAGCAGGCCTCCGGGACACTTTCGCAAGCGCCGAATACCGGCACCGGAACCTCCTGGCGCATCGGCATGTTCCTCAATGGCAACGGCTCGTTCCCCGGCCTGCTCGACGAGGTCAAACTCTATAGCGGAGCCCTCACCGCGGCCCAGGTGCAAAGCCTGTACACAGAGTTGCCATCCACTGCATCGCCAACCATCGCCGTCTCGCCCTCCAGCCTCGACTTCGGCACCGTCACCGTCGGCCAGACCAAAGACCTCAGTCTCACCGTCCGCAACACCGGCACGGCGTCGCTCAGCGTCACCGCCCCTGCAACAGACAACGCGGTCTATAGCGTGACCTCACCTTCCGGTGCGTTCCAGATAGCGGCCGGCGCAAGCCAGACCGTCACCCTACGCTTCACGCCAAAGACCACCTCCAGCGTGGCGGCGAAATTGACGCTCACCAGCAACGATCCATCCAACAAGACGGTGACCGTCAATCTCACCGGCGCCGGCGCAGTCTCCACCAGCGGCATGGCCGAAGCCGCCCTCTCGCCCGGCTGGGACGATTTCTCCGTCCCGCTCAGTTCCGGACGCGTGCTGTGGAGCGCCGTCACCGCCAGTTCCGGCCAGCTGAATTTCCAGGCCACCTTTGAACTGCACGGCGCACCCGCCAACCGTCGCTTCAACGCCGGAGTGCACTTCTTCGAACCGGCCGGCAACCCTCAGCCCGATATCACCCAGTTCGGCGGCACGCAGATGGGCGGCCGCAGCCAGCTGTCACGGGAAAGCGTCACCACCACCATCCTCACCGCATACGATTTCGGCGCGTTGACCACGGACTCCCAGGGCAACGCCCTCGCTACCTTCAGCTACACCGTTCCCAACCGCTCCTACTACATGCAGTTCACCGTGCGTGCCGGCGATTGCCCGGGAGTGGGCGGCAGTTCGTGCGCCGCGGTTTTCCGTACCGGGCAAAAGATGGGCACGAACTTCGAAACCATCAACGGCAGCAGCGGCGGCAGCACAGGCGGCACCCCGACAGTCGCCGGGTACTGGAAGTTTGACGAAGGGGCCGGCACCAAAGCGGCCGACTCCTCCGGCAACGGCAACACCGGAACATTGAGCTACGGAGCCGCATTTGTCACGGGCAAGATCGGCTCGGCAGTCAACATCGATGGCTCCAGCGGCTTCGTAGCCGGCGCAGGCCCCGGCACCGGCTTCCCCGTAGGCAGCGCGGCACGCACCATCGCCGCCTGGATCAAGATGGCTCCGGCCGCGGGCACTGACCGCGCGGTGCTCCACTACGGCACCGATGGCGGCAGCGGCCCCGGCAACTATCACCTGGCGATCGATGGCAACGGCCTGGTCGTCATCGGCAACGGCTGGGGCTTCGGTATTGTCTCCTCCAAAGCACGGGTGGACGACAACACATGGCACCATCTGGCCGCCGTCTACGAAGGCTCCGCCACCAATACGGCACGCATCTATATCGATGGCGTGCAGCAGACCTCCGGGACTCTCGCCACCGTGCCCAATACGGGCACCGGATCCCCGTGGCGCATCGGCATGTTCCTCAACGGCCGCGGCTCATTCCCCGGCCTGCTCGACGAGGTAAAGCTCTACAGCGGCGCGTTAACCGCATCGCAGGTGCAGAGCCTCTATACCGATACCGGCTCCGGCTCCACCGCGTCCGGCACTGTCTACAAACTGGCGCGAATCGATGTAGTCCGCACGTTCATCGACCCCGCCTGGGGCCCGCAGAATATCGGCGTGCTGCCGGCAGCGCAGTCGCTCGCGGCCGGCGAGCGCAACTTCCAGCTCGGCTGGGAGTTCCTCTGGGGCACCGGCAACGCCAATCGCAATCGCGCCAGTGCGCTAGTCACATTGACCAGCGTGCCCTCCACCGTCACTCCAGGTGCCGCGACCTCCGCCCTGGCCGCCAGCATGACCGGCAACTGGTACACCTCCGGCGGCTACGGCATCGATCGCGATCACACCATCTCGCTCGATGGCTCGGCCGGCCAGAACCAGTGGTCCACCGTGCAGAATCCGAACGGCGCCTACAACGGAACGTTCACTACCAGCAAAACCCCGCTCGCGCCCGCGGCAAACAGCAGCGGCGAAGTAGTGCTCCCCCTCACCGCCAAACTGAACTTCGGCGGCGATCACTACACCATCGCCGACATCCGGCTGGTCTACACCGTAGCTGGAACCGGCCCCACTCCGTGCACCTACAACCTCGCCGCCACTGGAGCCACATTCGGCAGCGCTGCTACCAGTGGCAGCCTCTCAGTGACATCAGCGCCCGCCGCCTGCCAGTGGGCGGCAGTGGTCGCCTCCGGCTCGTGGATCACCCTCACCTCCGGCCTGAACTACAGCGGCGTTGCAACGGTGCGCTACCAGTTGGAGGCCAACACCGGAGCGCTGCGCACCGGCACCCTGACCGTCGCCGGCCAGACCTTCACCATCACCCAAAGCGCCCCGGGCGGCGGCACCACCAACCCCGGCGCGATCTTCACTGATAGCTTCAGCCGCACGGCTTCCGATATCTGTGCCCTCGGAGCAGCAGACAACGCCCTTGGCGGCACGTCCAAAGTGTACTACCTCCCGCTTTGGCCATTAGCCGGCGCAACCGCCGTGGGAGCCACCATCGCTAACGGCTGGCTCACCAACCAGGGGCTCAACTACGGCGGCGTGATGTTCGCCTCCGGCGCCGGCTGCGGCCTGCAGCGCGGCGACAACCTCGGCCAGAGCCTCGATATCAGCATGGACGTCATAGTGCCCTCCGCCGGCGGCCTCGTCACACAGGCCGGACCGTTCTTCCGCAGCCGCGCGGCCACGGCCGGTGACGGCATCATCGGCGGGTCGTCGGCCGGCTTCTGGGTACAGTTGCACAGCACCGGCGAAGTGAAAGTGAAGCAGCTCAATCCGCAGAGCATCATCGCCTCGTCGCCTGCGATCAGCGGCTTCGACGCAAGTGCTGTCCACCAACTGCGGGCAACCATCCTCGGCACCGGATTGACCGTCACGCTCGATGGCAAGCAGGTAATCACCGCCACCGCCGGAGTCACCTCCGGCAACAACGACGGCGCAGCCGGCATCGCGTTCGGTGCCGAGCCAAACGCTGGCAAGATCGGAGGACAAAAGGTCCGCAATCTGGTAGTCCAACTGGCAGGCGGCCGTTAAAGCAGTTGACGCCAGTTCCCGCCACATACGAGACGCTGCAAATCGTGGGACTGACACCAATTTCCGGCGCAGTTTGCCGGAATTTGGCTGTCCGTCCTCGATTTGCCCTCCACCGGCATCCTCGTTCACCCGCTGCTGGAATGTTTCGCGCTTCCGCAAATTGCCATTTCCAAATATTTCACGCCGCCTGAGAAATAGGTCCCCAGTTTCAAAACCGTATCGGCACAACATCCAAATCGTGAGCCAGCTCGTTGCCCCGCGGTATTTCTCGAGGATGAATCGTATCGGGCAGTCTTGACTCTCGCATTCTCTCTCAGCCTTTCAGGACCCACCAGGAGAACGTTAAGCTCCGCAGCATTGCTTCCTACCAGCTATAAACCGCCAGCAACTCAGGCGGTCCCGTCGTCCCGCCGATCACGTTCACATGATAGACCAGCTGCAAATTCCGCTTCTCCCATCCGGCGCCCGCGCGCAAGACAGCCTCAGATAGGAACCGCGGCTGGCACAAGACCTCGGCCACCGTGTGTCCTCCGTACTGAGTGATGCCCGCCGCCGCGATCACAAACTCGCCGCTGCTGGCGTTGAGCACCCGCGAAATCACCACGTAATCTTCGTTGGTCTTTCCGTCCTCACCCAATTGCGGCAGTGACCAGATCTGCCCCGTTCGCGTATCGCGCACCCCCGGCGCGCGGCCGCCGGATTCAAACACGTAGCGCAGCCCGCGCGTGAACTCCACAGTCCAGCGATTTTGAAAAGCCCCGATCAGCACCGCCGGAGCCTTGCGCAAATCGGTAAAGGTGAGGTCGTTGCCGAAGCGGATATCGGAGTCCTTATTGTTACGCGCCAGCCAACCGGCAATCCGCGCGATCGCCTCGGCCGAGCCGAGTCCGATGTACTGGTCAGGCACCGCGACGATATCCTTCCCCTTCAACGCCTGCTCCGCCGGAACCCGCAGAATCTCCGTGAGGTTCTGATAATGACCCGCCTCGCGGCCTCGAATACGGGCCGCGAACTCTTTCGTATAGCGGTAAACCACCGGATGGCCGCTGCATAGTATCACCGCCGACGGACTCTCCAGCGCCGGCTTCCAGAACAGGTTGAGCGCGTCGTTGGGAGCAGGGGTTCGCAGCACCAGCCAGCCCACAAGTGACAACAGCACTACCACCGCGGTCACAACATACGGGAGCCTGTGTGACCGATTTGCAGGAACTGGCGTAGCGACAATTTCCGTAGGTACCGGCGGGACGCTGGCAGTGCGAAACTCGACGCGATAGGCGCCGGCCGGCACCTCCAGCCGCAACGCCGATGGCTCCGCATGCTGATAGTACTTGGCCAGCCGCTTGCGGATCTCATTGGCCCGCACGCGGACGATCGGATTCTCATTGGTATCGTAGCCGGGTTCCAGCCCGAACACCGCGACGCCAATCGCACGTTCCCGCAGCAGCTCAGGATTGCCTTCGAGCGAGTGGTCCACCAGATAACGCAGAAGCCGCTTCGACTGTTCGCTCTGGCGGAACTCCGGACTGCCGAGCAGCCGCTCCAACTCCACTGACACGTCGTGGGGTAGCAGAACCGGCTCTGAATGCGTGTCCATTACGGGGACCTTAACCTCTCGTTGCGAGTATTGTATCATGCCCCGAACGTAGCTGCCGCCTGTTGCAGGGAAACAACTTAGTAACTCAAAATGATAAGCCCCCGTGCAGAACCTTGTTAGCCCGGCAAATCGGTGGTCGAATAGTCCGGTAGCTTGGCCCAGGCCATGCCACTTGCCCAGTTGCACTAATAACAAGGAGCGTTTTCCATGTCGTTGAAGAACCCTGTAGTTTTCTGCCTGGCGTTCGTACTCGCCGCCACCCTCGGCTTCGCCCAAAGCACTAGTGGCACCCTGACCGGCACCGTCACCGACCAGAGCGGCGCTTCCATCGCTGCAGCCGCGGTTGAGGTACGCGAATTAAGCAGCAACCGTATCGTTAAAACTCAGACCTCCCCGGCCGGCAGTTACACCATCCCCGGCCTCACGCCAGGTTCCTATAAGGTCACCATCACCTCGACAGGCTTCAAGTCAGCCCAGGCCGATAACGTCGAAATCCGCGTCGCCACCACCACCACCCAAAACGTCGTGATGCAACTGGGCGCCGTCAGCGATAGCGTCAGCGTCAGCGGAGAAACTCCTCTCATTAACCCCAACTCGGCAGCCGTCACCACCACAGTACAAAATGACGTCTTGCAGAGCCTGCCCTTCCAGGACCGTAGCGCGCTCTCGGCCGTCCTGCTGACTCCCGGCTCACAGGGCGATCCGCAATATAACGGCGGCGTTCAAAGCGAAATGCCCGGCATCTATACCCAGGCGATCACGCCAGGCGGCTCCATCACCGTCGGCGGCGGACGTCCCGGCGGCGGCTCCGTACTCGTCGATGGTTCTGACGTCATGTCGGCCGGCAACGCGCGAGCAGTAATGACATTCTCCGCGGACATGGTGCAGGAAGTCTCCGTCCAGGCCAACGGCATTCCCGCCCAGTATGGCCGCACCACCGGTGGCATCGTCAATCAGGCCACCAAATCCGGCAGCAACGATTTCCACGGCGTCTTTACCTGGGGCCACACCGACCCGGCGCTGCAAGTGCGCTTTCTCGGTTCGAGTTTCAGCCCCACCGCCCGCTACGACGCCATGACCGGAGCCATCGGCGGCCCCGTCCTCATCCCCAAAATCTACAATGGCAAGAACCGCACCTTCTTCTGGGCCAGCGGCGAACCGCAGCGCCAGAAACTGCAGATCGGCGCCTCCCGCGTGCGCCTGCCAACCGCCGATGAACTTGGCGGCAAGTTCAACAACGTTTACGATTTTCTCGACCCCACGCTGCGCGCCACTAACATCGACTCCGCGCTCTCATCCGCCACCCGCACCAACTCTCTGTACTACCACTACAACCTGAACGCGCAAGGCTTCCCCATCGGCTCACTGCTGCCCACCTCCCAATGGACGCCCATCCCCGGCAACAACCTGAGCGCCCAGCTCGCGGCCAACCCGCTGGCACAGAGCCTGCTCAAGACCCTCTATCCCTTCACTCCCGGTAAAGACACCGGCAACATCCACTGGCTCCGCCCCGACGGCAACCCCGATATCGATGGTAACAACGCCATCTACATCCGCGGCGTCAACAGCACCGACAATCGCTACAGCTTCAAAGTGGATCACCTGATCGGCACCCAGGACCGCCTGGCCTTCCGCTACTCCGTAACCCCCGTCGTCGGTATCCGCTACGACTGGGGCGGCCCCGATGCTCCCGGAGATCCCATCCTCGAGGACAAGGTCAACTCTTACAACACCGGCCTCGTCTATAACCACATCTTCTCGCCGCTGTTCTCCAACGAAACCCGCCTCACCTACTCCCGCGGCGACGCCTTCCGCGGCCCCAACGATGTCGCGGCCTCCAAAGACTGGGGCCCCACGCTCGGCCTCCTTCCCGCCGTCGCCGGAGTTGGCTTCCCGCAGATTCTGGGACGCGGCGCCAACGGCGAAGGCCGCACGCTCGACGTCAATCTCGGCATCGGCACGGACTTCTCGTGGATCCGCGGCGCGCACTCGCTGAAGTTCGGCGTGGAACATCGCCGCATCCAAATGGACCGCATCTCCTATGCCGGCCTCACCGGCGGCGCGTACAGCTTCTCCGGCCAGGTGACGCCGCCTTCAGGCAGCGTCAATGACCTGCCCTCGCAGATCGCCGCAGTGATTCTCGGCTCGCTCAACACCTACTCCTATCAGCGCGTGCAATCCAACGCCTACTACCGCTGGCGCTATGTGGCCGGTTACTTCCAGGACGATTGGAAAGTCAACGCGCGCCTCACCCTGAACCTCGGCCTGCGCTGGGATGTGGAAACGCCGCGCACCGAAAAGTACGATCGCCAGGGCTGGTTCGATCCTTCAGTCGCCGGAACGGTCAACAACACTCCCGTGAAAGGTGCGTTCGTATGGGCAGGCGCCGGCGGCAATCAGCGCGGTCTCTGGCCGATCAACTATAAGGGCTTCCAGCCGCGTCTCGGCATGGCCTACCAGATCAAGCAGGGAATCGTCTGGCGCTCTTCGATTTCGGTCCTCCGCGCACCCATCACCGGCTACGGCAACGCCATCTATCCCGATGCCAACACCAACGCCGGAGCCATCAACTCTTCGCAGGGCATCGGCGGCAAGAACCCCGGCGCGGTCAACCTGGTCACCAACCCGATCGGACCGCTGCCCAACCCCGCCACGCTGCCCAACACGCCCATCTTCTGGATGAACAACCTCAACTCGTTCACCTTCTCCTACATTCCGCAGAACAGCGCCATGCCCACGGTCTATCGTTGGAACGGCGGCTTCCAGTTCCTGCTGCGCAACAACCTCTCGCTCGAAATCGGCTATGAAGGCTCCAAGGGAACGCATCTCTACTCGCAGCCCTGGCCGATCAATGCCGCCCCATTCTCGGCAACCCGTCCCCTGGTGCTTTCCGGCGCCGATTTCACCACCCAGAGCCCCAACTACAATCCGCTCAAGCTGACAAACTCTGACGGCTCCGTCATTCCAGGCACCATCATCGGCACCTTGCGCCAGTATCCCAACTGGTTCAACCGCATCATCAGCGCCGACTACGACCGCAGCGGCAACTCCATCTACAACGCCCTGAATGTCGGCCTGCAGAAGCGCTTCTCCGCCGGCCTGACCTTCCTGGCCTCTTACAGCTGGTCGAAATCGCTCGACGATGGCGCTCCCTCTGGCAACGACATCTTCGGCGTGACCCCCTTCCAGACTCCCAACCGCGAAAAGAGCTACTCCGAATTCGACATGCCGCACCGCTTCCGTTCCTCGTTCAGTTATGAACTGCCCATGGGACGCGGCAAAATGCTGCTGTCTAATGCCGGCAATATCGTGGATCGCATTGTGAGCGGCTTCAACCTCTCAGGCACCATGACGCGCCAGAGTGGCTATCCCGGCGTGGTCTTCCTCGGCAACAGCGGCTGGTTCCAATCGCCTACAGCCGGTGCCGGCAATGACGGCTTCACCATCCGGCCCAACATAGTCGCCGGAGTTCCGCTCATCAACCCCGACTGGCGCAGCAATCCCTTCACCACCAACTACTTCAATCCGGCCGCGCTGGCCGTACCCGGCAGCGCCACCGACCCGCAACTGGGCAACATGCCTCGCACATTGGGCGATGGACGTTCGCCATCCACCACGACGCTCGATGTTTCTGCCGCCAAGAACATCAAGATCAAGAGCGACGGCCGCATGTATGTTCAGCTCCGCGCCGACGTGTTCAATGTGCTGAACCACCCGGTGTTGTTCCTGAATCCGAACGGACGCAACAACGGGATGTTCCAGTACATTCCTGCGTCGCGGACCTTCGTGGTGAATCGATCGGTCACCGGAATCGACCCCAACAACACCGGCCAGTACGGCAATTACGCCGGCCGCATGTTCCGCCTCGGCGCAAGGTTCGTCTTCTAAACACCTACCGCCTGAAGGCGGTAAGTCTGATTGCGACTGAAAGTCGCGGGCTGCCGCTAAAGCCGCCTGGAATCCGACATCGGATTCAAGCAAGCATATCGCTCCCTTACGGTCGCGGCTCGGCTTGAAGATAAACATTGCTAGCCGGGCCGCGACCGTGAGGGAGCGATATTTCCACTGTCCACGCTGCAGTATACCGGAACGAAATACCCGCTAAAAGCCCCTCACCGGGGACGTAGCTTGCTGCGTCCCCACAACGACACAGCCCCCACTCCCTACCTCACCAGCAACTCCGCCAGCCTCTGCCAGTTCAATTCCTGCCACATCTGCGCGTGCACCAGGCACCCCCCGGCATATGTATTCCTGGAAGTGGAAACCACCCTCCCTCCACGAAACTCCGCGCACCTCGTCACACTGGTCAACGTAATCAACTGCGCGGCGCTGCGCGGCAGCGTGCGGTCGTAATATGCCGGATTGGTCTCCACCAGCGGCACACACCCCGCACCCCCGTTCCCGCGCCGGATCTGCCCCGGCGCCACAAAGCTTCTGCCAGGAGTAGACGATGCCACATAGCACGCCGGAGCACTCGCCTCCTCAGGACTCAAAGCCGCCAGCCGCCGCTGAGTTGCCGCAAAAGTATCCACGGCGTCGAAATACTGCTGGCTGTGCCCATCCCCGCGCGACGGGGCGGCCGACCGCGCCTCTGTCTCCTTGCGCTGCCGCAGCACCGGGGCCATCCACTGCCGCTTGCGCTCCTCATAATCCTTCAGGTCGGTGGCCCGCAGGTAGCCCAGTACCCGCGCCGTGGTGGAACGCGCAAACGGGGCACGCTTTGGTCTTGCACACATGGTTAATAATGATACCACCGGCCGGCTGCTTGTCAACCGTCACTTCTAACAGGGTTAACAAAAACGGTCGCGCACCCGACGTTTCCGGCTGCGCTACCGCATGTGAACTCGACGTTGACCTGTGCGGCGGCTTCCGATATATTTTTTCGTTTCGGACAGGGAGCGGCGCGGTGGCGGGTTCCGCCGACAGTGCGCGGCAAGGTTGCCGGGCGAACGCGCGACTCCCCAGACTCCGATAGGAGCGTCCGGAACGAGGAGGTTGCGATGGCGATCAAGGTAGGCATCAACGGGTTCGGCCGCATCGGCCGCATGGCTTTCCAGGCGCTTTGCGATCAGGGTCTGCTGGGCAAGGGCAAGGACCAGATCGACGTGGTGGCGGTCGTGGACATCTCGACCGACGCTGACTACTTCGCCTACCAGATGAAGTACGACTCGGTCCACGGCAAGTTCAAGCACGCCGTCACCACCAAGAAGAGCGATGTGGCCAAGGAGGAGGCGGACGTCCTCGTGGTCAACGGCCATGAGATCAAGTGTGTCATGGCCACCAAGGATCCTTCGCAGCTCCCGTGGAAGGCCCTCGGGGTCGAGTACGTGATCGAGTCCACCGGCCTGTTCACTGACAGCGAGAAAGCCAAGGGCCACCTCGCCGCGGGCGCCAAAAAAGTAATCATCTCCGCGCCGGGCAAGGGCGAGGTTAAGACCCTCGTCATCGGCGTGAACGAGGGCGAGTACGACTCTGCCAAGCACAGCATCGTCTCAAACGCCTCCTGCACCACGAACTGCCTCGCGCCGGTCGTGCACGTGCTGCTCAAGGAAGGGTTCGGCATCGAGACCGGCCTGATGACCACGATCCACAGCTACACGGCCACGCAAAAGACCGTGGACGGCCCGTCCAAGAAGGATTGGCGCGGCGGTCGTGCAGCAGCCTGCAACATCATCCCCTCCACCACCGGCGCCGCCAAGGCCGTGGGCGAGGTGCTTCCCGCCACCAAGGGGAAGCTCACCGGCATGTCGTTCCGCGTCCCGACGGCTGACGTCTCCGTGGTGGACCTGACCTTCCGCACCACGAAAGACACCTCGATCGAGGAAATCGACGCCGCACTGAAAAAGGCCGCGCAGTCCTACCTCAAGGGAATTCTGGGCGTGACGGACGAGGAACTGGTTTCGACGGACTTCATCCACGACAACCGCTCCTCGATCTATGACTCGCTGGCCACGCTCCAGAACAACCTGAAAGGCGAGAAGCGCTTCTTCAAGGTCGTCTCCTGGTACGACAACGAGTGGGGCTATTCGAATCGCGTGATCGAACTCGTCCGCTTCATGGCTGGCAAGGACAGCGCGAAGTAAGCGCCATTGCGCGCAAGCCGGGGCGGGCCGCAACGCCCGCCCCTTTTTTTATAGTCCGACCGGTCCGACTGGTCTGACAAGTCCGACAACGAGGAACCCCATGAACAAGAAGACCCTCCGCGACGTCAACTTCAAGGGCCAACGCGTGCTCATGCGCGTAGACTTCAACGTGCCGCAGGACAAAACCACAGGCGCGATCACCAACACCAAGCGCATCGAGGCCGCACTGCCGTCGATCAAGTATGTCCTCGACCAAGGCGCAGCCTCTGTGGTGCTGATGAGCCACCTCGGCAGGCCCGACGGACAGAAGGTCGCCAAATTCTCGCTCAAGCCCGTGGCTGATGTGCTGCCCAAGCTGCTTGGCCGTCCCGTGAAGTTCCTCGACGACTGCGTCGGCCCCCTAGTCGAGGCAGCCTGTGCCAAAGGCGTCGTGAAGGACGGAGAGGTCATCCTGCTCGAGAACCTCCGCTTTCATATCGAGGAGGAAGGGAAGGTCAAGCAGGCGGGCGGCACGTCGGTCAAGGCCGATCCCAAGGCCGTCGAAGCTTTCCGCGCCAGCCTCAGCAAACTGGGCGACGTTTATGTCAACGACGCCTTCGGCACCGCCCACCGCGCCCACTCCTCCATGGTCGGCTGCAATCTGCCGCTCAAAGTCGCCGGGTTCCTGATGGAGGCCGAGCTCAAAGCCTTCTCTGCGGTGCTCGACAACCCCAGGCGCCCGCTGCTGGCCATTCTCGGCGGCGCCAAGATCGCGGACAAGATCCCCTTGATCGACAACCTGCTAGACAAGGCCAACGAGATCATCATCGGCGGCGGCATGGCCTTCACGTTCAAGAAGATTCTGAACAACATGGAGATCGGCGCCAGCCTCTTCGATCCCGAGGGCGCCAAGATGGTCAACGCCATCATGGCCAAAGCCAAAGCCAAGGGTGTGCAGATCCACCTGCCGGTGGACTACATCTGCAGCGACAAGTTCCCGAAGGATCCCTCCGCGCCGGTTGCGGTGCAGTCCGCCACCGACGCCTCCGGCATCCCGGCCGGCTGGCTTGGCCTCGACGTCGGCCCCAGGTCTAACGAAATCTTCTGCGCCGCCATCGCACGTGCAAAGACCATCGTCTGGAACGGCCCGGCTGGCGTGTTCGAGGATGAGCGCTTCGCCGCTGGCACCCGGGCCATGGCCGACGCCATCGCCAAAGCCACGGCCGCAGGCGCCATCTCCGTGGTCGGCGGCGGCGACACCGCCACGGCCGCCAAAAAGTTCAAGGTCGTAGACAAGGTCACGCACTGCTCCACCGGCGGCGGTGCCAGCCTCGAATACCTGGAAGGCAAGGCCCTCCCCGGCGTGGTGGCGCTGAGCGACAAATAAATCGCGGCAATTGCCGCGATTTATGGGCGCCTTGCTTTGCAAGGTCTCCTGATCCATAATACGACCTTCTTTTCAAGGAGCTTACCCTGATGCGCACGAAGATTGTGGCTGGCAACTGGAAGATGAACAAAACCTCCGCCGAGGGTGCCGCGCTGATCGCCGGCATCCGCAAGGAGCTGGGCGATGGCAAGCTGCCGGTCGAGGTTGTGGTCTGCCCGCCTTTCACCGGTCTGGATGCCGCGGCCAAGGCGCTGGCCGGTTCCAAGATCGGTCTGGGCGCCCAGAATATGCACTTTGAGGCCCCCGGCGCGTTCACCGGCGAGGTCTGCGCCGAAATGCTGAAGGCCCTCTGTGTCCAGTATGTCATCCTAGGCCACAGCGAGCGCCGCACGTTTTTCGGCGAAACCGACGCCATTGTCAACCGCAAGACCAAGATGGCCCTGGCCGCTGGCTTGACACCCATCGTCTGCGTCGGCGAGACGCTCGCTGAGCGCGAGGCCAATAAGACCGAGAAGGTCGTCACCACGCAGGTGCGCGACAGCCTCGCCGGACTGGGCGCCGACCTGGCCAAGGTCGTGGTCGCCTACGAGCCGGTGTGGGCCATCGGCACCGGCAAGACTGCCTCGCCCGCGCAGGCGCAGGAAGTACATGCACTGATCCGCCGCGTGCTGGCAGTGATTTCGGACGGCCAGACCGCCACCGGCATCCGCATCCAGTATGGCGGCAGCATGAAGCCCGAGAATGCCAAGGAGCTGATGAGCCAGCCGGATATCGACGGCGGGTTGATCGGCGGCGCAGCGCTCAAGGCGGATGCGTTTGCGGCCATCGTCCGCGGCGCCCTATAAGGAAAACGCACCATGATCCACTTCCTCTCCATCATGTTGACGCTTATCGAAGTTGTCGTCTGCCTCCTGCTGATCGGCCTGGTGCTGATCCAGCGCAGCAAGGGCGACGGCATCAGCTCCGCCATCGGCGGCGGCATGGGCGAATCCATCTTCGGCGCCAACGTCGGCAATGTCGTGACGCGCACCACCGTGGTGCTCGGAATCGTCTTCCTGCTCAACACAATCTGCCTAACGGTCGTGCTGACCCGCAACCGCACCCAGGGCACCGGCTCGGTGATGGATGACTTGGTCAAACAGCCCACGGCCAATCGCGCCGCGCCCGCCTTCCCCGGCCCTGCCCCGATGCCGTCTGCGCCAGTAGCGCCGGCAGCCCCGGCTGCGCCTGCGGCGCCGTAAGGACAAGTTGCCTAGGGTTCCCTGCAACAGCGGCGGCTATTCAAAGCCGCCGTTTTCGTTTTGTGCGCACATTGGTTTCTTCGCCGCGCGGGAACGCGTCAGACCGGTCTGGCTGCAAGGCTTCGATGGGTGGCGCCGGACTCGTGTCTGCGCCACCTGGAGAAACGCCGCAGACAGGCCGGTATCACGCGCAATCCGTGCGGCCCGATCCGCGCCCCAACCGTGCGTCAGCCGACACGCACAGCCCTGCGGACGGCGCGGAACGCCATCCCTACCGTTTCCGGCGGCTGCCGCTTGCGCAAAGCCACCGCCGTGGATACACTGACCCCACACAACGCAGACAAGGGAGCACCATCATGGCTCTGAACATCGTGCGGGAGATCGACGATCGCGTGGCCGTGCGGCACGCGCTGGTGAGCGTGTCGGACAAGTCCGGGCTGGACACCTTCATCCCCTGCCTAATCGCCGTCTGCCCCAGCGTGCGCATCTATTCCACCGGCGGAACCTTCACCGCCCTCCAGTCCCTGCTCGGCGCCAACAGCCGCAATCTGGTCCAGGTCTCGGACTACACCGGCCAGCCGGAGATGCAGGGCGGACTCGTCAAGACGCTCGACTTTCGGGTTTACCTCGGCCTGCTGAGCGAAACCTACAACCCCGCCCACCAGACAGACCTTAGGCGCACCGCCTCCGTGCCGTTCGACCTCGTGGTCGTGAACCTCTACCCGTTCCAGAAAACTGTGGCTGCCAAGGGCGTGACCCCAGAGGAGGCCCGCACCAACATCGACATTGGTGGCCCCTGCATGGTGCGCGCCTCAGCCAAAAACTATTTGCGTGTAGCGTCTGTCACCGACCCCGCCGACTATCCGGCGCTTCTGGACGAACTGCGGCAGCACCGCGGCACCCTCGGGCTGGACCTGCGCCTGCGTCTGATGCAGAAGGCCTTCCGCCACACCGCCGCCTACGACGCCGCCATCGCGCAGCATTTCGGCGCCGTCACGCCGGAAGCCGCGCGCGCCACCTATACCTGTCATTGAGAAAAACAGGCAACCGCCTGCAACTTGGCCAATAAGGATCGAAATCGCTATCGAAATCGGGATCGACCCTCGCAGAATGAAAAGAATGAGTTTGCCGGCGGCATGGCACCCGTTCTTCGATCCCGATAGCGATCCCGGTCCTGATCCCGATATGGTACTGCGTTCTTTGTGCCGAAAAATTTGTCACTCGTTTTCGGAAGACTCATTAGACTGCTGGACTAACAGCCTGAATCCCTTCAGCCTTAACCCCTAAAAATGCTCGACCTGCACATACACTCCACGTTCTCGGACGGCTCCGAAACGCCGGAGGCACTGGTCGAGCTCGGCGCGCTCGCCGGACTGCGCGCCATGGCACTCACAGATCACGACAACCTGCGCGGCGCCCGTGTCTTCCTCCAGGCCTGTGGCCAGCGCCGGATCACCGGCTTCTCCGGCGTCGAAATCAGCGCTGAAGTCCCCTCCGGCACGCTGCACCTCCTCGGTTACGGCATCGACCCCGCGCATGCCGGACTGCTGGAAAACCTCGACCGCGTGCTGGACGGCCGCGAAGCCCGCAACCGGCAGATTCTGCTGAAGCTGAACGAACTCGGCTTCCCTCTGACCTGGGAGGAAGTCCGCGCTCTGGCCGGCGACGACGTCGTGGGCCGGCCGCACTTTGCCTGCGCCCTGCTGCGGCGCGGCCTGGTTGCCGATATCAAGGACGCCTTTGACAAGTATCTAGCTAAGGGGAAGCCAGCCTATGTGAACCGCTTCCGCCTCTCCCCCGCCGAAGGGCTCCGCCTGATCCGCGCAGCCGGCGGACTCCCCGCCATCGCCCATCCGTTCACCTGGCAACAAGATCCCGCCGCGCTCGAACCGGCCCTGGCAAAGCTGCAACAGCTCGGCCTCGGCGGCATCGAGGCCTACTACCCCGAGCACGACAACGAGCGCACCATCGCCTGCCTGCGGCTGGCCCGAAAACTGGGATTGGTTGTGACCGGCGGGACCGATTACCACGGCGCTGCCAAGCCGAATCTCCGCCTTGGCACTGCCAGCGGCCAGTTCTGCGTGCCGGACGAACTGCTCTCACCGCTGCTGAGGGCAATTCCGGGGCGCGCGGGTGTGGTGGAATAGAGTCATTGGTCATTTGCCATTGGTCTGCGCTTCCGATATGTTTTCTTCCGGCGGCACAAAGTGCCGCCGGAAGAAAACATGCGCGTCGTTTTCATGGGATCAGCCGATGTTTCCTGCACGATGCTGGAAGCGCTATTGCGCGCACCCGGCATTCGCGTGGCAGGTGTCGTGGCACAGCCCGACCGGCCGGCTGGCCGTCACCGCAGCCTGACCCCCTGCCCCGGCAAGCGGCTGGCGGTCGAACGCGGCCTGCCAGTCATCACGCCTGAAAAGGTTAATTCCGAGGAATCGCTCGCGCAGCTCGCTGCCTGGGTGCCAGAGGTCATCGTTGTCGTGGCCTATGGGCAGTTCCTTGGCAAGCGCCTGCTGGCCCTGCCGCCGCATGGTTGCGTCAACATCCACCTCTCGCTCCTGCCACGCCACCGCGGCGCCGCGCCCGTGCAATGGGCCATCGCGTCCGGCGACGCCGTCTCCGGCGTGACCGCCATGCTGATGGACCGGGGGATGGATAGCGGCGACATCCTCGCGCAGATCGACGCGCCGATCCGCCCGGATGACACGGCCGAGACGCTCTACCAGCGTCTGGCTCCGCTCGGCGCCGATCTGCTGGTGCGCACACTCGCGGACCTTGCCGTGGGCCGCGCCCAACGCACGCCGCAGGATCCCTCACGTGTTACCTTTGCAGCCAAGCTGAAGAAAGAAGACGGCCGGATCAACTGGTCGCTCCCCGCTGAACAGATCGCCCGCCGCGTGCGCGGCTTCAATCCCTGGCCTGCCTGCTATACCACGCTTCCCGCACGGCTGCGCACCAAGGATCATGCGGGGCGGCTCAAGGTGCTGCGCGCCGAGGTCTGCGTCTGCGTGTCAGCCAATACGCTGCCGTTCGGCATGCTGATCGATTGCAACCACGACGGCCCGCTGATCCAGACCGGCCAGGGTGGCCTGCGTCTGACCAGCGTGCAACTCGAAGGCGGCAAGCCGCTCACTGGCCAGGCGTTTCTTTGTGGACACGCGCTCTGGCCGAACGACCGCTTCGGCGAGCCGTGATTGCGACCGTTTCCGGCAGCCGGTTGATCATGGCAGCAGCCACGCCGGCGCCGAAGCCGTTGTCAATGTTGACCACGCTCACGCCCGCGGCGCAACTGTTGAGCATCCCCAGCAGCGCGGCCAGGCCACGGAAGCTCGCGCCGTAACCAACGCTGGTGGGCACGGCAATGACCGGCTTGTCGACCAGCCCGGCCACGACCGACGGCAGAGCCCCTTCCATGCCGGCCACAACCACCAGGGCGCGCGCATCCGCAAACTGCTCCTGACGCGACAGCAGCCGGTGCAGTCCGGCCACGCCAACATCGAACAAGCGCACGACCTGCGCGCCCAGCCGCTCGGCCGTGATCGCAGCCTCCTCGGCCACGGGCAGGTCCGACGTGCCGGCGCAGAGCACCGCCACCTTGCCGCAACGACGTGGCAGCGGCGCCACGTCGTGCGTCAACGTGCGGGCCAGCTCATGGTAGGCGGCACGCGGAAACTTCTTCCGCACCACCCGGGCATTTTCCGGGCTCACGCGCGTGGCAAAGGCGTTCTGGCCGGACTTGGCCATGGCGCGGAAGATCGCCACGAGCTGCGCGGCAGTCTTGCCCGCACCGTACACCACCTCCGGCTGGCCGCGCCGGCGCAGGCGGTCAAGGTCGATCTTCGCAAAGCCGATGTCGGATTCCCTGGCGTTGTGGCGAGCGCGCGGCATAAAACGTGTGAATGCGAACACAGAGAACACAGTGCAAACGGAGACCACTGAGGGGGCTTCCGGCTATCCTAACAACGCCTCCAAACGATTCTCTGTGCTCTCAATCTTTCCTCTGTGATCTCGGTGTCCTCAGGCGTCAGATCAGGCTATCGTCCAGCTTCTCTTTCAACGCGGCCACGCTCAGACGCTCCTGCTTCATGGTGTCGCGGTCGCGGAGCGTGACGGTGCCGTCCTCCAGCGTCTGGAAGTCGATGGTGACGCAGAACGGCGTGCCAGCCTCGTCCATGCGGCGGTAGCGGCGGCCGATCGCGCCGCTCTCGTCCCAGAAGCAGTTCCAGCGGCGCTGCAACTGGCCGAAGATTTCGCGCGCCTTGGCGTAAAGCTCGGGCTTGTTCTTCATCAGCGGGAAGACCGCCACCTTGACAGGCGCAATGCGCGGACTGAAGCGCAGCACAACGCGCGTCTCGGTCTTCCCCTTGTCGTCGGTCACCGGCTCCTCCGCATAAGCGTTGCAAAGCAGCGCCAGCGCCAGGCGGTCCACGCCGGCGGACGGTTCGATCACGTGCGGAATGTAACGCCCCTCAAACAGTTTTGCCACAAAGGCGCGGGCGTCGTCTGCCGACTTGCCACGGCCGGCCCATTCCGCCGCAACCTTGTCGGCAAATGCCGCGCGCGCAGCCTCGTCGAGCTTGGCGGCAGCCAGCTTGAGCGGCTCGTCGAACACCTCCATGGTTTTGCCGCTGTGCTTCTGGTGCTGGGTGAGATCGAAATCGCTGCGGGCCGCGATCCCCTCGAGTTCCTGCACGCCGAAGGGGAATGCGTACTGGATATCCACGCAGGCGCGGGCGTAGTGGGCGAGCTCCTTCGGCTCCTGCCAGTACTGCACGAGCGAGGCGTCCGGCAGGCCGATGCGGCGGTACCAGGCCAGGCGCTGCTCGACCCAGTACTTGTGCCACACCTGCCACCCCCAGTTCTCCTGCGGCGCGGAGAGGTCGGGATTGTCGGCCAGCGTCGCGACGCGGCCGCAAATCAGCTCGATGGCCTCGTCGGGGCGGATGAAAAATTCCAGCTCCATCTGCTCAAACTCACGCGACCGGAAGGTGAAATTGCGCGGCGTGACCTCGTTGCGGAATGACTTGCCGACCTGCGCGATGCCGAACGGCACCGACTGGCGGCTGGTGGTAATCACGTTCAGGAACTGTGCGAAGATCGACTGCGCCGTCTCCGGGCGCAAATAGGCAACGTTGGCAGGGTCCTCCACCGGGCCGACGATGGTCTTGAACATCAGGTTAAACGGACGCGGCTCGGTCAGCTCGCCGCCGCAGTGCGGGCACGGCTGCACCAACGCCGCCGGGTTCTCGCTCGCCAGGAGGCTGACAAAATTGCGGAAGGCGGTTCCGGCCAAGCGCGTGCCCACCGCAGCTAGCACGGCGTCCGGGTTGCGAACAGCTGCAAGTCCCGGGGCCAGCCCCTTGCCGCGCCCATTGCACCACCCTTCCACGCGGCCGGAGTCGGGCTGGCCGTTGGCGTGCAGCTCCGTCAGCGACGCGCCGAGTTCGTTGTCAGCCAGCATCTCCCATGTCTGGTCCGCGCGCATGAGTTTCTTGCAGGATTTGCAGGTGCACATGGGGTCGGAGAACGTGTCAAGGTGGCCGGAGGCCTTCCAGGCCGCGGGGTGCATGATGATGGTGGCGTCGAGCCCCACCACGTCCTCGCGTAGACGGACCATAGACTGCCACCACGACTGCCGGATGTTGCTCTTCAGCTCGCAGCCGAGCGGACCGTAGTCCCAGAAGCCATTGATGCCGCCGTAAATCTCTGAACTCTGGAAGATGAAGCCGCGCCGCTTGCAGAGCGACACGAGGGTATCTAGCTTGCCGACCGGTGCCGGGGTGCCCATGGATGTCTCATCCTTTTCCCACCTGCGCCAGCAGGATTGCGGGCGCCAGCGGCGGGAGCTATAATCCCGTTTTGAACCGCTCGGAGCAAGCCGGAAACCCGCTTCGCCCCTCCTCCCATGCGCACAGCCACAATACAGCACGTGAACACCCGGGTGGCGAACCGGGATCTCAAGTATTACATTTTCGACTGGGACGACAACATCCTGCACATGCCCACGCGCATTCATTTGGAGAAGCGCCAGCCGGACGGCTCGTGGGTTCCGCACACCGTCTCAACCGCAGTCTTCAGCCTGATCCGCGGCGATACGCGCAACTACCGCCCGCCCAGCGACAACTGGTCTACGGCCTTCGCGGAGTTCCAAGATTACGCCCAGGAGCCGGAGAATCACTTCCTGCGCGACACGCGCGCCGCCATCCGGCGCGTGCTCGACGGTGCGGACCGCCCGGCGCCCAGTTTCCAGACCTTCCGCACCACGCTGGTCGAAGGACGCCTCTTCGCCATCGTCACCGCGCGCGGACACGCCCCGGGGACCCTGCGCAAGGGCGTGCGACTCTTTGCCGAGCTTGTGCTCACGCCAGACGAGCGCGCCGAGATGCTGGCCAACCTGCGCGGCTATCGCGCCTGCTTCGACCATGTGACCGCTTTCGGCACAGACGAGCAGGAGCTCGACTACTACCTCGGTCTCAACCACTACCATGCCGTCACCTCCCCGGAATTCGACGACCTGGTTCCCGCGGCTACGCCGGGCGCCGAGTCGTCCGAGCAGCGCAAGCAGGTCGCCATCCGCGCCTTCGTAGAGCACATCGCCCGCATCCTCGCCCGCACGCAGGAAGGGAAGGGCCGACCGCGCCAGGTCAGCGTGGGGTTCTCGGACGATGATCCTGGCAACATCCAGGCCGTGGAGGAGTACATCCAGACCGAGCTCGGTCCGCGCTTCCCCGGCATCAAGTTCGTGGTCTACGACACGTCCGACCGCACGATTGAAAAAGGACGCAAAATCGTGGTCAGCGGACAACTCGACCTAGGGCTGTGAATTGCCTAGCGTACCGCGATGTGCTAGGCTGATATGGCGTGTGAAGCCACTGCTTCCCCGCACACGGACTACGAAAGGATGGATCCCATGAACCGGACTCTATGCGTTTCGACCCTCTGTGGCGCGTTTGTCGCCGGGGCCACCATGCTGATGGCCGACACCCCCGCCCCGGGCGCCTGCTGTGCCGCAACCAACCAGACCTGCTGCACCGCCGCAGCCGGCAAGGCCGCTGTCGTGGCTGGCCAGACGCAGACCACCTGCCCCGTGATGCCCGGCAACTCGATCAACAAGAAGCTGTTCGTGGACGCCGAGGGGAAGCGCATCTATGTCTGCTGTAAGGGGTGCATCCCCGAGGTGCAGAAGGACCCCAAGAAGTACATCCAGCAGCTGGAAGCCGCCGGCGTGACGCTCGAAGCCGCGCCAGCCGTAAAGGCCGCGCCGGCCAAGCCGTAAGCGCCGCTCGTCCGGCCGATGGGTCAACCCGCGTCTGAAACGCCCCCGTTTCCGGCGCATCTGGAGAACAGCGCCATGAACGATGCGTGCGTATGCACCACGCCGCATGGCCGGCGCGGGTTGATTCTGTTGTTGATCCTCGCACTCGCCCTCGGCGGCGGCATCGGGCTCGGACGCGGACCGTTGGCGCCGGCTGGCCGCGCCACGCCGCAGCAGATCCGGCAGCTCTACATCTGCAGCATGCACCCGCAGGTGGTACAGGATCATCCCGGCGACTGCCCCATCTGCGGCATGGCCCTCTCGCCGGTCCGCGAGATCCTCGCCACGCCGGCCTCCGGTGCCATTGCGATCGATCCGGTGACCATCCAGAATATGGGTCTTCGCACCGGCCTTGTCCGCAAGGGTCCGTTGCGCCGCACCATCCGCACAGTGGCGACTGTTGCGTACGACGAGACGTCACTGGCCGAGGTCTCGACCAAATTCCGCGGTTGGATCGAAAAAATGTCGGTGTCCGCCGTGGGCCAGCAGGTGCACCGCGGCGACCCGCTGTTCGAGATTTACTCGCCGGATCTCCTGTCCGCGCAGGCTGAGTATCTGGTGGCGCTCGACAATCGCTCCAGCAATCTACCGGGGCTCCCCGCCAGTGCCGCCGTCAAGCTGCGCTTTTTCGACATCTCCGACGACCAGATCGCCGAACTCCAGAAGACGCGCCAGCCGCACAAGACGCTGCGCATCAACGCGCCGCGCGACGGCACCGTGGTGCTGAAGAACGCCGTCGAAGGCCAGATGGTCGAAGCCGGCCAGTCGATCTACCGCATCGCCGACCTCGGGCTGGTCTGGGTACAGGCGCAGGTGTTCGAGCAGGACATGCCGTTCCTCCGCCTCGGGCAGGAGGCTCAGGTCACGCTTTCCTACCTCCCGGACCGTCGGTTCCGCGGCCGCGTGACGTTCATTTACCCGGCTGTGGACGAGAAGACACGCACCGTGCAGGTGCGCATGGAGTTCCACAACCCCGGCTACTTCCTCAAGCCCGGCATGTTCGCCACCGTAGAACTGACCGCGGAACTGGCGGCGGATGCGTTGCTCGTGCCCGATTCAGCCGTGCTGCGCAGCGGCGCGCGCGACACCGTCTTTGTGGCGCGCGACGGCGGCACATTCGAGCCCCGCACAGTCACACTCGGCCCACGCGGCGCGGATGACTGTTTTCAGGTGCTGCGCGGCCTCGCCGAGGGGGAACGCGTGGTGGCGTCCGGCCAGTTCCTGCTCGACTCCGAAAGCCAATTACGCGAGGCGCTCGTGAAAATGACCCCTGTCGCGCAGCTGCCCACCGGAGCTCAGCCGGTTGTTTCATCGCCGGCCGGCGCAGCCGCCGCCTTCGTCTGCCCCATGCCGGAACACGTGGCCATCCTGTACCAACAGCCCGGGAAGTGCCCTCTTTGCGGCATGGCGCTGGTGCCGGTGACAGCCGAACAGCTCGCGCAGATCCAGCCGGGCGGCATAGTGGATCATTACACCTGCCCCATGCCAGAGCACGCCGATGTGCAGCAGGACAAGCCCGGCAAATGCCCGAAATGCGGCATGACGCTGATCCCGGTGATGAAACCCCGGTGAGAGAAGAAAGGCGCCCGCTGTCAGGCGTCAGGTGCCAATCAGAGCTTTGCATGGTGCAGCCATCTCGGCTGCGTTTGGCTGGTGGCGCCGGGAAGAACGGTCGCTATCGTGAAGATACCCGGATGAGCAGGAAGGTTTGGTTGCGGTCCCCTTCTCGCGAAAGCCGGCCCTTCGGGCCCTTTCCTCCCGGCTTCCGCTTCTTCGCGTCCGCATTACCGGCGAACACTGAGTTCTGATTGCCTCGGCAACTGCTTGCCAGCCCGTTTCGGTATAACATAGTATGGTTCGCGTTCTTCGGACGCTGGCGGACGTGGATCACCGCCTGCAAATACCCCCGTAGCTCAGCAGGACAGAGCAGCGGATTTCTAATCCGCCGGTCGCGTGTTCGAGTCACGCCGGGGGTGCCATTTTCACGCAGGCGGAGCCGTCGATCTGGAAAGGAGCGCTCCGCATGATCCGGAGGCATGAGCTGCTTGCGATCTTCTCCTTTCTTCTGCTCCCCGTTGCCGCGCTGCTAGGCGGGCGGATCTTCTGCGCCATCGACCCGGAATGGGCTGTCCACACGCACAACTATGTGCTCAATTACCGGCTGCTCGAACTGGTGCGAAAAGCCATCCTGTCAGTGGCCTTTGCCGCAACCGTCGGCCTGTGGTTTCTGACCTGCTTCTTCGTGTTGAAGGCCAAGCGGCAATCGTATGGGTGGCTGTTTCTGGCGATCTTCGGTCCGCTCGGCTTCATTGTCCTGACAATCCTGAAGGACAAGGCCCTTGACCCGCGGGATCTGTACCGCCGTCTGGTCAGCCGGATGAACCTCTTCCTGCGCGTGGCCTACGAGCTGAGCGTCGTCTATCTCGTGTGGGACCTTGCGTATCAGCTCATGGTGTGGAAGCGGGACATTCTGATCGAACGCCGGGCCGCTGCCACCGGCGTTTCCATCGCGCAGATCGTGGACCAGCAGAACGCCTCCGGCGGCATGTGGGCCTTCAGCGAGGGGCTGGAGGTCCTCTACCTGGTGCCGCTCCTCTATCTGCTCGGACCGCTTGTCTTCAACCTGGTCGACCAGACGCTCCAACGGCTGCGGCCCATGCGCTATGCCAGCCCGCCAGCGCTCCCGTGAACAACGGTGAAGATTCCTTTCCGGGATTGCAGTCGCCGATGTCACAAGCGCCATGAATCCTGACACGCGAACCGGGATCACGCCCCACTATTTCCGAATCACCCGCACAGGTGCTGGCCAAGTTGCGTTCTGGCGGGAGAGTTCCGTGCCGGCGGAAATGACGACAGTCTCGAGGGTCGGGCAGCGCGCGAAGAGGTCAGCCGGCAGCTTCTTGAACCCTTCGGCGTCGAGTTCGCGCAGCGGCAGGGCGTAGAGCGGCTCGAATGTCGCCACCGGCGTGTTGGAGATGTCGAGCCGGCGCAGCGGCATCCCTCGCAGCGGTTGCAGGTCGCGCACCGCCGTGTCGCGAACCGACAGCGCGACCAGCGGCAATCCCGCCAGCGGCAGCAGATCCGCCGCGCCAATCACCCGCGCCTCCGGTCCACCATCTCCGGCATGCAGGTCCAACTCGGCCTTGCCGCTGTTGAGCGCGCGCAGCGCCCACTGCACAAAGGCGGCGTGCGTGGCGCGAGACCATTCCGCCGGATTGTGCCGGCTGCAGTAGACCCCCATCGCGAGGCGCCGGTTCTCGACCAGGCGCACCTGCTCGACAAGCTGGCGAAATTCGTCCGGGGCAAGCGGTCGATGCGCATCGCGACTGCTCTGTGCCGCACGCGTTGCCAGCAACAGCCCAGTGTCCGTGCGCGCAGTGTCGACCAGGGCCTCGCGCGTGCGGACCGTCTTTCCTTTCCAGGAAGGCGCGGCGATTGTCTCCAGTTCATGGCGGAACGCCGCCGCGGCAAGATCGTACTGCTCGCGGCCAAAGTAGATCCAGCCGGCGAGGTCCCACACCTCGGTCTGCGCGGGATCCACGCCAATGGCCGCGCGCAGCGTCTCGAGCGCGTCGTCGTAGGCCAGCGCGCGAATCTGCGCCCGCGCCTCGGCCAGAATCTTCGGCACCGCAGCGCAGGTCAGGCGCGTTCGCAAGGCCTGCTCCTCCTGCAGGCTGTTCAGCGCTGCGCGCGTCTCGTCGCGGCTGGCGCGAATGCGCTGGACCGAGACCAGCCCAACGCCAGCCAGAATCAACAGGCTGACGACGATCGCGAGCGAGAGCGCGCCGTGGCGCCGGATCACCAACCAGAGCAGCCGCAGCGGGCCAGCGGTCTCTGCAGAAGTGGCGTAGCCGTTGGTGAAGGCGAGCAGATCGGCCAGCAGGGAGTCGGCCGTCGGGTAGCGGCGGGCGGGATCCGTGGCGAGCGCTTTGCAGGCGATGGCATCGAGCGCCGACGGAATGAAGCGCTTCGGCGCGCGTTGCCGCGGCGGAATGATCTCACCGGCCACGGTACGGCAGAGCAGTTCAGTGGTGCTGGATCCATTCACAGGCGGCTGCCAGATGAGCAGCGCGTAGAGGAGCGCGCCGAGTGCATAGGTGTCGGTGCGGACATCCGCCTCGTTCCCCCGGCCGGCCGCCTGCTCCGGCGCCATGTAGCCGGGGGTGCCCTTGACGGTTCCTGCACAGGTGGCCATTACGCCCGCATCGGACGGATCGGGCCGATCTACCAGGTCGGTCGGGTCTCCGCTGCTTTTCGCCAGCCCCCAGTCGATCAGTCGCACTTCGCCATAGTCGCCAACCTGCACGTTGGCCGGCTTGATGTCGCGGTGGATGACGCCGCGCGAGTGCGCGAAGGCAACGGCCTCGCAAACGCGCGTGAAGATCTCCAGCAGGGCCGGCAGCGGATATTTTGCGATTGTGGCGAAATCGCCGCGGCGCAGGCGTGCGAGGATGCCCTCAAGCGTCTCGCCGTCCAGCAGCTTCATGGTGAAATAGGGGCGGCCATCGGGCGCCAGACCGAGGTCGTGCACAGGCACGATGTTGGGGTGTTCAAGCCGGGCGAGGATGCGGGCCTCGCGGATAAACGCCTGCGGGGCGCGACCGTCACGCGGCCGGGCGAGCGCCACATCGCGGAGCGTGTCGGTATCGCGAACCTGAACGACTTCCTTTTCGCCGCCTGCGCCGAGTGGCTGCGCGCCGTTATATTTGGCCGCGGGCAGTAGCGTCAGCACGGGGAGCGCCGCCGCCGGCGGCTCGTCCTTCCCTGCGGTGTAATACTGCCGCAGCCAGGCATCGTCAGCAGCGGCAGACGGAGAATGTGCATTCGTCGCGGACATGGCGGCAAGAGGCCTTACACGAGCGGCGAGGCGCGTCGGCCGCAGGAATTACGGTACCTGCTTCGCCAGCTCCGCGCGCGCGGTGGCGAGGTCGGCCTGGGAGGCTGGAGAGAGCAGCATCCGCTCTGCGAGGAACTGGCCGAGTTCCTTGCCAGCCTGTACGTCACTCGGAAAATGTACGCCGGCCAGCACGCGGTCCTGCGCCACCTGATCGGCCCGAGTCAGCAGCGCGGCCTGGCGCGACGTGACGAGCGCGCCCAGCAGCGTGGCGCAGAGGCGGCTTTGCGTGGCGCGGTCACTCGGGTAAGACGGGCTGGACGGCTTGTCGATGCAGGGCGAGAGGCGGCTCTCGAGAGCCCACGGCCGCGGGCGCTGCCAGCGAGCCTTGGCGTCGTTGATGACCGCCTGGGCGTTGTCCATCGCGAAGGAAAGGAGCGCCGCAGTGGCAGGGAGCTGTTCAGGCCGCACGTTCGGACCCAGTGCGCCGGCGAACATGCGCAGCCCCACAGGGCCGTCGCCCCGGATGCGTTGCAGATCCTCCGGCGTGCGCGCCTGCTGCAACGCCAGCATGGCGTCGAGTTCGGCCCGCGTGGTCGGCGAACTGTTCGTCGGCGGCTCGCGGAGGAAGGCGGACAGATCCACCGTCTCCGTCGCGACATACCATCCCATGGGCACAGGCGGCTCGGAACGGCACCCCATGAACAGCGCCGCGCCAAGCGCGAAAGCGGACACCAGCAGCGGAAGCGGACGGATCTTCATGTAGCCCCCTTTGGTTCGTCTTGCCAGCCAATGGCCCAAGGGTAATCCCGCACGGCCGGAGGCGTCAAGTAAAGGCGGGCAGCCCGCCGGTAAAGCCAAAACGACCGGACACGAAGAAGAGGAAGTTTGTGCGAAGGGATCGAAGGGTTGCTTTCCGCGCAGGCGCGGAACAAACATTCCCTTCGTGCGCTTCCCTGTTTTCTTCCTCTCCTTCGTGTCCCGCCGTTTTGTTGGTTGGCGCCCGACACCTGCTGCGGGCAAGACATCTTTTCCCGCATTCCCTTCCATCGTCGTTTCGTTTATTCTGGCGGGGATTGGCGGAAGGATCACCTCCATGAGCAACATCCCCCCCAGACAGACGTTCAGCGGGCTGCCGCCGGACCCCTCCTCTGACTACCAGAATCTGTCGCAACAGGGGCTGGTGCTGCACGACGCCGCGCACGGCGATGCCAATGCCTTCCCTGTGCTGAAGGCGTTCCAGGACTACCTGGAGATGGAGCGCCAGCAGGCCCGCAAGCGACTGGTGACGCTGACGGTCTTCTTCGTCTCGCTGATGACGCTGGTGGTGGCCGGGTTCATCGTGGCGTTCATCTTCCTGTTCAACAACATGTCGAAGAGCCAGAACTACCTGATAGATCTGGCGCTGCAGCAGCGCAAGGAGGCATCGGTCCCGGCCGTGTCGTCGGCCACGCCGCTGGTGCAGCAGGCCGCGAAGGAGTTCGCGCTCGCGGCGCAGGCGCTCCAGACGAACCTTGGTTCGCAACTCGCCAGCGTGGGGAGCACGGCAACCCGCCTCGACAGCAAGGTGGATGCCCAGAACGCCGAGATGGCCAAGCTGCGCGAGGCGCTGGCTGCCCTGCAAAAGGAGAACGCCAGCATGCGCACCGACCTGCCGAAGCTGGCAGCCGATGCGGCGCGCAAGGCACAACCGCCGGCACCCGTCGCACAACCGCCAGCCACACCGCCGCCGCGCAGTGCCACGACGCCCACCCAGCCACCGGTCACCACGGCCGACATGGCGGCTCCCGCCGGCTACGAGGAGGCGGTGCTCACCGTCCGCTCGCGCGACGGCTCCACCATTCCCTGGCGCGCGTTCCTGCCAAAGTAAGCAGACGGCAGACTGGAACCCAGTTCAGCTGTCTTCCCGCTTCCCTGAGTTCCCGTTTGGAAGTGCTGCCTCACTCCCCTGGAATGAAGAGCGTCTGGCCGGCCTTCAGGTTGTCGTCCTTCAGGTTGTTGGCCTTCCGGATCGCAGCCGGCGTGGTGTGATAGGCCTTGGCGATGTCCGCCAGTTTCTGACCGGCTTCGACTTTGTGCATGTAGCCGTTCTGTTTGACGGCCGCGTTACCGCTCTTGGTGGCGCTGGTGGCTGCAGCCATGTACTTGTTGATGCGCGCAGTGAGGTCGTCGACGATCTCCTTGCGCATGGCATCGCGCTCGCTGTGCGCCTGGTCCAACTCGCGGCGCATGGCGACGAGGTCGTCGCGCAGTTTGGCCTGGTCGCGGGACTGCGCATCGAGTCGGTCGAGGCGCTCGACTAGGCGGGCCTGCGACTGCAGGAGGCCGTCGATCTGGCTTCTGGTCGTGGCGACGTCGCGTTGCGCCTGCTGCGCAGCGAGCTCCTGGCGGGCGTTATCGGTCTTGGGTTGCTCGCCGGGCCAGTAGATCTTGCCGTCGACCGTCGTGCAGCCGGAGACCAGCAGGCCAGTCCCCAGCAGGGCGCCCAGCAGGCCGCCACGCGCCATGGAGGCGCGAATTTCAAACGTGCGCATGTCCGTATCTCCTGAACTTTTTTCGCCGTCAACTCTATGCGCGCCGCTGCGGCGGCGCCATTTCAACCGTTTCCGTCTACAGCGTCTTGTGTTCGCCGACGGAATAGAAGACCTTGCCAGCCGCGTCGGTGACCGCGAAGGACTCCGGATGCCGCTGCGGCTCGGACTTGAAGGAAAGCATACCGGTGTACTGGCCCTGGAGATCGATCAGCATCTGTTCGTCCTCGGTACGCAGGCGCTCAAGGACCGCCGGGGCGATGTGCACCTGCAGGTCGATCTCGCGGCCGTCGAGCTTGCACTTGCGCATGATGGCGGCGGTCTGGCGCTGAATGTCGACGCTGATCGCCAGCGGCGACTTGATCAGGCCGTGGCCGCGGCAGTAGGGACAGTCGATGTACATCTGCGACTGGATGCTCTCCTCCTGGCGCTGGCGCGTCATCTCCATGAGCCCCAGTTCGGAGATGGGCAGGACGTTGGTGCGGGCGCGGTCGCGTTTGAGTGCCGCGCGCATGGCCTTGTGCACGGCGGACTGGTGCTTGCGCGCCTTCATGTCGATCAGGTCGAGCACCACCAGGCCGCCGATGTTGCGCAGGCGGAGCTGGCGCGCGACCTCTTCGACGGCCTCAAGGTTGACCTCGAGGATGGACTCCTCCTGGGAGTTCTTGTTGCCGCGGTGGCGGCCCGTGTTGACGTCGATGGCGATCATCGCCTCGGTCTCGTCGATCACCAGGTGGCCACCGGACTTGAGCATGACCTTGCGGCGGAAGGCTTCCTCGATCTGGCGCTCGACGCCGTGGTGATCGAAGATCGGCAGATGTCCCTCATAATGCGTGATGGCATTGCGGGCGCGGCGCGAGATGCGCGCGGCCACGCCGCGGATGCGGTCGTAGGCGGCCGTGTCGTCGATCACGACGCGGTCGATCTCCTCCGTGAGCCAGTCGCGCACAATGCGCTCCACGAGGTCGGGTTCCTGGTAGACCACACAGGGTGCGGACTTGTTGCGGATGTTGTCCTGCAGTTCGGTCCAGATGTCGAGCAGGTTGCGCAGGTCGCGCACGAAGGCCGTGCTGCTGGCGCCGGAGCCGACGGTGCGCACGATCAGGCCGATGTCCTCGGGCATCTTCAGCTTCGACACGAGCCGGTCCAGGATCTTCTTGAGGCGCACGCGCTCCTTGGCGTCTCCGATCTTGCGCGACACGCCGCGCAGCCGGCAGCCGGGCATCATCACCAGATAGCGGCCGGGGATGCTGAGGTTGGCGGTGACGCGCGGCCCCTTGGTGCCGATGGGCCCCTTGGTGACCTGCACGACGATCTCCGAACCGGACGGAAATCGGCGCGAAATCTCGTCGTTCGAAATGCGCCGCCGACGCGTGGGGTGGCTCGGTTCGTCGTCCTCGTCCAAGCGCCCCTCTTCATCGGGGAGCATGTCCCAGTAATGCAGGAAGGCGTTCTTCTTCAGGCCGATGTCCACAAAGGCGGCCTGCAGGTCGTGCTCCAGGTTCTGGATGCGCCCTTTGAAGATGCTTCCCACCAGGCGTTCCTCGGTGGGATGCTCCACTTGGAACTCCTCCAGCTTGCCGTTTTCCACCACGGCCACGCGCGTCTCGAGTTTCTCGGCATTCACGAGAATCTCACGTTTTGGCGTCTTGCGCCGGAACCAACCGAACAACATGTCGTCCTCTCTCTCCGGGGCGCCGCTGGGGCAGCCCCTGTTTGGTCACACACTTCCTCTTC
>Ga0118677_10001285_pt1 | contig 53873 bp, 51 predicted proteins | sample AliMusrvi5mmetaG_FD_86154 | JGI IMG/M metagenome (GOLD analysis project Ga0118677, IMG submission 86154) | reverse complement strand
CTACGGAAAAAATGGCTCCTTCTGATGGGCAGATTGAGTCAGACAACCTGAGAGTGGACTGAGATTCTTCTGTGTCTTTCAGTGTCGGGAATTAGAGTTATGAAACTGTTTGACAAGGACAAGTAGTAGCTTCGCCAGTCCAGAAAGATGTCGAAGTTGTTCCCGGCGAACTGATTATAAAATTCAATTCTTCAGCTGATGCAAGTGCAATTGCTTCAACTCATAAAATGGTAGGTAAGAGTGTTGGCTCAGCAGCTTCTGAAGTTATCCAGCACTTTGATTCTATTAACACTTCTCATATCAAGGTTCCCGCAGGTATGACCGACGCGGAAGCAACTCAGATGTACCTGAATTCCGGCAAGGTTGACTACGTTGAACCTAATACCGTGGTTACCATTAATTCCATTCCGAATGACGTTTACTATAAAAATAGTGAATGGAATATGCCGATGATTTCTGCTCCTGCAGCTTGGGACAAGTCAACCGGCTCAACTAATGTGATAATAGGCGTTATTGATACAGGTATCGAGCCAACTCACCCGGATCTCAAGAATAACTGGTCTGGTTACTGGTTCAATGCTATCACCAATTCAAGTGCAGCCCCGGCAGATGATAATGGCCATGGGACACATGTTGCCGGCATCATAGGGGCACAGGGTAATAATAGTGCCGGCGTAGCGGGTGTTAACTGGAGCAGTAAAATCGCCGCTTGCAAGTTCATAAATTCAGCGGGTTCAGGTACAACTGCTAATGCGATAGCATGTGTCAACTACTTTAATGGGCTGAAGTCTAAAGGTGTTAATATTGTCGCTGTTAACAGTAGCTGGGGTTCGACAGCTTACTCACAGGCATTGTCAGATGCGATGGCTTCAGAACCACGCATTCTTCACGTTGTTGCGTCTGGAAATGTTGCCTCTGATAACGATAATTCCCCTAACTACCCAGGAGCGCTTCAGTTACCGAACTTAATAAGTGTCGCCGCAACTACTTCAACAGATGCTATCGCATCATACTCTGATTATGGCCGTCATACTGTAAGTCTTGGCGCTCCTGGTGATGTGATACTGAGCACAATCCCAGGTGCAACATACGGCATTAAATCAGGGACTTCAATGGCTGCACCTCATGTAGCTGGTGCAATAGGCTTGATCAACTCGCTCAATCCGACCATTACGGCAGCTGCCGCACGTAATCTAATCCTGACTTCTGGTGATCTTAACGCAGGTCTTAACGGCAAATCAGTTACAAGCAAGCGTTTGAATGTATCGAGTGCGCTTGCATGCAGTAATAAACCACTATTCTCACTGGTTAAAATACCAGCCGTTCTTACCGTCGGCACTCCCGTAACGTTCACCGTTTTGAGTGCTAATTGCAATCAGGCTGTAGGCCCGATCACTGTGAATTCAAGCTCACAGAATAAGTCCTATACAGTACAAAATGCAGACGGACTTGCTACTTTTACATTCACACCTACCAGTTCAACAGATACGCTTAGATTCTCATCGGCTGCGGGTAGTGACATGGTAACAATTGCACCACCTACAATTACTTCATCAATTGCAGCAACGTATACCGTAGGCCAGTCTGTGAATGCTCAATTGACCGGTTCTGGTGGTACAATGCCATATACATTTTCAGCCAGCTCACTTCCTACCGGTTTATCTATAACGACGGCAGGTAAAATATCTGGTACGGCGACAACGGCAGGCACTTGGAATGCAACTATCTCAATTACCGATGCAAAAAATGTTCAGGTTATTAAGACTGTCACTTTAACTGTCAATTCTGCCCCTAAAATTGCGACTACATTAGCTCAGGGGCAGGCTACAGTTGCATACTCACAGGCACTTACAGTAACGGGTGGTACGGCACCGTTCACTTGGAGTACTTCCTCTGTAGTTCCTGGATTGTCAATCAGTGGATCAACATTGTCAGGTAAGCCTACGACTGCGGGTGTAACTCCATACTTCAATCTAACTGTTGTTGATGCCAATGGGGTTTCAGCAACTGCAAGTGTTTCTCTGGTAATCTTAACAGCTCCAGTAGTGGTAACTTCTCCATCAATAACAACAGTATTCCCTTCATCGTTTACTAATGGTCAGATTTTATCCCTCCAGTTGTCGGGTACAGGTGGTACTGCACCATACAGATTTTCAGGTTCAGTACCTCAGGGATTGTCAATATCGTTATCCGGACTTATTACTGGAACAGTTACCGGTACAGGTGTGATTAATGCTAACATTGCTATAACTGATGCAAAGAATGTGATGGTAATCAAGACGGTTCCATTCAATATCTTGTTTCCTCCTACATTCGATACAACTGCAATTGCTGCTAAAGTAGGAGTTGCTTATTCCAAGACCTTTACTCCATCAGGAGGAGCTGCACCGTATACCTTCAGTACAGTGACAGTTACCCCAGGTGTAACTTTGAGCCCTTCTGGCGTATTTTCTGGTACTCCAACGGTTGGGTATGGTTACAATGTACAAGTTAAAATCACTGATGCTAATGGTGTCAGTGCAACGAAGAGTTATCTCTATCTTGTAAGTAAATAACGACAATACGTAAAATTGGTTCAGGGTAGTGTTGTGACGCTACCCTGCAGTTGTATTGGTAAAAGTGGGTCGCTGTGATATAACAAGCCATTCCATAAAGGGTTTGAATAATTTAAGTAACTGATATCTAATGCCTCTTAGCAAATCACTAAGGGGCATTACTTTTGAATACTGACCCTACAGAATCCCCATCACGTATACCTCCTGCCGTAAATGTCATTCAGGTAAACTTCTGTAAAAATCATCTATGCCTAAATTTTGGTCGTCCAGCAAGTATAGCGTTACAGAGACTTAGCCGCACAAGAGCATCGGCTTCGTATCGCTGACACCTATACTCTCAGTAAAGAACATCACTATGGAATGAACCATATATCCCACTCGTTATTTCATACTTTAAATTACGTAATTACAGCGGGACGTGACATTACAAAAAGTCCTACCAACAATTTTGTTTTGGATGTTCTCTGAAACATTTTCATGCTTAACGCCAACTATGAATTGAATGAGATAACAACAACCGGTGAAATTAGGTAATGTACTGATATATAAGCTAAATTTGACAATTATTACAAAATATGATATATTAAAAATACGATAAATGTGCGATTCAATACGTAACGTACTGATTTTGTTAATATATAAAGTCGTGCAATATCAGTAAGTTATGATGTTGTATTTTGCGTGAGTTTTTAATGGCCATGCAGGGAATATTTTGAAAGTGCCGATTTCAGTTAATGCTGAGTCGGCATTCTTATTTATATCTGAGGAAAGGGTGTGAGAGTAATGAAAGTGCCATTTAGGCAGCAAGCATCTGAGTTTGATTGTGTCCCAACATCGCTGATAAACGCGTTAAGTTACCTGTTTAACAGGAGGGAAATTCCGCCGTTCGTGGTGCGTCGAGTATATATGGAGTGTTTGGATATTGAATCTTCTCGCGGAACCTCCCGACGTGCTATTCAGGATATCGGTTTTTTTCTCAACAACTACTCGGAAAAAAGTTGCAAGGAATTTGCTGTCAAAACCAGATTTTTACAAGGCGATCAGGTAAATCTGAGACAGAACGGCAAAATAATACGGTGCATTAGATCAAATGGGGTCGCGCTGGTATGTGTTTATTTGGGATTAAATAGCTGGCATTACGTACTTGGATTCCGATTTGAAAATGGCTGGCTACATTGTTATGACCCATATCCACGTTCCAAAAAATTTATAAAGAATGATGCTGCCGTTCTATTTGATGTAACCACAGGACAACAAATCCCAAACCTAAGGATTCGTGGTGACTGGCTCGACAAAGATTTCGATAAGACGTCAATTTATGCCGAGCGTAAATATATCTTTGGGCATAATGATGATCGCGAATGTCTGTTGCTGAATAGGATCTACGAATAGTCTCAAATATCCGAAAGTTTAACTTCCCTTCATTCAATTCATATTTCCACAATCAACCTACAAGTGATGATTCCGTGATTTTTTATTTTCCGAATTAAGCTGATTCGGAATCGACGACATATTTTCGTTTCCGAACCATGTGCACGTGATCGGTAGCGACTGTCGTGCGCTTAACGCCTAAATAATCTCAAAATAGGAGAAGATGCCATGACCTTACAACATTTACCTGAGGAATGTATTAATCGCAAAGTATTGCAAGCGGTCGCGAAAGCAATCAGAATTCTAGAATCAGTACCGGAAACAACAGTGGAGTACGACATCAGTAAGGATGACGCGGTTTTCCTGTGTTCTGCAATAAGTGACCTTTGGACCGTCCTGTACTCCAACGGATACACCCTTGACGCAGAAACAAAAAGGTTGAGGAGGACGGCCAATGACAATTGAAACTTTATTGGGCCAAGAAGTTGTGCCGACAAGGACCAGAACGCTCAGGCTCAAACAGATCAAAGCAGTATACGAAACATTGGTCATTAAAGAGGAGCTTAATCAATATTTGAAGCCATTCACCAGGTACACCAGCCCGGAACAGGTTTTCAATACGTTCAACTTTTTACGGTATGAAACAAAGGAATATTTCTTTTCCATTCACTTGGACGGCAAAAACCGAATCTGTTGCGTTGATGAAGTATCGGTTGGTTCTCTGAATCAGAGTATCGTGGTTGCCCGTGAGGTCTACAAATCAGCACTTCTGTCGTCGGCAGCGGCGATCATAGTTTTGCACAATCATCCAACTGGAGATCCGGCACCGAGTAGAGAGGATATCGAAATTACGAAGCGATTAAAAGAAGCAGGAGACATCATAGGAGTGAGGCTACTTGACCATATTATTATCGGTGACAGTTTTGTTTCATTTGTTGGTAGCGGGTTGCTCTAAGAGAAGGCCCAACAAACACGCAATGGAAATTACCCAGATTCACAACAACTAACCAGAAGGAGTCTAGAAATGAAATTCAATCCAGGGCATATAGTGGTTACCAGAGGCGTAAATGATTTAGTAGCTGACAACAATGAGTTTGCCAAGCACGTCACGTTGTCGTTAAAGCGGCACTTAGCCGGAGATTGGGGTGATGTCTGCGATGAAGACAGAGTTACCAACGAATTCGCTTTGCAACGGGAAGATCGACTCTTCTCGGTCTATAAGAAAGACGGGGTGCCTGCAATATGGGTAATTACGGAATGGGACCGGTCGGTGACGACAGTGTTATTTCCTGATGAATATTGAAAAAATTCAGATGAACTACATTAGTTGAAATGGAAATGGCGGATCAAAGTGATATTTTAATGGCACAACACTCCGTAATTGTTACATTATGTTTCAAATGGTTTCATTTACAATCCAATCAAAAACGACAACAAAACGACAACAAAATCCGATATTAAACAAAAAGGGACTTAGGAGTAATCACCTAAGTCCCTGTAATGTTTGGTGAGCCGCGTTGGGGTCGAACCAACGACCACCTGATTAAAAGTCAGGTGCTCTACCGACTGAGCTAGCGGCTCGAAAGAGTGGTTATATACCGTACTATTTTTTGTGTGTCAACGTTTTTTTTAGATTTTTTTTTGATCTCGCTATTTTTTGTGTTTGCACCGCCGGCGCCAATTTCCAGCAACGCCCCCGTTAACACCTGACCGTTCGAAATAGAATCCGTTATCTGTCAACATTTATACTTTTATAGAACACGGTTTAAGTTTTGAATATTTATTATGTTGCAATTATTAAATCAATAATGGTATGTATAGAAAAAAAGCGGGCTTTACTGCTGACTGTTATCTTCATACATTTTATATATACCTGTTTTTATTTGTTTTTTATGTATTCTTTTTTTGCTATCACCATATGTATTTTTGTCAAATATAAATTTTATTACTCATCGTATACAGTTTAAAATAATTGTTTTTATCGCATCGTTGACACGTTGCGTCCCGTTAAAAAATAAACAGGAGTCTATTTTATAGACAGAATTCATATGTGCAGCAGCCGAAACAGCGCCGTTTTTCAAAATAAATGAAAGGAGATAACGTCGCCGCATAAAATCAGTACATCCCGTACGCAAACCAGAAAGGAGTAACTAATGGCAGAAAAAAAGTATGATTGGGCAGCAATCGCCAAAAACCCGAAATTCGTTGAACTCCATCACAAAAAACAAGCTTTTCTTTTCGGCTGGTGGATTTTTTCCAGTTTGTATTACTTCCTGCTCCCCATTGGAGCAGCTTATGCACCGGGTCTGTTCAAGATCAAGATGATTGGTGTCATCAACTTCGGCTACGTCTTCGCCCTCTCCCAGTTTTTTGTCTCCTGGGCGCTGGCGTTGTATTACGCCCATGTAGCCAACAAGGACTTTGACCGTTTAACCAAAGAACTTATTAATGAACTTCATCTTTAGAAAAGGAGGATACGACATGACTTTAAAAAACATCATCATCGCCGCAAGTTTAGCCCTTACCGTTGCCGCAGCCGCCTTTGCTGAAGAGCCGAAGAACGCTCCGGCCGCTGCCGCCCCTGCGGCGAGTGCTCCAGCCGTTCCCGGCGCGCCTGTAGTGGCAGCACCCGGTGCAACTGCGGCAGTCCCCGCAGCTGCAGCCCCCCTGACCAAAAAGAGAGAGCTGAAAGCTAACAAAGCAATCACCCTCTCCATGTTCGCCGTAATCATCGGCATTACCCTTGGCGTTGTTGTCTGGGCTGCCAGGCAGACCAAGACCACGGCCGACTTCTACGCAGCCGGTGGCGGCATCACCGGCACCCAGAACGGGTGGGCCATTGCGGGTGACTACATGTCGGCAGCTTCCTTCCTGGGAATTTCCGGGATGATTTCCCTGTACGGGTACGACGGGTTCATGTACTCGGTCGGCTGGCTGGTTGCCTACATCACCGTACTCCTGATCGTTGCCGAGCCGTGCCGTAACGCCGGTAAGTACACCCTTGGCGATATTCTGTCATTCCGTACCGATCCTAAACCGGTACGCGCCGTGGCTGCTATTTCAACTGTTGCCGTTTCTACTTTCTACCTGACAGCCCAGATGGTCGGCGCCGGTAAACTGATGGCCCTTCTTGTCGGCGTTCCGTACAAAACCGCCATCATCGGCGTAGGCATCCTCATGGTCGGCTACGTTGTCTTCGGCGGTATGACCGCTACTACCTGGGTCCAGATCATAAAGGCCGGTCTGCTCATGTCAGGCGCATTCCTGCTGTCAGTACTGGTTCTGGCCAAGGCCGGCTTCAATCCGATCTTCTTCTTCGACCAGATCGTCAACAGCCCTGACATCCAGGATCACGTCTCCAAGCTGGTGCTGAAAGACGGTATCGTTCTCAACGGTATCGATGCCGGTCAGCGTTTCCTTGAGCCGGGTCTGTTCATGAAAGCACCTCTCGACCAGATTTCACTCGGCATGGCCCTGGTTCTGGGTACTGCCGGTATGCCGCACATCCTGATGCGCTTCTTTACCGTACCGACAGCACAGGCTGCCCGTAAATCGGTTATCATCGCCATGTTCATCATCGGTGGCTTCTACGTCCTGACCACCCTGCTCGGGTTCGGCGCTGCCATCAACCTGACCCCACAGGGCATCATCTCCGTTGATCCGGGCGGCAACATGGCTACCCTGATGCTGGCACAGCAACTGGGCGCCGATATCTCTCCGATTCTTGGTGACCTGTTCCTGGCTTTCCTTTGCTCAGTTGCCTTCGCCACCATCCTGGCGGTTGTTTCCGGTCTGGTTCTGGCAGCATCAGCAGCCATTGCCCATGACATCTATGTTAACGTCATCAAGGACGGCCATGCAGACCAGCATGAGCAGGTCATGGCAGCCCGTATCACCTCACTGGTTGTCGGCGCTGTCGGCATCTTAATCGGCCTTATGGCAGAAAAAGCCAACGTTGCCCATCTGGTCGCCCTGGCATTCGCCGTTGCTTCCTCCGGCAACCTGCCGGTCGTCGTGCTGTCGCTGTTCTGGCGCAAGTTCAACACTGCCGGTGTCATCTCCGGCCTGGTTGTCGGCACGGTCGCTTCAATCGGTCTGGTTATGGTTTCCCCCAACATGACCTACCCGAAACTGGTCGCCAAAGGCGCTGAAAAGGTGATTGCCGCGATGGAGAAAAAACAGGCGGCACTCGCCCCTGGAGCTGTGCTGGGTGAAAAAGACGTCAAGGCTCTTGAAAAAGCCAAGAAAGATGTGCTCGACAAAGACGGCACATCCATCATGGGCCTGAGCGAGCCTATCCTGAAACTGAAAAACCCCGGTATTATCTCGATACCACTCGGTTTCATGGCCGCCATTCTGGGAGCCCTGTTGTTCCCGAACAAACGTGCTGAAGAAATGTTCGACGAAGTATATGTCCGCCAGAATACCGGTCTCGGTATGGCCAAAGCTATCGATCACTGATACTGATAATTTCAATTTGGTGTGATACAGTGGGGATGACTTCGGTCATCCCCTTTTTATTGTAAACAAGTGTAATCAAGAAAGGATTCGTGTGGAAACTGTTGCAATTGAAGCATCTCCCGGATACGAGCTTCCTGCCTTGAGACAGGCAGTTATCAACCTGCTTGAACCGATTGGCGGTATGGCCGCGTTTATTAAAAGTGGGGATCGGGTATTGCTTAAACCGAATATGCTCTCCGCAAAAGGGCCTGACAAGGCGGTCACCACGCACCCGGCGCTGGTACGGGTTGTTGCGGAACTGGTAAAGGAGGCGGGCGGCACCGTATTGATCGGAGACAGCCCCGGTATCGGCGGTTTTTTACGGGTTGCCAAAAAATGCGGATTTCTTGATGCTGCACGTGAAAGTGGCGCCACACTTGTTGAATTCAACGATGTCGTCGAACTGCAGGGAAGCGGTACATTTCGCTCTATTTGCCTCTCCCGTGCCTATTACGAGGCCGATAAGATCATCAACCTTCCCAAGTTAAAAACACATGAAATGATGACAATGACGTGCGCGGTCAAGAATCTGTTCGGGGCGGTTGTCGGAGCGGAAAAAGCGGGATGGCATCTCAAGGCAGGCAGTTCTCGACAACTATTTGCCCGTCTGCTGCTTGAAATATATCAACTCAAGAAACCGGCCCTTACCATTGTTGACGCAATTACCGCAATGGAGGGAAACGGTCCGGGCAGCGGCGACCCGATCACACTCGGGCTATTGATTGCCGGAGCAAATCCGGTGGCGGTTGACCTAATTGCGGGACTGCTGGCCGGAATACCTGCCGAACTGCTGTATATTGAACGTGAAGCCGCCATCATGGGACTCCCGGGCGCATTGCGCGAGGAAATCGCGCTCTGCGGTTTACCGATTGAGACTATTCCGGTAACCCGTTTCAGGCTGCCCGACGGTCAAGACGTTCAGTTCGGGCTGCCCCGTTTCTTGACAAGGGCGCTTAAAAGCCACCTTACCGCATATCCGGCTGCCAACCCGAAAACGTGCGTGTTGTGTGGCGTCTGCGGCAGCGTCTGCCCTCCAGGGGCAATCTCCATACAAAACAGCGCGCTGTCGGTTGACAATGCGCGCTGTATTCGCTGCTGGTGCTGCCGTGAACTCTGCCCTCATGATGCCATGCAAACCAAGAGAGGGTTGCTGCTCAAAACTCTGAGGATGTTGTCCGGGACGTGAGTGGCTAACCCTCATCCTCTTCGACTCCGAGAGGAATTTCACGATAGGCTCGCTCCTCCTCCACCCGCTTGGTCTGAGCCTGCAATTTTTCAAGATCTGACTTGCATTTCACGCAATGGCGGGTAAACGGCATCGCTTTAAGCCTGCCAAGCGGAATGTCTTCGTCACACTCCTCGCAAATACCATAATCACCCTCATCAATACGCAACAGCGCCTCATCAATGCTGTGAATCTTTTCGCGCTCCCGGTCACCAAGCAACAAGCCCAGCTCCCTGTCCCGCTCGGAAGACGCCTGATCATAGATGTCACCGCCCGGCTCAATTGCTGCTACGGCTTCAGTACCATTCTTGACCGATTTTCTGATCTCACGAAGTGTATCTTCTTTAAGCTTTTCAAGAATAAGCTTGATTTCCTGCCACTTTTCATCCCTAACCGGAACAGGAGAGGCAGGCGAAACGGGCTGTATGACCGGCGCCTCGACCGACTCTGACTCCATGGCCGTCATTTCAACATCGGAAGCACCGTCATTCTCCGGTACAGGTACAGAGGAGACCTCATTTGCTGTGCTTAACTCGGATTCTTTCGTAACTTTGGTTTTAGTCGCCATAATGTATCATCTCCATATGCTGCATAGTAATAAGCATTGCCAGAAAAACGGCGGCAAACTATCACAGAAAACATACGGCTTGTCAAGCGCTGCGTAAGCGACTGCGTAACCGAGCGGTAATCCGTACACAAAAAAACCACACCGGAAGCCATTATGGCATAACCGGTGTGGTCTGAATCAGCGATACTTTTCTATCTATTTAACAACTACAAGTTCAGCACGTCTGTTTTTTGCCCACGCTGCTTCGTCGCTCCCGACAACAGCCGGTTTTTCTTTTCCATAGCTGATAATAGAAAGAGATTCAGCCTTAACACCAAGAGTAGTTACATAGTTCTGTGCGGATTTGGCACGACGCTCACCAAGCGCCAGGTTGTATTCGGCAGAACCGCGCTCATCACAGTGACCTTCGATCTGAATCTTTGCTCCGGCAAGTGATTTAAGAATTATTTCTGCATCTTTAGAGAGGACATCGCGTGCATCCTGGCGGAGATCCGACTTATCGAAATCAAAGTATGCGGTTTCAAACTTGATTTCTGCCACTGCTGTCTTGGCAGACTGAGCCGCATTCGACCTTCTCATGTCATCCCGGCCTTCCTGATTGTCTGTCGCTTTCACCGGCGCCTGCTCTGTGCTTGGTGCCTGTTCGACCGGCTTTACCTGTTCGACCGGTTTTACCTCTTCAGCAGGCTTTGCCACTTCACTCTTTTCAACCGAAGCCGGCACCACCGCTTCTTCCTTCTTTACAACGTCCTTGTTGGCGCAACCACCGGCAAGCAACGCGGCCATCGTGATGCCCGCCAACAATGCTACTTTGCTACTTTTCATACCAAGCTCCTGTTCTGCAATAAAATGAGGCATAATGCCTTTAAAATCATATACGAGTTAATTATACATAACAGCGTTAGTTTTGCAACCGATAATATAAGAATTATATTGTAATCGCGCTTTAATGCGTCACCAGGGAGCCGACCAGACCGGCTGAAAATAGGCCATCCCCTTCCCTTGAGTAACTTTCGTCTGCCCTGTACCGTCGGCGCGCATGACATATATTCCGTTACCACTGCTTCGTTTCGAGCTGAAACAGATAAAGCGCCCATCGGCTGACCAGGAAGGATTTTCGTTATTGCCATCCGAGGTAAGTTGAACTCCTGACGTACCATCCGGGGCAACGGTAAATATATTAAATGCACCATTTACCATCCTTGAATAGGCGATTTTATCACCCTTTGGAGACCAGCGCGGATTAACGTTGTAGTCTCCGGAAGTTGTCAACCGCCTGACATCCCCTCCATCAGCATTCATGATAAATATCTGCGGTTTTCCCAGACGATCGGATACAAAAGCGATCTGCTTTCCATCCGGCGACCAGGCAGGGTAGAGATCAAGAGCTGGATTAATGGTGAGCCGCACCGGATGTCCGCCTGTTTTATCAAGAGTGTATATTTCGGCATCACCATCTTTACTGAGTGCAAGGGCAATTTTACTACCATCCGGAGACCAGCTGCCGGTGATATTAAGTCCTTTGCGGTTAGAAACGGGTACCTCTGCCGTATTGGACAGGGAGCGCCGATACAGATCCGGATTGCCGCGTTTATACGACGTGAAGAGGACCTCCCGCCCGTCAGGAGAAAAATCCGGGTTCAGATTGATAGAGCCGTTCCGCGTCAAAGGGAGCGGATTATTGCCATCCCAATCCATGACATAAATTTCCTTGTTACCCGTTTGAGTCGATACATAGGCGATTCTCGTAGTAAATGCCCCTTTTTCTCCGGTAAGCACGCGGAGAATTTCATCGGCAAAGGAGTGGCTGAACCGCCGCAACTCCTTTGCCGTGCCGAGATACCGTTTAGCGGCAATCAATTTACGGGTAACAACGTCAAAAAGCCGGAACTCTATTGTCAGCTTCTCACCTTTAAGCGTGTATTCACCCCGTACCAGCAGGTCGAATCCGGCACTCTGCCACGGAATAAAATCGACAGAACCGAACATCAGGTCTGCCGCGGTCGTTTGCTGAGGACGGCTTTCTGCAATGACGGCACCCGACATATTCATGTCAAATGCGATTACATCTGAAACCTGGGCAGCTACTGGTGAGTTGGCGGGGACATCAAGCGAGCGTGGGGATTCAATTGCCAGTTTTAGCTGACGATTAACGGGAGCGGTGACTTCGATATATCCCGGTTGAGCATACACGACGACCGGCAGCACCATGAACAACAGAACGAGCTGGAATAATTTCATAATGTTTCCATACTAATATCGTCACGTACCATTGGTGATTCCCTTTGGCTTGAACACAAAGCCGTTTTCAAAAGTTGTGCGATTCGGTGGTGCGACAAACTTTTCACTCGCCAGATCAACGGCCCGCCTGACTGCCAGCTCAAAAGCAGCATCGCCACTGCTGCGCTCTATCTTCATCCGTACCAGTTTGCCGTCAGCCGCGATCGTCAGTCGTACGACCACTTCCGGCTTGCTGGTGGTGTAACTGCTCGTCACTTTCAATGCATCTTCAAGTCGCGACTTAATGTAATCCGCATAGCGACTCCCGCTCTCTGAACCGGTCGGACCAGGCACAGTGTTCTTGGCATTAGCGCCGGTTTTCACTTTAGTGCGCAATCTTTCAAGAACGGCTTCTTCCCGTCGAGCCTCGGTATTTTTCTCCAACCTGGTAATCCGTTCGTTAAAAGCGGATTCCGTTTCCGGAGATTCCAGCGGCGAGGGCGGTTTTGCACCATCAAAAGCGCTCTTTACGGCGCTTTTGACAACGCTTTTCGCAACAGGCTTCGGAGCAGTGCTAGGTGGAGACGGCAGCGGCATTGGGAGGACCGGTACCGCAGGAGGCTCAGGAGTGGTTTCCCCCGGTTTTTGTGCAGAAGCGCCGGAAGGGGGAACAATCGTCGGCAAGGTCACCACATCTACATAATATGTTTCCTGAACAGCCATATGCGGTGGATACAGTTGCCCCCACCAGACGAGCAATAAAAAAACCGTCAGGTGAATGACGGCTGAAGCGATGAAACTGACACCTACTCCGGTATCAACTCTCGATTCACGAGATCTCATTATTTTGCAGCCGGTTCCGTTACCATGCCAAGGCGTTCGATACCGGCCCCCTTGATATCGGCCATGGTTTTGACAACCTCACCGTATGGCACTCCGGCATCGGCTTTCAGAAAAATCTCTTTTTTTGTCCGCGCCGCAAACATGGTTGAGAGCCGGGTACGCAGATCTCCGGCCGGGACTTCACCTTTATCAATAAATACTTTGCCGTTTTTGTCAATCGAGACAACGACAGACTCCTCGGCCGGAGCCATAGCCTTGGTATCGGCCTTGGGAAGATTGACCTGTACTCCCTGCTGCATCATCGGTGCGGTGACCATGAAGATAACCAGCAGCACCAGCATGACATCCACGAGCGGAGTAACGTTGATCTCGGCCATCACGGCACGATTGTTGTTCTGTCCTCCCATAGCCATAATCTATTTCCCCGCAATATTGCGCTGCACGATATTGAGAAACTCCGTGGTAAAGCTGTCCATTTCATTAATCAGTACGCGAATTTTATGTTGAAAGTGATTATAGGCCATGACCGCCGGAATAGCAGCAACCAGACCGATGGCGGTCGCAATCAGCGCTTCGGCAATTCCGGGAGCAACAACGGCCAGAGAGGCTGAGCCGGTCTTGCCGATCCCCTCGAAAGCGGTCATGATGCCCCATACGGTGCCGAACAGTCCGATAAAGGGAGAGGTGGAGCCGGTTGTGGCAAGGAATGTCAGATATTTTTCAAGGCGGGTTATTTCAGAGTTCGTTGCGCGCCGCAGAGCGCGGGAGACGTTCTCAACGCCTCCGAGATCGGTACTGAGTGCGCTACCGGTGCTCTTGCTGTCGGTTTCAACAACTTTTTTCAACTCGCTGTACCCCTCGTTGAATAATACCGTCAGAGGAGAATTGGTAAAGCGATCCACCTGGGATGCGATAGCGTCAAAACGCTTTGACTTCCAGAAAAAATCCATGAACCGTTCGGATTCACTCTTTGCCCGCTGAACCTGAAAAAATTTGAACAGGATAATAGTCCAGGAAACAATCGAAAATGAAAGCAGCAGTAAGAGAACAAGCTTAACAATGATACCGGCGCCGAGAATAATGGCCACGGATGATACCTCCGCATGGGTTAGAAACCTTAAAAACGTAGTACTTTCGAGAAATCAAGTCAAGACAAAAACGGGCAGAGACACTTCGTCAGCTCTCAGCCAACCGGGCAATGATCTGGTCAAGGATGGTTCCGGCCAGCTGTTCCTTGGACATGAGTTCGCACAGAGTGCTGCCGCCATCTTTAAAAAGCAGCACGGCCCGATTGGTATCCACATTGAAACCGGCATCAACCTGGCTAACGTCGTTGGCAACAATCATGTCCAGTTTTTTTTCACTCAGCTTCTTTGCGGCATTTTCGGTCATTGCGTCAGTTTCGGCAGCAAATCCGACCAGAAACGGACGGTGCTTCAACCCGTAATCCATCCCCCCCAGTCCGGCCAGAATATCAGGGTTTTTTACCAGTTCGATGGTTGCCCAATCAGCCTTTTTTTTGATTTTTGTGCTGTTTCTCGTCGCCGGGCGATAGTCCGCAACTGCCGCTGCCTTAATGACCACATCACATTCAGCCACGTGCGCCATAACTGCTTCCTGCATCTCGACGGCGCTCATGACCGGGACAACCGTTACGCCAACAGGTGTGGCCAGAGCAGTCGGACCGGTGACCAGAACAACCTGTGCGCCCCGCCTCCGTGCTGCACGGGCAAGGGCATACCCCATCTTGCCGGAAGAGTGATTACTGATATACCTGACCGGATCAATCTCCTCACGGGTCGGCCCCGCAGTGACCAGTATCGTCCGACCGGTCAGGTCCTTTTTTGTCAATGCCGCAACAGCTGCTTCGAAGATAACTTCCGGGGAGGCCAATTTGCCTTCCCCTTCCCAACCGCATGCCAGGCTCCCGCTGACCGGCGCCTCAAACAGATATCCCAGGGCGCGCAGTTTCTGCTCGTTTTCCCGGTAGATCGGATTGGTGAACATATTGACGTTCATCGCCGGCGCAAACAACACCGGAGCCTTAGTCGCCATGACGGTCGTAGTGAGCATATCATCGGCGATTCCGGCAGCGATCTTACCGATAATATTGGCAGTAGCCGGGACAACCATGAACAGGTCCGCACGGTCTGCAAGGGATATATGCCCGATTTCCCGTTCTGCAATCAGGTTAAACAGCTCCGTATGAACCGGGTTTGAAGAGAGCGTTTGAAACGTGAGCGGCGCCACGAATTCCTGGGCGGCGCGAGTCATAATAATATGAACATCGGCGCCTGCCTTGGTTAAAAGCCGCAGCAGTTCAATCGCCTTGTACGCAGCGATCCCTCCGCACACACCAAGAATGATCTTTTTGTTCACAAGCATTCAGAAGCTCTTTTCAGAAATAGGGATTGTATTTTTTTTCATGTCCAATGGTCGTCTCCGGGCCATGACCGGGATACGCTGTCACATCATCCGGCAGCGTAAAAAGCTTGGTGCGGATCGATGCCAGCAACTGCTCGTGTACTCCCCCCGGAAAGTCGCTGCGTCCTATTGAATCGGCAAACAGCGTATCACCGGTGATCACTTTCCGCGCTTCCTCAAAATAGAGACAGCACCCTCCCGGAGTATGTCCGGGAGTGTGCAGAACTTTCAGACGACACGTGCCAAAAGGAATCTCCATGCCATCAACAAGATAGCCATCTGCTTCCGGCGAATTGTCTACCCGAAGCCCGTATTTGAGGGCAACCGCCGCGCCACCGCTCAACATGGGTGCATCTGCCTGATGGATCAAAAGCCGGGCCCCGAACGTTGTTGCCACCTGGCGGTTTCCTCCAATGTGGTCAAAATGACCATGCGTATTAACAATCGTATTAATTGTCAGCCCATGCTGCTGCACCAGACGTACAATCCGATCCGCATCCCCTCCCGGGTCGACAACAATTCCTTCGCGACTCTGTTCGCAAGCGACAATATAACAGTTTACCAACAACGGACCTACTTCAAGCGATTCAAATATCATAATTTTATCTCGTTTCATGATCTGCCGAATTGAAAGTATTTTGCTCTCTGTTGACATCCACCACGGACATGCTACAATGCTTCAACTAATCAAATACAAGGAGTTATACATTATGGAACGTTGGATTTGTACTATCTGTCAGTATGTCTACGACCCCGCATTAGGAGATCCGGATCGCGGGATTGCGCCTGGTACATCATTTGAAGCGCTGCCCGACGATTGGTGTTGCCCCCTCTGCGGCGCCGGCAAGGATGTCTTTGAACAAGAATAGGATAAACCGGGGCGGGCTTTCAGCCCGCCCCGGTTTATGCATGTCCGCTCTCTTCAAATGCTCATGCCAGTTCCGGCAGAATTGTTGTAATTGCACCAAATAGTTCGTCCAGATCGGCACGCGTCATGTCGCCCATATGGGCAATACGGAAGGTTTCCCCCTTGATCTTGCCATAGCCGTCGTCAAACGCAAATCCTGCTTCACCCAGCTTTTTTTTCAGCGCCGCCAGATCAATCCCACGGCTGTTACGACTGCAGGTTAATGTTTGGGACCGATACGCAGCAGCCGGGAAGGATTCGAACCCGCGAGCCGTCAACCAGCCACGCACATAACCGGCAAGATCGTTGTGACGCTCCCAGCGATTCTCCAGCCCTTCCGTAAACATGCGTTGCAACTGGCAATCAAGCGCATAGATCAGGGAAATACAGGGGGTTGACGGAGTATTATTCTTGGCATCATTCGCGGCAAACTCTATGAAATCAAAATAATAGCCGCGCCCCTCCATGTTGGCAGCCCGCTGGAGCGCCTTTTCGCTCGCGGTAAATACCGCCAGACCCGGCGGCAAGGCAAATGCTTTCTGAACTCCGAAGATACAGCTGTCGATGCCGAGTTCATCAACCGGGATCTTAAGAGCACTCATCGATGAAACCGTATCGACAATAAACATGACTTCAGGGAATTTACGCATGACCGCGGCAATCTCCGGCAAAGGAGACATGACTCCCGTGGAAGTCTCGTTATGGATCATGGTCATGCTGTCGTATTTCCCGGTCGCAAGAGCCTTTTCTACAGCTTCGGCTGTCACCGGAGTCCCCCAGTCAAAACGAATAGCATCCGCCTCCTTACCGCAGCGAAGTGTGACGTCATGCCACTTGTCGGAGAACGCCCCATTGCAAAAATTAGCGCACCGGCTGCCTACCAGATTACGGATCGCCCCTTCCATAACGCCGAATGCGCTCGAAGTAGCCAGAAAGACCTTGTCATTCGTGAACAACAGCTTTTTTAAACCGGAAGTGACCCGTCCATGCAACTCCGCGTATTCCTTCATCCGATGCCCTATCATAGGCGAGGCCATGGCATTCAGAATATCAGGATGAACTTCAACGGGACCCGGAATAAACAGTTTTTTGTGCATTCAAATTACTCCAGAGAATAGTCAATTAGGAATTCAACTGTTCGTTACCCTAGCAAACAGCAGTACCAAAGTCAAGACAGTGACGGATAGTGACGTGTACATAAAAAAGCAGGGCGACAGAAATAAATACTGTCGCCCTGTATCAGCCGATACCACCAAAATGGCCTGGTGTTACGTAATCCTCACCCTGCGGGGACAAAGAAGCGCTCCGTGCAGGCAGGCTCAGTGTGTCGCTTTCTCTTTCAGGAAAGCCGGCATTACCTTGTTAATAAAGAAGAAGAGAACAAACGGGGTCGCAATAACCGTCAGAGCACCGAACAGTCCTTCCTTGAATGTTTCCAGGTTATGCGGAATGATCGGTAGCTGGTAATCCATAAAACCGGCGAAACTGAGCGAAAAAGCCTGACCGCCGATTACGACATTGTAACGCATCATAAAGACACCAAACAACACCAGGCAGGTGGCTATGGTTGTCCGGCGCACCGTACGTCCCGGCAGAGACATCATCAGGAAGGGAAGCACGTTGCCCAGACCATACTGCATGACAAAGATTTTGACAAAGTCGCGCTCCATGATAACTTCACGAAGAATATCCCATGATTTTACCTGAGTGTATCCGCGGAAAATCAGGTCGAGAACTTCAAGCGTTAAAGCGGCAATCATGAAGTAGAGCAGGTAATTAGAGGCCAGCATAACTTCCATATGCTTTGCGCCCTCCAGCTCCTCTACGGTTGGAGCGTCGGGATCGTTGGCCCAGCGGGCCATTTTTCGCCTGGCCATTATTTTTCGGAACTCCTGTACGACGACATAACAGAGGATGCAGAGTGCAACCCCGGAAACAACAGCCGAACAGATAAAGATAACCGGCATCAGCGGCGTCATCCATAATGCATTGGCCTTCACCGAACCAAAGATAAATCCGGCGTAACCGTGAAGAAAGCAGGCCACCGGGATACCAAGACCAGCCATGATTTTGCAGGCCTTGTGGTCTTTTTCGATAGCCTCGTCGCTGGTGTCCCATGCGCCAAGAGTAAGACAGGTAAAAAGCAGTTTGCGAAAGTTATCAACAACGGTGCGATTTTTCTTGGCTTTTAACGACAGAGCGGTTTCTACAAAATAGACACGGTAGACCAGCCACAATTCGGTCGCAACAATACAGCCATAGGTACTGAAGACAAAGCCAAAGGCAGCAATTGCCGAGGTAAAATGCGGAGTCATCATTACGTGAATGCCGCGGAATGGTTGTTGAAGATGCAACATTAGCGGCATCATTGCAACGGGGAGCAGAGCAAATGAGAACACCAGTGAGAACCGGGCAATCTCCTTGAGTTTCTCAACTCCGAATACATGGTAAAGGGATGAAAGTACAAAGGCCCCCGCAACCAAACCGGTCATGAATGGATACATGACGATCTGGATAGACCAGTAGATGTACTCATTGGGCAGGGTGAACAACTCTTTAACCGTCCATGCTTCCCCGTGAACTTCCATAGCGTGTTGTGCGATTTGTCCGACCATGTTAACGCACCTCCTGAGCAAGGCCTATATAGAAGGCCTGAGGCTTGGTTCCGAATTCATCCTTTAAAACCCCGACGCGCTCGTTCATGATAAGCTGGGTGATCGGGTCGTTTTTGTCGTGAATGTTACCCATTTTACGCGCTCCGAACGGACAGGCGTTGACACAGGCGGAGTCCAGCCCTTTGCTGAGACGGTGATAACAGAACGTACACTTGTCGGCAACCTTATAAACCGGATGGAAGAAACGGGCTGCATACGGACAGGCCATGATGCAGTACCCGCAACCGATACACCATTTTCTGTCTACCAGGACAACTCCATCGTCAGTTTTGTAGGTTGCGCCGACCGGGCAGACTTGCGTACAGGCAGGAGAAGAACAGTGATTGCATAATTTAGGAACAAAAAAAGCTTTACCGACGTTCTGCGGATCAATTTCCTTGAACTCACCTCGGCCAAGATCTACGCGGGATTCGGTAAATCCGTGAAGCGCCGCCTTGGGGCTGTCTACATAACGCCTGTCGTCTTTGGTGTACACATACCGCTCCACCCATGTTCGAGACACGTTGGCATCAAAGGGGACATCGTTTTCAGTCTTGCAGGCCTTGACACAGAACCCACAGCCGACGCACTTGTTGGTATCAACGAGAAACGCCCACTGTATATCCGGATTGGCAGCCAGTACCTTTTTAGGGTCTATCAGTGTCAGGGCTGATACCGGCACGGAAGCGCCGGCAATGACCATAATACATTTCTTTAGAAACTCTCGCCTCTCCATTATTTCATTCCCTCCAGACTGGGGTTATGGGGATTGTGACATTTAACGCACTCTATACCGGCATTGTGCCCTTTTGGATCAATGCCGGGGATGCGCTTGCGTTCACTCGTCGTGTATGGCAGATTGGTGTGGCAGCGCAAACAAAGCTCGCGTCGACGGTCAATGTTCAGTTTTTCAGGATTATCGGGATGCTTCTGTGCCGGTCCGTGGCAGTCTTCGCAGGGGATTATGCCGTGAAGCTTTTCAGAACGGATTTTGACGATATTCCCATGGCATTCACTGCAGTATTCATGCATTCTTTCACGACCGGAAGTTCCATATTTCGCCGGTTGATTTTTCCATTCCGCTTCATTGGACTTACGGTGAAAAGAGTACATAAAGCCTCTTTTACCCGATCCAAAGTCGTTTGGTACATAGAAGAAGCGAAACACCAGTAACGCTACGACTAAAGCGATGACCACATACAGCGGCCGCCAGACATGACTTTTCACTCTCTCTCCCTTTTGCCATATTAAATTGGCTGCTAAAATCGGCTGCAATACATATTCGGTGACAAATCAAATAACAGCCATATCACCAGGTTGTTACGTTAATACAAATCGACGAACCGTTGTTGGTTTTGCACTATCAGGATTCCTGGCTGTCTGGTATCGGCAGATTTTCTTGTTCCTCCTGCTGAATCAGGAACAGCTTGTCGCCAATGTAGGAGCCGACTCCGTCGTCAGCAACATGAAAATCACCATTCAAGATCGGTATGGCAACCCGCAGCAACATGGTATACACAAAGAGACCGGTAGCCCAGATCCCCATGGCCAGCAAGAGTTCGGTGTTGCTCGGTGAGTACTCATAAATCTCATGCAGCGTATCAGGAATAAATCCGGGTATTACCAAACCCATTCCTTTTTCGATATAGACCCCGACAAAAACCAGGAAACATCCAATTATCAGGGTTATATTATTCTTACGGGTCGCCGGTACCAAGAAGAGGAAGAAAGCGGTCACGTTAAAAACCATCGCCGTCCAAATATAGGGGACCAGAGCCGAATGTCCATGAAGCCCTTTGAAAAGATACTGAAATGAGTCCAGATGAACCGTGTCGGAATAATATTCCTTGAAGAGTTCAGCGCCAAGCAGCAGAAGGTTGATAAACATCGCATATGCCATAATTTCGGCAACTTTCTGAATAGCCTCATCTTTGATTTTGAACTTTGTGTATTTACGCACAACCAGGAAAATCAGAAGCATGAAAGCAGGGCCGGAGCAAAACGCCGAAGCAAGAAAGCGCGGGACGAGAATTGACGAATTCCAGAACGGACGGGCACCGAGTCCATTGTAGAGAAATGCCGTTACCGTGTGAATTGAAATCGCAGATGGAATCGACAAAAGTACGAGCGGAGTATAAAAATGATGATTCGGCTCACGCTTGTAATAGAGATTGTAAAGAATATATATAGAAATTATAAGGTTTAATATCAAATAGGTATTGAGAACTACAACGTCCCACGCCAGCAACGACTGCGGGAAATTAAGGAGGCCGATCTTCGGAATGAGATGCCAGAAGCGTTCCGGGTGACCGATATCAACCGTTACAAAGAGCAGGCACATGACAATAGCCGAGACCGCCAACAACTCCCCAAGGACGGCAAACTCCTTTATTGGCCCCCAGTTATACACATACGCCGGAATAACCAGCAACACTGCGGCTGCGGCCACCCCAACCATGAACGTGAAATTGGAGATATAGAAACCCCAGGAAACCTGGTCGCGCATATTGGTGAGAATAAGGCCTTCATTCAGCTGATGTACGTATGCTGAGGCGCCAATGGCCATCAAGACCAGCAGAAACAAAACCCAGCAGTAATAGGCTTTGCTGCCTTTGGATACCAGCACCAGTGTGCCCGTAATAAAGTTAAATATGTTTTTCATTGTTGCTCCTTGCAGATCATGAAGCTCTGCCAGAATTATTTAGGTCGCGTAGAAATAGAAAAATTTGGGTTGAGTATTGAGATCTTCTTTTAATATAAAAACGCGCTTATTCTCGATCAGGTAGCGAATTTCGCTCTCCGGGTCCAGCAGGTTGCCGAATTTACGTGCCCCAACCGGGCAAATCTCTTCACAGGCGGGATAACGACCTGGCTGCTCACGAGTACGCTGAACACAGAATATACATTTCTCCACGACACCTTTAGGGCGGGGACGATTGCCAAGATAGTGGGTAGCAGGATTCATCTCTGCGGCGGGGAGACCAGGCTTGCCCCAGTTGAAATGGCGGGCGCCATAGGGGCAGGCTGCCATACAGTAGCGGCAACCGATGCACCAGTTGTAATCGATAACAACGATCCCGTCATTCTCCTTCCACGTTGCTTGAACCGGGCAGACTTTCGTGCAGGGGGGATTTTCGCACTGCTGACACTGAACCGGCATATAAAAATGCCCTTTTTCCGGCACTTTTTCCGGATTGTAGTAATGCTCCGCATGCGACAAGTCAACCCCCTTCTCCTTGTCCAACTGCATCACCCTGATCCAGTGTATCTGAGGGTCTCGCGACTGATTATTCTCTTTGACGCAGGCATACACACAACGGCGGCAACCGATGCAACGGGAGAGGTCAAGCGCATAACCAAATTTGACACCTTCAATCGGCGGAGTAGCCTTTACCGTGACCTGTTTCCCGAACTGCGTGCTGTATTTTTTTTCAAGGCGTGCCAGGACATTTTTAAGGTCATCCTTGGAAAGCTCCCGGAAATGTTTCTGAAAAAATTCCTCCCACATTGAGGCCGAAGCATCTTTTCCGGGCAGCGCGATCAAGCCGACCCCCGCAGCCATTCCCTTTAAAAATTTACGGCGCGACCTATGCTGGTCGTAGCTATTTTTCTTTATTTCTGACATGAATCAGCTCCCTGGATAAAAATAGGTATTCCGGATTAGTGGCTCGCAGAGCCGGGGCGTACCGGTGGAGGAAGAGGCTTAAGCGCTTTGAACTTCGGATCATGGGGATTATGGCAATGAACGCAAAGCAGGTACTGCTTGTCTCCGTTCCAATTGCCGGTTCGCTTGCCGTGAACACCTACTTTCCAGTCACGAAACTTGTCGCCATGACATTGACCGCAGAGTCGATATGATTCGGTGAAATCAATCGTATCCCCTGAAACCAGCCGCAGCTTATCACGGTCAATCAAATTATGGCAGTCGGTGCACCAGCGCTGGCCTTCGGCGTGATGAAGCACGATATCAGTGTGATACTCGGTAAGAGTTCTGCGCTGTGGATTCGGCTTCATATATTTATGGCATTGGCTACAAGGAAAAATCCCCTCTGAAAAAGGAGGCCGCGGCACCTCAAATACTTTTTCTTTCGGTCTGTTTTTGATATCGTAGGCAGGCTGTTGCTCCGCAGCAGACTGCTCCGTTACAATTAGTTTTCCTGAACGGTCAAATTCCTTTATCCTCTCGGCACGCGCCAACCCGGCAAAAGAACCAACCACTAAAGCAACAATGAGTAAAACTAACTTAGGACAAGCCAAACGTAATATTTTCATCTCAACCTCATGTAATCCATAAAACATTTGTTTATTAATCTCTATTTGATATTAAAATTTGCGCAAGTTGTCAATATAAAAACTGCTTCCGATTATAGTTTTGTCTGTCAATGCTATGCTGGCGGGAACTAACCGGGACCATTAGTAATACGCTTGATCGGATTCGATTAAGAGACGTGGTAATTGAGGGAAAATAACCAACCGGTAAACGGCAATAATCCATTGAAATGAGACACTATCGGAATCAAGGAAGTTCTTGGCATGAGGACCGCAGAAAACGTGGAAGCCACGTTCTACTTCAGGTTGTTGCAGAACTGAAAAACCGGGGGCACTTTCCCAATGATGACGACATGTTCACCATTTATAGAAACTGATTGAAAGGCCCCCGCGCTCCCGAGAGACGTTCTAGCGGAATAGCTCTATTTTTCCTTGACGTGGCATTTTGCACAGTTATCTTTTGGAGCAAAAGCTTTTGTGCCATTGTGGCATGTACCACAAAACTTGCCATCATTGATGTCATTCATTGAAAATTTTGCACTACCCTTTTTCATCTTGAAGATCTTGGGATGGCACTCCGCGCACTTCAGTCCTTTACCGGCATGATCGTCGCCCTTAAAGGTTACTTTTCCCATAGGAGTCTGCCACTCTACACTCTTGCCTTGCGAAATCGCAAAAACATTGCCCGCTGCCAGTAAGACCAGAACTGCTGCTGCCATCGTTGATACCTTTTTCATACATCTCCTTTTCTTTACGCTTTAATAGTGTTCAACATCTATAAATCCGTACCGGATTTAGATTCAGCCTCGTACAACTTTGGACGGGAGTGACAACGAACGTTTCGATAATTACGGTTGGAAGCGAGAGCCGTATTGACCTGTCCCTGCGCTGAACATATAAGTCCGCTTTTAAAGATATACGAAAAAAACGTTGATTACCAGTCGGAAAAATACCGATCCGCCTGTAAGTATTTTACTTACAGGCGGCAAAACCTTTTGACTGACGGTCCTCAAGCACCTAATATGTTCCAGCGCCGACAAACATGTCGGTCCACCCGACACGGTGAATGAATGTAAATTTATTTGATGGCGCCTTTGCATTCGGCTTTGGCCATTTGTAGTCAACCCACCCTTCGCCGTTTTTAAACGCAACTATTAAAAATTCTTCAAATATTTTCTTCGGCTTTACATGGTTAAAATCGGTCTCATTCAGCACGTTGTTCTTTTTTGTAAGTTGGGGACTGAATGGATGCGCCAGCATCTTGCCACTTTTATCCATCAAAAAAACGTATGAATCTTTCCAGACAAATTTTCCCTTAGGATTTGCAATTTCTTTAATAGCCGCATCCTTGTTTTCCTCAAGCATCTTTGAGGCGGCCAAGCACATCGAAATACATTCATCCCTTGTAGCCATTTCTGCAGCGACTACAACGCTTGCCAACAGAACCGTCGACAACAGCGACGCCAACACAACCATGACACTCCGCATAATCAGATCCTTTCTTGTAAAAAGTATAGTGACCTTTATATATCAAATGAATAAATTTGCAATTATGTATACAATTAAAACAACCTTGAGAATAGCCCTTCAGTCCGGCCTTGGCAAACATTTTCTTCCTGAACCGTATAGGTTGATTCTTATTGCAAATATTCTCATGTACGGTGTATTAGAGTGAGAATAAATTTGTCTGGCACCAGACTCGAATATGGTAAAGGGAGGGAACTTAATGATTGGTTTTAAAGCAGGTATTGTTGTGATGGGTGTTTTTTTTGCAGGTTCTGCGCTGGCGATACAGCCCGGAAAGACCGTTACATGGGATACCCCCATGGGCAAAGTCACTTTCGACGGGAAAAATCACGCCGATGCAAAGGTCGGTTGCCTGGATTGCCATTCCAAGATTTTCAAGATGAAAAAAGGTTCTACTGTCATGAAAATGGCTGACATTACCTCGGGTAAATTTTGCGGCAAATGCCATAACGGCACAAGGGCGTTTGCGGCCAAAGATAAGGATAATTGCGAAATTTGCCACAAAAAGAAGTAATTTCCTTGCCGGGGTATCCACTTCTCGGAGGCACGTACTTAGACTCCAGGTTGCGGCAGCGGAGTGGATACCCCAGATTCCCTTTTTGCGTATATTCGCAATTTGTTGACGACACCTCTCTCGATATGTATAGTGGCGCGGCTGTATGCAGTTGCATATTTTTACCTTGAGGAGTCGGAGAAATGCGAAAATCATTGGTACTTTTATCCCTCGTGTTTATACTTTTGTCCGCGGTCGTCTGCGGAGCGGCAGAGTACAAGGATGTTACTTTTACTTTCAAAAATGCCGGTCCGGTCGTCTTCAGCCATGAATTGCATCTGAAGAAATACAATAACCTCTGCAAGGTGTGTCATAATGCCATCTACAATCTGCGTGAGCGCCGACACTTCACGATGGCCGAAATGGAAAAGACCCGCTCTTGCGGGGGCTGTCACTCCGGTGTAAAAGCGTTTAGCGTATCCAATGGCAAGGAATGCGTGCGCTGCCACAAGGGAACGCCGAAAGACGTCTCATACGCAGTAAAAACATTAGGCACTGCCGTGATATTCAGCCATGCCAAGCACATCGCCAAAAACGATGGCAGTTGTAAGGGATGTCACGACGGAACGATCAAGACCAAAGAAACCGGCGTAACGATGGCGCAGATGGAAAAGGGTAAAAAATGCGGCGCCTGTCACAACGGCAAACGCAGCTTTACGGTCGCAGCAAATTGCGAACGCTGCCACAACGGCTTGAAGCCGAAAGACATCTCCTTCCCCGTTAAAAACGTCCCGGCGGCAACCTTCAGCCACTCATTTCATCTTCAGATGTACAAATGCTCTGACTGTCACACAAAGACGTTCCCCTACCGCGCAGTTACCGGCAAAGCGACCATGGAAGGCATGGTCAAAGGGAAATCATGCGGCACGTGCCACAACGGGAAAGATGCTTTCTCGGCAGGTGGTGACTGCGGCAAATGCCATAAAGGCTTCAAACCGGGCATAATCAAGTTCAAGACGGATGGTGGCGAGGCAACCTTCAGCCATGAATTTCACCTGCAAAACTACAAATGTGCCGATTGCCATACAAAGATATTCCCTTTCAAAGCCGGAACATTGAAGGCGACTATGGGAGAGATGGAATCGGGAAAATCATGCGGCGCCTGTCACAACAAAGGCAAGGACGCCTTCCCGGTCCAAGATGATTGTGGCAAATGCCACAAAATGTAGCTGCAATGAGAACGAACGACAACACACCTGATTTCATGAGGTAAACGCAAAGGGTGGCAGACAAAACGTCTGCCACCTTTTTTTATTGCAGACAGCTTGCGCTTTTCAGTTTAGCGGGTACCATTGATACGTTTCCAGAGGGGAACAGTCGCATCGTACTTGTGCTGTTTCCCAGAATCTATACACGTCGGGAGGATTTGAGAAATGTACCTTCGTATCATCGCGGTTTTATTTCTGTTATTACTGACATCAGCACCTGCACCAGCCGAACAGGGAATGGCCATAGACCCGGCCACCTGCCTGGGGTGCCACAGCGACAAGATATCCATCCACGATTTTGCCGCGTCCGTCCATGGCAAGAACGCCTGTACCAGCTGTCATATCGACATAACCGATCTGCTCAAGCATATGAAAAAGGAGATCAAGGTTCAGAAGGTACAGTGCGAACGTTGCCACAAAAAACAGAATTCCGAACACTACGCAAGTGTGCATGCGGAAAAAGGGGTGACATGCGCCCAGTGTCACACGGATATCCATACCCATACCTACTGGAAGAATGACAAGCGTATCGCCGTAGCAAAATGCGTCCAGTGTCATGACAAGGAATCCGTCTATCGGAAGTCGGTCCATGGCAAGGCCGTTGCGGCTGGAAACAAGGATTCGGCCGCCTGCCATGACTGCCATAATCTCCACGCCATCGACAAACTCGGCGGCGCAACGGATCACAAGGGGCGTGAGTTCCACACGAAAGTCTGCATGAAGTGCCACAGCGACCAGAAGATGATGGCCAGGAATAATGTCACCACGGTCGCGGTTAAATCGTACATGGAGAGCTACCACGGCAAGAATTACCGCCTCGGCTTCCCCGACAAGGTTGCCGGTTGCGCCGATTGCCATACCGCTCATTCCATACTGCCGAAATCAGATCCATTGTCGAGCATCAATCCGGCAAATATGGTAACGCAGTGCGCCAAGTGCCATTCAAAGGCAACGCCGCTGTTCGCCAAGTTTTATGCCCATGGCGAGATGACCGACCGGGAAAAATACCCGATCCTGTTTTATACGTTTGTCGCCATGACCGGGCTGCTGCTCTCAACGTTTGCCGTCTTCTGGATTCACTCCCTGCTCTGGATGTTCCGCGGCTTCGTCGAAAACCGGGAGAAGGCGACCAAGCTGGCCGCAGGCACGCATCATCACGTTATTCCGGATGGGCACAAGCAGTACCGCCGCTTCAACAACCTGCATATCATCTTGCATCTGCTGGTCATCACCAGCTTCCTGCTGCTGTCATTGACCGGCCTGCCGCTGAAGTTCAGCAATCAGGCATGGGCAATAGCGCTCATGAACCTCTATGGCGGTTCGGCAAACGCCGGCCTGCTGCATCGTGTGGGCGCCGCCATCACCTTTGTCTACTTCGGCTCTGCCCTTGTCATGAGCATCAACTTCCTGTTCATCAGAAAGGATATCAAAGGGAATCCGCTTCAGCGCCTGTTCGGGCCTGATTCGCTCTGTTTCAATCTGCGCGATATTTTTGATGTGGTCGCCATGGTACGCTGGTTCTTCTTCAAGGGGCCGAAGCCGACTTTCGAGCGCTGGACCTACTGGGAGAAGTTCGACTTTGTTGCCGTATTCTGGGGGATGTTTGCCATTGGCGGATCAGGCCTGATGCTCTGGTTCCCGGAGCTCTTCGGCCAGTTCCTCCCCGGCTGGGCTTTTAATGTCGCCACCATCATTCATTCCGATGAGGCGTTGCTGGCAACCGGGTTCATCTTCTCGGTACATTTCTTCAATACACATGGCCGCCCCGAAAAGTTCCCGATGGACTTTGTCATCTTCAATGGTCAGATCGCCAAGGAAGAAATGATCGAGGAGCGGGGCGACCAATGGAAACGGTATGAAGAAGCCGGAATTACCGAGCAGTTTGCCTGTAAAAGCACCAGTGGTATTCTCCGTGACTTCCTGTTCAAGGGATTCGGATTTACCGCCGTGATCATCGGACTCAGCCTGATGCTGCTGATGATTCTGGCCTTCCTGAGCGGCGGAGGGCATTAGGGCATTAAAACAGACGAGGCCCCTGATTGAATATCAGGGGCCTCGATTGGGCTTCACGCCCGTTGTATGTATGAAGTACGCCTGAATTACGCTACGGCGTCCTTCAAACCTTTTCCTGCCTTGAACTTGGGAGCTTTGGTCGCACTAATCTGCATTTTCTCTCCGGTCTTGGGATTGCGCCCCTCTCTGGCAGCACGTTCCGTCACTTCAAATGAACCAAACCCGGTGAAGGTGATCTTATCACCAGCTTTCAACGTTTCTGATACTGTTTCCAGGAACGCGTTGACGGCCTTCTCGGCATCAACCTTTTTCAACTCAGCCTTCTCGGCAACCTTTGCTACAAATTCTGCCTTTGTCATGTTATCTCCTTGGTTTTTGTAAGGGCAATTCCCCCGATTAAATTGGCTCCGCTCGCTGCAAAAGGCAAGAATACGGTAGCCCGCTCAACTATTCGCCAACATACAACGATCCCTTCTACAGCAATAGAGGCACGTTACTAACACAAATAATATAACTGGTCAACAACCTTACAGGGAACGACAGTACCTTTTCCCGATAAAAAGCAAAAAAGGGGAAACCCTTGCGGACTTCCCCTTGTATTATACCACTGCTGCCTGATCCAGCTATTAACGCTTGGAAAACTGGAAACGGGCGCGAGCTGCTTTTCTGCCGTACTTCTTACGTTCTTTAACGCGTGAATCACGAGTGATGAAACCGGCTTTCTTGAGAACACCGCGCAGCTCCGGTTCATGCAGTAACAGGGCCTTGGTGATGCCGTGCTTGATCGCACCGGCCTGGCCGGTATCGCCGCCACCGGATACAGTGACATAGACGTCAAAAATGCCGACTTTTTCAACCAGCTCAAACGGCTGACGAACAACCATCTTGGAGGTTTCACGGCCAAAATATTCATCAAGGGTTTTGTGGTTGACGGTAAACGTACCTACACCAGGCTTGAGCCATACACGAGCTATCGAGCTCTTACGTTTGCCTGTTCCATAATAACTGACTGCTGCCATATCGTTTTCTCCTTGGAGTATTAAAGTACCAGGTTTTTGGGCTGCTGAGCGGCATGCGGATGGTTTGGTCCCGCATAGATCTTAAGCTTGCTGAGCATGGCCCGTGCAAGTTTATTCTTCGGAAGCATCCCTCTAACCGCTTTTTTGATAAGATCTTCCGGCCTTTTCTCAAGCAGTTTACCGGCGGTAATCTCTTTCAGTCCGCCAACGTATCCGGAGTGGCTGTAATAAATCTTGTCGGCCAGCTTGCGACCGGTCAGTGCGATTTTTTCAGCATTTATGACGATAACAAAATCGCCGGTATCAACACTGGGAGTGAAAAGAGCCTTGTTTTTACCACGCAGCACGCCGGCTACCTGAGTTGAAAGACGGCCCAGAACGGCATCCTGTGCATCGACAATGTACCATTCACGTGTAACGTTTTCAGCTTTAGCTACTTCTGTTTTCATAAATTCCTCGCCCACAGTACAACCTGTAGATGACTACAGGCCATGATTTTTTTGAAGAGGCATAACTTACTGAAAGAGTGCACCCATGTCAAGGGAAAAATTTTCACGACAACTAATTGATTTGATCAATGTTGTAACGGAGCCGATTTCATGTTACAACCATGCGGCAATTATCAGATTTTTTTGGAGTTGGCATAATGAAGATAACGGTAGCTGATGTCGAGCATGTCGCACGCCTGGCCCGACTTGAACTCACCCCCGGAGAAAAAGAGCTTTTTGCCGGCCAGATGGATGCAATCTTCGGGTATGTGGAACAATTGAAAGAGTTGAAAACGGACGGGATCGTACCGACCTCACACGCCGTACCGATGGAAAATGCGTTCCGCGACGATATCGTACAACCGTCCATCGGCCCGGAGAAGGCGCTGGCCAACGCTCCCGAGAGGTCAGGCACCTTTTTTGCCGTACCGAAAGTTATCGAATAAGCAAGGGATACACCACTCATGAATATTATTGATATGACCATCCATGAACTTCACGCCGCACTGAAGGGAAAGCAGCTCTCTTCGGTGGAAGCCACGACAGCCATGCTGGCGCGCATTGCAGCAGTCGAACCGCAGGTCGGTTCGTTTATTACGGTAACTTCCGAGCAGGCGCTGGCAGCCGCTGCTGCCGCAGATCAAATAATTGCCGCAGGGGAGTGTCATTTGCTGACCGGTATCCCGCTGGCGCTTAAAGACATTTTTCTGACGGAAGGAATCCGCACAACCTGTGGTTCCCGCATCCTGAACAACTTTATTCCCCCTTACAGCGCCACTTCCTGGGAAAAGCTGCGTGATCGCGGGGCTGTCCTGCTCGGGAAGCTGAATCAGGATGAGTTTGCCATGGGCTCCTCAAACGAATCAAGCGCCTTCGGGGTCACTCGCAATCCGTGGGATACGACCTGCATTCCCGGCGGATCATCGGGCGGTTCTGCAGCAGCGGTTGCCGCCAGACAGGCGGTTGCAACGCTCGGCACCGACACCGGCGGTTCCATCCGGCAACCGGCCTCCCACTGCGGCTGCGTCGGATTGAAACCGACCTATGGGCGGGTGTCCCGCTACGGAGTCATCGCCTACGCTTCGTCTCTGGACCAGGTCGGCCCTCTGACCCGCGATGTGGCCGACTGTGCAGCCATGCTGGAGGCTGTTGCCGGCCATGACCCCAAAGATTCCACCAGCGTTGATACTCCGGTACCAAATTATGCCGCCACCCTGACACACGGTGTGAAGGGGCTGAAGATCGGTCTGCCGAAAGAGTACTTCATCGAGGGGCTCGACCCGGATGTACAAAAGGCCATGGACGCTGCCATCGAAACCTATCGGCGTCTCGGAGCGGAATTCGTCGATATTTCACTGCCACATACCGGCTATGCCGTGGCAACCTACTACCTGATTGCCACCGCCGAGGCAAGCTCCAACCTGGCCCGTTACGAAGGAGTCCGTTTCGGTCACCGGAGCAACAAGGCCGAAGGACTGATCGACATGATGACCAAGAGCCGGAGCGAAGGCTTTGGTGCTGAGGTCAAGCGCCGTATCATGCTCGGCACCTACGCCCTGTCATCCGGCTACTATGACGCCTACTACGTTAAGGCCCAGAAAGTGCGGACGCTGATCATGAACGATTTTATCACGGCATTTGCCGATGTTGACGTTATGTTGACACCGGTCGCGCCGACGCCGGCCTTCAAAATCGGCGAAAAGATCAACGATCCGCTCCAGATGTACCTGTCCGATATTTTCACCATCCCGGTCAACCTGGCCGGTACCTGCGCCATGTCGCTTCCAGCCGGCTTTTCCGCTGCGGGGCTTCCTGTCGGCCTGCAACTGATCGGCAAGCCGTTCGGCGAAGAAACCATTCTGCGTGCCGGATATGCCTTTGAGCAGGCTACTGAGTGGCATACCAGGAAAGCAACGATTTAACTTCCGGAGCATACTATGAGATACCAACCCGTCATCGGTCTCGAAGTTCACGTCCAGCTTCTGACCGGAACCAAGATATTTTGCGGCTGCTCGACAACGTTCGGCGCCGAACCCAATTCCCAGACCTGCCCGGTCTGCCTGGGACTGCCGGGCGCGTTGCCGGTGCTCAACAGGAAGGTAGTGGAATTTGCCATCAAGGCAGGCATCTCCACCAACTGCTCCATCACGCCGCGCAGTATTTTCGCCCGCAAGAACTACTTCTATCCGGATCTTCCCAAAGGATACCAGATCAGCCAGTTTGAAGATCCGATCTGTCAGCATGGCTGGCTGGATATCACGGTTGAAGGGGAGGAGACAAAGAGGGTCGGCATCACCCGTATCCACATGGAAGAGGACGCCGGCAAGCTGGTGCATGGCGACCTTTCGGGCAGGGATGACGACTCGGGTGTTGACCTGAACCGGGCCTGCACCCCACTTCTGGAAGTTGTCTCAGAACCTGATCTCCGCTCGTCCGACGAAGCGGTCTCCTATCTGAAGCAGCTCCACCAGATCGTAACCTGGCTCGGAATTTGTGACGGCAACATGGAAGAGGGAAGTTTCCGCTGCGACGCCAACGTGTCGGTGATGCCGGTCGGCTCCGATACCTTCGGTACCCGCGCCGAGATCAAGAACGTAAACTCCTTCAAATTCGTCAAACAGGCCATCGAATACGAGATTCTGCGCCAGATCGACCTGATCGAGGATGGCGGGACGGTCGTCCAGGAAACGCGGCTTTTTGACCCGAACAGCGGCAAAACCCGATCGATGCGGAGCAAGGAAGAGGCTCACGATTACCGCTATTTTCCCGATCCCGATCTGGTACCGCTGGTTATCGGTGACGACTGGATAGAGCGCTCGCGCCGGGAATTGCCGGAACTGCCTGCGCAGCGCCGGCAACGCTTTATGAATAAACTGGGACTGCCACCCTATGATACCGAAGTGCTGACCGCCAGCCGGGCGCTCGCCGATTATTTTGAAGCGGGTGTTACCGCACATGGCAACGCCAAAGGGGTCGGTAACTGGGTGATGGGTGAAATAACCCGGGCCTTGAACGACAGCGGCACTACCATTGAGAACTGCCCGGTCACGCCGGTGCAATTGGCGGAACTCTTGAAACTGATCGATAATGGCACCATTTCCGGCAAGATTGCCAAAACCGTGTTCGATGAAATGTGGAAGAGCGGCAAAGCGCCGCAGACTATTGTTGAAGAACAGGGGCTGGTGCAGGTATCAGACAGTGGCGCCATCGAAGGAATCATCGACGAAATCATGGCGGCCAACGCCGGACAGGTAGAAGAATATCGCAGCGGCAAGGAAAAAGTGTTCGGCTTTTTTGTGGGACAGGTCATGAAAGCCAGCAGAGGAAAGGCAAACCCGTCGGTGGTCAACGAATTGCTGCTGAATAGATTAAAGGAATGATCAATGGACATGTCTCCCTATAGAGATCTGTTTCTTTCCGAGGCGCGCGGCCATCTCACCGCATTCAGCGAGTTGATTGTGCGCCTTGAAGAGGCTCCGGGCGATAGCGCCATGATCAACGAACTTTTCCGCCATGCCCATTCCCTCAAAGGAATGGCGTCAACCATGGGGTATGAACAGGTAGCGGGGATTGCACATACCATGGAGGACCAGCTGAGCCGCATCCGGAGCGGAGAATCCAGGCTGGTTCCCGCACTTGCGGACCTCCTGCTGGAAGGGGGCGATGCACTGGTCCGGCAGATCGCCCTGATAGAATCGGGAAGCGGTACCGCTTCCGAAGATACCGCCGGACTGATTGGACGACTGGCGGCATTTACTCCACCCGCCCCCCCACCTGCGCTGAGCAACCCACCAGACAAAAAGGGGGAGTCTCCCCCGGAAGGGACTGTTTCCGAACTTCAGCAATTCCGACAGTCCGATTCCTTTAAAAGCATCCGCATCAAAACAGAAACTCTCGATCGTTTGGTCAATATAACCGGCGAGTTGATCACCAATCGGTACCGTCTGGCCGAATCCATCCGACTGGCTGACGCTGCTGAATGCCGTGAGCCGCTCCACCAGTTGACCACACTGCTGCGCAATCTGCGCGATGAAGTTTTCAAAGCGCGTATGCTGCCGTTTGCCGTTATCGCCGAGCGGTTTCCACGACTGGTGCGTGACCTAGCCCGAAAGCAGGGAAAAGAGGTTCACTTTCAGCTGGTGGGGAAAGACATCGAACTCGATCGCGGTATTCTGGAAGAAATCGCCGAGCCGATTGTCCACATACTGCGGAATGCTGTCGATCATGGCCTGGAGTCGGCTGATGAGCGGGTCATGGCCGGCAAACCTTTTGGCGGTACGATAACCCTGACGCTCAGCCGCGATAAGGATCATGCCGAAATCATCATTTCCGACGACGGCCGCGGCATGGATTCGGAGCAACTCAAGCTGAAGGGGGTCGAAAAGGGGTTCATCTCTCCCGAGCAGGCCGCCCTCATGACGCCGCAGGAGGCATACCAGCTGATCTGCAGACCGGGATTTTCGACCTCCGCCACCGTGAGCGATATTTCCGGAAGGGGTGTCGGCATGGATGCCGTACGTGAGACGGTGCATGCCCTGTCCGGCGCCCTGACCATCCAGTCACAAAACGGGGAGGGAAGCCGGTTTGTCATGCGGCTCCCGATTACGGTATCAATCATCCATGCCCTGATGGTCCACTGTGGCCCATTCGAGATCGCATTCCCGCTTACTGTCGTGGCCCGAACTTCTGAGATAAAACGCTCCGAAATTACTGAAAAATCCGGCCGCAGGACGATCCTCATGGGCGAAACGGTTCTCCCGGTTCGAAGTTTGCGCCAGGCATTAAATCTGCCGGAAACTTCGGAAATGGAAGATATGCTGCAGCCACTCGTCATCTGCGATATCGGCGGCAGGTTGCTTGCTGTCAGTGTCGACCTCATCTCCGGACAACAGGAGATTTTTATCCGCCCCCTGAGATCGCCGTTATCGTACCTGCGTGGAATCAGCGGAGCCACGATTGCGGGTGACGGCAGGGTCCTGTTTGTCGCCGATGCGAGCGCACTGGCTTGAAATCAGGATGACGCTTTGTAAATGCGTATTTTGAAACGGTTGCAGCCGGCGTCCATCTATGGCAGAATCACACTCGTTATCACCCCACCGGGAAAGGTCGTATCAATGTTAAGAATAAGTACCCTCTGTTTACTGCTACTGTCGCTTTTTGTACTCCCGGCGACCGCATCCCCCGCCACATCCCTGAAGGATGTTGTCTCGGCTCTTGAAAAAGGGTATGCCGGATTGCAGGATGTGCAGGCTGATTTTTCCCAGAAGACCACCATCGCTGCCGTTAACCGGGAGCAGAAGGGGAGCGGCGAAGTATTCCTGAAGCGCCCCGCCTCGGCAACCGCCATGTTCCGTTTCAATTACGCCAAGCCAAAACAGCAGATTGTCTCCAACGGCAAACAGGTCTGGTTTTACACTCCGGAAAACAAGCAGGTAATGGTCAACACCGTTGCCGCCATGTTCTCGGGTGGGAACTCCATCGCCCTCTCCTATCTGACCGGCCTCGGCCACGTATCGCGTGACTTTGATATCGCCTTCGCCACCGATCAACAGGATAAAAACGGCAATTATCAGCTTGAATTAACCCCGAAAAAACCGAGTCCGGTACTGGCAAAACTTCAGCTGACGGTATCCTCCACAGCTGTTGCGCAGATACAGACGTCGGGGGAGGTAAAAGACGTCTTCCCGATCGTCTCCTCGGTAGTTCATGATGCCGGCGGCAACAAGACCCGGATCGACTATAGCCATGCGCGCGTCAACAAAGGTCTCGACAACGGGACATTCAACTTCAAGACCCCGAAAGGTGTTGAGGTCATAAAACCATAAATCACACTATGGAGGTTTACTCATGCCGTCATTTGACATCGTTTCAAAAGTTGACATGCAGGAAGTCGATAACGCGGTGAATCAGGCGATCAAGGAGATCGGCCAGCGCTACGACTTCAAGGGTTCAAAAAGTCAGATCACGCCGGAAAAGGATGCCGTCAAGGTCCTGGCTGACGATGACTACAAATTGAAAGCGGTCATCGATGTGCTGCAATCCAAGTTCCTGAAGCGCAACATATCCATCAAGGCGCTCCAGTACGGCAAAGTCGAACCGGCTTCCGGCGGCATGGTACGTCAGGTTATCACCGTCCAGCAGGGAATCTCCAAGGAAAAGGCGAAGGATATCATTGCGGTGATCAAGGAGAGCAAGCTCAAGGTGCAGGCCCAGATCCAGGATGATCAGGTACGGGTAACCGGCAAAAATCGGGACGATTTGCAGGATGCCATCCAGTTGGTAAAGGGGAAGGATCTGGATGTTGAGATGCAGTTTACCAATTTCAGGGAGTAGGAACGAGGGATATTTTGAGCGAAATCGCAAAACAAAAAGTCAGTATGGTCAGCCTCGGCTGCCCGAAGAACCTGGTGGATGCCGAAGTCATGCTCGGAGTGCTCTCGAAGCAGGATTACGAGATCACCATGGACGAAAAAGATGCCGACGTCATCATCGTCAACACCTGCTCCTTCATAAAGGAAGCCAAGCAGGAGAGTATCGACGCTATCCTTGACCTTGCCGAACGGAAACATGACGGCAAATGCCACACTCTGATCGTCTCCGGCTGCCTGCCACAACGCTATCAGGATGAGTTGGCCAGGGAACTGCCCGAGGTCGATATCTTCATCGGCACCGGGGATTACCCCCGTATCGCCGAGATCCTGGCCGAAAAGGGGGGCGTTGAGGGGCAGTTGCGCTATATCGGCGACCCCGATTTCATCTATGACGAGACATTGCCCCGGCTGAACTCGTCACCGGCCTGGTTCTCATACCTCAAGATCGGCGAAGGATGCTCCAACCGATGTTCGTACTGCATCATCCCGACGCTGCGGGGCGCCTACCGTTCACGACCGCTTGACGCACTGGTTGCCGAAGCGGAACGGCTGGTCGCCCGGGGAGTCAAGGAGATCAACGTCATTTCCCAGGACATCACCCGTTACGGCAGCGATATGAATGACGGCACCACGCTGGAGACGCTGGTCAGGCAACTTGTCAAGATTGAGGGGTTGCGCTGGATACGACTGCTCTACGCCTATCCTGACGGCATCACCGACAGCCTGATCGCCCTGATCCGGGATGAGCCAAAGGTCTGTAAATATCTGGACATTCCGATCCAGCATATTGCCGACCCGGTGCTGAAGTCCATGAAACGGAGGAGTTCGGAGCAGCAGATTCGTGATTTGATCACCAAGCTGCGCTTCGAGATCCCCAGCATCGCTCTCCGAACCTCTTTGATTGTCGGCTTCCCCGGTGAGACCATCGATGATTTTACCAAGTTGACCCAATTCGTTGAGGAGACGCGCTTTGACCGTCTGGGAGTTTTCTGCTATTCACGGGAAGAGGGGACTCCCGCAGCTGAAATGCCGGAGCAGATATCGGAGCGGGTCAAGCGGGAACGGTATCGCAAACTGATGCGGTCCCAGGCCCGGCTCTCCTTCCGTCATAACCGCACCCTGATCGGGACAACCGAACAGGTTATTGTCGAAGGGTACAGCGAGGAGACAGAGTTGCTGCTCAAAGGGCGTTCATCCCGCCAGGCGCCGGATATCGACGGCCAGGTTTACATCACCTCGGGAACTGCCGATATCGGCGACATCGTCACGCTCAAGATTACCGATTCATCGGATTATGATCTCATCGGCGAGATGGTTGAATAAGCGAACTCCATGAAGCTTAATGCCAAATTGATTATCATCATGCTCTCCCTGCTGGTGCTGGCGATGCTGACCCTCTTCATCCTCAACCAGTACGCCCAGACCGATCTGGTAAACGAAATCCAGGACAGCTCTCAGGAGATATCCAAGGCGATCCAGGTGAGCATCGAGGACCTTACCTCCAATGCCGAGACGTCCCACCTGACCGATTTTTTGACAAAAGCGAGAGAGAAGGGGATCAACGAGATCAACATCATCAATACGGAGGGAGAGATTATCGACTCCTCCGATCCTGAGAAGATCGGCAAGAAGCGTGAACTTAAAAAGCTGGAAAAGGGGATCCATGCCGTACGTCGCCCCATTGGCGGCGCAGTGCTCTCCCAGAAACCGTACGAAGTGGTGGTACCGGTTATTGTCGGCGATGAGCAGTTGGGGTATGTCCAGATCAACATGCTGCTGGACAATATCCGTGATATCCAGAGGGCCAACTTCATCCGCCGCCTGTTTGCAACCGGTATGGTTTTCGCCGTCGGAATTGCTCTGACCATTTTTCTCGCACGCCGCTATACAACCCCGATCAAAAATCTGGTGGAGGATTTCAAACGAATCTCGGCCGGAGACCTGTCGGTGACCATTCCGGTCGAAAGCAGTGACGAAATCGGTGAAATGGCAGAAGGTTTCAACAACATGGTTGAGAAGCTGCGGGAGCGGGAAGCGCTGGAGAAACGTCTCTATGAGGCCGAGCACCTTTCGCGGGTCGGCCAGCTGGCATCCGGTATCGCCCATGAAATCCGGAATCCGCTCAATTATATCAGCCTGGCGATCGACCATCTTAAAGCCGAAATGATACCACGCTGCGAAGGCGACTCCTCCGAGCTGACAGAGTTGGCGGACAAGATCAAGGAAGAGGTACGCCGCGCAAATTACATGGTGGTGAATTTCATGAACTATGGCCGCCCGCTCAAGCTGCGCCGGACGGAAGTCATCTATCATGATCTGCTTGCCAAGGTGCTGCCGGTTTTGCAAAATCGGCTGACGGAGCAGCGCATCGTTGTCGATCAGCGTATTCCCGCCGATCTGCCGCCACTCCGAATCGATGGCGAGCTGTTTCGAAACTGCATTCTCAATTTTGTGACGAACGCCTCCCAGGCTATGCCGGACGGCGGCACGATCACTCTTGGGGCTCACATCGACGAAGACGTGGTGAAGCTGACTTTCAGCGACCAGGGGACCGGTATCTCGCCGGACGACATCGGCAAAATTTTCCAGCCGTATTTTACCACCAAGGATGTCGGTATCGGCCTGGGTCTGGCAATTACCGAACGGATCATCAAGGAACATGATGGAGAGATCCATGTTGACAGTACCATCGGGAGCGGAACAACCATTACCGTTTCATTGCCGCTGCATGCAAAGGAAATCTGACAATTATGAAAAATATAGGTAGTATTCTGATAGTTGACGACGAGAAGGGGCAGCGCGATATACTCAACCTGATTCTGAAAAAAGAGAACTATGACGTTGATGATGTCCCCGGCGTGCGTGAAGCACTGCTGCAGCTCGAAAAGCGCGAGTACGACCTGATCATGACCGATCTCAAGATGCAGGGGCAGAGTGGGCTTGACTTGCTGGAAAAGGTTCTTGCCGATGACCCGCAACAGTGCATCATCTTGATGACCGCCCATGGCTCGGTCGATTCGGCGGTGGAGGCAATGCGTAAGGGTGCCTTCGATTATCTGGAAAAGCCTCTGGAACGCGACAATCTGGTGCTGACCCTGCGGCGGGCTTTTGAGCGCATCGGACTGGTGCGTGAAAACCGGGTACTTCAAAAGCGTATCGAATCGATTGCAACGATCCCCAATATGCAGGGAGAACATCCAAAAATGAAGGAGGTATTTCGGGTCGTTTCCAAAATTGCCCCTTCAAATTCTACCGTCCTGATCGTAGGCGAATCGGGGACCGGTAAAGAGTTGATTGCCCGGGCAATCCACGACGGAAGTCCGCGGCGCGACAAACCCTTTATCGCAATCAACTGCGCCGCCATACCGGACACCCTGATCGAAAGCGAGCTGTTCGGCCATGAGAAAGGGAGCTTTACCGGGGCCAACGCCCGCGAGATCGGCATCTTCGAGGCAGCTGACGGCGGCACGGTATTTTTGGACGAAATCGGCGAGATGAATGTGGCCATGCAGGCGAAACTGCTGCGTGCCATACAGGAAAAAGAGATCCGCCGGGTAGGAGGTAAGGTTAATATCGGGCTCGATGTGCGCCTGGTATCTGCGACCAACAAAGAACTTGAACAGGAGATAAAGAGGGGGGGCTTCCGGGAGGATCTTTATTACCGCCTGAACGTTATCCGCATCAATCTCCCTCCCCTGCGTGAGCGGGGAAGCGACATCAAGACTCTGGCAGAATTTTTTCTGGAGAAATACGGCAAGGCGTCGGGAATCGCGATGGACGGAATCTCAAAGCAGGCACTGAAACTGCTGATGGGGTACAGCTGGCCCGGCAATGTCCGGCAACTTGAGTCCGTAATCGAACGTTCAATCCTGATGGCCGAAAGCAACTATATCGAGCCGACCGACCTTCCAACCGAAATCTCCGCCTGCGGATCACTGTCCGGTGGCGTTAATTTTGATCTTCCGGCAGAGGGGATCGATTTCGAAGCACTCGAAAAAGGGTTGATCGTCAAGGCAATGGAACGGGCGGAATGGGTGATCGGCAAAGCTGCGCCGCTCCTCGGCATGAGTTACAAGACCCTGCAGTACCGTCTGGACAAGTTTGAAATTGCACGCCCGGAAAAACGGACGCGATAGTTGCGGATCTAAAACGGATACCCCAGGCCGACAAACAGTGCCGGCCCGTCCCTGCCGATCCCCAGATCCACCCTGCCGATAACATTCGGGCGGACTATGGCACGGAAACCGACGCCGGGATTTAACTCGATATTTTTCAAGCGGGCCTTGTTCAGCGACTCCATCACACCTCCCATATCAATAAACGGCGCCACCTCCCAGTCTGCCGTTACACCAAACACCTCCCAGCGGAACAGCCGGATGCGCTCTTCGAGATTGATGAGCAGAAAACTGTTGTCGATAAAACGGTTCCTGCCGTAGCCGCGCAAGGTGCTCTCTCCCCCCAGGATACTCTGTTCCAGAAACGGGACATCATCACCAAGCGTCTGATTGTACATCGTACGAAATACACTGATATACTTGGCATTATTAAGCGGAATAAACCCCTTCGCTTCAACCTCGTAATGGCGATAATTGCTCGCCCCCCCCAATGGTTTCATCGTCGGCTCGAAGGAAATCCGGGTGTAGCCGCCATAGGTCGGGGTGTCCCGACTGTCAAGCGTACTATATGACAGCGAAACACGCAACGCATGGGTGGTAAACCCCTCAATACCAGGTACGGTGCTCGATGAGAATTTATCCTTGATATCGGGGATACGCCTGAAAGCTCCCGGCTTGATTTTGACATCCCGGAAACGATCTCCGAGCGTAACCTGAAAATGCCGGCCGATCTTGTGTCCGGCGGAAATATTGTAACCGAGTTCGTCATCGGCATAATTTGTTTCCATCTGTTGCGGGCTCTTGGCGTTAAAACCGAAAAAGCGCGAAGAACCGTCAGACAGTTTAAAGAAAAAACCATTCAGTTCAAGTTTCTTATTGAGCAGTGATGCGTCTCTGATACGAAGTTCGTAATCATGATTTACCCTGCCGGATTGAGACAGGTTTATCTCCATGTTTCGCTCCGGTATCGGGTAATAGGCTGCGTACAATGAAGCAGTAGCCCCGAAGGTATCATTATAGGTTACCTGGGGAGCAAGCATGGTCGTGACCTCTTCCAGCCTGTTATGGGCAAGAAAAGCCGTGAGGACACCGGAGGTCACTCCTTCATTGGGACTCGAAGCGATTACCGGAAGAGGTATGGTTACCAGCTTTATCATGCCATCCGCGGGGTCGTCGGTCGGGGGAAGGTGCAGTTCCTGGCGGGGAATATAGCTCGTACAACCGGCCAGTGCCCACAAGGCAGCACAAATTACTACCACTCGAACAGGTCGGACCGCCCTGAGTATGAAAAAGGATATCTGCATAAATGTTTTGTAGCATTGAGCACCGGTACTGTCAATCGGCATGCCGTCATTTTGCTGCGCTGCTCCGTTTTCAACTCGTATACGTAATCCGGAATGAGAGACGCCTCGTGCCTCCGTAATTCAATTATCTCATTTCTTCTTGACCCGATTCTTCCCCCACGCTACAGTCAACTGAGTATATTTTGTACTCATGCGAGTTTACTGTCTTGCGTTCAGGAGCTTATTATGCCGATCACACCCCGCTTCAACGAAATTCACACTGCAATTGCCGGCTATGGCAAGGAAAATCTGGGGGAGCTTCTCTATGCCCTCGCAGAAAACGCCAAATTACTGTCAGGGAGCGAACAGGTTCGCGTCTATCTTGAAGACCTGACCCGAGGGGCGCTCACCTGTGTTCACGCTACCGGTCCACAGGTGGAAGAGCTGCTTGAGACCGTATTTCCGATAGTCTCGAAAAAAGCGGTTGTTTCCACTGTTTTTGTCAGCCAGTTCCCGGTGTATTACAAACTTTCCGGAACGGCTAAAAATACTTCCGATGACGAATTTGCAGTGCAATTCGGGTTCAACTCCAGCTACGTCATGCCGGTTGTCAGTCTGGGGAAATCCATCGGAATCCTCTGTATTGACCAGGATCACCGGGGCGGGATGTTGAGTGCGCGCATCAAGGCACAACTGGCAGAACTGGCCGGTATTGTGGCCGATGCCCTTGATCAGGCGAGGATTTATCATCAACAGGTTCGGTTGGCCCGCCGTCTTGAAGAGTTCAAGGCCCGCAAGGCGGCCGGTATGATGGTCAGATCGGCGGTGAAGCTCATCGAGAAGGTTTCACTGGCGGCGGTTTTGGTTCCGACCCATCAGGAAGGTGTTATCGGTGTTTTGGAAAATCTTGCCAGTTTTTCGGAAGATGAAAATCTGACGAAAAGGTACGACCAGCTGGGAACCTTGGATCTTCGCAAGGGAATGTCACTGATTTCAAACTATATCAACGATCAGGGAGTGATCACTGATGATCGTCTGTTAAAGCCGTTGTTTATACCTGATTTGACGCAACATAACCTCCAGAAGCGGGCTTTGACCGAATCGCTGGAACTTCGCTCCCTGTACGTTGTCCCGCGTTTCAATCCGGAAACACGGCGCATTATCTGTCTGCTCAATTACTATTCTCAAGAGTTGTACCAGTTTAGCGATTTTGAGATGGGGCTGTTGCAGACCCATGCGGAAATGGTTGAGAAAGTTATCAGCGAGGTTGGTGGAGAACATCTGGAAATCCGGGTGCTCTCCGAAATCAGTGATCTTCTGAATGAGCGCACGGAAAATCTCCAGCCGTTTCTAACCAGGGTTCTTTCAAAAGCAACGGAACTGATTGGCGCCGATACCGGCAGCATCGCCGTCGTGGCTGAGCGGGACGGCACAAACTGGCTGATAGTGGAGGACGAGAACGGCACCATTATCGGTGCCAAAAACAAGGAGTGGTTGAAAAAATATATCCCGCCGCTCATGGTTGGCGGCAGTGAGCTGCCTAAAGAAGAACGAAGTCTGACAGGATATGTCGCCTTCACCAAGCAGCCGAAAATTACGCCCCGTGTTGAGGCGGAATTGCAGGGAGATGGTTTCCATCGCTCCATGAGTGCCCTTCTGAAGAGTGAAATTGCGGTACCGATCATCTGCGACGATGAAGTTATTGCCGTTATCTGCCTGAACTCGCTTCAGTACGATTACTTCCGTGAAGAGCATCGTCGCATATTGCAGATCATCGGCTCCCTGACGGCGCGCCACATATCGGATCTGCAGCGCATCGAGCGGCTTCAAGGCGAGGTAAACCGCCTTACCACCGACGTTGCTTACAAGGATCCGCATGTCTCTTCCTACCGGTTGGGAAACATTATCGGCAACAGTCAAAAATCCCAGGAAATGGTTGATTTCATCAATACCGTCTCGCCGCCGCTCTTTAACCGGATCATGTTCTGGTCACGTAACATTCTTCAGGAGGCCACCATAGGACTCCCCTCGATCCTGGTCACCGGGCAGACCGGCTCCGGTAAGGAGTTTTTCTTCAACAACCTCTACAACAAACTTAATGAGCTGTATCGGCGTGAAATTAATCCCAACGGCGAATTGCCGGTCAAGAAAACAAATATTGCCGCATATTCCGGTGAATTGACCTATTCCGAGTTATTCGGCCATAAAAAAGGGGCTTTTACCGGCGCATATTCCGACCGGCGCGGGATTCTGGAAGAGACCATCGGCGGCATCGTCTTTCTCGACGAAATAGGTGACGCCGATCCCAAGACCCAGGTGCAACTGTTGCGCTTTCTCGACAATGGCGGTTTTATGCGGCTCGGCGAAAATGCCGAACGTTACAGCAGGGTTTTGCTGGTTGCGGCGACCAACAAAAATCTTGCCGACGAGATTGCTGCCGGTCGTTTCCGCGAGGATCTTTATCACCGCCTCTCAGAGCTTTCGATACGCCTGCCGTCATTAAACGAGCGCCGAGAAGATATTCCGGACCTTTCAGTCCATTTTCTCGGCAAGCTCTACCGCACCTACCGCGCGGAAACCGATACGGGGGACCAGCCACCCTATCTGACGAAAGAAGCCAAAGATATCCTCATGCGCCACAGTTACAAGGGGAATATCCGGGAGTTACGCAGTATCCTGTTGCGCGCCCTCTTTTTCAGACGCAAAAGCGCCATAACGGGCGAGGCGATCAACGAGGCCATTGTCGGCACCGGCAGCCTGGAATCACGCACAAGACAATCGGTTGCCCATGATCTTGATGAGCAGGTGGCAGGAGAATTGATCGACAAAATAGAGGCCGGCGGAGATTTCTGGTCGGTTATTTACGAGCCGTACTCGCAAAACGATATTTCCCGCGAAACAGTGCGGTTGGTGATTGACAAGGCTAAGGCGCGTTCCGGCAAGACCATGCCGGTCGTAGCACGCTATCTGAAAGCATTTACCGATGGAGTATCAAAGGAAGAGGGACAGCGGCAACTGTTCCGATTTAAAAACTTTTTATATAAGACGGTGAAGATCGGATAATCGTTTTCATGTATTGCCATTTATACCCATATACCGCGTAATTACTCAGTTTAACGTTTCATTTATGACCCTCTTTGACACCTATTTATTTTTTATGTAGTCACCTTATATGCAACCTATGGCAAAATAGAAAAAAAATAGGTTGCATGTAAGAGGTTGCGCCATGCCAGCGCCCGAGAAACCACATACAAATCACTTCGCATTCACTCAAGCCAAAATCAGGGAACTTCACCTGAAAGAAGGTAGCAAACAGGACGAATACTGGGATGCCACTATACTTTCAGTTGCGTGACATACGGCGCACTTTTGCAAACTCAGCCGCCAAGCTTGCGCCCTGGCAGGTTGTGAAATGGCTGCTCAACCACCGGTCAAAGAATGACGTAACGGATCGCCCCTGATATCCGCAATCACCGCCCGTTGGGCTGACGTCGTCTTGACCGAACGCCCAAGTATCTGCCCCTGGCTCTTGGCGCGGGCAAGTCCGGACTGCGTACGCTCAACTAACAAGTTCCGCTCCACTTCTGCAACGGCCGCCAACATATTTAACATTAACTTTCCGGCTGGAGAAGCAAGGTCAAGCTTCCCGAACTGCAATACGATGACTTCAATTTTGCGGGTAGCAAGAGTTTTGATGGTCCCGCCGACATCCTGGGCGTCTCGGCCGAGGCGGTCCAGCTTGCTGACCACAAGCGTTTCCCCGTCACGGATCTGCCCGAGCAACACTTTGAACTGAGGTCGCTGGGCCGCGCAAGTCTTACCGCTGATTCCTTCATCAGCAAACCAGTAGTCAATGCTGAATCCGGCTTTCTCAATATCCAGCGGCTGGATCTCTGTCATCAGGTCTTCCGTGCTTACGCTTGACACATACCCAAATATAGCCATAATTTCCTTCTCCATGCGGTTTTTGCAGTTCAATAACAAGCCAATATATGGATATGTACAAAAAAATAATTGCTAATTTATGGACATTTATTACGGTTGGTTATGCTGATAGATTCCGCCAGGGAGTAAACCATCTCTGGCCCTCTCTCTCAGTTCAAGCGAAAATAGAAACCGTCATAACCCCAGCCACGGGATGAAGATCTACACAGAATAGTTGACAAGGCCTCTGATCCGAACTTCCCCAACTAACTTTAAGCTTCTCTTCAACTCAGGCCTCTGGTATTTTTGGAGACCTGAGCTTCTATTATCCCACCAGGTACTCAGTCTGAACGTTTACTTTTGGGGCTAACAGTAGAATCGTGGCGTAATCCCTCTTCCCGGCGAGATTACCGCTTTCAGGAGTTTTCAGGATATGGTCCCAAAAAGAACGAATCATTGTCGTAACCCAACTTAGTAGCATTCTGCGATATTGATGATATATTTCAGTATTGTGACATTAATGCCAATAGTATTTCCGGTATTACATATACACCTCCTGATTGAAAGGCTCTTATGAGCAATACTGCAAAAACTGCTCTTGGAAACGTTGCAATTACTAAAATCATTGTCATCGGCGCAGTGCTAACCAACCTGATTTTTGCAACGTTAGCTGGTATATCCCTATATCATCAGCGCATCCAAGCTGAGTCTGAAGCGCAGACTACGACCCGAAACATCTGCCAGATTCTTGAACAGAATATATCTGGTATTATCAAAGAGAGTGACCTTGGATTGCTAACTCTTAAGGATGAGTACGAACGGCAACTGACAGAAGGCGGCATCAATGAAAAAAGATTGAATTCCTTACTCCAGAGCCTGAATGCACACTCACCCCATGTAGTGGCATTTAGGATTGCCGATCCAAGCGGTACCGTCATATATGGTAAAGGTAGATTTGACGGGAAAGTTGTTCAGAGAACCGCGCTTGGCCAAGAATACTTTAACCGCTTCCGCGATGCGACTCAGGCTGGACTGGTCATTTCCAAACCTTCGATAGGAAAAGTTTCAAAAAAATGGATCATTATCGTCGCTCGTCGGCTTAACAATCCTGATGGTTCCTTTTCTGCTGTAGTCATTGCATCAATTCCCCTTGAACAGTTTAACGAGACGTTTGCCTCAATCAGACTTGGGAAAGGCAGTGTCATTTCACTGCGAGACGAGCAGATGTCGCTGATTGCCCGCCATCCAGAGGTTGATCCATCCGGGAAAGCAATCGGACAAAGACCGGTTTCAAAAGAGCTGCAAAAGTTGCTGGCAGAGGGAAAAACAGCTGCATCGTATTATACACCGACCGGGTCGGACAATATTGCCCGAACGGTCTCTTTTCGAAAGATTGGTTACCATCCTCTCTATATTGTTGTCGGCATATCAAGCCAGGAATATCTCGCAAATTGGTGGAGAGAGGTAATCAAGATTTCAGCACTGCTCCTATTTGCAATTATTCTCACGTCCGGATCATTGAGGATAATTTACCGAGCCAGACAAAATGAATACAGGAACTTTAAGAAGCTCGCAAAACAGGAAGAAATATATCGCATCATTGCCGACAATACCTATAACTGGGAGTTCTGGATTGCCCCAGATGACACTTTTCTCTATGTGTCCCCATCCTGCTTGCAGATAACCGGACACAGTGCGGCTGAATTTTTTGATGACGCTGGCTTACTATTTCAAATCATTCATCCGGAAGACCGGGCAAAATTTCAAGAGCATAGATATGAAGCTAATACTGGAACAGAATTCGATAAGCCTACTATCTTTAGGATTATCCATAAGGATGGAACTATCCACTGGATAGATCATGTCTGTCGTCCAATAGTTGATAGTTCCGGCATATTCCAAGGGTCTCGTGGCAGTAATCGTGACATCACCGACCGTAAACAGATTGAAGCTGAGCTCGTTTTCAGAGAAGAAGCTTTAGCAACAAGCGAGCGGTTCTTAAAGACTATCGTTGATTCTGAGCCAGAGTGCATCAAAATGCTCGACATTGACGGTAATCTGCTCATGATGAACCCGGCAGGGCTTGAGATGATCGAGGCCGACACTTTTGAGCAGGTGAAAGGGGCATGTGTCTGTTCGTTGGTTACTGAACCATACAGGGATGCTTTTATGGCTCTTACGAAACAGGTCTTTCAGGGGATACCCGGAACACTGGAATTTGAAACAATCGGCCTCAAAGGGCGGCATATCTGGCTGGAAACACACGCAGTTCCGTTTCGCAATGAACGAGGCACAATAACTGCTCTGCTTGGGATAACCCGGAATATAACCGAGCGCAAACGGAACCAAGAGCAGCTGCAAACCAGTGAAGAAAACTATCGTAGTTTGACCGGACTTACGTCTGATTACGTACACCGATGCACTCGCAAAGGCTCAGAGCCTTTCCGTATTGAATGGATTGGTGGCTCGGTAGGCTCCATTTCTGGATACAGTGTTGAAGAAATTTATGAGTTTGGCTGCTGGCTTCCCCTCGTTCATCCCGAAGACAAACCGGACGTAATGTCCTATCTTTTTAGCCTTGTGCCCGGTGATTTTAAACAGAAAGAATTCAGAATTTTGACAAAAGATGGGCTGACATCCTGGATTCAGGAAGCAAGCCGTTGCGTAGCGGGGGATGAAGAAGGCGAACTGGTACTATTCGGAGCGGCCAAAGATATAACTGAACGAAAGGTGGCTGAACTCGATCGAGACAATCTGGCAAAGCAACTCCTTCACTCTCAGAAACTGGAAAGCCTGGGTGTGTTGGCTGGCGGTATTGCTCATGACTTTAACAACATCCTCACTTCGATCATAGGAAACGCCGATCTGGCACTTATGCGGATGACTCCCGAAACACCCGGCGTCGAAAACCTGCACAAGATCGAACAGGCTGCGATACGGGCTGCCGATCTTGCAAAACAGATGCTTGCCTATTCTGGTAAAGGACAATTTGTTATTAAAAATCTGGATATGAACCAGCTGCTGAAAGAGATGATCCACTTGCTGGAAGTATCCATCTCTAAGAAAGTGGAGTTGCGGTTCAACCTGTCACAGACTCTACCGTCGGTGGAAGCTGATACCACACAGATTCAGCAGATCATCATGAATCTGGTCATTAACGCATCTGAAGCAATTGGAGATAGCAGTGGTACCATTTCAATTACTACCGGTTCAATGTTGTGCGACAAAAAGTATCTGGAAGCCTTCTGGCTTAAGGATAATATAAGTACCGGTGAGTATGTCTGTCTCGAAATATGTGACACCGGATGCGGCATGGACAAAGAGACTCAGGAAAAAATATTTGACCCGTTCTTCACTACAAAGTTCACCGGAAGAGGTTTAGGGATGGCTGCTGTACACGGCATAATCCGAGGTCACAAAGGTGCCATCAATGTTTACAGTGAACTGAATAAAGGTTCTTCTTTCAAAATACTCCTGCCTGCATCCGGCAAACCAGTTGAGATTCCGAATTTGGGTGCTCAACATGGTGACTGGAACGGGAATGGAAAGGTTCTGCTGGTTGATGATGAAGAGACCGTCCGGGACGTTGGTACTGCAATGCTACATGAATTGGGTTTCAGCACCATTACCGCTAATGATGGCGATGAGGCATTGGCGATATTCAAGGCGATCCCCGACATCGCATTTGTCATATTGGACCTGACCATGCCCCGTATGGACGGCGAACAATGCTTTCACGAGCTAATTGGGGTTAAGCCTGATGTGAAAGTGATAATATCCAGCGGTTTTAGCGAACAGGACGTTTCACAAAGATTTGTCGGCAAGCGGTTATCAGGATTTATTCAGAAACCTTATAAGCTGTCAGTACTAAAAGATGTTATCAAAAATGCGATATAGCTATTGTTATTGCATTTCGGAATTGAATCCGCGTGATGCCGGACTAAATACTCCCCCCGGAATGGATCGCTCTCCATGTTGTCGTTGATTTACACGGATCGAACCTGATAGCTCACATAGAATATCGGACATCACACTGTTCAGGGGTTTTGTTATGAGAACGTATGCATCGCTGTTCATCTTTTATCTGGTGTTGGGTAGAGGAAATTGCCAACAGTGTGAGCATCAACGGCAGCTACGTCGCAGTGGCGGTGACCGGCGGTAATTACAGCACCGGCGGCATGGCAGAATACCTGGGCAACAGTTCAAGTATTAACGGCAGTTACGCCGGCGGTGCGGTGTCAGGCACCGGCACCGCCGGCGGCCTGGTGGGGTCTAACTGGGGCATCCCCTGCGTCAGCGCCAGTTTCTGGAACAGCACTGTCAACAGCACCCTTGTGGGTGTCGGCTCCGGAGACGACACAGGTGTTACGGGTAAAACTGCATCCGAACTGAAGAACCTGGCTACCTTCGGTGGTTGGGATATTGCCGATTACGGTGGCAGTGGAAAAATCTGGCGTATTTATGAAGGGCAGACCCATCCGCTGCTCCGCTATTTCCTGGGTCCGCTGACCATTTCAGCCAACGATGCCGCCGCACAATCCGGCACCCCGTACAGCGGCGGCAATGGCGTCAGCTACAACTCGTCCGGTTATAGTGCGGGTTTGGTGACCGGTACCCTCACCTATGGCGGCGACTCCCAGGGTGCCTCTGCCCCGGGCAGCTACAGCATTATTCCCGGCGGGCTGTACTCGAGCCAGACCGGCTACGACATCTCGTTCGTCAACGGCACTCTCACCCTGTACACCATCTTGAGCGTCACCTATGACGGCAACGGCGCGACGGGCGGCAGCGTGCCGATTGACACCGGCAGCCCGTATGCAGCCGGCGCAACGGTCGCCGTCAAGAGTAACAGCGGCGTCCTCACCAGAGACGGCTATGTCTTTGCAGAATGGAACACAGCCGCCAACGGCAGCGGAGCATTCCTGAAGGGTGGCGCAGCTTTCAGGGTAACGGCCAACACCACTTTCTATGCCCAGTGGATAACCCCGCAATCTGCCTTCAGCGACCGGGCAGCAAGCTTAGGTTTTGCCGGTGAAAACGCCTTTGCCTTTGCCATTGCCACGGATGCTTCCGGCAACAGTTACGTTGCCGGTTACTTTGAAAGCAGCTCATTGAAGCTCAGTTCCTCCATCACCCTCACCAGCTCCTCTTACACGAACGGTTTTGTCGCCAAGATGGATGCTGCCGGCACGGTACTCTGGAGTAAAAAACTCAGCGACAACGATGGAATAGACCTCAGGAGTATTGCCGTTGACGGTTCCGGGAATATCTATGTGGCTGGAAATATCAGCGAGCACTCCAGCAATCTGGCCATAACGAAAATCGGCAATCAGGATGCCTTTACCTTCAAGCTCGACAACAACGGCGCCATCCTTTGGGCGAAAAACTTTGGCGGCGCCGATGCGGAGGCATATGGCCTGGGCATCGCTGCCGACGATGCCGGCAATTTCTATCTGGGTGGCTATAGTTATAATTATGACGCCCCCGTGAAAACCAGACCCACCTCACCAACCCCAACTTGACCAGGATCGGCACGCGGGACGCTTTTGCCTTCAAACTCGACAATAGCGGCGCTGTCACCTGGGCGAAAAACTTCGGTGGTACGGGTGACGTGAGTACCTATGGCAACGGCATCGCCGTAGACAGCTCCGGCAACGTCTATCGGGATTGGCAGGGGAATTTGAAAACGGCAAGCTTACTACGCCGGATCTGACCAGGATAGGCGTCAAGGATGCCTTTGCCTTCAAACTTGACAGCAGCGGCGTCACCACCTGGTATAGAAACTTTAGCGGCCCGGGAGCGTGGCCCAGCTTTGGTGGCATCGCCGTTGACGGTTTTGGCAATGTCTATGGAACCGGGTATTTTTACGGCAGTGGCCTTACCACGCCGCCAATTACGAAAATCAGCGAACCGGAACATGCGGATCAATTCATCATTGCTGTCAAGCCGGTCTTTACCGTTACCTACAACGGCAACGCTTCAACCGGCGGCAGCGTGCCGACCGACAGTAGCTCCTATCTATACGGCGATTCGGCGACGGTAAAAGGTAATGCCGGTATTAGTCAAAACCGGCTACTACTTTGATGGCTGGAACACGCAGGCAAATGGTGGCGGCACAAACTATGCCGCCAATGACCAGATCTCGATGGCCAGCATTATTACGCTCTATGCCAAATGGACGGCGTCTTCTACCGTATCCACTCTTTCTAACCTGAATCTCTCCACCGGTACGCCTACCCCGGCCTTCGCCAGCGGTACCACCAGCTACGCGGCAAGCGAACAAACGCCACCAGCTCCCCCGACCGTTACCGACAGCACCGCCACGGTGACGGTCAACGGCACAGGAATAACAAGCGGCGACGCATCAGGATCAATCAACCTCAGCATCGGCAGCAATACCATCACCGTGCTGGTGACTGCCCAGGACGGCGGCACCACCAGCACTTACACGGTAACAGTCACCCGGGCAGCGCCTGCCCCAACGGTCACCGGCATATCTCCAACAAACGGCCCGACTGCCGGCGGCACCAGCATAACCATAACCGGCACCAACTTCACCGGCGCCACCGCCGTCAAGTTCGGTAGCACGAACGCCACGAGCTTCACGGTCAACTCTGCCAACCAGATTACCGCCACCTCTCCGGCAGGATCGGCCTGCGTGGTAGATATAACCGTCGTCACGGCAGACGGTACCAGCGCCACCAGCTCCAGCGACCAATTCACCTATATCGCGGCGCCAATCATTTTAGATCTGAGCGGTGATACATTGTTATACCGGATCGGCTCCGGTGCAAAGTTTATTGACCAGAGGACACCGGCATCCGTTAGTGACAACGGGCTCAGTAATTTTAGTGGCGGAAAACTTACCGTATCTATTATCAGCCAGAACAGAACAGATGCAGATAAGCTCAGTATCTACAACCGGGGATCGGGAACCAACCAGATCGGTATCAGCGACAATAACGTTACCTACGAGGGCAACCCGATAGGTGCTTTTTCCGGCGGTAGCGACAGCGACCTGGTCGTTATATTTACCACCGGATTTCACGTATTGTGGGGGTAACAGTGACGTTGTCCTATAACTCATAATCAAAAACCCCAATACCAACTTATGCGAGAACGTTGGCATTCGGATCCTGGTACGGACTAAACCCACGATTGTATTCTGACGCCACTTTTCTTTTTTAGTGCATTAGTTGGGGTTACCCCTTTTAGAGAGTCCGAATAAGGAGCTTGAAGCAGGGTGATGCTTGTTCCGGTTGCGAGGTCAGCCTGACACGTGCCCCTGGCATTACTCTGATTGCTGCCGGTGTTATAGCAGTTGATAGTGCCATGACCGTCAGTTACTGTGCCGCCCCCTTTTGTTGCGTTGTCGCTGACTACGGTGACAGTCCGCCGATATGTACTCGGAGCAACTACCTGTAATGAGACCACTACGCTTGCAGTCTGGTCGATTCCAGCACCGCTGAATGTCAAGGTATCAGTGTAAATATTGCCAACGGCAAGACCTGCTGTCAATACATTCACGGCAACAGTGAAGTTACCGCTTCCTATGTTTGGAGTTGTGGTTAACCAGGCAGAGCCCAATGTTTTGGTAACAGTCCAGTTTAGTGTGCTGCCTCCGGTATTGATGATGCTGAGAGACTGGCTGCTACTGTTGCTGTTACTTGTCACACCGTACCCTTTTGCTCAGTATTTCATCTCTCACACAAAACCAGCGTTGTCCGGTTAGGTTATTGCAGTGTTCTTTGAATATAAAAAGTTAAAAAATCGCCGCCAGTCTGCATTTTTTTCTTGACATTGGTGGAAAAGTCGGGAGTCCGCCCTCGTAACTAT
>Ga0118677_10001284_pt1 | contig 53879 bp, 47 predicted proteins | sample AliMusrvi5mmetaG_FD_86154 | JGI IMG/M metagenome (GOLD analysis project Ga0118677, IMG submission 86154) | reverse complement strand
CTTAACAGGCCTAGTCAAATCAATGAAAGCAAAGAGCAAGAATAATATGACTCGAACAAAACTAACACTTGAGAAATGGCAAACCGCATTGATCACTATTGAACCGTGATGGGATATTTGTGGTAAATTACCACAAATCATGAAATGAGATAGTCCGGTAAAGCTGGCACTCATTCAACCAATACCTCAGAGTAGATAAACAAAAACAGTACAATTTAAAAAATATGAAAAAAATTATCGTGGTTGGCAGCGCCAATACAGATATGGTAGTAAAAACAGATAAACTTCCACTACCTGGTGAAACAAAATTGGGAGGAACTTTCTTTATGAATGCCGGTGGCAAAGGAGCCAACCAGGCTGTTGCTGCCGCGCGTTTGGGTGGTCTGGTTACTTTTATAGGAAAAATAGGTAACGATATTTTCGGGAAGCAGGCCATTCAACAGCTCGAAGATGAAGGGATAAATATCGATTATGTTTCTGTGGATCCAGAAAATCCAAGCGGTGTTGCAATGATTACTGTGGATCAGAAAGGCGAAAACTCCATAGTGGTTGCTCCCGGTTCTAACGGAACACTGAGTCCCGGAGATTTTGATAAAGGGTTGACCGAACTGTATGAATCGGAGTATGTATTGATGCAACTGGAGACACCTATTCCAACAATTGAATACATAGCCATGAAAGCATTTCAAAAACAGAAGAAGGTAGTTCTAAATCCTGCACCTGCAGCTAAGCTTTCTGATGAATTGCTTCGGAATTTATATCTTATTACCCCTAACGAAACGGAGGCTGAATTACTCACCGGAGTAAAGGTAATTGATGAACTATCGGCTTTAAAAGCTGCCTCTGTTCTTCACCATAAAGGTGTTGAAATCGTAATTATAACGATGGGTAGTGCAGGGGCTTTCCTATTGGAAAACGGTACTTCAGAAATAATCAAAGCTCCCAAAGTGGATGCAGTCGATACCACAGCTGCAGGAGATACATTCAACGGTGCATTGGTTGTTGCATTGTCTGAAGGCAAGTCGATCAGGGAATCTATCGATTTTGCAAACAAGGCAGCCTCTATTTCCGTTACCCGAATTGGAGCCCAGTCGTCAGTACCCTACCGAAAAGAAATTTTAAACTAATTATATCTGAATCAATGAAAAAGTACATTTTGCACCTGATTTTTGCTTCACTTTTCTTTTGCTTTTTATCCTGTGTCATTCGAAATGCAGCTTTTGAATTTTTCCCTTATGCTTAATGACTTTTTCATATTATTTATGATGAAACAGTAGCATAAATTGATGATATTTACCTGACAAACTATGAAGAAACACCTGTTACTAATACTGTTAATTAACTTATTTTTCTTGTTACCCAAGTCTGGGTTTGCCCAAAAACATACCGAACCGGTAAAGATCATTTTTGATTCAGACATGGGTCCTGATTTTGACGATGTAGGTGCCATCACTATTTTACATGCTTTGGCAGCAAAGGGCGAATGTGAGATTCTGGCCACTATAGCCAGTGATGGCTATCCATATATCGGCCCCACACTTGAAGTGTTTAACCGCTATTTTCAGAAACCCAATATCCCGATTGGTGTTCCGGGCGCTGATGCACCAGCTTTCTCGTGCCCGAATCACTGGAATGATTCTTTGGTGGTTAAATACCTTCCAAAGCTGAAAACCAATAAGGATTATCCGTTAGCTACCGAGGTATACCGAAAAGTGTTGGCAGCACAAAAAGATCATAGTGTTGTAATCATCACCGTTGGATTTCTTACAAATTTATCGGCCTTGCTTTATTCAAAGCCTGACCAATTCAGCCCACTGGGTGGAAAAGAACTGGTGGCCCAAAAGGTGAAGAAGTGGGTTGCGATGGCTGGCGGTTTTCCCGAAGGAAATGAGTTTAACCTCAATCAACATGCCTCAGCTTCAGTCTATGTCATTCAAAATTGGCCAACACCAATTCTATTCAGTGGTGTAGAAATTGGTAACAAAATCTTGACAGGTAATAAAGTGTCAACTTTGGGTACCAAGGGAAGTCCTGTTCAGTGGGCTTATCATTATTGCCTTTCAAATTATGAAAATAAGCAATCACTGAACCGTAATTCATGGGACCCCACTGCTGTATTGTGCGCTGTTCGCAATCCTGAAGACTATTTTTATGTCATTGGCAACGGAACTGTGATCTGCAATCCGGATGGGTCAAACACCTGGAATCCTGAGAAGAATTCCAACCATTCCTTTTTGGTCCATAAATATCCCTACCAGAAGATAGCCGGAATTCTGGACGACTTAATGCTATACGAACCCAAGTCTTTAACTAAACACTAATCAATAATCCAACACTATGTACATCGTAAGTTCCTATAAATTCGCCGTAATCCTTTGTGTGATTACCATGTTATGCTGGGGCTCCTGGGCCAATACACAAAAACTGGCGCAGAAATCTTGGCGCTTTGAGTTATTTTACTGGGATTACGTGATCGGAATCCTCCTTATGTCACTTCTCTTCTCTTTTACAATGGGGAGCACAGGGGAGTTGGGGCGTGGTTTTCTCAATGATCTCAGCCAGGCCGATATGAGTAAGGTCGGTAATGCATTACTTGGCGGAATTATTTTTAATGCTGCAAACATACTTGTTGCTGCTGCCATTTCAATTGCCGGAATGTCGGTTGCTTTTCCTGTCGGTATAGGTATTGCATTGGTACTCGGGGTTATTGTAAATTATATGGCTAATCCTCAGGGCAATGCCTTATGGCTCTCTGCCGGAGTCGCCCTGATTACCGTTGCCATTGTGATCGATGCCATTGCCTATCGGAAGAAAGCCTCACAATCACAGAAAGTTCCAACCAAAGGAATTGTTCTCTCGGTTGTCGGGGGTGTATTAATGGCCCTGTTTTACCGGTTCGTGGCCAGCTCTATGGTGCATAATTTTGTTCAACCTGAACCCGGAATGTTAACTCCATACACTGCGGTATTTATCTTTTCGGTCGGTATCCTGATCAGTAACTTTGTTTTTAATACAATCCTGATGAAGAAGCCCTTCGAAGGCACTCCGGTAACCTATGCGCAGTATTTTAAAGGCAGTATGAAGGAACATTTTACCGGTATTCTCGGCGGAATGATCTGGTGTGTGGGAATGACCTTCAGCATAATCGCCGCCGGAAAAGCCGGTTTTGCAATTTCTTATGGCTTGGGCCAGGGAGCAACTTTGGTTGCTGCCTTATGGGGTGTGTTTATCTGGAAGGAATTCAAGGGTTCGAAGGGAACTACCGGATTGTTGGTAAGCATGTTTATACTCTTTTTTATTGGCATAGGAATGTTAATTTATGCCGGAATTTAACACACAATAAATCATTTGGTAACTGGTATTCTTCAATCAGGTAATTATCCTAAATAAGCTCCGGATTGAAGAATACGTTATTTTGTTCATTAAGCTGGTGAGCCTACACTTGGCGGGTAATCAATTTTATCTCCGAAGCCAAATAACAGGCAAATATACCTTACCGGAGCGGGCAACACGTGCAATTCAACCAGATCGTTTATTTCATCTTTTTCGATCCATTGCCCTTATCTCCAGCTTTTCCCGATGGGAATGGCTCTATTCCCTGTCGTATCTCTGCTTTACCATTGTCTTACGACAGTGGTAAGACAGTGTCGTATCAACAATAAACTGACACATCATCCCATCCGATATACCAAGGTAATGAACAGCGCCTGCCGGTTCTCAAATAATCAACCTACTCTTTCCGAATAATTCTTTTGGCCCTGGAATTCAAATAAACAGTTTGATCCGGGTGGACAGTGAAGCTAATTCAGGCAGCATAAAGGTACCGGCAAGATCTGTGCCATTCTGCCCTGCACCCTTCATTTCAGGGTGGTAAAATAAAAACGGGCCTGCTATGCCAAATGCATCTTACCAAAAATGCGAAGCGCTTCCGCCCTGTTGTGGCGGTTAAAGGGTGCCTTTGGCCCTTTAAATTATTAGAAAATTATTCGAAGGTTATTCGAAGGTTATTCGAAGATGGTTCAATTCTATTCGAAAAAGCTTCTAATAACTTTCTAATAACTAATGAATAATTTTCTAATAATTTAAAGACCCATAGGCAGGCCGTTAAAGGAGATAACCAATTAACACGTTAAGCATGAGTAGACTATGGGTTTTGGAATCTATACAAGGACAGGATGGAAGCTGATTCCTCAATTCCCACGTTTTAATACCGCTTCAATTGTAATAACTACTTGGATCCATCCGGTTTTTCAGCAGACCCTAAATATATAAGGCAGTTGCCTCGATTAATATTTGGTCATTATTTCGTTTGATCACTCAGAACGATAGATTGATAATTCATCTATAGGGTTTAGTAAGTAATTGAATTATTGGCATGGAAATTACATTATTTAGGCTTAACTTTAATCAAGAATTAAAGATATGTCGAATTGTGCCCGATCATTTATAGAGTATTATAAAGCTTCTTTTAAAACTGAAGAAGATACTGAAAAGGCTTGTCAGCTTTTTGACGAAGTCTATTCTGATTTCATATGTTATACCCCAATCACTCTTGAATTACTGGAGGTTTATTTAAATGCTGGTCATATTGATTATTTCTATATTTCGTTGACTGACCTAAAATATCTGATTGAATTTTCAGATGATTTAAACCGGTACTGGCATCTTTTGAGAGCATATTCAGGAGCACTATCAAAACTAAAGGCCAATCAGACGGTTAAAAGCTCAAAAAAAATATACTATTACTATTTTGCAAGGTATGGTGATCGGAGATTTCTACGGAATGAGCACTGGTTTGAGGAAAAAAGATGGGAGTTTTTGGATGAACTTCAATCAATTTATACCGAAGATGCACTTGAAAATTTTATTTTCAATTATCAGTGTACCCTGGCCCAAAGTCTTAAAATATATGTGTCAATTCTCTCGGAATTCATCAATGATCTAAAAACTATTCACGCGCTTTCTTCTGTCTTAGCAAAAGATTTAAACTAATATTTATACCCCTGGTTTTGTTTTATCTCCTTGAATTTGAGGGTTTATCCCTGACATTTCAATCCGGGCTTCTGATATAAGGACATTTTTTGCACTATCCGAAAATGAAAATACTCTCATCTATGACTAATTCTTTATCTTTGTGCTTTATTCACCTGATCATAAAAATGATTAATTAGATAATTTTTATTTCTGAAACGTTAGGATAACTCATGGAAGTACAAAGAGAATTAAAAATATTACTTGCAGAAGATAATAAGATCAATCAGCAAATAACAACATTCACCTTAAAACAGTTGCAATTGAAGTGTGATATTGCCAATGACGGAAATGAAGCATTTCAAATGTATCAGCATAAAAGGTACGATTTAATACTCATGGATATCCAAATGCCTGTCATGGATGGGCTTGAGGCAGCACGGCTGATCAGATTATTCGAAAAAGAAACCGGTTCTCCTCATCGGGTTTATATAATGGCTCTTTCAGCAAATGTAATTTCGGAGAAGAGGGAAGAATATAAAGAGGCAGGCATAGATGATTTTATGGAGAAGCCTTTCCAAAAAAGCAAACTGGAATCACTTATTTTACAACTCGGAACATAATACAATAATAGACTTAGTTAGACCTTAGAACTTAGATTTTAGACCGCAGACCAAAAGCCAATTCATCGGTTTAAAGTCAAAAGTCTAAATTCTTATATATGATAGCTAACTTCCATAAATTCATAACTGACTGTTATATAGTTTTATATATTGAATTGAATAGTGTTTGGTTTGTTAATGAATCTTATTATTTAGAACCTGATTAAATTCTGTATCAGGTTGGAATACTGATCTATCCTTAATACTTTTACAAAATAACATTTTAAGCTTAACCCATGAAAAGATTTGTTTTAATTATGAATTTGATAGTCTGCCTGTCTATAGTTTCGAATGCACAAGAGTCAACCAGGTGGCGCGGATTAAATTCCTCAGGAATATATACAGTGGAGAAACTTTTACCTCAGTGGCCGGCTGAGGGGCCCAAAGTAATCTGGTCGTTTGATCATTTAGGAGCAGGCTATTCTTCGCCCGTATTTGCAAACAATAAAATCTATGTATGCGGTATGATTGAGGGACAAAGCGTGTTGTTTGTCCTTGATCAAAACGGGAGGGAACTGCAGCACTTCAAATATGGGAAAGAATTTACTGATAGTTATCCCGGAGTACGTTCAACACCAACTATTGATGGTGAATTGGCGTATTTGCTGACCGGAAATGGTGAATTGACCTGTCTCGATCTGAAAACAGGAACCCCGGTTTGGAAGAAGGATTTCACTACACAAATGGATGGAGAAAATATTCAATGGGGTTATACTGAATCATTGCTGGTTGATGGCGATGTATTGTATTGTACACCGGGAGGTAAAATGAACAATGTGATGGCCTTAAACCGTATGACTGGTGCAATAATATGGAATTGTCCCGGATTAGGAGAGAAATCGGCCTATTGCTCACCTTTGCTTGTGAAATTACCAGCGCGTAAGTTGTTGATTACCCATACTGCAGGTCATGTTTTGGGAATTGATGCCAACAGCGGTAAATTACTCTGGAGTTCAGAACATACGAACACGTATGCAGTTCATCCAAATACTCCTATTTATTCTGACGGAAAGGTATTTGTATACAGTGGATACGGGCAGGGTGGAGAGATGCTGAAATTGAGTGCTGACGGAAGTTCAATTACCAAAGACTTTGATGTTAAAAGCTTTAATAGTCGTATTGGCGGCGCCGTTTTGATCGATGGTTTCCTGTATGGTTCAGGTGATAACGATCGCAGCTGGCAGTGTATTGACTGGAAAACAGGAGAACGGAAATACTCATCAACTGAAGTGGGTCAAGGGGTTGTCATAGCTGCCAATAAGATGCTGATAGGTTATTCTGAAAAAGGTGAATTGTTTATGGCCGATGCCAACCCTTCAGGATTAAAAGTGATCAGTAAAACAAAAGTAACACTGGGATCAGGTGAGTATTTCGGCCATCCTGTAATCAACAACGGTATTTTGTATGTTCGCCATGGGAATACTTTGATTGCCTATCAGATTTCGGAATAGAAGAATAATTACGGGGTACAGATATCCCCAAAAGAAATAATATATTGTTATTGTATTAAAATATATTGTTTTATGACCGCCTTTTCTGAACAGAAATGGCGGTCATAAAGCATATTTGAAAAATAAAAAACATAAAAATGAAACGAATAAACTTTACGATTGCTTTTATTTTAATGGTTGCAATCGGATTTGCGCAACCGGTTCAATGGAGAGGGCCTCAACGTGATGGCAAGTTTCCGGAGACCGGCTTGTTAAAAAAATGGCCGGATGCCGGTCCTGCAATGTTGCTAAAAGTCGAAGGAATTGGAAAGGGATATTCATCGGTAATTGCTAAAGACAAGTACATCTTTGCCACAGGAATGAAAGACTCGCTGGATTATCTGTCATGCATTACTACCGATGGGAAGATCAAATGGCAGGTTTCGTATGGACATTCATGGGTTAAGTCTTTTCCTGAGACACGCAGTTCTCCTACTATTGAAGCTGATCGTATTTACATCATCAGTGGTGTTGGTGAATTGGTTTGCCTTAACGTTGAGGATGGAGCTATTCGCTGGAAGGTGAATGTCGACAAGGACTTTAAATCTGACTGGCACACCTGGGGTGTATCAGAATCACCACTGATTGTGGATGATAAAGTGATTTGCACTCCCGGTGGAAAAACAACATCGGTAGTGGCATTCGATAAATTGACCGGGAAATTGATTTGGCAAAGTGAAAGTGTGGGTGGACAGCGTTCTTATATTTCACCCATTATCTTTAACTATAAACAACTTAGATACGTTTTAGCAGCTACGGCTACAACCCTGATCGCTTTAGAACCGGCAAAGGGCAAAGTTGCCTGGTCATTTAAATATTTAGAGGAAGGAAAATGGGACGATCCTGGTCTGATATGGGCTACTACTCCGGTTGTTAAAGGACGTGATATTTTCCTTTCCATGGGATATGATTACCGAAACGTGATGCTTCAAATGAACGAAGAAGGTACTTCAGTTACAGAGAAATGGAGTAACCTCATTCTGGACAATCATCACGGAGGCCTCATCGAATTGGATGGGTATGTCTACGGATCAAACTGGGTAAGCAACAGCAAAGGCAAATGGGTTTGCCTTGACTGGGAGACCGGTGCAGCTAAATATGAAACCGACTGGCTTACCAAAGGCTCTATAGTTTATGCCGATGGCCTTTTATATATTTTGGAAGAAAAAACAGGAACAGTAGCATTAGTAAAGCCTAATCCACAAAGTTTTGATGTGGTAAGTTCGTTTAAATTACAGGGAGGAATCGGTCCTTACTGGTCACATCCGTTTATTTCCAACGGCAAGATGTATTTGCGGCATGGTGACGTATTATTTGTCTACAACATTAAAGCTTAAATAATTTTGAAGATACAGATGGTCAGACATTTCACTGCATTGTTACTGATTCTGCTGTTTCCGGGGGACTTGTTTTCACAAGAGGTGGTTGAATGGAGAGGTACGAATCGTTCAGGAATTTATCCTGACCAGAATCTGTTGAAAAACTGGCCTGTAAACGGACCTCAGTTGATTTTGGAACTTAGCAAGATTGGCAATGGCTATTCTTCAGCAGTTTTATACAAGAATAACATTGTTGTTTGTGGAAAAAAGGATACCATGGATGTGGTCTCGTCATATGAACTGAATGGAAAGAAAAATTGGGAAACAGCATACGGAAGGGCATGGAATCGTACATTTCCTGAAACACGCTGTACACCAACCATTGAGAATAATAGAATTTACGTGGTAAGTGGCATGGGAGAAATGAGTTGTATTGATGCTGGTTCAGGAAAACTGATATGGACAGTCGATGCACAGACCAAATATAAAGGCGAGCCTCACAAATGGGGTGTTGCTGAATCACCAGCCATTTCGGATAAAGCGGTGTTTTATGTGACAGGAGGTGAAGTAACCTCTGTAATTGCTTTGGATAAAACCAACGGCAATTTAATCTGGAAAACTAAAAGCCTTGGAGGAACAAGTGCTTATGCATCATCTGTTATTATTGAAAAAGCCGGCTTGCGATTGCTGCTTGCCCAAACAGCTAATGATCTGATGGCCATTAATATTGAAAACGGTGACATCATCTGGAATTATAACCTGATGAAACATCATAACGGGGAGATGGGCAAAGGCGCAAATACAAATACACCTCTCTTTTATAACAATGAGATTTTTATTACCAGTGGATATGATCATCCGGCAATAATGTTGAGTCTCTCGACTGATGGACGATCGATTTCGCTGAAATGGACGAATCCTGATTTCGATAATCACTTGGGAGGAGTGGTCAAGGTTGGTGATTTTATTTATGGCTCTAATTGGCTAAATAATACTGCAGGAAATTGGATGTGTGTTGATTGGGAAACCGGGAAAACTATGTATGAAACAAAATGGTTTTGCAAAGGGCCAATTATCTCAGCTGATGGGTTGCTGTATTGTTATGAGGAGAAATCAGGCAACCTGGCGCTGGTTAAACCCAATCCGGAGAAGTTTGATATAGTGAGTTCATTTAAAATAACAAAAGGGGAGGGACCCCATTGGGCTCATCCAACGATTTATGATGGGAAATTGCTTGTACGTCATGGCGAAAGTCTGTTGGTTTATAGTCTGAGGAATTGAATAAGTAAAATAAGAATTTTGGATAAAAGAATCAAATATGGTTTATGGGTGACAGGAGTATTGGTAGTCAGCCTGTTTGTGTGGTGGTTTATAAAAGATCCAACGAATCGATTTGCTGAAAGTATTCCGGGAGCGGATAACCGTGGTGCTGATTCTGCAAAGGTAGGCCCCCCGGTAAAGATTGGCGAGAACTTTCAACTATTCGGAACTGCACAGAATAGTTTTACAGGCACCTGGACTCGATTCCGCGGAGCCGATTGTGACAATATTGTGAAGAATTCACAACCGTTGAAGAATAGCTGGACAGGCAATCAGCCTGAAATACTATGGTCGGTTGATCTGGGTGAAGGTCATGCGGGACCTGCCATTTACGAGGGAAAAGTGTATGTGATGGATTACGATGAAGCAAAACGGGAAGATGCCTTGCGCTGTTTCTCGCTCGGGGATGGGAAAGAACTTTGGAAACGTTCCTATAAAGTAAGCCTGAAACGGAATCATGGCATGTCACGAACAGTGCCTGCTGTTACAGCCGATTATATACTTACCGTTGGACCTCGTTGCCAGGTGATGTGTGTTAAACGTGAGTCGGGCGATTTACTTTGGGGAATTGATCTGGTTAAGCAGTATAAGACTGAAGTTCCACTCTGGTTTACCGGTCAATGCCCTATGATTGATAATAACAAAGCAATACTGGCCCCGGGCGGAAGTTCAGTAATGATTGCAGTTGATTGTGCTACCGGCAAAGTTTTATGGGAAACACCTAATCCCGGAGGGTTCAAGATGTCGCATTCATCCATTATGCCCTGGACTTTGAATGGAAAGAAAATGTATGTTTATAGTGCCGTCGGCGGAGTTTTGGGTGTTTCAGCCGAAGGTGCCGACGAGGGTAAAATTCTCTGGAAATCAACTGCATGGAATCATGCGGTTGTTGCTCCTGCTCCGGTTTGTTTCCCTGATGGGAAGGTATTTCTAACAGCCGGTTATGGCGCCGGAAGTATGATGATAAAAGTAACTCCAAAGGGAGGTGAATATAAGGTAGATGTATTGAAGGAATATAGCCCAAAGGATGGAATGGCCTGTGAGCAACAAACTCCGATTGTTTGGGATGGAGTCATGTTTGCTGTTGAGCCAAAAGATGCAGGTCCGTTGCGCAATCAACTGATTTGTGTCAGTCCAAACGATGTCAAAAAAGTGATCTGGACTTCAGGTAAGGATGGTCGTTTTGGCCTTGGACCATATCTGATAGCCGATCAAAAAATGTTTCTGCTAAGCGACGACGGGACGCTGACGATGATTAAACCTGACAGTAAGAAGTACATTCAGATGGCTCAGAAAAAACTTTTTGATGGTCAGGATGCCTGGGCACCTATGGCCATTGCCGATGGGCATTTACTGTTGCGGGATTCGAAAAAGATGTATTGTGTGAATGTTAGCCAATAAAACTATGAACCGGAAACTGATAAATATTGTATTGATTGTTTTGGCAATTGCTATTGTTGCCATTATTGGGAAGGATTTTATCGGGAAAAAGGCAGGAAAGAATATTGAGAATCCATACGAATACAATGTGGATGAATTTCGGAAAGTGGATTCTACTAGCATTTTGTATCGTGAAACAGTTACGTTTCCTGTAAAGGTTGAAGATCCAAAAGGAATTGCAATTTCAGGAAAACAGATTGTTGTTGTAAGCGAGAAGTTACTCCTGAAATATGATTACACAGGAAAGGAATTGTTTCGTAAAGAGATTCCAGATTCAGCGAATTGTATCACAGTCGATGCCAATAATGAAATTTGGGTTGGGACATTGCATTCTGTTGATTTGTTTGATCAGGGCGGAATCTTACTCAAAAGATGGAATTCATTTGGGGACCGATCGGTCATCACATCGATTGCAGTTTCAGGTGAAAATGTTTATGTAGCTGATGCAGGGAACCGCATCGTTTATGAATGCAACACCAGTGGCCAGATCCTCGATAAAATCGGCGAAAAGGATGAGCATAAGGGAGTACCTGGATATATCATTCCAAGCCCGTATTTTGATCTGGCGATTGACAACAACGGCTTCTTATGGGTGGCCAATACAGGTCGGCACTGCTTTGAAAATTATAATAAGGATGGATCTATTCGAACCTCATGGGGAATTGCGAGCTTTAAAATTGAAGGTTTTACCGGATGTTGCAATCCTGCCCAATTTGCTATTCTGGCAGACAATTCGTTTATAACCAGTGAAAAAGGAATGCCACGTATTAAATTATACGATCAACATGGTGTATTTAAAGGTGTAGTCGCATCTCCAGATATGTTTGATAAAGGTTGGTATGCTCCTGATATTGCAATTGATGCTGATCAGCGGGTTGTTGCACTCGATTTTGATCGAAAACAGGTAAGGATTTTTGAAAAGAAGCAAGATGGAAACAAATAGAAGAGATTTTTTCCGAAAGGTAGCACAAATATCTTTCCTTTCGGTAATGGTTGGTGGTTCTGCCTATCTAATTGCTGAGAAAAGAATTCAACTCAATGGTTGTAGTGATAATAAGTTCTGCAAAGAATGTCAGAAACTAACGACCTGTTCGTTGGATCAGGCCAAAAACTTCAGGACAAATGAACGATAAGAAAGAGCCAAAAAGTATAGAACGCCGTCGGTTTATCCGAAGCGGAATGCAGATGGCCCTGGTAGTTTCCCTAGGTGGCATTGCAAGTGTTTCGTTACTGAAATCTACATCAAAGGATTTAGTATGGCAGATTGACCCATTTAAATGCGTTCAGTGTGGCCGGTGTGCAAAGGAATGTGTAATGACTCCATCGGCAGTAAAATGCGTCCATTCCTTCAATTTATGCGGTTATTGCGATTTATGCGGGGGTTATCTGAAGCCTGATCCGAATGCACGGAGTACAGCTGCAGAGAATCAACTTTGCCCCACAGCAGCAATTCAGAGAAAGTATATTGAAGAGCCGTATTTTGAATATGTGATTGATGAGAAATTGTGTATTGGATGCGCCAAATGTGTGGCTGGCTGTACATCGTTTGGAAATGGATCGCTTCACTTGCAGGTTCGTCATGACCGTTGTAAAAACTGCAATGAATGTGCTATCGCGAGGGTTTGCCCCGCTGATGCCTTTCAGCGTGTACCTCGCAGTACTCCATATCTCATTAAGGGTGGTTTTACGAAAGGTGGTACCAGTAAGGATCAATTGAAGAAAAGTTAATCAACAATGCAGATATTGAAGTTACATGAACATGATATCAAATACAACAAACAGTTTAAGGATGTTCACGAAGCAATGTGCTTTTTACTTCCAAAAGACAATCAGGAAACAGAACAAAACGATATAATCGAATAGGTTTTAAAAATGATGAAGCAAATTAAATACCATTTTTTACTGATATCGGTACTTCTCTTCACTGCAATTCAATCCTTTGCAGCTGATGCGAAGCAGCGGTTTCCAAAGCCTGAATTCGATACTGGCTATGCCCAACCTAATACCACTGCACCTTCTCCACGTTTCCTTTTGCTGGAATACCTGGATGTGATTGTACTGTTTGTGGTTCTGTCGGTTGTTACCTGGTTCGTATTGAAAAAACGATCACGTAAAGGTGTTTTCTGGACTTCAGTTTTCTCCTTGCTATATTTTGGTTTCTACCGTGAAGGATGTATTTGTTCCATTGGCTCTATACAAAATGTAGTTTTCGGGATTGTTGATCCGACATACGCCATACCAGTAACAACCTTATTCTTTTTCCTGTTGCCATTGGTTTTTTCACTTTTCTTCGGGAGAATATTTTGTGCAGGAGCCTGTCCGCTTGGGGCTATTCAGGATATTGTTGCTGTAAGACCAATTGAATTACCAAAGTGGGTACAAAAAGTTCTTGGTTTAATTCCTTATTTGTATCTTGGGTTGGCCCTATTGTATGTGGCCACTAAATCTGAATTTATTATCTGCAGGTACGATCCATTTGTTGGGTTCTTTCGATTTGATGCTCCTTTTTATATGCTTATTTTGGGAATTCTGTTCCTTGTGATTGGGATCTTTGTTGCTCGTCCCTATTGCCGTTTTTTCTGTCCTTATGGAGTATTACTGGGCTGGATGTCTAAGTTTTCATCCAAACACATGACCATTACACCAGCAGCTTGCATTCAGTGTAAACTATGTGCCAATTCTTGTCCCTTTGGAGCCATTGATGAGCCTATTGTTGAAACCGGTAAACGTCGAAGTAATGTAAATCGCCTGATGGTGTATTTCGTGATTCTCCCACTTTGGATTGGCGCCGGTGGGTTTGCGGGTTCAATGATGCATATTCAGCTATCGAGATTTAATAAGACGGTTTTCATTTCTGAGCAGATTGTTGAACATCCGGAAGTAAAAAGTGATCCTAAAAATATTGATGTCCGTACTTTTATGAGTTCCGGAAAATCAACCGAACAATTAGTGCTTGAAGCTGATAAAATTCGTCGTGAATTCTATATCGGTAGCTGGCTGCTCGGAGGATTCATGGGATTGGTAATCGGATCGAGTCTAATCGGTTTATCAACTTTCAGGAAACGGGAAGATTGGGAACCCAACCGGACTAATTGCCTCAGCTGCGCCAGGTGTATGGAATATTGCCCGGTGAAGAAGGAATAATTGTTGCGGGTTGCGGGATTCATGTTCCGTGTTGGGGGTTATCCTTTGCCGTCTGCTTTAGCTGACGGACATTGAAATAGCAAATAATGATTTAAAATATCTGAATTTTCAATATAATGAATATTTCAACAACTGATAAAATCAAACTGGCACAGCGGATAGGATGGATAGCAACCGGATTTTCTGTAATCATGTCTTTTTTGCTGATTGTCAACTTTGCCCAGACAAAGCTAAACAGTCCGATTGAAAATAAAACCATTCCGGCGTTGGTTAAACGACTGAGTCAGAATCCAGGTGATGAGGATTTGAAGGCCGAAATCCGTGCATTTGACCTTTTGTCAAGAAAAGCCTATTTTACAAGTCAGTGGCAGATCAGAACAGGAAGTTATCTGATGTTTTTAGGGATTATCATCAGTATTCTATCAGTTCGCTATGTTCATAGTGCCAAATCAAAATTGAATGAGATTGATAGCATAGACAAAGTCAATGGACTTGATAAACTGGTAGCCCAGAAATGGATTATCTATGCTGGCTCCGGACTGATCGTCCTTGCTCTGATTTCCGGATTTCTATCTTATAATTCTTTGAAAGAATATAGGGTCAATGAAAATGTTGCAGTTCAGGAAGAAAAACTAGTTGAAACTAATGTTGGTCCTGCAGTTCAGGAGCAAGCTTCATCTCCGGTCAGTCAATCTGCTACAATGGCAAATGAAAACACGGCAGCAAATATTGTCGCAGAAAAAGCAGTTGCTACAAATGTTCCTGTTGAACATCCTACAGAAACTCCTGTTACTCCAGCAACTGCTACAGTTGTGAAAAAGACCTCCGGTTTTCCAACAATGGCCCAATTGAAAACTAATTATCCCTTTTTTCGTGGTGCTGAAGGTATTGGAGTTGCTTTTCAAAAAAATACTCCGGTTGACTGGAATGGAGCTGGTGGAAAAAATGTAATATGGAAAGTAAAAGTTCCGAAGGCCGGATTCAGTTCACCGATTATCTGGGGAAATCAGTTATTTGTAACCGGTGCAGATGCCCTGTCGAGGGAAGTATATTGCTATGATAAAAATTCAGGGAAATTGCTTTGGGAAGCTGTAGCTGACAATATTGAAGGTTCACCTGCAAAAATGCCTAAAGTGACTGCTGATACAGGATTAGCCGCTCCAACCATGGCTACCGATGGAAGCACAGTATTTGCAATATTTGCTACCGGTGATGTAATTGCACTCGATATGAGTGGAAAACGTTTATGGGCCCGTAATCTGGGTGTTCCTGACAATCATTATGGGCATGGTTCTTCCCTGATTGTATACAAAGACAAATTGCTCATTCAGTATGACACCAATAAATCAGGCAAGTTGATTGCTTTGGCTACACAAACCGGAGCAACAGTATGGGAAACTATTCGAAGTACAAAGATCTCATGGTCATCACCGATCCTTGTCAATACCGGCAAACGCATGGAATTAATCATGACAACAAACCCGAATGTGGATGCTTACAATCCTGAAACAGGCAAAGAACTTTGGAGTATTGCATGCCTGTCCGGAGAAGTTGGACCCTCAGCCGGGTATACCGACAGAATGGTGTTTGCTGCCAATGAATATGCTAAGCTGGTAGGAATAAAAATTGGTGCAACACCAGAAATTGCCTGGTCTTCTGATGAATTTCTACCCGAGGTTTCCAGCCCTTTAGCTGTTAACGGGATGGTTTATGTGGCAACAACTTATGGTGTTTTTGCTTGCTTTGATGCAAAGACAGGTACAAAAAACTGGAGTCAGGAATATGGTGGGGCTTTCTATGCTTCGCCGGTTTATGCTGATGGTAAAATTTATATCACCGATATGACAGGCAAAACATATATATTAAAAGCAACAAAGGATTATCAATTGATAGGTACTCCCGAATTGGGAGAAAAAGCTGTTTGTTCTCCTGTTTTTCAGGATGGTCGGGTTTATTTGCGTGGTATGAATCAATTGTATTGTCTTGGTGCGAAATAAATTGGAGATAAAAAAGTGAGTGAAGAAATAAATATACAACAAGCTGTTGATAAGATTATCACTGAAAAAGGGAATGAGAGGAAATCCGTCATTCCAATTCTTCAGTCGATTCAAAATACATTCAATTATCTTCCGGAGGAAGCACTTAAATATGTCTGTAAAAAAACCGCCATCACTCCCGAACAGATTGTCGGTGTGGCTTCCTTTTATTCACAATTCAGGATGCAACCTGTCGGCGAGCACATCATCAAGGTTTGTGTCGGGACAGCTTGTCATGTAAAAGGTGCCGGGCAGGTATATGATGCTTTCCGCAGACACTTTAATCTGACAGGAAAGGAAGAAACTGATGCCACACGAAAATATACCATTGAAAAAGTTTCCTGTCTGGGATGCTGTACCTTGGCTCCGGTGGTTCAGATAGATGAAATTACTTATGGTCACGTTGCCTCAGACAAGGTAGGTAATGTTTTGGCAGATTTTGAGAAACATGCCGGAATATCTGGTACTAAAAAGGGTTTATTCCGCAATGTTGATGGATCAGAAATTCAAGGCGAAATCCGCATTGGGTTGGGTTCTTGTTGTGTGGCTTCGGGAAGCGAAGATGTCAAAAAGGCTGTAGAAGACACTATTGCTAACACAGGCATCAAAATTAGCTTGAAAAATGTGGGTTGTGTGGGTATGTGCCACCAGGTTCCCCTGGTTGAAGTTATTCCGCATAATGAAAAACCAACCTTGTATGCCAAAGTTAAACCTGAAGATATTGCAGGCATCATTGCCAACCATTTTAAACCACTGGGCACATTCAGCATGATTAGAAACAGTGTGTATAAATTCTTTGAAAGTGTGCAGACAGACACGGTTTGGGATGGAGTAAAACAATATTCGATTGATGCACGGGAAAAGCAGGTGTCTGATTTCTTGGATCGACAGATCCCGATTGCGACACAATACCGGGGAATTATCAATCCGCTGGATATCGAAGAATATAAGCTCCACGAGGGTTTTGTAGCAATGAAGACCTGCCTGACTGAATTTTCATCTGAAGAAATCATTCAAACTATCAAGGATAGCAGCTTACGTGGAAGGGGAGGAGCAGGATTTCCAACAGGATTAAAATGGAGTTTGGTGGCTGAAAATAAGTCGGATATCAAATATTTGATTTGTAATGGGGATGAAGGCGATCCAGGTGCTTTTATGGATCGTATGTTGCTTGAATCATACCCCTATCGCGTGATTGAAGGTGCAGTCATTGCAGCAAAAGCGGTCGGAGCAACTCACGGATTTTTCTATATCCGGGCCGAATATCCCCTTGCTGTAAAACGAATCAGGCAGGCATTGATCTATTGTCGTGAGAATAATTATTTAGGTGAAAATATTTTGGGGAGTGGATTTTCATTCGACTTTACTATTTATGAAGGAGCTGGTGCATTCGTGTGTGGCGAGGAAACTGCACTGATGGAATCCATTGAAGGACAGCGTGGATTTCCAAAAATTCGTCCGCCTTTTCCAGCTGTAAGCGGATTATGGAAACAACCCACCTTAATCAACAATACTGAAACATTTGCCCAGGTTTCATACATTATACGTGAAGGTTCGGGTAAATTTTCATCAATCGGACATGGAAAAAGCAAAGGAACGAAAGTATTTGCTCTTGCTGGGAAAATCAATCGAGGTGGATTGATCGAAGTGCCTATGGGAATAACCGTTCGTCAGATTGTAGAAGAAATTGGCGGTGGAATTCAGAACGGTAAAAAATTCAAAGCCGTGCAGATTGGTGGCCCATCAGGCGGTTGCGTGCCTTATCAATTATATGATACTCCGATTGACTATGAGTCGCTTCTTGAAGTTGGCGCTATGATGGGCTCCGGCGGACTGGTTGTATTGGATGAGGATGATTGCATGGTTGATATAGCCCGTTTCTTTCTGTCATTTACCCAGAATGAATCTTGCGGAAAATGTACCTTTTGCAGAATCGGAACAAAAAGAATGCTTGATATTCTAACCAAAATTACCACAGGGAAAGGTACTTTAAAGGATCTGGATGAATTGGAATATCTGGCAAGCTGGACAAAGAAAGGAAGTTTATGCGGATTGGGAAAATCTGCTCCAAATCCTATTCTGTCAACATTGAAATATTTTAGAGAAGAATATATAGCTCATATTAATTGTAAATGCCCTTCAGGCAAATGTCTGGATCTGATCAAATATCAGATCAACGATTTGTGCATTGGATGTACCAAATGTGCTCAGAAATGTCCAACTAATGCTATATTGTTCAAACCGCACGAAAAACATGAAGTCATCAGCGATCTTTGCATTAAATGTGATGCTTGCCGTCAGGTTTGCCCAGTTGATGCAGTCGAGATTGTGTAGTTTAAAGTTTCAGGTTCAAAGTTCCAAGTTCTGGGCGCGGATGTTTTGGATATTGAATATTGGTTATTGGACATTTAAATTTATTTGGATGGAGAGCTTTATCTATATGAAGCTAGTAGGATTTCAAAATCTTTAGGTCTTGAAAAAGGGAAAGAATATGATCAAACTCACAATAGATAATCAAACCATCGAGGTTCAGCCTGGCTCTTCAGTTTGGCAGGCGGCGCATTCCATTGGGATTAATATCCCGACCATGTGTTATCTGGAAGGAACCGAACATTTTACGTCATGCATGATTTGTCTTGTCAAAGATGCAAAAAACGGACGTCTGTTTGCTTCTTGTTCGACTTCGGTATTTGAAGGTCAGGAAATAATAACCAACGACGAGGAAACAACCGAATCGCGGAAAGCGGCACTCGAATTGCTGCTTAGTGAGCATGTGGGTGACTGCGAAGCTCCCTGCCAATTGGTTTGTCCGGCGCATATGAATATTCCTTTGATGAACCGTTTGATTGCTAAGGGTGATTTAGCTAAAGCGCTTGAAGTGGTAAAACGGGATATTGCTTTACCTTCAATTCTCGGACATATTTGTCCTGCTCCCTGCGAGGCTGGTTGTCGTCGTAAACAAGTGGATGAAGCAGTTTCAATTTGTATGCTGAAACGATATGTGGGTGAAGAAGATTTGAAAAGTGATAACCCATATAAGCCAAATTTATCATCACCTTCTGATAAAAATGTAGCAATAATCGGATCAGGACCAGCTGGTCTGGCAGCAGCTTATTACTTACAGCAAAAAGGTCATCTGGTAGTTATTTTTGAAAAAGGTGATCAGCCTGGGGGCGAACTTCTTCAGATTGATTCTGAAATTCTGCCTGTAGAAGTCGTTAGACAGGAAATAGCAACGATCACCGCCATTGGTGTTCAAATCAGGTTAAATGAAACGATTGATAATATTCGTTTTGCTTTATTACAGAATGAATTTAATGCAGTTGTTATCGCTACAGGTACATTGGCCGAAGGAAGTGAATCTTTCGGACTGAAAACTACAAAGACAGGATTTGTTGCAGATAAGAATAACTATTGGACTTCAATGCAAAATGTTTTTGCCATTGGAAACGCTCTCCGTGCATCAAAGCTGGCCGTGAGATCGGTTGGACAAGGAAAAGAGGTGGCAACTGTCATCGATGCCTTTTTAAAAAGTGGCGATGTTTCAGCTTATCCGGAGCGGTTCAACTCCAAATTCGGACGACTGGCAGAAGCTGAATTTTTCCAATATCAGAAAGATTCGGAAAACTCTTCCAGGCAAAAGACCGGAAAAGAAGGTTTCACCCACGAAGCAGTCCTACGTGAGGCTAAACGTTGCATGCATTGTGACTGTCGTAACCCGGAATCTTGTGTACTGCGCGAATTATCTGACCGTTATCATGCCCTTCAAAAACGCTTCCAGAGTGATGAGCGACTCAATGTTGAGAAGTTTATTTATCGTGAAGGGATTGTTTACGAACCAACCAAATGTATTAAATGTGGCATTTGCGTTCGTTTAACGCGACAACATCAGGAAGAATTTGGGTTTACCTTTATTGGACGTGGCTTTGATGTGAAAGTAGGAGTTCCTTTTAACGAAAGTGTTCAGAAAGGTCTTGTGAAAACGGCGGTACTTGTCGCAAAGGAATGCCCGACAGGAGCTTTATCCATGTTTAGTCAGGAGGAACAACTATGAGGTTCAATCTGATCCTATTCGCCTTCTTTTTCGTCAGTATATGGTCATCAACTGCTCAGTCCTCCTGGACCATTTTCCGTGGTAATCAGCAGCTTTCAGGTATGACTTCGGCAAATCTCCCGGAGAAACCAAAATTGCTCTGTTCGTTTCAGACCGGAGACGATATCAAAGCTTCACCAGTAGTCGATGACCAAACCATCTATTGCGGATCGACAGATGGGAGTATGTATGCCGTTGGATTTGATGGAAAGCAGAAATGGAAATTCGTGTCGGGTAATGCCATTGAAGCTCCGGCATTGTTATTGGACGGATCGGTTGTTTTTGGTACACTTGATGGGATGTTCTTCAAACTGAATGCAAAAACAGGAAAACAAATCTGGAAATACAAATCCGACAATCAGATTGAAGGATCAGCTAACTGGCTGAAAGTCGGAAAGCAAATTAGACTGGTGGTCGGAAGTTATGACTATAACCTGCATTGTGTTGGTTTTGCAAAAGGTGACAGCATCTGGCGTTACGAATCGGACAATTACATCAACGGTGCACCGGCTATATATGGAAAATATGCTGTTTTTGGAGGTTGTGACGGATATGTCCATCTGGTGAACATAGAAACCGGTAAAGTGTTTAAAAAGATCAAACTGGACACTTATGTCGCCTCATCTCCGGTGATTGATGGCAAGCATGCCTATGTTGGGGATTACGAAGGACGATTTTTTTGTATTGATCTGGAAGCGGGGAAAGTTGAATGGAGTTATCATGAACCTGATAAAAATCTTCCGTTCATTGCTTCACCGGCATTGAGCGGTGATTTTATCGTCATTGGCAACCAGGACAAGTTTATTTACTGTTTCGATAAAAATACTGGAAAGGTAGTTTGGAAAATCAAAGCAACCAACCGTGTTGAATCGTCTTCAGTAATTGCATCCGGAAAAGTAATTACAGGAACAATGGATGGAATGTTGTATATTCATGATCTGAAAACAGGTAAGGAACTCTGGAAATACGAATTGGGCAGTCCAATTATAGGAAGTCCTGCTGTCGTTTCAGGAAATATTGTGGTGGGAGCAGGTGATGGAAGGATTTATGTTTTTGGGTAAATAACTTTGCCTGCATAATCGTCATCCCGAATTTATTTCGGGGTATGATAATAAGAGTGGAGAGATACAGAAACCCCGCCTGTCAAGCGAATAGGCAGGAAGTTCAGGATCACAATAATTTTATCATTCTTAGTATATGAAAATCGTACACATTATTCCAGGATCAGGAGGTAGTTTTTACTGCGGAAACTGCCTTCGCGATAGCAAATATGTCAAGGCACTCAAAGACCTGGGACATCAAGTGATTAAAGTCCCATTGTATCTGCCTATTTTCGACGATGCTCATGACCTGGATGAGGTTCCTGTGTTTTATGGTGCGGTAAACCTATATCTCAAACAACAATTTCCAATATTTAGGCATATGCCCTCGTTTGTCGAACATGCCCTCGATTCGAAAAGCATTCTGGAAATGGCGGCTCGTAAAGCCGGCTCAACCCGTGCGAAAGGGTTGGAGGAAATGACCATTTCGATGTTATTGGGTGAAGAAGGTAACCAGAAGGAAGAACTGGAACGCCTGGTCGATTGGCTGACTAATGAGGCTAAACCAGATGTTGTTCATCTGTCGAATGCCTTGCTTTTGGGACTGGCCCACCGGATTAAAGAACGAATAAATATTCCCGTTATTTGCTCCCTTCAAGACGAAGATGTGTGGGTGGATGTTATGACTGATCAGTATCGTAAACAGGTTTGGGATTTGATGAGTGAACGCGGCAAAGATGTAGATGTGTTTATTCCGGTCAGCGATTTTTATTCAGAAGAAATTCATCAACGAATGGTCATCCCTGCAAATAAAATGCAAACCGTTCATCTGGGAGTAGATACTTCAAATTATTTTCCAAAACTGGTCGCCGAAAAGGATCCAGTAATAGGTTATATCTCCAGAATGTGCGAAGAAAACGGTTTGGCTGTTTTGGTCGATGCCTATATTATCCTTCGTAGAAATCCGGTTTATTCAAGTGTGAAACTTAAGATTACAGGTGGAAAAACAGGAGATGATCTGCATTTTATTAAAGAACAAAAGAAAAAGATATCAAGTGCTGGCCTGGAGAACGATGTTTTTTGGGCTGAAGAATTTGAAGGTGAAGAACGACAGAAATTCTTTGATTCAGTTCGACTTATTTCGGTTCCTGTATTGAATGGTGAGGCATTCGGGCTCTACCAACTGGAAGCTATGGCATCCGGAATTCCGATGATTCAACCCGCCCTGGGCGCCTTCCCTGAGGTTATTGAACTCAGTGGTGGAGGAGATATTTATTCGCCCAACGAATCAAAAATACTTGCTGATGCCCTTGGCGCTCTTATTTTAGACACTGAAAAGCTTCAGGAATTAAGTACTGCCGGACTAATAGGAGTGAAACATCACTTTGATATCCATGCTCAAGCAAAGAAAATGGTGAAAGTGTATGAAAGCGTTTTAACTAAATAATTTATACAACAAAAAGACACAATGTCACCAAGTAAATATTATCCTCTATGAGTATGTGTTCTTTTGTTAAAAGATAAACTATGCTACTTAAACTAGAAAAAATAACAAAATCCTATTCCAAAGATCGCACAATTCTCGATCAGCTTGATTTGGAAGTAAAAAACGGTGAACGGATTGCCATTGTAGGACCATCAGGCTCTGGTAAAACTACTTTGCTGAATCTGATTGGCACATTAGATCGACCAGACTCAGGCAAAATGTATTTTGAGGACAAGGATTTGTCTGTATTTTCTGATCAGCAACTGGCCTCATTCAGGAATGAGAGAATTGGATTTGTTTTCCAGATGCATCATTTATTACCTCAATTGACATTACTCGAAAATATACTTTTACCAACGTTGACAGATAAAAAACTTCAGGGGAAAGAAACACTGGAACGAGCTCAGAAATTGATAATCCGGATGGGATTATCAGCAGTTTCAGACCAAAAACCATCTGAGTTGTCGGGTGGCGAATGCCAGCGAACTGCTGTTGCCCGTGCACTGATTAACCGTCCCGGTCTGATTTTGGCCGATGAACCAACTGGAGCACTCGATCAGCAATCTGCCTTCAATCTGACCGACTTAATGGTAGAACTGAATCAGGAAGATGGAGTTACTCTGATTGTGGTCACCCACTCTATGGATGTAGCGAAAAAGATGGATCGGATATATAAAATTGGAAACGGCAAATTGATAGAGACCGTTATATGAACAAATACATCTCGATATTAAGGGGAATCAATGTCGGTGGAAGCAAAAAAATCCTAATGGCTGACTTAAAGAGTCTTTTTGAAAAGCTGGAATTCTTGAACATACAGACCTATATTCAAAGTGGTAATGTCATCTTTGATTCAGCTCAAAAGAGAACAAATGCTATTCTGGAACAGAAAATACAAAAGGCAATTTCTGAAACCTTTGGTTTTGATGTGCCTGTGATTATTCGTACAGTAGAAGAATTGACTGAGTCTATTGCGAATAATCCATTCTGGAAAGAGAAAGATGCGGATATTGATCGGCTCCATCTGACTTTTCTGAAGGAACTGCCTTCTAAGGAGAAACTTGACAAACTAAAGACATTAACATTCGGTCCCGATAGATTTGAAATTATTGGAAAAAATGCTTTTATCTTTTGCTCTGCTGGATATAGCGATTCCAAACTAACCAACCAGTTTTTCGAAAACAAGTTGGGAACATCTGCTACCACCAGAAACTGGAAAACTGTGATAAAATTGCATGAATTGACTTTATCTAATGTCTAAAATCTTACATCTAAAATCTAATATTTCTTTAAACGGCATGCATGTCCATCTTTAAACTCATACTGAAGTCTGCCTGGTTTTATCGGAAACTGAATCTGACAATTATCCTGGGAATTGCTTTAAGCACGGCCATTTTAGTTGGTGCGCTCATTATTGGAGATTCAGTGAAATACAGTTTGCAGCAGATTACGGTTCAGCGACTTGGACAAACTTCGCAGGTGATTACTGTTGGTGAACGTTTGTTTGGTCAGCATTTGGCGACTGAACTGACAACAAAGACAGGTGTGAAAACTTGTGCATTGCTTCGCACCAATGGATTTGGGGTAATAGAAGGTGGTGAACTTCGTGTGAACCAACTTGCCGTTTGGGGAGTCGATTCTTTGCTTTGGCATTTTGCCAGTGATCCAAAATCTTTTATTTTGAAAGGAAATGAGGTAGCGATCAATGAAAATTTAGCATCAATGGCAAAACTTAAGGTGGGTGATGAATTTCTGCTTCGCGTTAATAAACTGAATACTTTCCCGGCCAATACACCATTTGTCTCAGACAAGGAATCAACTGTTTCGTTTAGAGTCTCAATTGTACGAATCATGAAGTCAGATGAACTAGGTAATTTCAATATTAGAAATATACAATCAGCCCCACGTAACGTATTTCTTAATCTGAACTGGCTAAACCAACAAATGGGGCTTCATCATAAAGCTAATGTCCTTTTGGTATCAGAAGGACATTCAGATAAGGAACTTATTCAGAATCTGCAACAAAGCTGGAAGCTGGAAGACATAAATCTGAAGATCAGGGAAAATACTACATTGAATTATACAGAATTGATTTCTGATCGTGTTTTTGTAGAACCAGCCATTCAGCAATATTGTCTGAATCAGATTCCCGGTTCACAGGCTGATTTTAGCTATTTTATCAATCAGTTTACCCTGAATGAAAGGCAAACACCTTATTCGTTCGTTTCGTCTGATCCTAAACTTAAAGGAAATCAAATTACGATTAGTCGATGGCTGGCTGACGACCTGAATGCAAAAGTGAACGATTCCATTCGGCTTTCCTATTTTGAAGTTGGTCCGCTTCGTCGTTTAGTTATGAAGGAGACTACCTTGGTGGTTAGTCAGATTTATGAATTAGCAGGAGAAAAGGCTGATGAAAACCTGATGCCTGTCATTCCGGGGCTTTCGGATGCAGGCAATTGCCGCGACTGGAAGACCGGTGTACCCGTTGATCTGAAGAAAATAAGGCCACAGGACGAAGCTTTTTGGAAAGAATACAAAGGCACACCAAAAGCGTTTGTATCGCTCGAAACGGCTCAAAAACTATGGGGAAACCGCTTTGGACAATCGACATCTATTCGTATGCCCGGATTGAAAAAAGCTGAATTTGAAAGAAAGTTGCTGTCGGGACTTAACCCTGCGCAATTAGGTTTCGAGATAAAAGATGTGAAGAACGAAGGGCTTGCAGCAGCCAATGGTGGTACAGACTTTGGTGGTTTATTTATCGGACTGAGCTTTTTTGTATTGTTTGCTGCGGTATTACTGGCATTCTTGTTGTTCAAACTGTACCTTGGATTCCGTAAAACAGAAATCGGCACGCTGACTGCACTCGGTTATTCGTTTTCAGCCATCCGTAAGTTGTTTATCGCAGAGGCATCGGTATTTGTGCTTGTTGGTATAGTACTTGGGATTCCGTTCGGTGTCTTTTACAATCACCTGATATTGAAAGCTATCAATACTATTTGGGTCGATATTGTCCGTACTTCTATTGTCAATATTCACATTCGTCCAATTTCGCTGATTATGGGAAGCCTGATTATTGCTACGTTGTCTTTAACTGCAATTTGGTTTATCCTGAATAGCTTTTTGAAGAATGAAGCCATTGCCTTACAACGAAAATCGGTTTCCAGAAAAGCAAAAAGCGGTCTATGGTCGCTTAGTGTAGGCCTTCCCCTTATTACTTTGTCCTTATTCCTCCTTTTTGCAATGGGATTTCGGAGCGGTGAGATTAATCCTGAAGTATTCTTTATCAGTGGTTTTGGTTTGTTACCAGGGCTGATCCTTATTTTCGACTTTTGGATGCACCGCTTGGCTATTCAGGAAAAAGCCATAAATTTTTCGTTGCAGACTATGCTGCTGAAACGAATTGCCGGAGAGCACCGACGCAATGTAATGATCGTGAGTTTTCTGTCTGTGGGTGTGTTTATGGTAGTTTCCACCGGATTGAACCGCAAAGACCTGACAACTCATGCTGAAATGCCTTCATCGGGAACGGGAGGGTATAATTATTTCGTTGAAACGTCCATGCCGGTGCTTTTTGACGCCAACAGCAAGCAGGGTAAGGAAGACCTGAACATTCCGATATCTTCGGAAATAGTGCAGTTTCAATCGCAGCACGGCGACGATGCCAGTTGCCTGAACCTAAACAAGATTTCTCGTCCACGGATTATTGCTTGCAATCCTACAGCTTTTGATCAGCGTTCGGCTTTTACTTTTGCCACGAGTACGGATGATCTTGATAAACAGCATCCATGGCTTACATTGAATAAAACCTTGTCTGATGGTGTAATTCCTGCGATTGCTGACCAAACGGTGATTCAGTGGGGACTGATGAAAAATGTGGGTGATACGCTAGTATATAAAACGGAAGAAGGAAAGGATTTGAAGTTGAAGCTTGTCGGCGGACTGGACAATTCGGTGTTTCAGGGTAATGTGATTATTGCAGAGGATCATTTTAACCATGCATTTCCTTCAGTGAGTGGCTCAAATGTATTCCTGATTGATGCTAAGGATAGCGCTTCTGTTATTGAAGACTTGAAGGTCGGAATGCGCAATTATGGCCCCGAAATCAGCAGGACAACCGATCGTTTGCTGTCGTTTTACACCATCGAAAATACTTACCTGAATATCTTCCTGATGTTGGGTGCACTTGGACTGTTAATTGGTACCCTTGGATTAGGGATTTTAATCTTCCGTATCACCTTTGAACAGATACCTGAATATGCTTTGCTGTTGTCGCTTGGTTTTCAGAAGTCAGTCATCTTCAAAATGGTTATGCGTGAAAAGCTTTTCCTAATGATAGTTTCCGTCTTTATCGGCCTGATTCCTGCAGTTTTAAGCGCTCTGCCTTCACTAATATCTTCACTCTACTCCAATCTATGGATTTGGCTTCCTGCCATCACAGTGTTAGTTATTTTAAGCGGAGCAGTGTTTAGTTTTGTGGCTATAAGGATGGCATTCAGACAGAATCTGGTGCAGTCGCTTAAAAATGAATAGTATAGGAACACGATTGATTTGCATCTTTCTCCTGATCCTTCTTTTTAGTAATTGTATATTCCAGATTTACACTATTCTCTATGTTTTCAATTGTTGGAGGGAGGGGAAGTTTGAAAAGAATCCTGGTTTTCATCTTCGATTTTATCCTTAATCCCCGGTTGCGTACTGGCTCATAAACCATCAGGCTTATAATCCGAATGGCTTCCTCATCACATCCGTAACCAATACCTTTTTTTATTTTAATATCTGATATTTTCCCCAGGTTGTCAACCTCATATTCTGAATATACAATCCCTTCAATGCGATTTTTTAATGCCTCTTCAGGATAGATTAGATTCAAGGATACAAACTCCATAAATGCTTTCCTGTCACCTGTATACCTTGGTAACTTTATAAAGCTCTTTTTCTTTGCTATATGGGAATCTTTATCTTTCATCAGTGTTTTTTGCAATGTGCATGCATAATGTTTCTTTTACTTCACCTTACCGGCGACATTCTCCAATACCATATTGGAAAGTACTGCGGTGGTTGTCTGGTCAGGAATGTGCGAGCATAAGCCAATACCCACATAGAAAGGTTTATCCAGATGCAAGTTAAGCGGTTCGCCATACTGTTTCATCGGTTCGCCGTTCATGCTCAGGAAAATAGTAAAGGCATCACCCTTCTTTTCAATACCAAGACGAAGAGCGCTCCGCTTATCAACACGCATTTCCTTCATTTCTGCATTATTCTCCGGTCGGTAAGCCATATGAATAAGGCCGCCGCCATGTATGCCTATCATGGCTTCTTTGGAATCATCATTAAGGCTTTGACGGATAACAAGCACTACTTTACGGTCGTCGTAGCCTGCCTTGTCGGGAAAGTTAACATCGGCTGCAAGTGATATATCACCTGACATTTTCTTCCAGAGATATCGGAATTCATCGCGGGTGTACCAGATGTTATAGCCGGCTGAGGTGATGGTATATTGCTTGGTTTTCTCGTTATAGCCGGAGGAGCCGGGTACTAAAGCAGCACCAATATCGCTCTGTCCCTTAAACAGGCCGATGCTTTTGTTATCAGTTCGTGTAGTCCGGTGAAAATCAATAGGCGGCGGTACCTGTTTGTGTGTGGCAGATCCCGGCAAGGCCCAATCCGGTACAACCACTTTTTGCGATCCTGTTTGAGCAGTGGTAATGTATGATATAGTATACAGGAATAATACAGTGAGCAGCATAGGGCGGAAACCCCGGTGAAAATTATTATACTTTTTGTTTGTTGGTTTAAAAAGACTTTTCATGTCAGATGGTTTATTAGGTAACTAAAAGAAAACTTGGTTTAAAAGTAGTAGTTTTTCACTAAACACCTGTAATGTGCCACTTCAAAATGCCAGTTTGTGAATAGACAATCCAAAAAATTGACTGATTGAAGGAATGCCGCCATATGTAGGGTCGGGATTGAGTGGGTATCAGGAGGGTATGGAGAGGGTATCTCCTTTCTATATCTGTACTATGACTGATCTGCAAAAGTACTAAAATTAGGATCTTAGTACTTTTGCAAATCAATCATAGATTAATCATTGAAGAGGAAACCTTAAGGAATACCCTCCCGGAACCATTCCGTGTAGATCGAAAGCAGGTTTATTGCTTTTCTGAAGAATGTCTGAATAGATAGAAAATTGGGGTCCGGAGTCAATAGGTTCATTTCTGAATCGTATTGTAAGACTTTGGTATGAGCATTTTCGAAGGATAAAGATAAGAAATTTGTGGTAAAAAACATGCTATTTGAAAAGAAGAAGTTTTATGTCATATGAGAAGAAACGATGCAAGCTTGCACGAATTGAACGTTATTGAGGGAAAAAACCGAAATGTTAAAAGCGATTTCCCTAAAGAACAGAGTTATTCCTTTTTATTTCCTATCTTTTGGACAAATTTAGGATAGTATTTTTTAAGACCAAATTAAGAATTTAGACCTATGAAAAAAGTGATCAAATTTGGAGAAGATGTTGTCGGATATGAAATCCCGGTTTTGAATGAACGGGAAGTAAGGGCAGCAGCCGGAATACTGTTTGTATTTGCGTTTTTATCTATACTGTTAGCCATTTTAAAGGGAAATTTTATCCTACTGAAGTATTTTATCATTTCTTTTCTGACCGATTTTATCATTCGTGTATTTATTAATCCTAAGTTTTCACCAACCTTAATCATAGGGCGCTTAATAGTAAGAAGGCAGGTCCCTGAATATGTTGGCGCTGCTCAAAAAAAGTTTGCCTGGGTAATTGGCCTGATTTTGGTATTGATTATGCTGGTACTTGTAGTGTTTGTTAATTCATACAGTCCGATTACAGGTATGATTTGTTTAATTTGCCTTATATTTCTTCTTTTTGAATCGGCTTTTGGTATTTGTCTGGGTTGTCTCTTTTATGGCTGGTATTATGGCAAGAAAGCAAAATATTGTCCGGGAGAGGTTTGTGAAGTTAACGCACGTCATGAAATTCAAAAGACTTCGTGGGTACAGTTGCTCATTGTTCTGGGTTTCATTGCCTTTATTGTACTTGCCGTATTATTATTCAATGATGCATTTAGTGTAAAGCCCAGCAACTTGTTTGATATTATAAAATCGGCCAGGTCGAAATAAAATACTATTGTCAGATAAGAGACAGGACTTTACTTGAGTGAGGCCCTGTCTTGTTCGTATTCGGTAGGGTTCTCTTTAATTTCGATTATGTCGTTTCGGGATTTGATGAAAAAGATACTGATGATGCACCATCCAATCCAGAACAGATAACCTCCGATATGAAAACGCTCACCCAATATTCCATGGGAGAATGTCCTGAAATCTAAATAAGTGTAATACAGACCTAAAACGGCCAGAAAAATAAAAGCGGCTTGAACTGTTTGGTTGATGCTCCGGCGATATTTTTTCCAAATCAGATATTGAATGATTTCTAATACAACCCAGACTCCCAGGATGAGCAAAGCTCCTTTCCACCAGGAATTTAAAAATGCATATTCCCTATGCAAAAAATGAATACCGACTTTACCGATAAATGTTGATTTAGATAGGGTCCATCCCGCGATAACGGCAAGAGGTATTAATATTGCATTTAGTGTAATTAATTTTTTATCCATTGCTAGATTTTTTATTGCGGAATATTGAATAAAGGGAGGTTTTCTACCACACCAAATCCGATTTCAGCAAACTTTCAGGATCTAAATGATTCTTTTCAATGTCTTTAAAATGTTTATAAGTACCTACTTTCAGCTCGTAAGTCGCAGGTTCGTCACAAACAATCATACCACGAGGATGCAATTGAAGGGCACTGATCGTCCACATGTGGTTTACTCCTTCTTCAACGGCATGTTGCAGAGCACGAGCTTTGTTATAGCCATTCACTATGATTAAAACCTCTTTGGCATCCATTACAGTGGCAATTCCGACAGTTAATGACGAGTTGGGTACTTTGTTTACATCATTATCAAAAAAGCGTGAATTGGCCACTTTAGTATCGTAATTCAGCTCTTTATCCCGTGTACGTGAGGCTAGTGAAGATCCCGGTTCATTAAATGCCAGATGTCCGTCAGGGCCAATGCCTCCAAGGAACAGATCTATTCCTCCGACTGCTTTGATTTTATCTTCATAAGCCTGGCACTCTGCTTTAATATCCGGTGCATTTCCGTTCAGGATATTGACATTCTCCGGTAGAATATCGATGTGATTAAAAAGATTTTTCCACATAAAGGTGTGATAACTTTGCGGATGATCTTTGGGAATGCCTACATATTCGTCCATATTAAAGGTTACCACATTTTTGAATGAAACCTTGCCTGCCTGGTAAAGCTTGATTAATTCATTATAAGTTCCAAGAGGGGAAGAACCCGTAGGAAGTCCCAGAACAAATGGTTTTTCTTTGGTAGGTGCTGCCAATATGATTTTCCGGGCAATATAATTTGCTACCCACTTGGAAGTCAAATCGTGGTTATCCTGAATGATGAGTCTCATAGTATTTTGATAGATTTAGATTTTTGTATGTGTGTAAGTTGTTCAAGTACACGATCACCTAACATGGTTTTTCGCTCAATATGGCTAACAATTTCCTTTACAAAATCATTGCTTTCAAAGTTGCCCCTTACTTGTTCGAAATCGAGCTTTTGAGTGGTTTTGTTTCCGTCCATACCGAATCCTGTCATCGAATCTAACCTGAATTCTTTTTTTGCATCTTCATACAACATTTGGTCAAGCCCGATCACGCTATCCTTCCACTTTTTGATCAATTCAATGAAATCAGCAACAGTTAGATTCTCGATTTTCTTTCCTGTTTTTTCAACCAGTAATTCAGATGCCCAAACCCATTCATATTCGTAATAGTTGTTGTGAATATTTTTGAATTCCTGTTCTATATCTGCCAATTTGGATATTTCTTTTTTCTCGATTCTTTTGATCAGATTAAGGATTTCTGTTTTTGGTGCTATCAGACCTGCCAGATCGCTCCATTCTCCCTGGCCAATTTTATGCCCTGGTTTTATGCAATCCAGAAGTTCTTCGAAGGTTCGAACGTTGCACTTATCTATCCTTGAAATAACAGAATTTCCGAGAAATTTGTATATGGCTTTATCGTATAAATCGATTCCTTTTTCGAGTGCACTTTTACTGATCAGAGTATTCCGGTATGCAAAAACTTCAGTGGTTTCTCCTGAGATTTCTTTTAGCTTTTTCAGGATTTCAAGTCCTTTCTGCATCTTACTAATGGTAAAAGGACTGAGCAGATTAAAGTTGATACAATCCAATTTTTCAGGATCCTTACGTCGATCTCGTTTTGGCCATTTCAATACATCGCGGATGGTTCCAACGCTACGTAGATTGATGCCTGGAGCAATCCAGCTGTCGTCTTTATTTTCTATTAAATAAGAGAAAGGCAGATCAGAAGTGTCCGTATTTTTATAATGCCTTCCCATCACCAGGGTGAAAGCACCAATTTTTGCGGGCCATAGAATGTATGAATCTGAAGTTGTTTTTGATCCTCTTTCCACAATACCGTGATGAATCGGACCTAATTTATACATGTGGTTACTTTGATTCGAGCCGCTGCCAGCGTTACAGAATGAGAACATACCTGCAATCAGTAGGGTCGATTTGTGATGAGTCACTGTATATGGACCTCCAAAGATGGAACAGGCTTCACCATGAAATCCCTGGCAATTAGCGAAAAACAGCGAGTTCTCTGCAGAATATTGTTTCCCAAGTATACAGCCCTGGCCGATAAAACAGTTTGAAATAATGGAGCCATCGGATATTTCAGCTCCTGAAGACACTATGAAGTTTTCGGCAAGAATTCCAGCACCAAGAATTACAGGGGCGAATTTGTTACTGTTTACAGATCCGTTTTCAAGTCGGGTAGGGCCTGAAACTTGGCTGTAAGGACCAAATTTGACATTCTTGATTTGCTTGCAATTGCGAATAACAGAATGCTCTCCAATTATTCCTCTGCTGCTTTTAACAGATTCGGCATAAGCTGTTATTTTTGTTTCAAGTTCCTGAATCAGGCAATGACGATGTTTATACCATGCAAGAAAATAAGCCAGATGTGCAGATAACTTATCGTAGATCATAACACCACGGCCACCAGTTTCATCAAGTGTTGAAACCTTAATCCCATTACCGAAGCTGGTTTCCTTCTCAATAAGGCATAATTCAACGTTTTCGAGAATAACATGATCACCTATGTCGTAATTGGCAATATAGTTGCAAATGTAATGAATATATACATGGTTGCCAATGGTGCAATTGTGTATGCTCGCGTTATATATTCCGCAATTCCGGGTGATCCCACCATCAAATTCTACTGTTCCTGAGTTATCGCCAATTCTCACATATCCAGAGAATTGTACATTATGGATGTTCTCTGAAAGAAATATAGCACTGACCAGAATTTGATTCCAATCGATTGCTGTGCAACCTTGTTGTTTTAGGATTTCCACTTCCGGTGAAGAAAGCTTTCGGTATTCCTGATAGTTTTCCAAGTTGTTAGTTTTTATAATGTTATCCGGGCAAGATAGTCGTAATGTTGCCCTTTGAATACTTTATCCAGTTTTAAATGATTTTTCTCAGTGGCATATGCCAGATTGTTCAAATCGACATATAACCAAGGAAATGGATGACTGATCCAGTCTTTATATTCAGTCTGAAAAGACAATTCACCATAGTATCTGTCAGATGAAAGTTCAATTAATGCGGAGCCATCCTCCTGTTCAAACAAGTAAATCAAATCTGATGAATCGATCAATATTTGTCCTTCCGGATTGAGCAATGTTTTTAAATGATGAAGCAATACTTCCAGTCCTCCCAATGATCCTGCAATCCCGGTTCCATTCATCAATAACAGTATAGTATCGAACTTTTGATCTTTGAATTTAAAAATATCTTCCTGAATGACATTCGACAGCTTTTTATCTCTTAATACTTTGCAACAAAAAGCAGATGTTTCAAGTGAAGTAACATCAAACCCTTTTTTATGAAGATAAACCGAATGGGCTCCGGCACATGCACCCACATCCAGAATAGTACCCCGGCATAGTTTCATTGCTTTCTTTTCTATATCAGGCATTTGTTTATAGGTTCTGAAGAGATAGGATGTTTCAATGGCGTCATCATCAAAATCATCAGAATGTACTACGATTGGTAAATTAATTGAGTGGAAATGATAGTCAGAAACTGCCCGCCCAATAGGGTCATCAAATGATAAAGTCATACCTGGTTTTTGAAAAGCTATACTATCAAATAAAATGATTTATATTCTACATTTAATCTTTAGCTAAGTTAGGGTAAAACAAGATAAAAAAAAAGCTTAAATGAAAATATCAATGTTGCAGAACCCAAAAGTAATATTTAAGACGCACAGTTTAATGACCGGTATATATTACAAAGAAAAGCCGGCTAAAACATTAACCGGCTTTTCTATATAATTCTGATATTTAGAATTTATATCCTAAAGTGCATATTACACTATTCTGACTGGTGTTGTATTTTGCCATATCAACTGCTCCCGGATAGAGTTTGATATACTGATCATTCATCATATGTTTTACTGCTGCATCCAGAAAGAAACTACCCTGTCTGAATCCGAAACCTCCGGAAATTGTTGAATATGAAGTATTACTGTTTGTATTTGATGCATTCAGATAACTTGTGGTATATACGCTTGGATAATTTTCATATCCGGCACGAAGACTGAATGATTTATCTACCCGGTATTCTCCACCCACGTGCAGATTGCCAACAGTCCTGTAAGCATTCTGAATAGTGTTGTTTTCATCAATGTAATTGTAACCGTCACTACCGTTTTTCAGTTTGGCAGTTGAGTAATCAACAATTTCATAATCAACACTGATTAACCCTGATTTGCCAATCACATATGCCCCACTCAAAATCGTTTTCATTGGTGTCTGAATTTCATAATCATAAACACCAGCCTTATCTGGTGCTGCAGAATAATTCTCTGACACTCCGTCTGACACATAAGTCATTGAAGAAGTCATGTTATTGTTATACAGATCACTCATTTTATAAAACGTCGGTGAATGAACAGCAACACCCAATCTTAATTTTTCAGTTGGTTTATAGATAACTCCAAATTTAACGTTATATCCGCTACCAGTGGTTTTTAAATATGTATTGAAGTTCAGATTGTTGAAATTAGGAATGTTGTTATTTGCATCCCACTCGTATAAATTTGTATTCTCGCTATAATATACATCATGAATACCAACAGTTACCCCTACATAAACTTTGTGATTAAAGTTAGCCGCAAATGAAAGGACATACTCATTGATATATCCACTTTGATCAGTTGATTTCCGCTGAGATTGTTTGTATCCTGCATCGGAAATGTCATTTTGATAAGCTCCTTTACCATTGTCATAAATTAAATCCGTTTTCCATGCTAATTGTTCATAATAGGGATCGAGGTTAGCACCAGGAGTATAAGGATTATTGGCATTTTGAGTAAAGTAATCCAAAATTGAATGATTGGCGTTTGCTCCTTCAGCCACTGAACTCATCGAGAAACTTCCTAATCGGTTAAATCCCAGTCCAAAGCTAAGACTTACCAAGCCCGATTCACTACTCGCTCCTGTTGGGATAGAGGTCACATACCCAATATTGTTAACACTCATATTGTATTTCGAATCGTTAGCTTTATTCCCAAGGTAAGTTCCATCAACACTGGTATTATCTACCGAAGGAGTAAAGGTAAACTCTCCGCCACGATATACAGCTGCACCGGCCGGATTAATACTCAGGGATGTGAAATCACCGCCTAACGCTCCGAACGCATTTCCCATAGCTGCTGAGCGTGCAGTTCCGTTGATGTGGTAGTTTGAATATCGCAAAGCATCAGTCAGATCCTGAGCGAAAGTACTTGATGCAATTAGTACTAAACTTATGGCGTATAATAACTTTTTCATGATATCGGTATTTATTGTTTGTTTGATTTCCGTTTTCATTTTGTCATTTTGAATTACCTTCTGTGGCCAGAACCGCCGCCGCCACCTGAACTTCCACCTGAAGAACCTCCTGATGAGCTACCGCCGCTATAACTGCTGCCGCCTGAACTTGAACTTCTTTGAGGAGAACTGTAAACTGCTCCGGAATTGCCTGAAGGACTACTATAATTCGAGGAACTCCTGTTTGAAGATGTACTTGAACCGGTTGAATAGGATGAACTGGAGCGATAGATTTGTCTCATACTTGCCGAACTTCTTGGTGCGCTGTATGTAGAACCGGAATTTGCACTTTTAACAGTTGACCGTATAATTCCACTTGTTGAAGTACGTGGTCGTGTATAACTGTTACTGTTGTAATTTGATTGATTGACTATTCTCGGTTTGTTATAACTTGGTGTGTAATTCTGACTCTGGCTGGATACCCCATTCTGATTATATGTTCTGCCAGTGGTTGATGGTTCATATACCCGACGTATATTATTTGTTACCGGGCGAACCATTTGAAGTGTACGCGATTGACTTCCCTGTTGTACCTGACTTCCGGTTGCAACAGCATTTGGTCTGCGGTCGTTTACAATTGTAGCATTTTTTGTATCCTGAACATTAGCTGTAGCAGTAGTTGAATTAATTCTGCTATGAGCATTTCCTACAAAAGTATTGGAAGATGTACCGTTATTGTTTTGTCCAACAAATTGATTTTGTGTAGTTCCACCTTTCAGGTTTGGATTTATGCCTCCACTAGAAATCATGTTGCCGCTATTTATGCTGCCACTTCCTGGTAAATTCAAATCTGTCGACCTTCTCCGTGCAAGCTGACGATCATTTCGGAAACCGCCTCCTCCATAAAAGCCACCGTATCCGCCGTATCCGCCTCCCCAATATCCGCCAAAACCAATGGCGAATGGATTATATCCGTAATATCCGTAAGGATAACCCCATCCATAAGAATAGAAAGGATCAAACCCCCAGCCATAATTCATTCCATAAAAGCCATAATTCCAGGGTGAATAGAAGCCATAATTCCAGTCATCGTAAAAAGGACTTGAATAGTAAGGATCGTGGAATCTACCTATTCGATTTGCGTAATCGCCATTGTTATCGTTTTCGTCGTAGTAATTGTTGATAACGTACTTCACATCATCGTCGTTGTAATAAACTGTTGTATCAGATTGAACAAGATCCTGATTATCCATACTGTAGGACTGATTTTCCGTGTTTGGATTTTTATTGTCCGGCTGATAAATGTTATTATTTACCGCAGTTGAGCCATCACTTCTTTTTTCTGTCTGACTCATAACGATTTTTGGACCTTTGGCATCAGAATTGTTCAATTGTACTGATTTTTCCTTCGCCGGAGCTGCTTTTTCAACCAATGAGACAGGTGGTACATCTCCGGGAGAAAAATAGATGTCATCATCGTAAGCCTTGGTCATATAAGATCCCGTAGTACATGCACTGACCAGAATTGCAACAATTGCGATGACTGGAAGTTTCGTTTTCATAGTACACCCTCCTTTATAATGAATGATAATTTTACTTTCTTTGTAGCGTATAAAACTAATACGAAAAAAGCAAATACCATACCAAAAGTTAAAAAATGACAAAAGAATTGACCTCCCGTAGTGAAAATTATTCACAATGGTATAATGAGCTGGTTGTCAAGGCCGATCTTGCTGATAATTCTGCAGTAAGAGGATGCATGGTCATCAAACCATACGGATACGCTATTTGGGAAAAAATGCAGGCCGAACTTGACCGTGCATTTAAGGAAACAGGACACGTGAACGCCTATTTTCCATTATTTATACCCAAATCATTCTTCAGTAAAGAAGCCAGCCATGTGGAAGGCTTCGCCAAAGAGTGTGCCGTAGTCACACACTACCGATTAATGAACGATCCGAACGGAAAGGGAATTATTGTTGATCCTGATGCAAAACTCGAAGAAGAATTAATCGTCAGACCAACGTCGGAAACAATCATTTGGAGTACATATAAGACCTGGATTCAATCCTACCGTGATCTTCCGCTACTCATCAATCAATGGGCCAACGTGGTTCGTTGGGAAATGCGGACCCGTTTATTTCTGCGTACTACTGAATTTTTATGGCAGGAAGGGCACACTGCACATGCAACCAGTCAGGAAGCATTGGAGGAAACCGAACGTATGGTAAATGTATATGCCACATTCGCTGAAAAATTCATGGCTATGCCTGTTATTATGGGAGCCAAATCAGCCAATGAACGTTTTGCCGGAGCGATTGAAACCTATACTATTGAGGCTTTAATGCAGGATGGTAAAGCTCTTCAATCAGGGACTTCCCATTTCCTGGGACAGAATTTTGCAAAAGCATTCGACGTAAGATTCACTACAAAGGAAGGAAAAGAAGACTTTGTCTGGGCAACTTCATGGGGTGCATCCACTCGTTTAATGGGAGCTTTAATCATGGCTCATTCAGACGATAATGGATTGGTTCTTCCTCCAAAACTGGCACCTTTTCAGGTGGTAATCGTGCCAATTTACAAACAGGTTGAACAACTGGATGCCATCACAGAAAAAGTAAACACCATTATCGCCAAACTTAAAGCATTGGGAATTTCAGTAAAATACGATACCAATGATACAAAGAAACCCGGATGGAAATTTGCTGAATATGAATTGAAAGGTGTCCCTGTTCGTTTTGCCATAGGTCCTCGTGACCTGGAAAATGGAACAATAGAAGTTGCACGCCGTGATACTTTGACCAAGCAGGTTGTTCCAATGGAGAATATTGAGTTCTACGTTCAGCAATTACTTGAGGATATTCAGGAAAATATTTTCAACAAAGCACTCGCATTCCGCAACGAAATGATGACACTAGTTGAAACTTACGAGGAGTTTAAGGAGGTGCTTCAAAACAAAGGTGGATTTATTTTGGCCCATTGGGACGGAACTCCTGAAACCGAACAAAAGATCAAAGATGAAACCAAGGCGACCATTCGTTGTATTCCATTTGATCAGGTACCTGAAGAAGGAAAGTGTATGTATTCAGGTCAGCCTTCAAAGGGTAGAGTACTGTTTGCATTGTCATACTAAAAATTTAAAAACATAATCAGGAAAAGCAGTCAAAGTTGACTGCTTTTCTTATTTTTATGAATTATTATAACCCGACAAAATGGAGACCACAACGAAGAATGACAATCAACTTGATGGGATGATCGTTAAGACTAACCTTAAACAGGATGTATACAGGAAAACTGTTGGCTCATTTGCACTGTTGAAGGAAGTTTTGAAAGAGCTTGCTGAAGAATATCGCGAAAAGCTCAAGGACAAGGTTGATGAAAGTGTGCTTCCTGTTTATCAGGAGAAAAGTCTTTTTGAAGCCGAATTCCGTATTGGAGGAGATTTGCTGATTTTCAGCATGCATTCCAATGTGTTTGTTTTCAACCGTGAGCATCCTATGTGGAAGCTTGATTACATCAAGGCCAATCCCATGAATTCGTATTGCGGTGTTTTCAACATCTACAACTTTCTGACTGACTCTTTTAAGTATAATCGTCTCGAAGATTTGGGATACCTGATTGCACGCATTTTCGTGAACCGCGAAAATCACTTCTTTGTTGAAGGTAAACGTCAGACTAATGAAGTCGTCAAAGATTTTGGCAGCGATGAACTGACCAAAGAATACCTGAAGGATATTATCGAAATTGCGGTTCAGTACGCCGTAGATTTCGACTTATTGGTTCCGCCTTACGATCAGGTAAAAATTGCTAATGTTGAGCAGATGCATACCGAAATCTATCATTCAAAGATTCAGACGGGCAAACGCCTGGGATTCAAATTTAATTCAGATGATATATAATGATTGATATGGAAAATGTAATTGACCGTTTTTTAAGATATTCGCGTATCTATACTACCTCCGATCCTGAAAGTGAAACATTCCCCAGTACTTCCCGCCAATTGACTTTTGCCGATTCTCTGGCAAAGGAATTGCTCGCGATTGGACTGAAAGAGGTTGAACGTGATCATTATGGATACGTTACAGGCACATTACCCTCAAATTTTGATCATCAGGTACCGGTGATTGGTTTTATTTCGCATATGGATACCAGTCCTGACTATTCAGGCGAACATGTAGATCCCCAAATTGTAATGAATTATCAGGGTCAGGAATTGATCCTGAATACAGAGTCGAATATAGTTTTAGGCCCCAAAGACTTTCCCGATCTGTTGAAATACATCGGGCAGGATATCATCACGACCAACGGGAAAACCTTACTTGGAGCCGATGATAAAGCGGGAATTGCTGAAATTGTATCTGCAATGGATTATTTGATCAGGAATCCTGAAATCAAACATGGCAAAATCAGGATTTGTTTTACTCCTGACGAGGAAGTTGGGAATGGAACCAAATATTTCGATGTGAAAAAGTTTGGTGCCGATTTTGCCTACACACTTGACGGAAGTGAAATAGGTGAACTGGAATATGAAAACTTCAATGCAGCCAGCGCTAAAATATCAGTAAAGGGCCGGAGTGTTCACCCAGGCTCAGCCAAGAACATGATGATCAATTCCATCCTGGTAGCCACACAGATTATTCAGTCGCTTCCGCCTGATCAACGTCCGGAGCATACCGAAGGATATGAAGGTTTTTTTCACCTAACCTCATTTGTTGGAGATATATCTTTGACCAAAATAGAATATATTATTCGGGATCATGATCTGGCAAAATTTGAAGCAAAGAAAAACTTACTGAAAGAAATCTGTAAGTTGGTGAATCTGAAGTACGGTCCCGGAACTGTAACCCTTGAAATAAACGATCAGTATTTCAACATGAAGCAAAAGGTTGAACCGGTAAAATACATCGTTGATTTAGCCGAGAAGGCAATGCTCGATGTTGATGTAGTCCCAAAGATCAGGGCAATCCGTGGAGGAACCGATGGCGCACAGCTATCATGGAAAGGACTGCCTTGCCCAAATATTTTTGCAGGAGGTCATAACTTTCATGGACCTTATGAATTTGTTCCTGTGAATTCTTTACAGAAAGCAGTTAAAGTAATCGTCAGGATTGCAGAACTTGCAGGAAAATTATGAAAAGCCCCATCCCGACCTCCCCCACAAGGGGAGGAGAAAGAAGTGCTTTGAACAATGTTTGTTTGCGAAGCTTCATTCTCCCCTCCTTTGGAGGGGTTGGGGGAGGCTTTGAACTTTAAACCTGGAACTTCATTGTATGGTTGAGCAATTCCTAAATTACATCCATAACGAAAAGCTGTTTCACTCCTCCCAACGCATCCTGTTGGCAGTGAGTGGCGGAGCAGATTCTATGCTCATGTTGCATTTGTTCACAAATGCAGGTTTTTCCGTTGCGGTAGCACATTGTAATTTTGGATTACGTGGAAGCGAATCGGATGGTGATGAGCAGTTTGTCTCCGATTATTGCGATCAGCATAGCCTGGCTTGTCACATCAAACATTTCAATACCGGGGAGTTTGCTGTTCAGCAGGGTATCTCGATTGAAATGGCTGCCAGAGATTTAAGGTATGACTGGTTTAATGAGATAATCGAAAAACACGGATATGATTACCTTGCCACTGCTCATCATCAGGACGATGTGATTGAAACTTTTCTGATCAACCTTTCACGGGGAAGCGGAATAAAAGGTTTGAGCGGTATTCAGCCCAAAACGGGATTTATTATCCGGCCTATGCTTTTTACCAATCGCATTGAGATTCTTGACCACTGTATGAAAATGAAAATTAAATACCGGACCGATTCAAGCAACCTGGATACCATATACAAAAGAAATCTGATCCGTCAGCAAATACTACCTTTGCTCGAACAAATCAATCCTGCTTTCCGCAGAAATGCACTGAAAACAATCGGAAACCTGCATGAAACCGGACAACTTTTTCAGCAACGAATGAGTGAAATAAAGGCTTTTGTTTATTCTGAAGAAAAGCAGAGGGCGATGATTCATATCGATAAGCTGCTTACTTTAAATCCCCTTCAAACCATTCTGTTTGAGCTTATACGTGAGTTTGGGTTTCAACCTGAACAGATCGGAGATATCATTGATTCGTTAAGCAAGGAATCAGGACGAAAATTCTTTTCCGATACTTATCGTTTGGTTAAAGACCGTGAATATTTACTCATTTCGCCTTTTACTGAAAAGATAGACAAGGTCTTTTATATTGAAGAAGATTGTGACGGAATCAGTTTTCCTGTTCATCTATCGTTAGGTAAGCTGGATCGCAATTCCACTTTTAAATTCTCAACTCATCCGAATGTTGTTGATCTGGATTTGGATAAGCTGGTGTTTCCACTTATACTGAGACATTGGCAGGAAGGCGAATATTTTCAGCCATTAGGCATGTTGGGCCTGAAAAAACTAAGCGATTTCTTCATCGACGAAAAATACTCCATTCCTGAAAAGGAAAATGCCTGGATCCTGGCAAGCGGCAACCAAATCGTATGGATTCTTGGTAAACGGTTAGACGATCGTTTTAAAATAACGTCCAGAACAAAAAAAATCTTGAGAATTAAGATGATTTAAACTCAGATATGTAAAATATATCATTTAGCCCAGTCAATACCCTTTTTCAGCAATTCCTGAGTTTTAGCTTCCTGACTGTCAGGTTCGGGTTGATACTGGTAGACCCATTCTACCTCAGACGGTAAACTAACAAAAATAGATTCGATATTACCATCAGATTCAAGACCAAATTTAGTACCACGGTCATGGATCAGGTTAAATTCCACGTAACGACCCCGGCGTATTTTTTGCCATTTCTTTTGTGCAGCGCTGAATGATTTGTGTCCGTTATCTTTCATCAGGCGGCTATAGATCTGGGGGTAGGCTTTTGCCAAATCAGAGGTCAGATTCAGCATCTTTTCGAAATCTGCTTCTTCTGAGGCTTGAATACGATCAAAGAATATTCCTCCGATTCCGCGTGTTTCCTTGCGATGGGGGAGGTAGAAATAATCGTCCGCCTGGATTTTCCATTCAGGATACCAGCAAGAATCGTATTTGTCGCAAATGGTTTTTAGGATCAGATGAAACCACACGGCCTCTTCCGGATTGATATAGGATGGTGTAAGGTCAATTCCACCCCCAAACCATGCAGAACCATTGTCGAGACTGAAATATCGAACATTCATGTGGATAGTGGGTACGAAAGGATTTCCGGAGTGAATGATGGATGAAATACCTGTAGCCGAATAGGATGTGGCATTTTCACCTAAAAGGTTTGCCATTTTATCATTAAAATCACCAAGAACGTGTGAGAAGTTAACACCTGCTTTTTCGATAATTGATCCGTTTTGCATCACACAGGTCAGACCGGTGCCAATCTCTTTAGTCCAATTATCTCTGGTAAATTTTCCTGTTCCGTCGGCTTCTTCCAACGTCTGGCATATGGTCTGTTGTACTTCCTTGTATATATCAGCAACTCTGGATACGTTCACGATGTTCTGTTTTTGATGATTACCTGTACAGTGAATGTTATTCACTTTGAGTGATTTGTTGTGATTGTTATCTTATTGTGATTTTTGTCTGAGTTCTCATTCGGTCTCCATTTAACGAAAAGAACAACTATCACAACCATGATAACCATTATAACCAATTACAACATTGACAACTAATGTCTCTCAATGGCTTTGAATTTTCCTAATCAACTCTTCCGCAATAGTTCGTCCCTGTTTCACCCGATCTGCCATCCCAATTCCGTCCCTAATGTTTCCTGCAAGAATCAGTCCAGCATATTTCTTCTGAAGGGTTTCAATTGTTTCATAGCGTTTACCAGTGCTTTCGGTGTATTGAGGAATGGCTTTCGGGTACCTGCATATTCTGATCATATCAGGTTTTAAATTTCGGTCGCCCAGCATTCTAGGAAGTTCTCTGTCTAAAAGTGACTGAATTTCATCATCATTCATTCGGATGATATCTGGACGCTTGGTTCCTCCCATAAATACCGATAATAACGCTCCGCCTTCAGGGGCGCGTCCTGCAAAGAACGATGAAGTAAATAACACACCTAGAATGTTTTTGTTTTCCTTTCCGGGAACCAGACCGCCAAATGCTTTCAGCGACATCCCTTTCCATCGTTTAAAACCGAGCAGGACCTGTGTTACAGCGGCATAGTTGAGTTCATTGAAAGGCTTTATTTCTTCCTCTTTCAAAAATGGCAACAAGCCACTCAGTGCATAAGCACCGCATGTGGTAACCAAATGAGTAGTTTCAAGAATAATCAGTTGTTTTTCAGTGGTTGCCTGAATTTGAAATCCGTTATCGGTGGCTTTTGCAATGGTATTCTGTACATTCAGGAGTATATTTTCAGGTCCGATAGCTTCAGTTAATGCCTCAATCATTCGACCCAAACCACCCTGGGCTGAGAATACTTCACGGGTTGCCTTTTTATCGCGTTCTGTTTTTGGAAGTTTAGCCTTCTTCATAGCGCCTTTAATGAAACTTCCGTATTCCTGTTCCAGATTATACAGTTTAGGCATTGCATAACGGGTAACCAATTTGGTCGGGTCACCTGCGTAAATTCCTGAGATAAACGGATCCACCGCATAATCAAGATAGCTTTGACCCATTCGGCGCTTCACCATTTCAGCCAGTTTTTCATCAGGATTGGTTCCCTTATCCCGCCAAGGTTCACCCAGGATACGGAATTTGTCATACCAGCTAAAAAGTGGTGTTCCGATGGCTGAAAATAATCCTGACGGCAGTGCATGCCACATCCTGTTTTTCCAGATCAGCCGACGCTTAGCACTGGGGTCAGCAATTTCGAGTTTGCACTTCCCGTTAAGATCTTCAAAGATTTCGGTCATTTCAGGATGAGATACAACACCTGTATTAGGACCTGTTTCATATACAAATCCCTGTTCACTTACCGTTTGAATTACTCCACCGGTCTTACCTGATTTTTCAATGATGCGGAAATCAATTCCAGCCTTTTTTAGATAAAAGGCCATAGTAAGTCCGGTTAATCCAGCGCCAATGATTATAATATCGGTCTTAACGGTTTCGGCCATGATTATACTGGTTTTGAAAAGTTGGTTTGTCCATCCTGAGTCAAAGGATCGAAGGAAGCGGCCACATTGCGGATAAACAATTGTCCATCCGAAGTTATTTGTATTTTATCGTCTGAAAGTGTAATGATTCCATCGCTTTCAAAATGCTGAAGTATCTGTGAGTTGTAGGTAGTTTGCTTTTTAACCTCTTCCGCAGTCATTGACAGGATTTCACCTAAATGCCTCCATACAATTTGTTCATTGCACATCAGTTCAGTAATTACTTCCCTTACAACCACCTGTTGTGGGGTCAGTGAATATCCTTTTATCGTTGTCAATTCGCCCTTATTTATTTTGGTGATATATTCGTCAATTGATTTGGTATTTTGAGCATAAATACCTTCGAGCTGACTAATTCCTGTAACTCCGAAAGCATACACCTGGCCGGTAGTGCGGCGGGTGCAATACCCTTGAAAGTTGCGGTGCAATTGCTTGTTATTTCGTGCCACGGTAAGTTCATCTCCAGCGTTGGCATAATGGTCCATTCCAATCGCATCATAGCCATTTTGGGTCAGTAATGAATAGGCAGCTTCATACATTTTAATCTTTTCGTCAGCAGCAGGAAGTCCTTCTTTCTCCAGTTTCTTCTGAATTTTACTTACCCATGGAACATGTGCATAGGAGAATGTAACCAGTCTGTCAGGTTTTAATTCTATAGCTTGCCGAATAGTATCAGCAAAGTTACCGGCTGTTTGTTTAGGTAAACCGTATATAAAATCAAGGTTTACGGCCATATTGGGCGAATCCTCTTTTAAAAAAGCAATAATATCTTCAACCGGCATTCCTGGTTTATCGCGGTTAACGGCATCGAGCACTTCAGTATCGAAATCCTGTATTCCCAAGCTGAAACGGTTAAACCCTGCTTTCTTCAATCCGGTCATTTGCTCATAAGTGAGATAAGCAGGATTCACTTCAATGGCGATTTCAGGTTCATCTATAAACTGAAAGGTTGAAAACAACAATCCATTTATTTCCTGAAGATACTCCACAGGAATAGCGTTTGGAGTTCCTCCCCCGTAATGAATCTGTGAAACCTTGCGATTTTTATCCAGCCTTGAAGTGACCATTTTAATCTCCTGAATCAATGCCTTCACGTAAGCGTCAACCACTTCATCTTTTCGCAGTGCATAGGAATTACATCCGCAGAAATAGCATAATTTCAGGCAAAACGGAATGTGAATATAAATAGAAATATTCTGCGGGTTCCAATGATTCGATTGATCTATTGCTTCCTGATAGTTGGCAGGAGAAAAATCATTTGTAAAGAAATTAGCGGGTGGGTAGCTCGTATATCGGGGTACCGGATGATTATATTTTTCGAGTAATTCGCGATTAATCATGACTACAAAGTTTCAAGTTTCAAGTTCAAAGTTTCAAGTTCCGGTTGCTAATGCAAGTCGGTTATATGACAGTATACTATTCTGATAATTCCAAGTTACGGGCCTTAAGTTTCGAGTTCAACACTACTTGTAACTTGTAACTTGAAAGTCGGAACCTGGAACTCTTTTATCTTTTCCAGTTTGTTCGTTTGACCCAATCGGTCAGGAAACAGGCGCTTTCAAATGAAATTCCGGGCATAAAACCATGGCCAAAATTGAAAATCCAGTTCTGATTGTTTTTCCCGAATTCAATATAAGGCGTTAGTGCTTTTTCAATTTCTGCCTGACTTGCGTATAACAAACGAGGATCGACATTTCCCTGTAACCCTATTTTTGGGTCAACAAGCTTCCGGGCCATATTTAGTGGCGTTTGCCAGTCAATACTCAAAAAGTCGCAATATTCCGGAGTAATTTGTGCTATTCCTGTGCCAAGACCTTTTGGAAAGAAGATAAATGGAATATCTTCTTCTCGCACGGCTTCTGCAATCATCCGAATAGAGGGCATAAATAGCTCCTGGTATAGATCGAAAGGAATCAATCCGGCATGGGTGTCGAATAACTGAAAGACATCGACTCCATGATCGATTTGCCCAAGTGCATAAACGATCGAGAGTTCGGTAATGATGTCAATCAATTTACGGGTTGTTTCCTTGTTCTGGTAGATAAAACGAATGGCTTCCGGAAAATCGCCCTTGCGTCCAAGCCCCTGGAGCATAAACAGCAATACAGTTAATGGCGCTCCGCAAAAGCCAATCAAGGGAGTATCCTGCGATTTGGTGCGGTTTATCTCATCAATTACCGAATAAATATAGTTGAGTTTATCAGGATCAGGATGTAATCCTGCAAGTGGATTTTCTCTGAATGCAAGTGGATTGTCGAACACCGGGCCGCTATCGTTGAATTCAAGACCCATGCCAAGTGCATGAGGGATAACAAGGATATCTGAGAAAAGAATGGCGGCATCTACCCCCAAATCCTGTACAGGTAAAAGAGTAACCTTTGCAGCTATTTCAGGATTCTGCATCATTTGCCAGAAAGTGTAAATTTCCTTAATCTTCATATACGAAGGCAACACTCTTCCTGCCTGACGCATAAACCAAACTGGTGGTCGTTCAGTTTTCTCTCCCCGAAGTGTTTTTAGAAGTATCGAATTTGATGTCAAAGTATTGTTTTTAAGGTTTAAATTTGAGATACCTGTAAATGATGATTGATTAGATTTAGGTTATTTAGACCGATAGAATCAATTAGAATTGCTAATTTAATCTTTGAGTAGCCAGTCTTTACCATTTTCTTAATGCATAAAGGGATGCAGGTAAATTTTAAAGATCAATATTATTTATTGTATTTACTGCAAGACTTTCCTATTGATTTGTTCCTTATTTATTCGGTTTCCTGTTTCCCTTTTCCTTTTTTCTGGTGTTATCCTTTCAAAACCTTCAGAGCATCATATGTGGCTTCAATGGTCTTGTCTATCTTTTTTGTGGTATGGGCTGCAGACATAAATCCTGCTTCAAATTGAGATGGGGCAAGGTAAATTCCACTTTCCAGAGCCATTTTAAAGTATCTGGCATAAGTTACTGTATTGCAACGACAGGCATCTGCATACGAATTCACCTTGTCCTCATCCGTAAAGAAAAGTGTAAACATAGATCCTACACGATTGAATACACCTGGAAAATTCAGGTCTGTCAGGCATTTACGGATGCCATCGCCCAAACGTGCTGATTTTTCTTCAAGCATATCATAAAAACTATCAGTCTCATCAAGAATCTTAAGTGTGGTCAACCCGGCAGACATGGCCAATGGATTACCAGAGAGAGTTCCTGCCTGGTATACCGGACCTTTAGGGGCCAACTTGTCCATGATAACCTGTTTTCCGCCATAAGCGCCTACAGGTAACCCTCCTCCAATTATCTTCCCGAAACACGTCAGATCAGGAGTAATTCCCAGAATCTGCTGTGCTCCGCCTTTCGACAAACGAAACCCTGTCATGACTTCATCATAAATCAATACAGTGCCGTATAGGGTACAAAGGTCTCTGACTCCCTGCATAAATTCAGGTTCAGGAATAACAACCCCCATGTTACCGGTAACAGGTTCAATAATAAGAGCTGCGATCTGTTCAGGATAACGATTAAACAATTCCTTTACTGATTCCAAATCGTTGTACCTTGCTGTGAGCGTATCTTTTGCAGTTCCGGCAGTAACCCCGGGAGAATTAGGCGTTCCCAGTGTTAAAGCTCCCGATCCTGCTTTAATCAGGAAACTGTCGTTGTGACCATGGTAACAACCTTCAAATTTAATTACCATTTCACGGCCAGTATATCCGCGGGCAAGGCGTAATGCGCTCATGGTAGCCTCAGTTCCTGAATTAACCATTCGGATGCTGTCAATGGAAGGTACCATTTTTTTGATCTGCAGGGCCATTTCAGTCTCCAACAATGTTGGTGCGCCAAAGCTGGTTCCTTTCGCAGCGGTTTTCTGTATAGCCATGATGACATCAGGATGTGCATGACCCAAAATCATCGGTCCCCAGGATCCTACATAGTCAATGTATTCATGTCCGTCAATATCGAATACTTTGGCTCCTTTAGCACTGGCTATAAACAATGGATCTCCATCGACACTTTTGAATGAACGGACAGGAGAATTTACTCCTCCCGGAATATGTTTCTGTGCTTCCTGAAAAGCTGCAATGCTTTGGGTATATTGTTTCATTTTATAGAGAATTGATCAATTTTATAGGATCAGGATAATAGACCTTAGATTTTAGACATTAGACCAAATGCCAATTCATCAAGTCTAACATCTAATGTCTGACATCTAAAAACTCAGGACTCAAAGTTCCTTGATGATATCCTGTGCGTGATAAGTGATGATAATATCCGAGCCGGCACGTTTAATGGATGTCAGTATTTCGCGAACCATCCGTTTCTCATCGATCCACCCATTGGCGGCTGCAGCTTTAACCATTGAATATTCACCACTTACATTATAGGCTGCAATCGGGATATTGAAGTTCGTTTTTACCCGCTGAATAATATCCAGGTAGCTTAATGCTGGTTTTACCATCACAATATCGGCGCCTTCTTCAATATCGAGGGCTACTTCCCTTAATGCTTCATTACCATTAGCCGGATCCATCTGATAGGTGGCACGGTTCCCGAATTTGGGTGCACTCTCGGCAGCTTCGCGGAAAGGACCATAAAAACTGGAGGCATATTTGGCAGAATAAGCCATAATGGGCAGGTTGTGAAATCCATTGTCGTCAAGCGCCCTGCGGATTGCGCCAACGCGACCATCCATCATATCGCTTGGAGCAACCATATCAATACCTTCCTGTGCAAGCGAAACGCATTGTTTGGCAAGGGTTACCAGGGTAAGGTCATTGTCTACATCACCGTTTACGATGGTTCCGCAATGTCCGTGTGTAGTATATTCGCAATTGCAGATATCGGCAATTACATATAAATCAGGTAAGGCATTTTTCAGGGCACGTATGGCTTGTTGTACAATACCATTGTGTTCGCATGCTACCAATCCATGTTCATCTTTGTGTTCTGGAATACCGAAAAGAAGCACAGCCTGAATACCGAGGCCATATAGCCGACGACATTCTTCAACCAGTAAATCAACCGATAGCTGTGAATTGCCCGGCATCGATGAAATAGGATTATTTACGTTTGTGCCCGGGCAAACAAAAAGGGGCATAACCAAATCGTCGCGTGTTAGTACTGTTTCGCGCACCAGATTTCGTAAAACAGGCGTATGCCTTAATCTTCTGAGTCTTGTTATTGGAAATGACATATTTTGAATGTTTAAAGTTGTTTCTTCTGAAAATAATTGATAATCGCAGTATAGATGCCTTGTGAATTGGCAGTCCCGGCAGTAATCAGTGGCTCAATTCCATTCCTGATGACCTCAGCCGAAGTGGTTTGTCCGATACAGACCAACCTGAGTTTTGCAGGATCTACTTTCCCTGAGATCAGGGTAAGCAGGTTATTGCAGCAGGAAGGACTGGTCAGTATAATCATATCATACTGATCCTTAAGGATCAGTTGATAGGCTTCATTGTTTATCGTATCCGGCATCACCGTTTCATAAAATAATACCCTGGTGCAGTTGGCCTTCTTTGAAATATGGTTTTCGATTACAGACCGGGCAAGGGTTCCGATAGGAAATAGCACCCGTTCTCCCTGACTTACCCGGTTATAGAAATCGGCAGAGAAGTCTTCAGCTGTATTTCCCAGATTGATAAACGAAGCTGATGTTCCGTAACATTCGAGTGATGCAGCAGTTTTCTTTCCTACTACAGCAATTTTTAAATGCTCCGGAAGACCATAGTTATTTTGAAGATCAAAAAGTCTGGCGAAAAAATATCGCAGTCCGTTTGGACTGGTAAAAACAATCCAGTTAAATGAATCAATATTTTTCATTTGGTTCCATGCATCCTCATCGAGGGGCAAAGGCCTGACATCGATGGTTGGCATGGAAAGCAGAGTGGCTGATTCTTCAGATAAAAGAGTTTCCAGTTCCGCCGATTGACCAGTAGGTCTGGTGGAAATAAATACCTTGTTTTCTAGTAGTTTGCCCATTGGATTTAATGAGTATGATTGGTTGTTTTGATTTGGTTCAGAATCTCAAAAGCTCCTTTTTTGAGCATCTTTTCAGCCAGTTGAACACCTATTTCAGCTCCCAATTGGATATCTGCACTGATGTCTTCCCTGATATATTGCTTGCCGTCAACAGACGCGACAAATCCACTCATATTCAAAACACCGTTTTCATACCTTGAATAACATCCCAGGGGAACCTGGCATCCACCTTCAAGGTGCGCCAAAAAAGCCCGTTCAGCGGTAATGGTATTCCATGTTTCCATGTGATTCAGTTTGACCATCAGGAGGTCAATCTCGGGGTCATTCAAACGGGTTTCAATGGCAATGGCTCCCTGGCTGACTGCCGGCATCAAAAGCTCAGGATCAATGATTTCAGTGATGTACTGATCCAGGCCCAGGCGTTGTAGTCCTGCTGCAGCCATAATCATGGCGTCGCAATAACCGTCTTCCATCTTTTGCAAACGTGAATTGACGTTTCCACGAATATCTTTTATGATTATTCCGTCGTTTAATTTCAGGAGTCCTGCAATCCGGCGCAGACTGGAAGTGGCAATTACATCACCTGCTTTAAGGTCAGCCATCTTTTTTCCGTTTATACTGACCAGTGCATCTCTGAATTCTCCCCTTTCCAAAACTGCTCCCAGTTTTAATCCTTCGGGCAATAAAGTAGGCAGGTCTTTTAAACTATGAACAGCCAAATCAACGGTACCATCAAGCAGTTCATTTTCAATTTCTTTAGTGAATAATCCTTTGTCCCCGATTTTTGAAAGGGCAACATCCAGAATTTTATCTCCTTTTGTTTTGATAATTTTCAGCTCAACCTGAAGTTCCGGAAAGATTGTTTCGAGTGTGGCTTTAACCCTTTTTGCCTGGTAGAGTGCAAGTTGACTGCCACGAGTTCCTATACGTATAGTTCTTTTCATCCTGATTAATCAAAAGCAAACCAACTGGTATTGCTTACAAAATATTTTATGCGAATTTAAATAAATCGTTGATGATTTTAAGCGAATCTATATTTTTCCCGTTATCGGTCAAATCTTTTAGATTTTTAATCAGCAAACGGGTATACCGCTGAGTAAGGTGTTGCGCATAATCATCAACCATTTTTTGCATTTCCGGAGTACTTAATTTCCGGTAAGTGGAAAGTTCTTCGTGATTAATCGTCTGAAAATTAGAGGTAATTGTATTTATTGCAGGACGTAATGACCGGCTGGCCAACCATTCGTTAAAATCAGCAACAACTTCATCGAGAATGATTTTTGCCTTTTCTGCACTGTCTTTCTTTTTTTCGGTGGTCTGGGTTACAATTTCCTGTAAATCGTCTACTCCAAGCACTTCAATATTTGGTATTTCACCAACTTCCTTTTCAATGTTTCTTGGAACAGACAGGTCAATGTAAACCTGTTTGTGGTTGGGACGGATATGCAGAGTTTTTCTAATCATTTCAGCCGTTATAAGCGGACTGGGTGATGAGGTGGCAATCATCACAATGTCATAGCCATGCAGATATTTTTCAAATGATTCGAAAGGAATGGTCGTTCCATTGTATTTGGTTGCCGTCTTTTCGGCTTTCTCTATGGTCCTGTTAGTTATGGCAATCTGTTTAACTCCTTTTTTATGAATGTTCTGAAGGGCAAGGGCTCCCGTTTCACCAGTTCCAATCAATAACACAGATTTATCGGTTACCCCATTAAGCAGGCAATTACACATTTCAACGGCAGCACTGCTTACCGATGTAATTCCTAGTTTAATTTCGGTTTCCGTCCGTACACGTTTCCCGGCCTCAAATGATTTCTGGAACAAACGCATCAGTATAGCATCCGTAAGCGCAAGTTCGGTACAGGTCAGATAAGCTTCCTTTATTTGTCCGATGATCTGATCTTCACCGATGATCAGTGAATCAAGACCTGAACTGACTTCAAATAAATGTCTTACTGCACCGGCGTTCGACCGGTGATAAAAATAATGCCAGCAATGATCGGTAACTCCCTTGAATTTCTTGATGACTTCATACATCAACTCAAATGCGGTCTGGTTGTCATGCTTATCCTGAGAGAAATAAATCTCCGTCCGGTTACATGTTGATACAAGCACCAGGTCGCTAATTTCAGTTTCCTCTTGCAGAAGCTCTGAAAATGGAACTATTTCATCTTTCGAAAAGGAGAATTTTTCACGGATCTCTACCGGCGCTGTTTTATAGCTAATTCCTATCACCCCAATCATAAATTGTATCTTTATCAGGATTGCTTATCAAAAACATTTATGCACAATAAAAGTTGCAATTCAGCTTATTTTTAAGCATTAAAATTGCATTATGCCTGAAAATGAAAAGTGTGCTAACTTTTAATTCTAGCAACCTGATGGGGGAGGACGTGAGAAATGGAAGCCGTGGAGATAAAACTCAGAAACGTCCGTGTTCCTGATCTCATACTTTCTGGTTCCTGTATCTGGGAATAGTATAGATAATAAATTGTCTGATTTTAGTACTTCAGTCTGATTATGTACCTGGTCATTGTATGCCTGGTAATAATATACAGATTGGTCAGCCGTTTTTTGAGATACTTCAACCGGAATCGTAACCGACGAAACCGTTTCTACTGCTTCTTCACCTGTGCTATTATTAAACATACCCATAGCGAAGCCGAAAAAATAAAATGCGGCAAGCAGCAGATAGGGCAGCGGTGTGGATAATAGTCCCAGGAAAAACACAGTTGAATATTTAGGTAAATAAATGAACTTTAAAATTATGACTCAATAACGCCTTACTATTCGGTTTTGTTGTGGGACAAATGTAATAATTCCGAATATACAT
>Ga0118677_10001283_pt1 | contig 53885 bp, 33 predicted proteins | sample AliMusrvi5mmetaG_FD_86154 | JGI IMG/M metagenome (GOLD analysis project Ga0118677, IMG submission 86154) | reverse complement strand
GTTTTACGCTGCTTTTGCGTACGCAAAGCAACTGGTTTAACTTCGATAAGTGGTATACTTTTCAATTGGAATGTGGTACCCTTTTCAATTAATATATACATTCCTTTGAGGTTATTAGCCTTTCTTGCCATTAAGTAAAGCTCAAGAGACCATTGTGTGACAAGGTAGCGTAAAGCCACCTTACTTTGTGCCCGTAAATCACCATAAAGATTCATGGCATTTCGTACATCGTTGTAAGCAGTCCTCATAGAAATGTCGAACCTTTTCAATAGAATTTTTACAACATTTCTATCTGTTTCATGCTCCATGAGAATCAAGGAGTGTGCCGTTTCCCATCTGGCTAAAGTCTCTTTGTCAGCCTCGGAAAGTTCATAATGTTCACTGTGGTGAAGGCGAATACGCTCCATGAGCGTATTTTCTGTTAGTCGATAAGTATTCATTTTTTCTTTTTTAATGGTTAATAATTTATGAAAATGATTGCATTATTTTGATTTCCTGAATTTGCCTGACACACTTTTGTGTTTGATTATCATGCTTTTAGCTGTGTCATGTCAACCCCCTTATATATAACATACCTTTTGACTTAACATGAATTGGTTGACATAGTTTCAAAATTTAAGTAACAGTAAATGAGCTTTTTGACTGTGTCATGTTAAAAACCATGCTATATATATTTAGGTGACATGACATGATTAACATTTGAACATAGTTTATAAGCTTTTCCTTCTCCTTTATCCGTAATAAACCCTTTTTTAAGTTGATATGGAATAAAACTCCGTAACCCTGTGTTCCCGACGCGAACATCATATTTGAGCGCCACATTCTTTAGCGCTTCAATGTATTTGTTTTGGGAAAACTCCTGGCCGATCAGAAAAACTTCAGTAACCAGTGCTTTGTGGAGGTCATCATCCATGTCCTGAGGGAGTTTATAAGCTTGTTTTGCTGTTTTCCCAGAAACAATCTCCGGATAACCATTTTCAGGTATCTCAAAGAAAAAGGGTTCAAAATCCTTATCGCGTAAATAAACCGGTTCAACCCTTGAGTGGTCTTTATTTTCAGTGTCTCTTGATACCCTTATAACGCTTTCGGCCTTATTCTGGAGTTCAGTTCCAATATGTCCCCGTGAATTCCTGTCCCCTTTGTTTTCATGTAGAACACATAGAATGTGAATATTAAGTTCTTCACTCCATTTCATCAGCATTCCAATAACCAGGGTAGATTCCTCGGCATTATTAATGTCGGTCACTAAATCACGAATTCCATCGATAATAACAAATCCCAGGTTTGGGGTTGAATTGACCACACATTCTATTATTGCAATTCTTTCCTTGGTATTATATGGTCTTAACCGGTAAAATTGAAGGTTGTCATTTTCTTCTTTGTTTGAGATCCGGGATAAGCGATAAATCCTTTCCTGGACCTTTTTAGCATGGTAATGTGCCTGCTCGGTATCGAAGTAGATTATTTTTGATTTTCCAAACGGCAATTTGCCCCTGAATGTCAAAAACTCCCCGTTTGTTAATAGTGCAGTGCAGATATAGGAGTTGAGAAAAGTTTTCCTTGACTTTGCTTGTCCCTGGATTGAGGAGATATTTCCCAGGGTAAAGAGGATGGATTTTTTACCATTCTCTTCTATATAGAGTATATCCTGGGGTTCTTCAACTTGTTGGGTTATTAGCATCCTGGCCTTACCAATCATTTCTGATAACAATGCATCACTATACCTTGGAGTCGTTTTTTCGTTTTTCATGGGTATCGTCGGCATCGAGAAAGGCAGGTTTATAAACAGGCTGGAGTATTTAATTCTTTGAGAATGGCGGTAATACAGGCGGATCAAAATTGCACCCCCAATTAACAATATAAATTTCCGCACCTGGCAGATCCTTTGCCATTGCCTCTACTTCATCTACCTCCTTTTCGAATGCAATTCCCTTCTTTAATTGTTTGCTAAGGTGGTCAACCCCTTTCAGAATCATATCGAGTATTTCGGCTAAATCCTCGGAAGTTGTGTTGTTGATCGGTGCCTGTTGAATTTTTAGAGCCAGTTCAACATACTCTTTTATCTTATCGGCATGAATTAGAATTCTTTTCAAATTTTCCATGTATATAGATTTTTCACTCCATTTAGATTTTGTGAGATTAGGAACTATCTTACTTCAACCGCCGAAACTGTTTTTGAGTCCAGCAAGAGACTCTGATTTAAAGATGTAGACCTTCATTTTTTTTTGAATTGTTAAGAAATTCAATGATTGCAGATTCTGGTATTCCACCTCCCGGCACAGTCCGGATAAGACCGGTTTTACAATATTTTTTAATCGTCTGGAAATTTCGGCCCAGCTTTTTACTCACCGCATTGATGGTGTATATTTTTTCTCCATCAAGTTTTTTCTTTTCAGATTCCACTCTCTTGAATTCATTTGCGACTGCCTTGCGGATTTCATCAACCGCTGTTTCCAAAGGCATAAAAATAATTTTTGCTTGATTTTGCATAATAACAACAGTTTAGATTTATATTTGCACAATAAATACACAGTTAAACACTGCAAATGTAGTTTATTATTCCACGTTTGTAGCGTTTCACACTATAAATATTTATCAATAGAATAACCATATGAATTTCAATAAGATAAAAAGCATCTGTGAAGAAAAAGGACTGACAATCCCCTTATTGGCAGATAAGATTGGACTATCCGAAGCTGGACTTTATCAGTCATTCCGGAACCAATCCATGAAAGTTGATGTTATTGAAAAGATTGCCGAGGTGCTTGAAACTCCAATATGGATTTTCTTCGATCTTGATCCCGGGTCTCAAATTGATGCTTTAAATGAAGAAATTGCCGGATACAAGAAAACAATAGAGAATCTTGAGGCAAAAATGTCTGATATAAACAAGGAATTATTTGTTTCAAACACGATGCTTGACTTGACTCATGTAATGATAGAAACAAAAGACAAGCTTCTAGTAAACTACGAAAAATTACAAATAAGCAATGAGAAGGTAAAGAAGGCAGAAAAAATGATGCCAAAGATCTTAAAATCCATGCTAACACTTTCAGATCTTGTACAGGGGAAAATACGGGAAGATTCTCCTGAAGCTAAAAAAGTTTTGGGCTTAACCCAAGAAGATTTTCTGCTGACAACTAACAGGGAAAAAGAAAAGGAATAAATCTCTTCATTATAAAAGAGTAATCATTTATAAGGTTACATCAAAACACTATAAATCAAGTTTCAAAGGCTATAATTAATTACCAAAAATACTAGTAGTCATAAAAGATCAAAGGATCATATAATGTGGAACATGCTGGAATCGAACCAGTTACATTATAAAATGGGGTGCAAAACCGTCGCATACATGGTATTGACATGTATTCTGAAACCCTTACCTGTCGCTTGTCTCCGAAGAAATCAAGTGAATACGGTATACTCCACAAATAAACAACAATCCAATAACGGGATCATTGAAAAACACTGCATCAACAATCTCCAGGCAAACTGTGATATATACGGCGGCTTGTACGAATGGGGCGAGATGGTCCAGTACCTGAATGGCGCATCTAATTACACCTCCTGGAACCCGGCGCCAACGGGTCCGGTCCAGGGCATTTGCCCGCCGGGATGGCACATCCCGGGAAGCGCGGAATGGAATGCGCTCACCGACTACATTGGCGGATCAACTTTTGCCGGCGGTAAAATGAAAGAGATCGGTACCACGCACTGGGCCACGCCCAATGCCGGCGCCACAAACTCAAGCGCATTCACAGGATTACCAGGCGGATACTGGGACGACCTTTGATAAACTTTTACAATTTCCACCACTTCTTCAGTCATTCCCTGTAAGGAAGCAGGTGGATTGTATCTACCGCTGTAATGGATACTTAAACCCGAGACTCAATATTAATTCAAAACTGGCTAGGAATTAAACTATCGGTTCTCTGAATGACAGCAAACAATTCTGTAGTGTACAAACCCGGACTCTGAAGAGCGGAATCTTTATGGCTTTCCAAAATGCGATTCGCGAATTACCAGGAAAATTTCCCTGAACTAATCGAACAGAATGGACACGGGTGTAGCCAGAAATTCTTCTATCGGGAGCCCTTCCCTGCCGGCAAGCAGGATCTTTGCCGGATTGAAACGCTGGTTAAAAGCGGAAATGCCTGTAGATTGTTTATTCCGTCCGCTATTTACTTCTATCCCAATTGTTTTGTTTCCCTTTTGCAAAACGAAATCAACTTCGTGGTTGCCCTCCCTCCAAAATTCAATGAAGGCTTTATGATCCGGCTGAGACTTGTCCGGGAAAACGGTTTTTCCAATCCTGCTGATTTTTTCCTAATTTTACTTCTGTTAAAGGATAGAACAATTTTATTCACGGGAGGATGCTGATTATGTTCGGAATCCTGAAATATGTCGCAATAACCTGCCTCTTTTTCCTGTGGCTGCAACTCATCCCCGCACAGGTAGCAAACCCCGACATGGTGTTTGTCCGGGGAGGAAAATTCAAAATGGGATCGATTTACGGAGGTTCGGATGAGAAGCCGGTTCACGGGGTGGTGCTTGATGATTTCTATATTGGCAGATTTGAAGTGTCCCAGCGTGAGTGGCGGCTGATTATGGAGGGGGATACCAGCAAATGTTATTTTGAGGGATGCGACAGTTGCCCGGTTGAACGGGTGAGTTGGTTCAATGTGCAGGAATATATCGGGAAACTGAACGAAAAAACCGGGATGAACTACAGGCTCCCTACAGAGGCTGAATGGGAGTTTGCCGCCCGGGGAGGTTTGCTTTCAAAGGGATTCAGATACAGCGGGAGCAATGCCGACACTAACGTGGCTTGGAGAGTAGGAAATTCGGATTCGAAAACGCATCCGGCCGGCCGGAAAAAACCCAATGAACTGGGGATATATGACATGACAGGCAACGTATTCGAGTGGTGCGCAGACTGGTACTCCCCGACATGGTACCAGGTTTCACCCATAAAGAACCCGGCAGGCCCGGAGGAGGGTGTTTTCCGGATCATCCGGGGAGGAAGCTGGTTTTACGATCGGGCCGGCCTCCTGACAACCGACCGGGAAAAGGCAAATCCTTCCTTCCGGTATGGCTATGTGGGATTCCGGTTGGTCCGACCTGCGGTGGACAAAAATCAGCCTTTCGTAATCCATGAAAAAAATGCCCGCGATTCAGCTGAAGCAAAGAAAAAGGCTTTTTATAAAAAGTTTATTGGTCATTAGTTTCATTCAACAGCAATTGAGAGAATTGCAATTGCATTGTCGGCGATAAGTCTCTTTTTCTTATAGTTGAAATGCGTTCAATTTTTGAGTATATTTGAATGTATAATTTTTGCACACCCGGATCATCATGAAAATCAGTGCAATTTATATTTGTCTGATTTGTATAGTCCTTCCAACGATTTCGTTTGGACAGGTTCAGAAATTTCATGGAACCATCCTCAATGCAGAGAACGGAATTCCTGTTGAAAATGTCAACCTGATGATCAGGAACTCAAAATCAGGTACCGCAACAGACAGTCGTGGGAAATTTGAAATTATCGTTGCACATCTGCCCGTTTTCATTGACATCACCTGCGTAGGGTACAAACCGCTTACAATCGAAGTGGGAGAGATCCTGAAAAAGCCGGTTGAGTTAAGGATAAATCCGCAGGTCAGCCAGCTTGAAAGTGTGACAATCTCTGAGCTTAAAGCAACCGCTGTATATAAGGATCCTGATTATTCGGTGCTTGATTATGAAATCATGGATGGCAATTTACTTCTGCTGGTGTTCCGTTACCAGCTGAAACGTTCAACCATGCTTTTGTTAAATCCCGATGGAGATACCCTTGCCCAGGTTCCCCTGCCTGAACTGCCCCCCGACAAGCTTTTTAAGGATGCCTTTGGCAATGCTCATTATTTTTCAAAAAAGGGTAATGCATTCCAATGTCATTACGATTTATCGCTTAACCGGCTCTCCTTCCCGTTCAGCACTACTGTTGATTCCATTCAGCTCATGCTGGGCCATTTTTCTTTTAACATCAATAACCGCCTTTATTTCCAGGATGATTTTTCCAACGGATTGAGAACAAACATTGGCTATTATGATATGGAGCATGGGCTGAAGTACCTTCAGACGGTGAGACATGATAAGGCGGAATCCGATTATTACCGGGATAAATATTTCTTTTCGGGTCCGTCAAGGGCCGGTGATACTGTTTTTCGTGATTATGATGAGCGCGCGTATGATTTTTTTACCCGGACAAAGAACAGGACCATGATGGTAAAAACAGGAAATGAGAGGATCGCGGTTTTCAATTTTGCCGGTGATGTCATTGAAATTGTAGATGCTGACTGGAACCTGGTAAAAGAGGTGCCGATCTCTTTTCACAAGGATCGTGAATATGCATTTATTGCTGCTCTTGCCAATTCATTCTTCCCGGATGATGCCTGGAAATGGAGTGGGAAAATATTGAAAGATGAAGTCTCGGGAGAGGTATATACCAGTTATAAAAGACATGGCGGGGTACGCCTGTGTAAAATAGATATCGAATCGGGCTCCCTGGCCGGTGAATATGTTATTCCGTTTACATTCCCTGAAAAGATCCAAATCTCCCGGGGGCAGGCCTTTTTCCTGTATAAAGAGGGCGGCCAGGAACAGAAATGGAAATTATATAAAATGAAATTGTCAGAACAGCATTGAGAAACACTATCCAGTGGTTAATCAGAGCATTAACATGGATTAAGGAGGCTTTTTATCGCATTTGTGTATTCCCCGATGATCTCGCGGACAATATCCCCGGCAGGTTTTATCCGGTCAACCAAGGCAGCCACCTGCCCTATCTCAAGTTCGCCCTCATCGGTGTCACCCTCAAACATGCCGAGTTTTGCCCGGCCTTTGCCAAGCAGTTCTTTCAGAATCTCCATAGAAGCGCCCGAATTTTCCAGTTGCTGAACCTGCCGGGAGAAGCTGTTCAGCATAAGACGCACCGGCATTACCTTTTTGAGCAAGAGCAACGTGCCGCCATCACCCGCTTCGATCACTCTTTGCTTGAAGGCGGGGTGTGCCGACGATTCTTCCGCAGCGACAAAGCGGGTGCCAATCTGCACCCCGTCGGCGCCGAGGACCATCGCGGCAAGCATGCCACGGCCCGTTGCAATGCCTCCGGCGGCGATCAGCGGCAATGATGTTGCCTTTCGGATCAAAGGAACCAGGGCAAAGGTGGTGGTCTCTTCCTTTCCATTGTGCCCCCCGGCTTCAAAACCTTCGGCAACAATGGCATCCACACCCGATTGTTCGCATTTCAGCGCTGATTTTACATTGGCGATCACATGAACCACAACAATGCCGTGTTTTTTCAGCAATGGTGTCCATGTGGCCGGATTCCCGGCTGAAGTGACAACGATCTTTACCCCTTCATTGATGATGATCTCAAACTGTTTTTCAACCTGCGAAAAGAGCAGGGGAACATTTACGCCGAAAGGCTTACTGGTTGCAGTCTTGCATTTCCTGATCTGCTCTTCGAGTATTCCGGGCGGCATCGACCCGGCGCCAAGCAACCCAAGTCCCCCTGCATTGCTCACCGCAGAGGCAAGCCTCCAGCCACTGCACCAGACCATGCCGGCCTGGATGAGGGGGAAATCGATGTTAAAAAGGGTTGTAATACGGGTAGACACAAGAAGAGCGGGCTGGTTTAAAAATGCAAAATGCAGAATGCAAAGTCAAATGTCAAAATTTTTGAGCATGGTCAGCTATCTCCTGTATTTTGCATTTTGACTTTGCATCCTGCATTTTGACTTTGAATTATTTTCCCAGTTTATAAACAATCGACACCAGCGATTTATCGTCACCTCCCATGTTCACCGTCAGCCCGTAAGGACGATCGGCAGGAATGGTGACCTGTGCATCTCCGGCCCTGCCGGTGAGCTGCTCCAGGATCGTCACAGCCTGGTGAACACCGGTGCCTCCCGTGGGATGGCCCCAGCCGATCAGGCCTCCCGTCGTGTTGACAGGTACACGCCCGTTGCGGGCGGTATTTCCTTCGAGGATATAATCGGCTCCCTTCCCTTTTTCGGCAAACCCGATCGCTTCCATGCAGAGCAACCCGGCAATGGAGAAGCAGTCGTGGATCTCTGCGGTACCGACCTGGTCGCGGGTAATCCCGGCGGAGGCCAAAGCCATTTTTACAGCCTGTTTCGTCGTACTTAATTCGGTGGGATCATCGGGTAGCCTGGTGATGTCCTCTTCCATCTGCCCCCATCCAACCACTTCGATGGCCTCGCTGGCGGGAATCCCGCAGCGTTTCAATCCTTCTTCTGAAACAACTGCAATGGCCGATGCTCCATCGGAAACTTTGGAACAATCAAATATATTCAGGTGGTCAACAAATGATTTGCCGTTGGGTTCCATCATGGCAAGGGATTCAAGGTCATCTACGCTATTTTGATGCTCCTGGGCCGTGGGGCAAAGCCGTGCATTCTCGATGGCATTGCGGAACCAGCGTGCCAGGGCCTGGCGGGTTTTTTCGCGGCCATACTTTTCAAAATAGGAGCCGGCACGGTCGCTGAACTGGCCGGGGAAAAAATAGGCATGTCCGTTTTTGCGGTTCTTGAACCAACCCGCACCGGCAAGATAGTCGGCGCAATAGATGGCCTTGACGGTATTCTGAACCTCAACGCCTATCACCAGCACCACTTCGGCTGTTTCGGCCAGTACGCTTTTAATGCCGCTCATCAGCGCCAGTCCCCCTGAGGCACAGGCGCCCTCGACCCGGATGGCCGGTTTGTATCGCAAACCTTCATCCACGTAAGGGAAAAAAGCAGCCAGGTTTGCCTGCCGGTTAAATCGCGATGCCATGAAGTTGCCGATCACGCATTCGTCGACCTGCTTCGCACCCCCGATCTGTGCCAGGGTTCCCTGCCCGGCCTCCCTGATATACTCCTCCAGTCCCGGACGTTCCTTTTTCGGGTTGAACTCCTTGCGGCCGGTTCCCATCGAAATGGTATTGTATCCGGCGACCATATATACTTTTCTTCTCATAAGACTTGTTTTTTTGTCTGCTTCATGCCTCGATTCATTGACGAAAGGGCAGGGGAGAGACTATCCTAAATAATTGTTGATAGGGCCGTATGCGTGGAAGAAACCTGTGAGCAGGACGGTGTTTACATCGTTCTCGCTCATGGCTACCCCTGAATTGACCAATTGCCTGCCAATTGCAGCGGACTGGATGACATAGGCCCTGGCCAGAACCGCCCCCAAACTGGTCGCAACTTTCAACTGGTTGAAATAACCGGTCAAAACCTGGTCTTTGGACTTGCTGCCAACCACTGATTTCCATGGAGGGGCAACCGGCATCGGGCCAAGTTTTTCATCGACCGTTGGTTGAATTTCACTGATGGCCACGTACGCTTTTGTCGCGGGATTGAAAATGGCAACCGGCCGTCCTTTCTCATATTTCAGGGCGCCATCCTTCTGAGACCCGTCGGAGAATTGCCCGCCTTTGACTCCGAGTGCGAGAAGCCTGTCGAGAAGCGGGCAGTGCAGCGTCTCTTCCTTCAGATGATGGTCCATCACGGAGAGGATGAAGCTGCATACATCCACCCCAACATAATCGATAAGCTGGAAAATCCCCATCGGACGTACCAGGTATTCCTGGCTGATCTTGTTCATGGCATAAACGCCCTCCACATAGGAAAAATCCTTGCCAAGCCTTTCCACTTCGGCGGCGGCATAAAGAATGTCGCGCATAAAATGGCCGTTGCCGATAAACCCGGCGACGTCGTGCGAGGGAACCACAACCTTTCTCAGGTTTTTCGCATATTGCTGCGCAAATGCCTCCAATTCGGGCAGGGTATGTTTGGCCCTGATGATCTCGACCAGCTTCTGGACGGCAGGCGGATTGTAGAAATGGAACCCGATGATGCGGCCTTTCAACCCGGCACCTTCATCCAGCCGGGTAATCGGGATGGAGGAGGTGTTGGTGAAAAACCAGGGTTCATGCGGATTGTTGTCGGAGATTTTTGAAAAGAGGTTGGTTTTTATCTCCAGCTCCTCCTTGATGGCTTCGAATACTAAGTGTGAGTCATAGGCAGACTCCAGCCGTGTGGATGTTCTGACGAGGCTGATCACATCGAAAATATACTGACCGATGATCTCGTCGTTGTCGATCAGGTCGGCACGGCCGGCATATACCTTTCGCAAGGCAACCACCTTTTTCTCCGCCAGTTTCAGCACCTGTGCTTTCAGGTATTTAATTACCCCGGCGAGGGCTTCATCGGAAACATCAATGGCATTCAGTACAAAAGCTTTGCCCTTATTTTCCGGTTTGAGGCTGATATCAGCCATCTCCACGGCGGTGAGCAGCAGGATCCCGCTTCCCATCTTTCCGGCGGCACCCAGCACCGAAACATGCTGCAATCTCTCTTCGTACGACATCTTATTTAATTTTGGGTTCTTAGTTGTTTTTACCAGTTCGGTTTGCGTTTTTCAAGGAACGCTTTCATCCCTTCTTTTGTTGCTTCATTGCTGAATTGTTTGCCAAATTCGACTGCTTCCAGTTCAGAGGCCTCCCGGAAACCCATGGAGATTCCGTCACGGATCACTCTTTTTGAGACGGGAACGGCAAGAGAACCGTTTCCGGCTATTTTTGAGGCCAGCTTCATCACCTCCTCCATCAGCATCTCCGGTTCGGTCACTTTTTGAACAAGCCCGATGCGCAGGGCGTCGTCGGCAGTGATGGTTTCGGCGGTAAGGATCAGGTATAAAGCGTTCCCCAGGCCGGTAAGTCTCGATAAACGCTGGGTCGCCGCATATCCCGGGATCATACCGAGGTTCATTTCCGGCTGACCGAATTTGGCAAGTTTGCTGGCGATCCGGAAATCGCAGGCCATCGCCAGTTCGCACCCGCCACCGAGTGCGTAACCGTTTATTGCGGCAATTACAGGAATGGCAAGTTGTTCAAGGCGGTCGAAGGTTCGCTGGCCGAAGGTGGAAAAAGCATGACCTTCTTCGGGGTTCATGTGAACCATCTCGGCAATGTCGGCACCGGCAACAAAAGCCTTTCCTTCACCAGTGATTACCAGGACCTTCACGTCATCCCGTGGTTCAAGGTCATCCAGGAAATGGTTGAACTCCTTGAAAAAATTTGTATTCAGTGCATTCATTGCTGCAGGCCTGGTGATGGTCACGACAGCAACCCGGTCGGCAATAAGGATATTCAGGATTTGATAATTCATGGTTATTTAATTAACAGAGGGGACGTTTTCGCGATCTAAATGTAATAATAATTTTTAAGAGAAAAGTTTATCGTGAAAAATTCAGCTATTTTTGCAAAAAAAAATCAAACCTCATGAAAAAACACCTTGTATTTCTGACAATTACCCTGCCGTTGATGACATTGCTTCTCAGCACTTCCTGTAACAACAACAAAAAGCCGATGAATGCTCAAAACAAAGTGCCAGCTTTTGATCTGACAACGATCGATTCAACCATCAAACCATGTGTTGACTTTGATGGCTATGCCAACGGCAACTGGAAAAAGCATAACCCGATTCCTTCAACCGAAGGTTCCTGGGGCTCTTTTGACATTCTTGACAAAGAGACCCGCGAGGTGAAAATAAAGGGCATCGTCAATGAGCTGTTAACCGAGAAAAATCCGGTTAAAGGAAGCGAGGCCCAGTTGATCACGGGCTTCTATCGCTCCTATATGGATACGGTTACCATCGCCAAACGAGGCATCACCCCCATTGTCCCTCTTTCTGATAAAATCGTAGCAGTAAAGAACAGTACCGAATTGATTGCACTTGCCGGGGAACTGTCGAAATTGACCATTGACGGACCGTTCAGCGTTTATGTTGCCGCCGATGACCGGAAAAGCACCATGAATGCAATTTTTCAGGGCCAGAGCGGGTTGTCGCTGGAAGACCGGAATTATTATGAAAACCAGGATTCTGCCATGATCAGGATCAGGGCAGAATTTGTGAAGCATGTCGATAAAATGTTTTCAATGGCCGGCTGGAATGTGACCGATCCCGGAAAGACCATCCTCGGCTTCGAAACCAAACTGGCGCTTATTCAGCTGAAAAATTTCGAACTTCGCGATCCTGTGAAGATCTACAATAAAATCCCATTTTCAGAGCTGCAGAATCTGGCTCCCGGGATCAACTGGAAGGAATACTATAAAAACTATGGACTGCAAACTGATACGGTGATCGTCCAGGACAAGAACTACCTGAAAAACCTCGATCAACTGGTTAAATCAACCCCCATTGATGTTTTGAAAACCTACTTCCGGTGGCATCTCCTTTCGACATATGCCAATTTGCTGCCATCCGAATTCAATAAGGAGACCTTTCATTTTTTCAGCACGGTGATGTTTGGTGTTAAACAGCAGCGGCCGCGCGAAGAACGCGCCATCATGAGTGTGAACCGCAGGTTGGGGATGCCCCTGGGCAAACTTTTTGTGGCCAAGTACTTTCCTGAGACCTCCAAGAAGAAAGTTTCCGACATGATTTTGAACGTGCGCAGTGTATACAGCGACCGGATCGATAAACTTACCTGGATGAGCGCTCCCACCAAGGAGAAAGCCAAAAAGAAACTGGCTGCCTTTACCTGGAAGATCGGCTATCCCGATAAATGGAAGGATTATTCCACGATTGACATCCAGAATGATAAACTGGTCGAAAACAGCATGAACATTGCCTTGTGGGAGCATAACGACATGATAAAAAAAGCCGGGAAACCGGTTGATAAATCGGAATGGGGAATGTCTCCTCAAACGATCAATGCGTACAACAACCCGACGAACAACGAAATTGTTTTTCCGGCAGCCATCCTGCAGCCACCTTTTTTCAATGCCGATGCCGACGATGCCATCAATTATGGCGCCATCATAGGTGTGATCGGGCATGAGATGACGCATGGGTTCGATGACCAGGGTGCACAATACGACGGCAATGGCAACCTGAGCAACTGGTGGACCCCTGAAGATTCCAAAAACTTTGCAGCTCTTGGACAAAAAATGCAGGAGTACTACAGTGCCATTGAAGTTACCAAAGGGTTTAAAATTGACGGAAAACTTACCCTGGGAGAGAACATCGCAGATCTGGGAGGGTTAACGCTCGGTTATTATGCACTGGAAAAATCGCTTGAGGGAAAAACCAAACCCGAACCGATCGATGGTTTTACATACCAGCAACGCTTTTTCCTCGGATGGGCACAGGTTTGGCGTGAAAACATGACCAATGAAAGCCTGATCAACCAGGTTCAGACCAACGAACACTCGCCGGCCCGCTGGAGAATCAATGCTACGCTGCCGCTGATGAAAGAGTTCTCTGATGCTTTCGGATGCAAAGGCACCGCCGCGGATAACGTCCGTATCGTGATCTGGTAAACAACCCCTGGAAAAATCGCTTATTGTACCATGAAACGGGTAACCGATACCTTATCTTCCGACTGAAGTTTCAACAGGTACATCCCTTTTGGATAGGAGGTTACATCCAGTTCTTTCGTTGTTGCCTGCTTTTCCGACGGATCGATTGTCCCTGAATAGATTTGCCGGCTTTCCATCCCGGTTATGGTGATCAGGGCCCTGTGCTGAAGTCCGGTTACTGAAATCAACACCCTGTCATGCGCCGGGTTTGGCTGAACGACAAGGCTCAGCCCGCCCGGCAAATTTTCCATCATACCTGTACACGGGTCGAGCACGATGTGTTTCATGCTTGTGGCTTTCGCGGTACAGGGAGCATTTGGCCAGCATATAAGTTTCAGATCGCACGATCCCGATGTCTTATCTTTTATCCCCGGGATGTAGGCGGTGGTAAGTGATAAGGGATTGGTAAAGGTTCCATCGCCGGTGCTGCCCCAGAGAAACCTTACGTAACCTGATGCAGTTGCATTTACCGGGATGGGTGAAACATACCAGCACACGGTGGTGTCATTGCCTGCAAATGCGGTAGGTGCGTCGATGATGCGCAGTTCGGTGGTGTCATGCCTTGTCTGGGTGCCATCGCTTGTTGCCACCATGTATCTGGTTGTATGGAGAGGCTTGACCTTTGGATTTGCCAAGGTGGAGGTGAACCCGGCAGGAAGGGAGGTCCAGGAATAGGTATAGTTCCCGCTTCCGCCGTAACCATAGGCATTGAGCCGGGAGGAATCGGTTATTGAACTGCAGATGATGGCAGGCGTGACAGATGCCGCCGATGAAAACACATTGGCAAAGGTGAAGGAGGCGATTCGGGTTTGCCAGCCGCTGGAAGAGGTGGTGGCATAATACTCCGTGGTGAACCAGAACGTAGTCGGCGACGAAGGATCCACGCTGATGGCGCTGTAATCGCCCCAGCGGCTCCGTCCGCTCCATATGCCTGTTTGCGAACCTGCCCCGTTTATGATTGTTCTTTCCTGGATCGTCATCTGGTTCAGCGGATCGTTCTTGAACCTGCCGGTATAGCGGATAGCAGGATGGATGCTGGCGCTTGAAACCGAGTACCCCATTGAAATCGTACCTGCGGTATCCTGTGCAATGCTGCCCATCCAGCGTGAATGCTGATCGGGCGAATAGGTCGACTGCTGGTAGATGCTCCATGTCGTCCCGGTGTTCCTCAGTTCGTACCACCGGATGCCTGCCTTGCCCGAACCTGCATCCACCGAATGGTTCAGTACCATGGATGAATAACCGTTGAATTTCCGGAATTGCAGACGGTACATCAGGCGGTCGCTGAGGGTTTCCAGTTTCTGGGGCGATCCCAGCTGGGGGATTCCGCTTCCCAGGGTGCCGAACGGGGTGACATTCAGGTAGGTGATGTTTCCAAAAGTTGAACTGGAGGGCGTTTCCCAGTTGCAGTGAAATTCATAAATACCAAGACGCTGGGTTCCATAGGTGCGGATATAGGTAAAATAGTTTGGTGTGCCCATGGCAGGGAATGTCCCGTCGCAATCGGCCGGCAGTAGCGAGATAAACCCGTCGCCTCCCGGGGGCAGCGTGAACGAGATCCGCACTGCACCGGGAGTGCCGGCGAGCATCGCGGTGCGGTCGTAGGCGTAAGCGCCATTTCCAACCCATCCTGCACCGCCGGTGCCAAAGTTGTTGGTCGACATGTAATAGGCATCAGGCCAGATACCGAATTTGGGATAATCGGGCATGGCGCTGAATTCGTACTCCCAGCGGTACCAGCTTCCGGTTGGATCGGGGGTTTGGGATACCGCGATCATCTGGTAAAACGGGGCCGTTGAGGAGCCATACGGCAATGAAAATTGAGAAAATATCCACCGGTCGGCCAGTTCATCAAATAAAACAATCGCATCCCCGTCGTTCGAATTGTGAGGCATGCCCGACCAAACCGTGCTGTTGCCGGCCGGACCGAAAATGCGCCCCCCGCTTTTGTTGTAAATGGAGTAGGAGCAGTTGATCACCTGGAAATAGTGGTTGAATCCAACGTCGCCATGGGTGTCGGGAGGCACATAACCGCCAAGGTTTCCCATCCCGTCAAAATTCTCGATGGTCGTGTCGGTGACAAGGGTGCCGAAGTAATCCTGCAACCCGGGATCGGCGGGAAAACTCTCACCCGGTTTCCTGCTGTTTCCTCCACGAAGATCGACGTAGTTGTTTACCACCCCATCCTTCCAGCTTCCATCCGCTCTGACCATTGCTGATTTCACCATATCCCGCAGGGGCGGCGAAACATCAAAGTAAACGGCATGGTCGGTCGCGGGGATCAGCCGGGATTCCTGTGCTGTTGCAGTTCCCAGCATCAGGATCGTCATTATAAGGGGGTAAAATGTCTTTCTCATAAGTTATCGGAAAAAAATACAAAATTAACTTTATTCTTTGCGCGAAAGGGTATCTTTGAAAACAATTCATACGATTGTTGAAATTTGTATATTTGTTCAACCTTATTCAAGCCAAACTAATCAACATGACCCTCAAGACATTTAATACCGATTCCGTTAGTGGATTCAGGCAGGCATGGACCGGCTGTACGAACGATGGCTTTCAGCCCAATGCCGCCATTATTTTTTCCTCGGTCGACCTGGATCTGCAGGAAATCGTTACTTTTCTCCAAACACTTGAGGTTGGCGTGTTTGGCTGCAGCTCCTGTGGCGAATTTTTATATGACAGGCAAAACCAGGTCATCACCGAAGGCGGGTTGGTTTGCATGATGATGGAGCTGACACCCCATACCTTTGAAATAAAAATGTTCAACGGGGAGGGACAATCTTCCTTCGGCCTCGGTAATAAAATAGGGCAATGGGCTGCAGAAGCCTTTGAAAAGCCTGCGATTTTTGTTCTCGGGAGCGGCCTTGACACCGACGGGGAGCAGCTGGTCAAAGGGATCCAGCATGTTGCCGGCCAGGAAATCAGCATGTTTGGAGGTTTGGCCGGGGATGATGCCCGGTTTAAGGAGACATTTGTTTTTTCCGAAAAAAAGTTGGAGAACAAAGGTGCCATTGCCATGGTTTTTAACACCGACAAGTACGAAATAGAGGGCATAGCCACCAGCGGATGGGTAAGCATCGGCGCCGACAAGATCATCACCCATGCGGAAGGGAATGTGGTGTACACCATTGATGGCGAACCTGCCCTGGATGTTTATAAAGACTATCTGAATGTGCGTGATACTGACCTCCCTGAAATCGGTGTTGAATACCCTTTGCTGGTTAAAAGGCCCGGGTCGCAGGATGTACTGCGGGCTGTAGTGAATGTGGATGTTGTCAAAAAGTCTCTGATTTTTGCCGGAACGGTTCCCAACGGGGCTGTGGTCACCTTCTCCAGTTCCCCGGGGTTTGAGATCATCGATTTTACCAGAAAAAAAGTCAATGAATTTTATGAAAAAAACAGGGATACTGATGCATTGATCCTCTTTTCCTGCATGGCACGTCATAATGCACTGGGTCCCGGTATTTCCGAAGAAATTGATGAAGCCTGGCAAAACTGGGCGAAACCCCTGATCGGGTTTTTTACGTATGGCGAAATCGGGAATAATTATCACTCCATGTGTGATTTTCACAATGAAACATTCACAATGGTTTCGTTAAAACAAAAAAGTGATGTCGCATAAGATTACTTCGCTCATCGATGAAATATCCAGGATTGAGAAACCGGAAGATTTTTCCGGGCAGAAGAAGCAGATCATGGATGAGCTGAAAAGGATCAAGTCGGACCATGACAAGTTGCTGTTCAATTATGAACGGTCCTGTAAAGATAAAAGCATCCTATCCTCCCTGCTTACCCGGACATCGGTTGACCTGAAAAAGGTTTCGGACAACCTGAAAATCCGCGCCGAAGAACTTTCGACCTTGCTGACCACCATTCCTGCCTACGTCTATTTCAAAGACATGAACCTCAATTACCTGATTGTAAACCAACCATTTGCCGAGCTGGCAGGAGTTTCGTCAAAGGAGATTACCGGGAAGAAAATTCAGGAAATTTTCCCGGGATATAACAACAAGGACTATTTGAAGAAGGAGATCCTTGTACTTGAAACGGGACAGCCAATATATGACATCGAGGAGGAAGTTGAGCACAGCGACCGGAAACGCTGGGTAAACAGCAACATTGCCCCGATTCGTAATCCTGACAACCAGATCATCGGGTTGATCGGGATCTCCTGGGACATTACCGAACGCAAATTACACGAAGCGGAGCTCAAGCAGTCGAAGGAGCTGGCTGAAGCCGGCACCCAGGCAAAAAATGAATTCATCGCCAGCATTTCCCACGAGTTCCGCACGCCAATGGCCGGCATCCTGGGTTTATCGGAAATCCTGAAGAACTCTCCGCTTGCACCAGACCAGGCGGAGTTGCTGAAAGGCATCATCACCTCCGCCGAAAACCTGCTGGTATTGCTCAACGACGTGCTCGATTTTTCAGCCATTGAAGCCGGGAAAATGGAGTTGGATTATCAACCTTTCATGCTCGACCGTGTAATGGAGGACGTATCCCTGGTGATGAAAATGAGAGCGGAGGAAAAAGCCCTTCGATTCGATATTATTGTAGATGATCGCGTACCTGACCTCATCATCGGCGATTCCCAGCGTTTGCGTCAGATCATGATCAACCTGACGAACAATGCCATCAAATTTACAGATCATGGAAGCATCGGGGTTCATGTGACCATGGTCGGGGAACTGGGAAACCAGGCGACCCTTCGGTTTGAAGTGACCGATACCGGCATCGGCATTCCGTCAGAAGCGCTGGATTCGCTTTTCCGGGTATTTTCAAGGGTAAAACAGGACAAGTCAAAGCTGATTTCCGGAACGGGGCTTGGTCTTTCGATCTGTAAAAAACTCACCGACCTGATGGGGGGCCGGATCGGGGTGGATAGCACTCCCGGTAAGGGCTCCACCTTCTGGTTCACACTGCCCTTCACCTTGTCAAATCTACAGAAAAAGAAGGCTCCAAAATCCCTGCCCCTGGAAACTTCAGGTTTTGCGAAAAAAACGGTACTGGTCGCTGAAGACAATGCCATCAATCAGCGCATCGTCAGCTTTCAGTTGAAAAAAATGGGATTTGAAGTCGACATGGTTGGCGACGGGCAGGAAGCATTCGAAAAGTATCATGGCAAAAAATATGACCTGATCATTCTCGACATTCAAATGCCGCTCATGGATGGATACCAGGTAGCCAAAGCCATCCGTGACGAAGAAAAGGGAAGTGTCCGTCATTCGGCCATCATTGCACTTACCGCGAATGCCATGAAAGGCGACCGCGAATTATACCTCGATGCTGGCATGGATGAGTATGTAAGCAAGCCCTTTACCTACGAAACCCTGCAAAAGGCGATCAGCAGCGTGATCGGGTAACATCAGTAATAAAATTATAGCACTATATCCCGATTTCAAGGGTATTCTCCTGCTGGTTCAACATGGATGTAAAGAGATCGAGCGGAATGACGGCCCCGCCCTTGCGGTATTTGTTCTCCTCTTCGGTGAAGCGAACCGGGTTGCCGTTGATGAAAACAGTTTTCGGACCAAAATTACCCTCCCTGACAGAATAGGTGATTGTAAGCGAATAACCCATAAAATCAAGTGAAGCAGAGAGCCCATCCAGCGAGAACGGCATGACGGGATCGAGAATTATTTTTCCGGATTCCCTGCGCAATCCAAGCAGCCGTGACACAACCAGGCCGATATAAATGCCCGGCCCGCTGGAGTATACCCGCCATCCTCCTTTCAGGGTAATTTTTCCGGTCTTTATTTCTTCGTACCGTTCGTCAGCTTCATACCGATTTCTGAAGGTGACATCTGAACTGCTGTAGTAACAATTGGCCTGGCGAATATCGCCACAGGGTACGACATTTCTGTATCCGACCGGATTTGCCTGGCTCAAAGCCTTCAGAAATGCATCCGCCTTACCAGTAAGAGCTTGTATTTCAGCATACCGAATGTGTTCATGCACATACATGATGCCGATCTCCCTGCCAAAGAAGGTACTGCTTTCGGCCCGCTGGAACAGCGTTTGAATACCACCTTTGTATTTGAGCGGCCGGTTCATCAAACGGGCGCCATCGGGACCTTTCAGGTGCTGTTCAATCAGTTCCTGGTGGTGAGCGGCCTGTTCCCTGGTGAAAAGTTCACTGAGGATGCCACGGTTCATTGGCAATATGCTGTACTGGATATTGGTCAGCTGATCGGTCGGGTGAAGCAGCAAAGTGATGCTCCGGTCTTCTTGAACCAGTCCGTAACCGGCAACAACGCCTTCCCTGATCAGGTATTTGTTGAAATCTGCCTTGATCCGCTCACAAATATCTTTCAATTCCCCTGCTTTGACAAGATTACCGGCTTGTTCATAAACCGCCCGGTATTGAGAAAAGGCCTGGTAATTCATTTCCACCGTCCAGCTTGAAATCATGCGTTGTGCCATCTCCCTGCTCAGTGGTTGCAGGGAATCGTTCCAGTCGCCGCCGCCAAAGGGCACAAAAGCAGTGCCGGGAATAAAAGAATTCACGATCATGCGGATAAGCCTGTCGATGTGTTCGCTCAAAGGTGTTATTTCAGCCCGCGCAGCACCATCTTCATGATAGTATGGCAGGATCTCGTCCAGGATATTCAGATCGCCGGTAACTTTGATGTAGTTGCCCAATGCAATGATACACCAGTAAAACACGTCTCCGTGAGCGCTATCTGCGCGGATACCCGCGTAGCTGTCGAACATCCACCATTGCGGCCATCCGCCGTCACTGTTCTGATTTGAAAAAATGGTACGCAGGACCTTTTTGGCTTCAGCATATTTTCCCATGCACATCAGCAGGTCAAACGGGCCCTGGGCGATATCGCGTGTACCCCAGGCAGCCCCGCTGAACTGCTCCAAACCGTAGGGTGTCAGAAAATGGGTCAGCGCATTCATGCCATACCATGGAAGGATCTCCCCGATGGCGGACAGATCTTCCTGGTCTGTCTTCAGCGACAGGTTTAAACTCAACTCCTGCCATGCCGACTGCGCGTCCTTGCAGTCGGAAAACCACTGTTCATCTGCATCTGAGATAGGAGCAACCAGGGAGGCTCCACATACTTCGCCTGTGAAACTCACACAAAAATCAGAGGTTTCCCGCACACCGACGATGAAAAAGGATTCCCCGTGACGCTGATGATCGCTAAAAAGAAGCTCGTCGCCGCAAGCCTCATAGCGGGCCGGATCACCATGAACCGTGATCCTGAATTGTGCCTGTGGAAATTTACCCGCGATCATGCTGTCCGCTTCCGGTCTGGCCACATATTCTCCGGTTGAAGGCCCCGGGCCGATCCTCCAGCCGTTGAGATCGTCAAAATGATGGGTAATTGACAATTTTACGGGATTGCCGGTTAAAACTTTAAAATCCATGTTGACCTGCGGAAATTTTTTGGATGTCCAGCTGCGCACCTGGAAACAATAACCGCCATGCTTATAAATCCACCGGCAGTGATTCAAGCCCATTTCAAATGCGGAAGGAACTCCAAGCAAAAAGGTACGCCCGTCAATCTCCACAAAGATGCGTTGTCCTGTTTCGGGTGAAAGGTTAAACTGGCTTGAACAAATGGAGAGGAAAACATTAAAATTGGTATTTCCCTGGGCCAGATGCGAATTAAAGACACCATAAGCCATGCAGGCGGTAGATACAATATTTTCATCGGGAGAGAACCCTGCCCGGGCCTGCATGATGTGTGCATGGGGACGGTCGGCAAGGATCTCCTTGGCTCGCAAAACGACATGGTTGTTCTGTTGGCAGAAAAAAGAGAGCAACCGGCCATTTTCTTTATCACAGTTGCGCCTATCCTTTCCAAAAAACAGGCTCAGCTCCTTATCGCCCAGATCCTCAATGGGCAAAAAGGCAGATGTGTTGAATATGTTTTTTACCTGAGGGCGCATTGCTTGAAATTTCCGAAGTGAAAGTTCATCTCCGAATTCAGACATCAGACTCGGTAAACGATGCAAATCATCCCCTGAAGTCGCCTGGGGGTGATCGGGTAAGAAGGTTACAACAAAAACACTCGAATGATGATCCCCGGCGGCCAGCGTAAACGGTTTTTCCTGCAGGGCAAGAATTGACGATTCACCGGCATATTCCCCCCCCAGCCTCTCTGAAACCAGACCTTCAGGGATTCCTGTCTGCCGGTAAGTTTTACCATAAAACTGCATGCCGTCGACACTGGCCGACAGCGCCCTGTTTTCACATGCGATCATCAGCCATGGATTGCCGGCCGGTTCCTTCATGTTTTGACGACAGCAGACGACAGAACCAAAATGTTTATCTTCAAGAATACGCCGTTCAAGATACTGGCTTACATAATATTCGTTAACCAATCCGTCGGAAACCTGCTTCAGCCCGGCATCCTGCAGGCAGATCAGATCGAGTTCGACAAAATTGCCACTCCGGTTTTCAACATTGATCCGCCACTGCCAGCTCAGGCTTTTAGCCGAAAGTTTCAGTACGCACGTATAGTCAAGACCTGACCAGCTCCCTTCGGCCATAAACGAATCTTCACAGGAACTGAAACTGCTGTTGCTTTCAGGGCCAAGAAGCGCAATATATTCAACTGGGACGGTCCTTTTCCGCAGGTAAAGATTGGCCCCTGATCCTGAGAAAGGCGTTGCAACTTTTAGGCTGATCCTGACGGAATCCGCTTCAATGCTTTTAATGGAACCATTTTCAAGGAAATCAAAAGATAACCCGGGGGAATTTTTAATCTTCATTGTTAATTTTTTTACTTTACCGACTTGTGGTCAAAGGTAATATCCAGAATCATCTCATTCCTGTGTTCATGGCTGTAAATGAATGCAATACGTTTCTCTTTACGAACCATTCCGACCGCTTCACCATTCAGGGTTGCAGATTTGACTGCATGAACACGGGCACCTTCAAAAACCACCTCTCCTGCAAGATCGCGGTCGCCGTAAAGGGTTATCTCAAGCCGGCCGTTCATCCCTTTCACCCCGAGGATATCGGAGGTACTGTGCAGGATACTGAGCCCCTCAGAAACCTCAAGGCACAACGGGGTGAGCACCCCGTATAACGGCGGCCAGGGAATATCATCGTTTGTATATGGAATTGGTATCTCCTCACCACTTCCGGGATGGGTATAAACGACCTTGCCGGAGTGTTCTTCGTTGTAGTAATTGCCCACGAAAAGGAGGCCTGAATTGTCGCCGGTGAACCGTTCCCTTACAGTGAGATATTCGCTGCCGGCCGAGGCCTGCCTGAGTTTTGCGTTCGATGTTTTCAGCAGGGCTTCATACACCGGTTTGTCTCCTTCGGTGTCGAATCCGATCCATGTTCCCAGGTGGACAAGCGAGCCTCTTCCGAGTGCCTTGATAAATCCGCATGCGCTCCCTTTCAACGTCCGGGCGATAATTTCTGCGCCTGAAAGCGAAGCTTCAGAATAAACCATCTGGGGATTGGCACATTTGATATCTTTCAGGGTAAAAATATCGATCAATGGCGAATCGACGGATTCACTTCCTGATGGTGCAACGGAGATTGAATCGCGAAGGATGGTACATGGATCCTGCGACATTTCACGATCAGGCAGGCAGGGGAAGACAACGGCGTTGCCCCCGGATTTGATGTAACCGGCAATGGTTTCCTGCGCCCCGGCATCCATCTCATCAGTACTGAATGCCCAAACCTGTTTGTAGCTGGCCAGGGTATCGGCGGTTGCCCGGCTAAGGTCAATCATATCATAATCGATGTTCAATACCTGAAGCACTTTCAACAGGCCGTCGAAATATGCCGGTCTCCGTATGGCGGAAGCCGTGAATTGAAGTGCACAGGCACTGCCGGCAGGCCGTTCAAGCTCTGTTGCGTAATAGGGAGGATAAAAGAGAACGCAGACTTCGGCTTTTCGTTTTGCATGAACGATATGACTTTCAGCGGTTTTTATGATCCTGCTCATCCGTTTGACAAGCGGAAAGGCACTGTTGCGTTCACCTTCAGGCGTGAGCGGTGTAAACCAGTAAAAGGTCTCCCCGGAATATCCCTTGCGGGCCGGGTTCCGTCCCTGCGAGAACATGTAATAGTTCCAGCCGTTGAGGCCATTCGCAATGCTTGCCTTGTAGAAGAGTTCCAGTTCGCGGGGATTCGTCACTACCTGGTATTCACGGGAGCCGCACTGGAATTCGGCGGCAAACAATGGTTTGTTCCCCTGCATTGCAAAGGTGATATCGTTTATGATACGGTCGTCATGCATGTTGCGGTAGGAGACGAATTCGGGGATATGATCCACTCCGAACAGAATCTCGCTTTTCTTCCCGAACAGATCTTCGTACATCGTTATGTTGACCGGGAATTCATACCCGTTTCCATAGATCCAACCGGGAAGATTGTGATAAAACGGAACGCGCACACCCCTTTTCCTCGCCATGGCGCTCAGCATTCTCAGGTAGTCGCCATAGTAGGTCCGCCAGAAACAATGCCATTCGGCATCACGGCCGCGATCACCTCTTGATGCATAGGGCAGCGGGCCGTCGGGAGGAAGACCGACATGGGCAAAGTCCGGGTAACCCGTTCCCCATAAACGGTTCACTTCGGCAATATCCCCGAATTTCACCGAGAGGTACGAAATGAAACGATCTTTTACCGCGTTGCCATAATCAGCCTGTTTGGCCAGCCAGGAGAATACGCCGATCTCATTGCATATCTGCATCATAATGACCGGACCTCCGGAGGATATTTCGCGCTGATGGATGAACGGCATGATCTGGTCGTACCAAAGCGCGACCTTTTCCAGGTATTTTTGGTTAAAAAGGCTCACCCCGTCACTTTGAACGATTCCGCCTTTGCTGTTGCGCATTTTGACTTCAGCCCCGTATTGATCCATGAACCAGTCAGGCAAACCGGCTCCACGGAACTCTGCCAGGATGAATGGTCCCGGCTTTACGATGCAGTTCAGGCCATGAGCCTGGCATCGCTGAAGCCAGCCTTTCAGGTCGCGTTCGGGACAGGAAGTACCCTCAAAATCAAACACTCCCTCCCGGTATTCGTGCCATGCCCATGGAATGTACGTGCTGATGGTCGTCAAACCCGCCTCTTTTGCTGCATCTAAATGCTTGTCCCACAGATCGTGTTTCACCCTGAAATAGTGGATCTCACCCGAATTGAGAAACGTTTTTTTATCGTTGAGATAAAACCCGCCGTTCTTTATGTCAAATGTCATGTTTCCTTGTTGTTAAATTCCAGGTTCCTTTGCCTGATCAGTTCCTTGATTTCATGGCTTCTTTTCTCAGTGAGCGAATACCTCAGTACAAAGAAAACGGAGAAGATGCTTAACAGCAGCGGAAGTCCGATTTCAACCACACGCATCATCAACAGGGTGTAAGGCGATTGCCGTGTGAGGGGTATGATCTCTTTTTCGATGGTTCCGAGCTCTTTATCCAGGTTATTGGGAGAGGATGCGGTACTGATATTTTCCAGGCGGAAAGTTACCCCCGTGATGTTTTGGAGGAGTTGTTTGTAATGTTCCTGGCTGTTTTTTGTTTCAAGTGATTTATCCTCCAGCCGCGACTTGAGTTCGAAGGAATTCATCCTGGCTTTTTCGAGTTTCGTTTGAAGGGTCAGCGGGATTGCTTCACGCACCATGGTGTCGATGCCGGAGGCCCGGGCCATCGGCCCCGATTTTTCCAACCGCAACTGCAACTGCTCCAGCGCAAGGATGGTGGACTTTGTAACTGGGATCTCTGTGACCAGCAAGCTTTTCCGCTGGCTTTGGTAGGCACTGACATTCAGATTTTTACCTTCCTGTTTTTTATTCGACTCCAGTTCCAGGTAGCCCAGGAATTCTTTTGACTCTTTGATCGCTTCAGCACTCTGCGCCCTGGTGTTTTCAAGCCAGGAGGCATTGGCAACGGAAACGCCCTTGTAGCCTTCCCAGTACTGAACCTTGCTGCGCATATCCCTGATGTTCCCCTGGATCTTGTCGACTTTGGTGACCTGGGTTTCGTCAAACATGGTGAAGACGATAAGCGCACCTGCGACAAAACTTGCAAGAGCTGAGCCCATTTTGATAAACCACCAGAATACCGAGTAATAACTTCCCTGCGAGCGATACCCAGTGGCTAATTCATCTTCATCGCAGATGTCGCCCACCATGGATGATCCGAGGGTAAAGAAGAACAACATGCCGGCGGAAAGCAGCACCGTGGGAATGATGATCAGGTAAGGATGCAAAGGGTTGTAGCAGCCAATCTTGGAAATTTGCGCCAGGCACATGAGCAGGATGGCAATGATGAGAGTATTCCGCTTGCCCATTTTCGGACTGATCCAATTGAGCGGGAATACGGCCAGCAGTCCGGTGATAGCCCAGATGGTGCCGTTGATCCCAAGCAGGGTGGCCCCTGCGACCTTGTCGCCGCCGAAAATATAAAAAATAGGGATGTACGATCCGAGCAGCTGAACAAAGTTAAATCCCATGGCCAGGGTGAAAATCGTCAGTGTAAGCATGATGAAATTCCTATTACGGGCCGTGTGCTTCATATCTTTCCAGAAAGGAGTCTTTTCCTGCTTTTCAACTTTTTTAAATCCCGGTTCGCGCAATTTGAAAAACCACCAGAAGGAGAGCGGGATCAGGATGGCCGCGATAAGAAGGGAGACGTAGCGCATGCCATCGGCCTCATTGCCGCCAGGGCCTTTGAAAATTTCCATGCTTGCAAGGGCAAAAAGCCAGGGGGTGCTCATGGCAAAAAGGTTGCCGACAAAACTTTTGGCACTGAACAAGCGGGTGCGCTCGTGGTAATCGGTGGTCATCTCCATTCCGAGGGCGCCGTGGGGGATTTCGAAAATATTGACGGCCGTGAAAAAGACAAGGAGGGTAAAAAGAATGTATCCAAGCTGAAACCACTGGAAGCCCGCTTCAGAAGGGAACCAGGCACGCACCATGTCGCCCTTGGGAATCCACCATATGGCCACAAAAAAAACGGCAACGGCTATTCCGCCAACCAACAGGTATGGACGCCGGCGTCCCCAGCGGGTTCGGGTATTGTCGGAGATATGGCCGATCAGTGGATCCGAGAGCGCGTCCCACAAACGAGGTACGATGAGGATGGCTCCCAGCCAGAAGGCGCTGAGCCCTAAACTGATATTGCCCATCAGCCCTACGAGGATCCCGGCTACGTTGAATAGGGCAATGGGAATGATGCCACCGGCGCCATAGGCGGCCAATTGTGTAAATTTGATCCGGTCTTCCGGTTTTGTATGGTGATCAGTGTTTTCTTCCTGCTCTTTCATAAAGGTCTGTTCTTAATAATAGATCACCAGTTCTGCCGGTGACTCTTTCACTGATATCTCCTTATCGCTGAAATCTTTCCGATCTTCTCCGTTAACAATTACTTTTAATGGATGTTTCGATCCGTTGAAGTTCTTTATCTTAATGCCGTTGGGCGGTAGTTTCATCTCCCCGGAAATTGAGAAGGTATATTTATTGCCATCTTTCTTAATGGAATATGAAACCTCGCCGTAGTAGGTTGGCAGATGTTCAACAGACATTCCCTGTGGTGAATCGATCCACTCCTGGAAAAGTGCGGAAGCCAGTACGAGCGTTTGATCATCCTCGTTTTCATATACAAACATCGCCCGGATGGCATTGATGAAATCACTGCCGACCCAGGTGTGCGGCATATCTCCTATATACCGTGGCGTGCGGTAATCTTTCCAGACAACTTCCGCCCAGCCGTTCCATCCCTGAGGACGTTGATCCTTTAAGAAAAATCCGATCAGGTCGTGCGCCCTTTCCGGTTGATCCAGGATGATAAATGAACCGATCAGGCGATTTTCATAGGGGGTGTAATTGACCCAGTCAAGCTTCCCGTCCCTCCGGTTTTTGAAGAATTCATAATACCTGTCAAAGGTGTTGTAAACCTGTGGTTTTGGCAGGTTGTTCAGTTCGTTGCAAGGGGTCAATGCGATGGTCGTGGAGGTTGCATCAAAATCACCAAGCTCGGCACAACCGGGCAGGTAGTTGATTTTACGTGTTTTCATCGCGAGTTGGAGTGAATTGTAAAGATTTTCCTTAAAGGTATCCCGCACTTTTTTTATACGTTCATATGCCTCTTTTTCACCCAGTATTTTTTGTATCTCTGCCGCGTCCTTCAATCCTTTCATGGTAAAAAAATCATCCCAGTAAGAGTGCATCGGTTTTGCAGAATAACCCTCATGGCTGATCGATTCAGTGACCAGTCCATAACAGGCACGCACACTGTCGTTTCCGTATTTGAAATGGTCGGTCGACTGTTCGGCGATCAGCGATTCGATGTATCCGACCGCCTGCAGTACATTTTTATTTTTTGACCTGAGAAAGGTAGTATCCTTTGTGAAGTTGAAATATTCGCGGATCAGGTAGATCATCTCCCCGTGGCTGTCGTTTTCGGGAACCGGATCGGGGCCCCTCCGGTCGACAACGCAGGGAACTTTTCCGTTCCCGTACTGATGATCGGTGTACCAGTCAATAAAATCCTTTACCTCTTTTACAATTCCCGATTTCAGAAGTGCGGAGGAGGTCAAAGCCCCGTCGCGTATCCAGCTTCGCTCATACGAGCGCGAGCCGGGCTGGATGCCCGCATTGTCGCGGTTGACCAGGATGTAGGCCAGGTTTGACCGGTAGGTGTTTATAATCCTGTTAGCTGATTCCGGTAAGCGGAATTTGACATGTCCGGTCTTTGCTCTCCAGAAGGCAGTTGCCTTTTTCGATTCTTCATTGGCTTTTTCAATGCCGGGTTGTTCGTCCGGGGATTGTTTTCCATAAAACGGAACTACAACGAAGAACTCGCTGCGTTCCCCGGGGGCCAGGTGGAAGGAATACCTGATCACGCCCTGTGCCAGTCCGTGCTGATCCGTCGTACCATGATCCTGAGGCATTTTCCCATTACGCAGCAGGCCGGCCAGGTTCACTTCATCGGAATTGCCTGCCCCGAAGGAGTCATATTTTTTTTGAGACAGCAACACCTTGTCATCAATTTCCAGCGTTTGTCCAACTTCCCTGATTGAATTTATTTTTCCAGCCCCGCCGGTGAGATTCAGGAACTGGTAGTAAGGATTTACCTGGAAGGGACGGATCAACAGGTAAAACTCGAAATCTTTCGACAGCAATGAGCGGTTGGTAAAGGAATAGCGGATGTTCAGCTTTGAATTTTTATTTGCCTCCCCGCTTGCCGTTATACCGGTCACAAATTCCAGGTTGTTGCAACGCCAGGTGACTGAGGGTGTAAAATCAAAGTCACTTTTATCTTCAGGGGTGCCCAGTGATTGAAAAGAGACGACATTACTCCAGTTGTACAGTGAGTCACCCGTTTTTATCATCGGCTCGATAGAGAAGTGGGCTTTTTCCGCTTCAACCATTCCATCCTCGTTGATCAATGCCTCTTTAACATCGTTGTTTACACCGGTAATTGTCCAGTAGGATGCCTGCTCCGAAAAGTATCTCGGGTAGTCACCCGCAGGTGAATTTTTTGCAGTATAGATCAGGAAATCATTCGGGGTCACGGAATTTTTCACATCCGGGAATGCTATTTCATCGATTCCAAATCCTTTCCCTGCATTGCTTTTTGAAAGAGATATCCTTACATACCTTGCTTCGGCTTCAGGTAGTCGTATAAAACTGACATCCCGCTGATTTGATTCCATCGCATACGCTTTTTCCCAATTTTCGCTATCGTCTGAAAGCAGGATCTCAACTTTTGCAGGGTAATGATCTTTCAGCCAGTTGATCTGCAATCCGCCAAATTCCCTCCGGGTCTTGAAATCGATCGTAACCTGCTGATCTTTCGCGTCAATACTTTGCCAGGATGTTTCGTACGAATGATCGGCAACCAGTTCCGGTGGATGATTTTTCATGCTGGATGAAGCGGAAACCAAAGGGACCGGGTATGTTTGTACTTCGGGGCGGAGCGGTTCAAATTTCAGATCATCAATCCACAGGGTCCCTTTGCCTCCTACAAAGGATGCAACAGTGAATTCAATCCTGTCAACCCGTTTCAAATTGTGATCTGCTGCGGGGCCCCAGGCAAAATTGATATTTCTCTTCCTGACCCTGATCTTTTTCCATGTTACCGGGAAATCATAGTTGCGATTGCTCACCCACCACACATTGTTTCCAGTGCTGTCAATGAACTTTATTTCAAAATTGTTGGCGGGGGAGTCGGCCCTGACAAAAAAGGTAAATTCATAATTGTCGGGCAGGTCGATCGGGAAGAGTTTCTGTATGCCACCGTAACCGGTGCCATTGGTGAAATCATAATCGAAACGGATTGCGTTGCCGGTCAATCCTTTTTCGTTTGACAAATTCAGGTTTACCCCGTCGGATTTAATGAAATTCCACCCGGCTTTGTTTTCAAATTCATCCAGCGTTCTGATCTGGGCATGAATCAGGATGGTGGTGAGCAAAAACACCACCAATACCGGGATTCTCTTACTGGTCATCTTTTTTATCATATGAATTACATCTTCCTTACTGTCGCCTTTTCAATTTTTTCTATGTGTTTTTCTATTGTGCCCTATGTGTCTATGTGTTTACCTTTTTTACCACATAGGTACAGTAGATCACATAGGAAATCACATAGGTAAGCAACAATTATTATTTCAAATATTCGTAGCCGAGTTTGTTCAGCCCTTTCTGGATGATGGGATCCTTCATCACAAAGTTCCAAACGAACCCTGTTCTGAAATTTTCGATCATAATCAGGGCAGGACCCTCATCGATGCCGATAAAATCATCGTCAAACCATTTGGCAGTCGGATTAAATGAGTCATAATAACCGTATTTGCCCCATAATTTCTTGCCATACTTTTCATTCATCGACCGGATTGTAGGGAAGACGATTTCAGGAGCGAATGGCAATGATGAAAGCGAGGCATAGGGGGCAATCGTGCCATCGTCAAAGTAGTTGAAATCGGGACCGCTTGTTCCTCTTCCGGCATAACCCAAAAACTTTTTATCATCAAAATTGTACTTCCCGGTTGGTCCGTCACTTGCAGTAACCCCCCAGCAAAGCGAATCATACCCGGTCCATCCTTTCGGGTTATCTTTTGCGTAAAGTCTTTGAACACAGGTCGCACGGCGTGAGTTTTCAAAGTAATCGATTCTTTTTTCCTTCATGTATTCGTCGGCGATGCCGCGGTAATCAATAAATGCCTGTGAAAACTGGTGTCCGAACAAAGGCGGGAATGCCACGTGCGACAGACCTTTGTACGGGGTGTTCCATTGATAGGATTTTAACCATGAACGGTAACTTTGTTCCGCATTTTCCATGCCGCTGCCGGCAGCCAGAACATAAAGGAACAGTGCTTCGTTGTAGCCGGTCCAGCCATAATCGTGCAATCCTTTTTCGGGAGTCCAGCCCATGGAAATCGTGTTGGCGAATTTACCAGTAGCGGGCATTCTCATAAAATTCCAGTCGACCCTGTTCAGCAATTGTGCCGCAAGCAACCGGATTTGCTTTTCAACATCATTGTCGAGGTTGTAGTAGTTCCTGGCAAAGATGATCCCCATCATCAGGATGCCAGTATCGATGGAAGAGAGTTCGCAGTGCCATTCGCGTGTACCGGAATTCATCGCCAGGAAATGGTAGTAAAATCCTTTGTAGCCTGTAACATTCGTGTCGGTACTTTGAACGGAGTTAATAAAGAACCTCAGAATTTTGAGGGTAATCTCCGCCGCCTGTTCACGGGTCATCCATTTTCTTTCGGCACCTATGGCCAGCGATGGAATTCCAAAACCTGTTGCCGCAATGCTGGCAGGTGCCCATGCTGCAGCGCGGTCCTTGACAATGCCTTTCTCCGGATGGTGTTCATGTAAGAAAAAGAGGAACGTTTTATGCTGAACAGAATCCAGCATTTTCTCTTCGCCCCGTGATACCGGGTAATTTACCTTTCCATTGGATCTGAACACAATCTCCTGTGTATGTGCAAGAACAATGGTAAAAGGAAAAACCAAAAGCAATAAACCTGTTCTGATTTTCATAGGGGTCTCAATTTATTTAACCGTAATTGACCCCGACAGTGTTTCTGCCGAGCTGGTGCCAACATAAACCACAAATTCTCCCGGATCCCAATACTTTTTCAGATCCGGATGATAAAATGCCAGATCATCGAACGGAAGGTTAAACGAAACTGCTTGTGTTTCACCTTTTTTGATCAGTACTTTTTGGAATCCCTTTAATTCTTTTACCGGACGTGTAACCGTACCCACTTTATCCCTGACATACAGCTGAACCACCTCCTCGCCGTCGCGATCCCCGGTATTGGCAACCTGCACGGCGATGCTGATATTATGATCATCAACCTTAGTTACCAAACCTGAATAGGAAAAACGGGTATAGCTGAGCCCGTATCCAAAGGGGAAAAGCGGGTCGTTTGAACAATCAAGGTACCTGGATACGTATTCGTCGGCGGTATCAGCCGGGTCAAGCGGCCTTCCGGTATTCTTTCCATTATAGAACAAGGGTATCTGTCCTTCATTTCTCGGGAAGGTCATGGTGAGTTTTCCAGCCGGGTTTACTTTACCCGACAGCACATCTGCAATGCCATCTCCTGCCTCTGTGCCACCGAACCAGGTCTCAAGAATGGCCACTGGCATGCTGGCCAGTTTGGTGAGGGCCAGCGGCCTTCCGTTAAACAGCACCACGGCAACAGGTTTCCCGGTTTTGACGATGGCTTCGGCAAGGTCGTTCTGCACTCCAGGCACACCGATGCTCGTGCGGCAGGCGGCTTCACCACTCATCCCGCAGCTTTCCCCAAGGGCCAGGATGACATAATCTGCTTTCACCGCAAGTCTTACTGCCGCATCAAAACCGCTCTTGTCATAGTCGTTTATGTTACACCCCTTTTCAAGAATCACCTCCATTTTATCACCTGCCATTTTTTTTACCCCATCAAACAGGCTGACACATTTCTCCCAGCTTCCGGCGGCACTCCAGCTGCCAAGCATCTCTTTCCTTGAATCGCCCAACGGACCAATGATGGCAATTGTTTTAACCTTGGCAGGAATTGGAAGAATCTGACCGGGATTCTTTAACAGTACACAGCTCTGCGAAACGAAGTGGCGTGCAAAATCGAGTTGATCAGCGGTCATCACCTCCTTTTTCTCCCTTGATTTATTGCAATACCGGTAGGGATCTTCAAATAATCCCAATTTTGCCTTTGCCTCCAGGATCAAACGCACTGCATGATCGATGGTGGCGGGGGTTATTTTTTTCTCATTCAGCAATTCAGGCATGTGATTGAGGTAGGTACTCCCCTGCATATCCATGTCGACACCGGCGTCGAGCGCCTGCCAGGCAGCATCTTTAAAGTCTTCGGCGATGCCGTGGTTTACCAGTTCATTGATGGAAGCATAATCGGTCACCACAAAACCATCAAAACCCCACTCTTTGCGGAGCAGATCGGTCATCAGCCATTTATTTGCCGTGGATGGAATCCCTGCTATCTCATTAAAGGAGGCCATCACGGAACCCGCACCGGCATCCACACATGCTTTGTAGGGAGGCAGGTACCATTCATACAGCGAGATCATCGACATATCCACCGTGTTGTAATCGCGCCCGGCCTGGGGGGCGCCATAAGCGGCAAAATGTTTGGCACAGGCCATTAGAGTATTGTTCGCCCTGAGATCATCCCCCTGGAATCCCCTGACTCGTGCAGCTGCAATTTTACAACCGAGCCAGGTATCTTCGCCGGCTCCCTCGGAAACCCTTCCCCAGCGGGGATCGCGAGAGATATCGACCATGGGGGCAAAGGTCCAGTTGAGTCCTTCTGCTGTTGCCTCAACTGCCGCTATCCGTTCAGATTTCTCAATAGCTGTCAGATCCCATGAACAAGCCTGTGCAATCGGAATCGGGAAGATCGTGCGATGACCATGAATAACATCATACCCGAACATCAGGGGGATCTTCAGGCGCGATTCTTCGACAGCCATCCGCTGTAATTTACGAACATAATCCACGGTATATGCGTTGAAAATTGCACCTGCCTTACCCTCTTTGATCAAATTTAAATAATCGGCCCGGAGGACTGGCCCGGTCGTGTCCCAACCAGATAAAAAAAGGGAAAGCTGACCTGCTTTTTCATCCGGGGTCATGGTGCTGAGCAAAGTTTCAATTTTGACTTTGTCAGAAGTACTTAATTCATGAACGACTGGTTTTTGGGCCTGGATGGCAGGAACAACCAGTATGAGGAGGGCGACAAGGAGAAAATTCAGCTTTTCGTTATACTGCAAGGGTTGTATCGTTTAATTCGCATCAAATCAATAAGTAAATCCAAGTTTCGTCAATCCTGTCTTTACTTCAGGCGCAGACATGAACAAATTCCAGAGAAGTCCGCTCCGGTAGTTTTCAATCATGCATATGATGGGACCCTGGTCGATAGCCAGGTAGGAATCGGCCCACCAGCCTTCAGTCGCATCAAATGAATCGTAAAATCCATAAGTTCCCCAAAGATGGTCGCCCAGGGTATAATAATAGAACCGGATGGCGCTCATCGATTGGTCGGGGGTGTATGGCAGGGCGGAGATGGCCGCAGTGGGGGCGATCACTCCCAGGTCGTTCGCGGGCGAATGGGCATCATATCCCCAGGGATTGTCGCAGGCTGTCAAACCCCAGCAAGCGCCGCTGTACCCAACGTAATTTTTTGGATTTTCCATGCAGTATGACCTGTTGATCAAAGATTGGTTGACATTCTGCTGCCAGTAATTTGCATAAACATCCACGAGATTTTTAGGATTCAGGCCAAGGAAAGAATAGTGGGTGAAAAACAGGGGACCGCCATAGCTTTCCCCGAGAGGCAGTAAATAACCATAGTAAGAACTGCCGTTCCTGATGGCTCCGTTGGAGGCGTATCCCTGGTGGTATGCCGCGGGGGCAATGGGATGTGTTGTGGATGTGGCAGCAACCACATAGGTGATCAGGGTTTCGTTATATCCCCTGATCTGCATGTTCATGGCCCATCCATAGTCGGGCGACCAGTGCCAGTACAACACATTTTGCCCCCGTGTAAACCAGTCATATTCAATGGCATTGGTCAATGCGCTGATCCTGGTGATGAGGATTTGTTCGGCAGGGGTGGCCGGGTTGAGGTATTGCCTCATGGTCAGCAATCCTTCTGCCATGTAGGAGGTTTCGACCAGGTCGGCCCCATCGTCATTGGTTGTAAAAGGGACGGTTTTCCCGGTAGTGCCATCCAGCCAATGCGGCCAGGCGCCATGAAAACGATCGCAGGTTTCGAGAAACGTGAGGATTTTATTGAGCCGGGTAAGTCCCTGGTCGCGGGTGATAAATCCCCGGTCCATCCCCACGATCAAGGCCATCACCCCGAACCCGGAACCCCCCATGGTTACAATGTCGCCGGAACTGTTCCGCTCCCTTGCAAGTCCGCTCGATGGCTGGGCGAAATCGTAAAAATAGTTGAAAGTCTTCTGCTGGATCAGGGTAAGCAACTGATCATCGGGAATGATCGGGAACTTCGGGGTTGAATCGAGGGAGGTATAAAAATAGTTGAGAAAACCGTCGAAGGGAAAGCCGCTTTTCGAAGTCAAATTCTTTGATATATTAAAAAAGCACTTCGAAAAACTTTTCAGGAGCGTCGTGTTTGAAACAGTCAATTTTTTATTGTTTCCTGTAAGTGCAAATTTCAGGGGCATCCCCGACGACAGGGTGAAAAAGTTACTCAGGCTGGCGGGATCGATTGAATCGGAGAAGGTAATCTCGACCGTGACATTTTTCCAGTCGATGTTTTTTGGAATCAGCGGTATTTGAAACGGTTGCTGGTTTACGGTGATGGTCTGGATGCGGAGTTTGCCTGCGATGGTGGTGAAAAGATACTCCACTCCCGGGAAAGTTTCGCCGCCTGGTCCTTTAATTCCCGAAGTTATCTGCAATTTGTAACTGGCCAGGTTGTCAAGGGGTTTCTGAGGGGTCAGGCTGATGATTCGATGATCAGCGGAAATAACCGTATTGCAGGAAACGCCGGTATTGTCGGTTTTTTTGAGTAAAACACTCCCTGCGACCGAAGCGGGATCGATGGTGTTGTTAAAATAGATGTGAAATGAACTGTCAACCGCAATATCTTTGGTGGTTACACCGGTAACGAGTACCGTGGAACCTGCCTTTACCTGTGCCAGTTGAATGGACCCGGCCGATGTTTCAACCGTTGTTTTCTTACAGGATATGCAGGAAAGGGTGGCAATCGCCAGAATTATTGTAAGGAGCGGGTATTGTTTCATTTCAGGGTTTTCGGCATGTTGAAAATAAGGCGGCCCCCATACAGGGAGCCGCCTGTTATTCAGGTGAACGGTATTCAGTTTAATATTTAATGACTTTCAGGGTGCAGGGACTATCCGATTTCGGATTGATCGTCACAAAATAGATTCCTTTAGCCAGTTCTGAAGTATTGATAGTGGTTGTTCCCGCATTCAGGTTGTTCATTTGAACGACTTGCTGACCTAAGGCCGAGGTTATGACGACCGAGGTAAGGTCGGTGGGGGTGTTTACATTCAGGAAGTTGCTGAATGGAGTGGGGTATACTGTGACGTTGGTTACATTCTTCACCGGGTTGATCCCCATGAGCGGACTTGGACTGTTGTTCAGAATGATATCATCGAAATACATGGTGATATTTGATGTAAGGGTGAGTGGATCTTCAAAGTCGGGCATGAATGCAATGGTAGGATAGGTCCCGGTCTTTGAGGAAAAATCAAACACAATGTCCTCCCAGGCGTTAATTTTGGTCTGAGGTGTCATCGAAAAAATTTCGAGGTTGCCGGCAGTACCGCCTTCAACTTTGAATTTAATCGGGCTGATACGTGTTTTCCAAACTTTCACATGCATATATTTGTTGGAAGTCAGGTCAATCGGAGTCGCCATTGCTGACCAGAATCCTTCCCAGGGGATACCATCTTTGTCGCGGATAAACTGAACAACATAGTTGCTGGTATTGATACCTGTGGCATCAGGATTGGGAACCAGGATCATGCTGCTTGAATCAACCACAGGATCGCCTGCCATCAGGTTCAGTCCGATCGTTTCATAATCAGCAATCACATACGCAGCAGCGCTGTTGGGAGCTGGATTGTTGTTGACCATGATGTCGTCGAAATAGATGACGATGTCGCTGGTAAGGGTGAGGGGGTCTTCAAAATCGGGCATGAACGCAATGGTAGGATAGGTTCCTGTTTTAGATGAGAAATCAAAAACGATATCTTCCCATACTCCTGTTGCGGTTTGAGGCGTCATTGAAGCAATTTCGAGGGTACCGGCAGTTCCGCCTTCCAGTTTGAAATGGAGCGGGCTGATACGTGGTTTCCATACCTTCACATGCACATACTTGTTTACGGTTACATCAACCGGTGTTGTTAAAGCCGACCAGAAGCCGCCCCATGGCACACCGTCTTTATCACGAACAAACTTGGCGACCCACTTGCTGGTATTGATACCGGTGGCATCCGGGTTGGGAACTACGGTAAAGTTGCTCAGGTCGGTAGCACCTCCCAGCATGGCATTCATCTTGAGAACTTCAAAGTTCGCGATGACCTGCGCATGCAAAAAGCCGGCAATTGCCAGCAACATCATGGTAATCAGTAAATTTTTTTTCATTTTTTTGATTTTTTAGTTGATTAAAATTAGGGATGATTCTTAAAGTTGAAATTTCAATGATTGGTAAATAGTTAAGGTTTTTCAGATGCATACATTAAATCGACTTCCGTGGCAGTAAGTGCACGGTGGAAAATTCTTACGTCATCCAGTTGTCCGCCGAAATGGTTGGAAGTCGGAATGGCATAACCTCCCCAGGGCTGGGTGGCCCACATTTTTCCCTGTCTTGACTGAACGAATCCTAAGGCAAGCCTGGGATAAACATCCGGGGGTACCCCATTGTATTTTAATCCGGTTGCGGCATTTAACGTAGGATCGGCCAGGTTGAAATCTTCCTCTTTCATCTTTTCGCCGTTGATATACATGGTTGCAACTTTGGTTGCTCCGCTGAAAGTGACGACCACCGAAGCCCATTTGTCTTTGATCAGGGCTACCATTCCTTCAGCCGGGGAGGGTGATAAAAGTTTGCAATAAGTGCAGGCTTTCCATCCCTTGTCGGTGTTGTTGTACAATCCGTCGCCATTGAAGGTGAGGTCATGGGGATTTGTGGCGGGAGCGCCGCAGTCGTAAGTGGCGGCAAGTTTGCACTCCGCGTAACTGGGCTGTATTTCAAACTGGAACCCGTAATATGCGCCAAGACCGAGCACAAAATGGCCTTTGGGATTGCCCGAGGCATCCACATGCCCGGCTGAGTTTGTTTTTACCCAGAAGCACAAAGAAAACTCAGGGGTATTAGAAAGCAGGTTGCCGTTCGGGATTTCGATGATGCTGGTGGTTCCGTCGAATGTAGCAGCTTTTCCTGCCGAAGTTTTATAGGAAGCCGTGTAGGTGATGTTGATCACGCTGTCTGCATTGTAGGTTCCAACCTGGTCGTTTGCGTTGTCTTCGAAATTCCAGTAGGCCACCTGGCCTGTTGGAACAAAGGTGCCAATGGTTTTGAATGTCCTGACAAAGCTTGCAACGGTCTGTCCGTCGGTAGAAGTGATGTTGGGAAAGGTGAGTGTAAAAAGAGCCCCGTTCCCCAGCGCTTCATTGGGTACGATTGTGATAACGGCACCGGCTGTAGTGACTGTGAGCGGGATGTTTTTTTGGTCCCATTCCCTTAAAAGCGTAATGTTGGTGGAGGTAACACTGGCGGCATTGACGGAAGCTGTAAAAGTTGCCACGATGGTCGGGTTCGGTGGAACATCGTTTGCAGAGGTTGCCCCGTTCAGGTCGATGCTGCCTCCGGTCAGCTGGGCAACGAGGGTCGACATGCTGAACGTAATGGTGTCGGTTTTCTTTTTGCAGCTTGCCACCCCGATCAGGAGTGCCACTGCGATAAACAATGAACTAAATAAAATGACTTGCTTTTTCATGTGATTATTCAATTAGGGTTAAACAACTTATTTCGAATGGTGTAACAGACATCAATAATTACCAGTTGGGGTTTTGGGTAAGCGAGCCCTGTGAAATATCAATTTCACTCTGGGGTATCGGCAGCAGCTCATTTTTCCCGGCAATAAATCCGAGCGGGCCTAAAACCTGGGCAGCTCTTCCTGTGCGCACCAGGTCCCAGAATCTCCATCCTTCCATAGCCAGTTCGCTCCGTCGTTCATTATAAATAGCGTTCCGCAATTCTGTCTGGTCGGTGGTGGTGATATCCGGAAGGATCGAAGCATTCCCCTGGCGGGCCCGTTGCCTTACCAGGTTGAGATATATTAATGCGTCTCCCGGTTTGCTGTTCTCATTGAGCGCTTCCGAAGCCATAAGCAATACGTCGGCATACCTGATCATCCTGCGGTGGCAGCCATATTGCGTGATGGTGTTGTCTCCCGGCACCCAGACTTTCCGCGAGTAACATTCTATTTCGATCACATTTCCATGGGTATCGTAGGTGATGTCGGGAGTGGGTCCGTCGCCCAGGATCCTGACACCGTCGAGGGTGTCGCCCAGGTTGATCACGGTGCCCCTGTAACGCGGGTCGCCTGTTGCAAAGGATTTCCGCAGATCGATGGTCGGGCGGTTGAAACCCCACCCGCGGTTGGGTGTTCCACGCACTCCCTGCGTGTTTGCATATTGATTTCCGCCGCCATCAGTGCCTTCCACCTGGATGGCCCCGATTTCAAAAACCGATTCAACACCGTTGTTGCCATTCACCCCGTTGGCGTCAATATAGGCCGGTTCCAGTCCATACTGGGTTGAATTGATTACTTCCAGGGCGTATTTTTCGGCATTGATAAAATCATGTTTGAAAAGGTAAACCCGGGCAAGCAATGCTTTGGCTGAGCCCTGGGTGGCCCTTCCGGCATCCGTGGCTTCATATCCCGATCTCAGCGGTAAATTTTCAGCGGCAAAATTCAGATCCTGGATGATGAGGGAATAGACCTCCTCAGCCGAGGATCGTTGCAACTTCAGCGGAGGAGTTGTGTTTGTAACCAGGGGCACCCCTCCCCATGCACGTACAAAGTCGAAGTAGATCAATCCGCGGATAAACCTTGCTTCAGCGATGTACCTGGTTTTTAAATTCGCGTCCATGGTGATCGCCGGGATCTTTTCAATCACCACATTGGCTCTTTTTACGCCGACATACAGGGCATTCCAGTAATTGTCGAGGCCGCTTTGAGTCGGTGTAATGGTAAACGTATCATAGGGACCCACGGTGGAAGCCCCGTCATCGGGGTTGCTTCCCTTTGAGGCATCGTCAGACATGATATCAAAAATCGGGTACCCGCCGGAATTGTATTCCCAGTCCCTCAGCGATTCATAGGTTGCGTTAATGGCCAGCAAGGCATCGGAGGGAGAAACAGGAAAAGATTGCTGGGTCAGCGTGCCCTGGAGGTCCTTTTGAAGAAATTTCTTGCACCCGGTGAATGGAAGAAGGGTTCCGGCAACCAGTAGGATAAGGTATAATTTAGTTTGCGTTTTCATGTCCGTTAAAAGTTTAAATTGAGGCCAATCGAATAAACAGCGGTGATCGGGTAAATGCCATAGTCAATCCCCGATGAGAGAACCCCGTCGCTGCCGATTTCCGGTGTATATCCTGTGTATTTTGTCCAGGTGAAGATGTTGTCGGCCTTGACATAAAATTTAATTTTTTCCATGTGGATCTTTGCGCCCCAGGAGGCTGGAAGTGTATACCCCAACTGTACATTCCGGATTCTCAGGAAAGAGCCGTCCTGGATAAAATAATCCGACGGCATGTAATTGTATCCTCCGAAGGATGGTTTCGGTTCGGTGGTGCTGGTGCCCGGCCCTGTCCACCTGTTGAGAACATGGCTTTCAAAATTATAGGGGTCGGGTCTGACCATCTCCTTCGCGTTGAATATTTTATTCCCGGTCTGACCCTGGATGTTAACCGACAGGTCAATGCCAAACATCTCAACGCCAAAGTTGAAGCCGAATATGAATGTAGGGCTTGGAGAGCCTATCGCGGTACGGTCCCTGTCATCGATGATCCCGTCGCCGTTCATGTCGACAAACCGCAAATCACCTACGCCTGCCGCGATCATATGAGGGTAGGCATTTAATTCGGCTTGGGTCTGGAAAATGCCATCGGTTTTATATCCGTAGAATTCACCAATGGGCAACCCCACCATGCTCCGGGTCACCTTGACCCCATTGCTCAGGTCACCACCCATGAGAACAGAGTCAACGCCGCTGTTTCCGCCAATGCTCAGCACTTTATTGTGTATGACAGTCCCCAGGACGCCAACATTGTATTTCAGTTTGCCGATCTGGTCACGCCAGCCCAGGTTGAACTCAAATCCCTTGTTTACTACTGAAGCGGCATTGAACCTTACTTTGGCTCCAACCCCGTTCCCGAGATACCCGGGAGTGGAGAGCAGAACAAGAATGTCGTCTGTCTGCTTGTTGAAATAATCAAATTCGCCGGTGAGCCGGCTGTTGAATAAGCCGACTTCGAGCCCGACATCCGTCTGGGTGGTAACCTCCCATTTCAGGTTGGGATTGCCGTTAATTCCGTAAGATGCCCCGGAGTTGGGTTCGCTGGTGGTTCCAAAAATCGACAGGATGTTTGATTGAACCTTTGCGTAGCGGTCCCAGTATGGGATCTTGTCATTCCCCAGCTTTCCCCAGCTTGCCCTTACCTTTAATTTATTCAGCCATTTGATACTTTGCATGAATCCTTCCTGCGAAACATTCCAGCCCAGTGCAAAGGATGGGAAGTAGGCATAGCGGTTATTTTCAGCGAATTTGGATGATCCGTCGCTCCTGATCGTGGCGGTAAGAATATATTTTTTACTGAACACATAATTGACCCGGAAAAGGTACGAGATCATTGAATAGTAGAGATTCATGTCGACCGATTCGTTGATGTTGTTGATCGTGTTGACGTGGTTGGCCGGATCATAGATATAAGTTGGCTGGATGTACCAGAAGTTCGATCCGTCGCGCATCAGGTTGGCCCCGGAGAGGTTAAACCCGTCGGAGGTTGTGTTCTGCATGGTATATCCGGCAACAGCATCAATGGAATGTTTGCCGAACTCCTTTTTAAAATTCAGGGTGTTTTCCCACAGCCAGGTAAAATTGTAATTGTTGTTTTTATTCAGGCGGCTCATGATATTCTGCTGCTGGGAGATGCTTCCGTTGGGATAGTATACGGTGTAAGCCGGGAGAAAACTTTCCGACATGTTGTACCCGGCATCGATGCCAAAACTGCTTTTAAATGTAAAAGCCTTCAGGAAATTGACCTCCCCGTAAATGTTCCCGACACCCCTGATCCCTTTGTTGTAGTTATTAGAGTAAGAAAGGTCTGCAAGTGGATTGCCGACACCATCAACCGCCGCAAAACTTCCATCGGGGTAGTAGGGTACCAGCGTTGGTTTTGCCCTGTAGGCAGCATAGGTCACATCAGGTGCCACCTGCTGGCTGTAAGGGGCGAAGGTGATGTTGTTTCCCAGCTTTACATATTGCGACAGGTTGAAAATGTTGTTCAGTTTCAGGGTAATGCGCTGAAAATTCGATTTGTCAACGATGCCTCCCTGGTTAAAATAGCCCCCGCTGATATAATACTGTACATTTTTGGACGAGCCCGATGCCGATAACTGGAAATCTGAGATCGGGGCCGAGTGAAAGACCAGGTCCTGCCAGTCGGTGTTTGGCACGGCATCCACATTGTTGAAAGTACCTGCTTTGATCTGGTTTGAAATAATGGCAAAATCATGGCCGTTGAGCAGGTCGATCTTTTTTGCCAGCCGCTGCATGCCCACTTCCCCGCTGAAGTTGAAAACGGTTTTATCCTCTTTGGCTTTTCCTATCTTGGTGGTTACCATGATGACCCCATTGGCCCCCCTGGAACCGTAAATTGCAGAGGCTGAGGCATCTTTAAGTACATCCATTGAGGTGATGTCGTTGCTGTTCAGGAACGAGATATCGTCCACAATCACGCCATCGACCACGTAGATCGGGCTCGAGTTGCCAAAAGTTCCGACTCCCCTGATCCTGACTGCCGGATTGTCGCCAGGCGTACCGGAAATGCTCGTGACCTGCACGCCGGTGACTGTTCCCTGGAGACTTTGTACCGGGTTCAGTGCGGTAATCTTTGTAATGTCTTCGGCTTTCATGGTGCTGACAGACCCGGACAGGTCATTTTTTCGGACAGAACCATAACCGATAACAACAATCTCGTCAAGTGTTGTTTTTTTCGGTTCGAGAAACACATCCACAACGGTCCGGTGCCCGGGAATCACTTCTTTGGTTTTATATCCGATATAGGAAAAAACCAAAGTGGCCGTGTCCGACTTAACGATGATGGAATACTTGCCATCGATGTTGGTCACAGCCCCGGTGGAAGAACCTTTTAAAACAACTGTTGCCCCCGGCAGTGTCTCTTTGGTATCACTGGCGGTGACAGTTCCTGTAATGGTTCGCACCTGTGCCTGGGAAAAGGTTAAAAAACCGGCAAGAAACAGGACCAGGAACCCTGTGAATTTAATCCGGTATGATTTTTCAGACGGGTAAAATTTCTCCATAATGCCAATTTTGGTAGTCAATGAAAAACAAATTAACAAAAAAGAATAACTGAAAAGCAAGAATCCCAACGAATTGAGTGATAACACGGTTACACCACCCCGATGACAAAGTGATCCAGGGATACGTCAATACTACGTCATTTCGCATTTGCGACATGTCACTTGATCTCCTTGATTTCAGGAAGCAAGTTATAGCGCCTGATCCTGATAGTCGTTACATAATTATTGAGAAATTTTACATAATTCACACATTCGGAAAAGGGTCATAATCCGGTGATTAATTATGAAGAATGAAAAGGGGGAAATCAGAATTGCATCACAAACTCAACGAGATTGTTATCAGATTCGAGCGATAATCTGCGTCGCAGCCTGAATCGCCGTGTTTCCACCCCGCGAAAACTGATATTCAGCAGGGGTGCTATCTCTTTTGAGGAGAGATTCAGTTTCAGGTAGGCACAAAGTTTAAGGTCACTCTGAGTCAGTTCGGGATAAGATGTTTTAAGGCGTTTGAAGAAGTTTTCGTGTGCCTGGTCGAAAAGCTCCTCAAATACTTTCCAGTCGTTGTCGTTGGAAATATTTTTTGTGATCAGCGACATCAGCCGTTCGAAATATCGTTGCGGATACTCCTGGCCCAGCCGCCCCTTTTGTTTGTCAAGTTCCTCTTTGATCTCGATCAGCAGTTCATTCTTTTTAATGATGGCCATGGTTGAATCTGCCAGCTGGATGTTTTTATGGGAAATTTCCGCCTGGAGATTTTCATTCTGCAGTTTGATGATCTTCTGTTCAGCATGTTCCTTTTCCAGCTGCGCAACAGCTTCGTCTTCGCGCCTCAGCCGTTCCTGCTGCCGGATAATCCTGCGGCGGAAAAGGTGCCTGCTCAACCAGAAAGCACCGGCTGCAATGAGCAGATAAACAAGGTAAGCAGCATCGCTGGCGTACCATGCTGCCGTAACCGTAAAATGAAGCGAGATCGGTTCTGTCAGCCGGCCCTTGTCGGTGAGGGTGCGTACAAGGAAGGTATATTCACCTTTTGGCAGACGTGTGTAGGCAATGTCGGCTTTTTCAGCCCAGTCGCTCCACTCGTTTTCAAGACCTTCCAGCCGGTACTGGTACAACTTTGTCGTTTGCCCGCTATTGATGCTGGTAAAGGAGATGGAAACGTTGTTCCACCCATGCGAAATCGTGAAAGGAGTGGCTTCGTATCCGACACGCTTTTTGACTCCTTCGGTATTCCATGAAAATACCTCCCTGAAAAGGAGTTTTGTTTTATCCGGGATCCCCTGTCGTAAAATGTCATTGTGAAAGATGGCAAATCCATTGTCAAGGCAGATCAGGCTGCGATCGCGGTCAAGCTGGACAATTTTTTCATAATCTTCTACCATGTTGAACAGGTAAACAGGCAAAAACAGGCGGTACAGCATGGTCGCTTTATTGGCCCTGACCTTAAAGAGGGCAATGTCGTTTTTCCGGATAAACCAGTAACAATCATTGCCGATGCCGGCAATCTCTGTCGATGCCTCGAAACCCTCCAGTTGGCCGTTTAACTCGGAATAGAGTATCATCTTGTTTTTCAGATCATCCCAGGTGTATAAATTGATCCCTGTCGTAAAAACGACACGATTGTCTACCTTGAAGACCCGGATGTTGAAATCGGACGGGAAACCCTCCTTTTTTCCGAATTGGACACAGGAGGTGACGCTGTCGAGGTTGTCAGACAGTTGCAGTTTATATAATCCTTTTACTGCGTGGCCAATCCAGATGTTTTTCTGATGGTCTACCTCCAGGAACCTGGAAGGTTCGAGGTATCCCTTTACCTGGTGACCGTATTTCCAGGCCTCCCCTTCACGATCGTATATTACCAGCGGTGAATAGGTGCTTTGAATCAGGTATTCTTTCCCGTTCAGCTCAAGTTGTTTCAGACTGTACCCGCCACTTACACTGGATATCCGTTTCAGGGTTTTTCCTTCCACAATAAAGGTTCCAGAAGTGTGTCCGCAAAAAAGAGTGCCGTTTAACATTTTCAGCTCCCAGACCTGTCCCTGCGATTTGTCAAGCAACCCGTTGTAGGCGAAGGTCCCGTTTCCGGGATTGGCCGTATAGGTGAAAATTCCGCGGTTGGTGCCAACGTAAAGGGTGTTTCCCGCCAGGGCTGCGGTATAAACAGCTCCCAGCTGGGCTCCTTTTTCCTGGTAAATATCAAGGAGCGCATTCAGGGATAGGTTGTCAATACCCCTGTCAAGGCCAACCCAGACGGACCCGTTGTGATCAGCGCAAAGCGAAAGGACAGTGTTGTTCTGAAGTGCATTTTCATTGTCTAAATGGTTCACAATTCTGCCATTCATATCCAGGATGAACAAGCCCTTTACGATGGTTCCAATAATTAACTTGTCGCCCGATACAATTCCGTTGTTGATCTGGCAGGCTTTTAACAGTTCGTTAGCCTCGGATTTCCAGGGAGATATTGTTTTTCCATTGTAAATGAACAAACCGTTTGCGGTGGTTCCGATCAGAAAGTCGTTGGCGGCGTATGGCAATATCGTCTTCACCTCAGCCCCCTCAAGTATGCTCCCTGCCTCTATGATCCGCAGTTTGTCACCGATAATCTCGTACAGGTCGCCCGTTACCGACTGCACAAACAACCGGTTCCTGGCTTTCAGCAAAAAGATCACGGAACCTGGCAATTCAACCGGTTTAACTGTGTGATGATCATAAACAAAGAGCGAGGCAAAACTCTGGAAATAGATTTTATTGCTGCACTCAACGATCTTCCATATTTCACTGTTATGAAAAGGGACATTTTGAAGCAAAGGCTTCAGGGAATGATATTTCAGTTCATGGGTTGCATCCGGTTCCCAATAGCCGAACTCTTCGTACGATCCGGTATAAATTCTTTTGTCCGGTGCAACATATACCGACCGCACAATGGTTTGATCCGGATTGCGGAAAGTGGTCCAATGGGTACCGTTGAAAACAAGCAAACCATCGTTGTTGCCCAGGTAAACATTGCCGTCCAGGTCAGTATCCACCGACCAGTTCTGGCTTCCTGCATGGTAATCCTGTTTGGTATAATGCTTGACAAGGTAGGTTGATTGCGCATGCGATCGGATGACCATGGCCATTGATAAAAAAAGGAGCAGCGAAAAACCAACGCAGTTTGTTTTCATGGATGCTGCAGGAAAGAGATACTTGAAATCACTCAACTTCCCCGCAGAACAAAATTAATGATTTTACAATTGCCGGAACGGCTCTTTCCATGATGACCGATTAAAAGTTTGCTACCTTTGTTACCCCGACTTAAGTCGGGGGATAGAAGATGGAAAATCAGATCAGGTTAAGGAACCTTGGCAAATCGGAGATCAGGATCACACCGATCGGGCTGGGATGCTGGCAATTCAGCAAGCAGGGCAACATGGCAGGAAAATTCTGGCCATCGCTGGAGGACGGACTTATCAGGGACGTTGTGAGGATCAGCCTCGAAGGGGGAATCAACTGGTTCGACACTGCTGAGATTTACGGAAACGGCGCATCGGAAAGAGTACTGGCAAAATCACTCGCAGCCCTGGGAAAAAAACCGGGCGAGGTGATAATCGCAACCAAATGGTGGCCCATATTCCGCACCGCCTCGAACATCGGGAAAACCATCGGTGAACGGCTGGAAGCTTTGAGTCCCTTCCCGATCGATCTTTACCAGGTTCACCAGCCCTGGGGTTTCTCGTCCGAAATTGCAGAGATGGACGCCATGGCGGAATTGGTTCGTGCCAAAAAAATCGGCCACGTCGGCGTGAGCAACTTTTCGGCAAAAAAGATGCGCAGTGCCTGGAAAACCCTTCAAAAATCGGGAATCAACCTGGTTTCAAACCAGGTTCAGTACAGTTTGCTCCAACGAGAAATCGAGACAAACGGCGTCCTGGAAACGGCAAAGGAGCTGGGAATCACCATTATTGCCTTCTCCCCGCTGGCACAGGGGCTGGTTACGGGCAAATTCCACGACAACCCGGAGCTGTTAAAAAATATTGGTTTTCGAAGCCATACTTCCAGGTTCAAACCTAAAGGACTGGAAAAAAGCCGCCCGGTGGCGGCATTGGTCCAAAAGCTCGCGGTAAAATATGATGCAACACCTTCACAGGTCGCCCTCAACTGGCTGATAAATTTCAGCGGCGATACCGTTGTTGCGATTCCGGGCGCAACAAAAGCAAGCCACGCTTCCGAAAATACCGGTGCCATGAAGTTCTCCCTGTCGGCCGAGGATATGCTTTTGCTGGATGATGTCAGCAAAGGATACAAATAACCTGTTCGACGATGAAGAAAACACTCCTTTTTTCCCTCCTGGCGCTTCTGTTATCCGGATAAGCCCTCACCCAAACCAACACCCTGTTCGACGATACCCGGCTGTCGGCAATTCACATTACGATCTCCCCCGACTCGCTGGCGGTGATTTATGATTCGGTGCTGAGCGACCACTATTATATGGCCAGATTCATCTTCGATGACAACGTACATCCCGATACCCTTGAAAATGTGGGTTTCCGTCTCAGGGGGAACAGCTCCGGTTATTCTAAGAAAAAATCGTTCAAGATCAGTTTCAATGAATATTTGTCGGGGCGCAAATACCAGGGGGTTAAAAAGATAAATCTCAACGGGGAGCATAACGACCCCACGATGATCCGTGAAAAGCTCTGCTACGATATCTGGAAAAAAGCGGGAATGGTACGGCCGACCTTTGCAGGGGATATCACGGGCGTAATGAATGTCGATCATTTCCTGAAAGCACTGGCAATTGATGTTGCGACCGGAAACTGGGATGACTACGGGTACAACAAGAACAACTACTATCTTTATCAGAACCCGGTGGATTCGACCTTTGATTTCATCACCTATGATCCCGACACGATCTTCCCGCGGATTGATGCCATGAAACAGCAGATCCAGCAGGCAGCCATGGAGGACACGTGGCGTACCCTCGATTATGGCTACACAGTGGCGGATTTCAACAACTCTTACAGCCAGGCAACGGATGCACATACACCCTACGGACTCAAGCCGTTTTTTGGCACACGCAAACAATCGATCCTGATCCAGCTTCATCCCTCGGGCATATCAGGCAAAGATGCAGCGAGCAATGGAGTTGAAGTGTTTCCCAACCCCGCCGGTGAAACCATCTCCATTATACTGAGTGATCCCCTTGCCCACGCTGAGAATGTTGAAATATTTGATATGTATGGAAAGGAGCAACTGGATTTTCAACTGGCTGGTGACAAAGAAACCCTTATTGTCCAAAGTCTTGCGCGAGGAATGTATCTCCTCCGTGTCAGAGCGTCCGGGCTGTTCTACCAGGGTAAGTTTATAAAGAAATAACCTCCCCGCGGATCGTTTTTCATGGAGTTGATAGGATCGATTTTTTTTTTCAGTTCCTGGTTTAATTCATATATTTGTTTCCTGAGAAGTATTATCGGAATGACACCCTATTCCCAAATCAGGACATCATGGACAGTTTTTCAATTTTTATCGTGGAGGATGATCAATTCTATGGAGATTATCTGAATCATTTTCTGTCGTCAAACCCGGATTATAAGATCGCCCAGTTTTCACTGGGAAAGGATTTCATTGACAAACTTCATGAAAAGCCCGATGTGGTCACCCTTGACTACAGCCTGCCGGATATGACCGGTGCGGTGGTATTGAAAAGGATCAGGCAGATGAGCCCGGAGACCCAGGTGATCATTGTTTCAGGGCAGAAGGATGTAACCACGGCACTCGACCTGATCAAGGAAGGCGCTTATGATTACATCGTAAAGGACCAGGATACGCGGTCGCGGTTGTGGAATGTCATCCTGCGCATCCGCGAAAACCGGACATTGAAAAACCAGGTGGAGCGGTTGCAGGAGGAGGTGGTTCATAAATACGATTTTGAGAAGACCATCATAGGAAACAGCCAGGCGATCAGGGATATATATTCATTGATAGAGAAGGCCAGCAAGACCAACATCAATGTTTCAATTACCGGGGAGACGGGCACAGGCAAGGAGGTTGTGGCGAAGGCCATTCATTACAATTCTGTGCGCAGGAGAAAGCCATTTGTTGCGGTAAACATGACTGCTTTTCCGAAAGACCTGCTGGAAAGTGAGCTCTTTGGGTATGAAAAAGGTGCATTTACCGGTGCTTTCACGCGGAAAACAGGTAAGTTCGAGGAGGCCAACCAGGGAACGCTTTTCCTGGATGAGATCGGAGATATGGATTTTGCCCTGCAAGCCAAGTTGCTTCGGGTCATCCAGGAGCGGGAAGTTGTGAGAATCGGTGGAAAAGATACGATCCCGCTCGACCTGAAAATCATTGTTGCAACCCACCGAGATCTTAAGGCGGAGGTTGCCAAAGGAACTTTCAGGGAGGATCTCTTCTTCCGTTTGCTGGGACTCCCGATCCTATTGCCACCCCTGCGCGACCGGTCGAACGACATCCTGATCCTGGCCAAACATTTTGCCGAAGTTTTTTGCAAAGAGAACAACATGCCAGCGGTCGGATTTTCCACCGAAGCCAGTGAAAAACTGCTCCGCTATCCCTATCCCGGGAACATCAGGGAACTTAAAGCGATCATTGACCTGGCTGTTGTAATGAGCAATGGCAAGGTGCTGGCCCAGGATGATATAATCTTCTCACAGATGGCCCAGCCAACCGATTTTCTCAGTGCCAAAGAGATGACCCTGGCAGAATATGACAGGATTATCATCAAATCTTACCTGGAAAAATACAACGATGATATGGTGCTCGTTGCCGACAAACTGAAGGTCGGGAAATCGACCCTTTACCGGATGAAGCAACGAAAACTGATTTGAAAACCGCCGCAGCCATGAAAAATAACGAGGAACGATTGTATGATCTTGAGGATCTCCTGGATGCCGCAGCCGGGGATAAGGTTTTTATCGGCAAAATGATCGGGAATTTTATCGCGGAGACCGGGATTGTACTGCAGAAGATCAGCATCCTGAGGGTCGGCGGGGATTATGCCGGTATTAAAGCCGTTTTGCATAAAATCAAACCAACCATGAAGGTGATGGGAATCGCCACTGTGGTCGGAATCATAGAGGAGATCGAGGAAATGAACCTCCTGGCAATGAATGAGTCGCGGTTTTCGGAACTTTTTCTGAAAATGGAGAAAACGCTGACGTTGGTTAATGAAGAACTCGGGAAGCTTAAATCGATATCCGGATGAGAACCTTTGCCATATTATTTTGTATGGTTGTTTCCGGCCTCCTGCAGGGCCAGGTGACTTTCAACGACCAGGACCTGGAAACCCTTGCAAAAAGGGAGCAGGATGCCTATGCAGGGAAACTCTTTCCGCGGCATACGGAAAGAGCCTCAAATTATGATGTCAGGTGGTACCGCTGCTGGTGGAACATCGACCCGGCAGTAAGAGAAATTTCGGGAAATGTCACTACGCTGTTTGTTCCGGGGGCCCCGGGGCTGGATTCTCTTATCTTTGATCTGAACCATGCGCTGACAGTCGATTCGGTAAGATACCACAACCAGGCAACCCCCTGGCTGCATGCTGCGGATCTGCTGACGATCCGTTTTTCTGAGACCCTTCCCCAACAAACTGCCGATTCCGTTACTGTATATTATCACGGGGTTCCTCCCGACAACGGTTTTGGTGCCTTTACACAGGGCACGCACAACGGGGCGCCTGTGATTTGGACGCTTTCGGAACCTTATGGGGCAAGCGACTGGTGGCCCTGCAAAAACGGGCTTACAGACAAGGCCGACTCTGTGGATATTTTTATCAGCACCCCGTCGGCATACCGTGCCGCAAGCAATGGCGTTCTCAAGTCGGTCCTTCAGGCCGGGACAAATACCGTGTTTCACTGGAAACACCGCTATCCCGTTGCCGCCTATCTTGTTTGCCTCGCCGTGACCAACTATGCCAGATATGCCTACCAGGTTCCTTTTTACGCCGACACCCTCGAGGTTGTCAATTATATATACCCGGAAGATTCGGCATCTGCCGCCACTGAAACGGGGAGCATTGTATCCATGATCCAGCTCTACGATACCCTGTTCGGGATATACCCGTTTCAGCGCGAGAAATATGGCCATGCACAATTCGGGTGGGGTGGAGGCATGGAGCACCAGACCATGACCTTTGTAACATCATTTGGTTTTGAACTGCTGGCCCACGAACTCGGGCATCAATGGTTTGGAGATAAAGTCACCTGCGGGAGCTGGACCGATATCTGGCTGAACGAAGGGTTTGCCACCTATCTCTCCGGACTTTGTTACGAACACCTTGCGCCGACCTGGTGGACGCGTTTCAGGGAAGTACGGGTTAAAAGCGTAACAGCCTACCCGGGCGGTTCGGTATATTGTGCCGATACGGCAAATATCAACCGTTTGTTCGACAGCCGGCTTTCATATGCCAAAGGAGCACTGGTTTTGCACCAGCTGAGGTGGCTCATGGGGGATGCCGCTTTTTTTACCGCGTTGAACAACTATCTTCATGATCCCGGCCTGGCCTATGGTTTTGCGCGTACCGAAAACCTGAAGTCGCATCTCGAAAGTGCCTGTGGAGAGGATCTTACCTGGTATTTCAACGATTGGTTCACCGGGGAAGGCTACCCGTCCTACCACATCAGCTGGACCCAGCCTGGTGATTCTGTTTTGTTTACCGTCACTCAGACCCAGTCGCACCCATCCGTCTCATTTTTCAGGATGATCATGCCCGTGCAGTTTAAAAATGCATCCCGCGATACCCTGGTCCGCTTTTTAAACACATTTTCAGGGCAATCGTTTGCCGTGAGAATCCCTTTTAAGGTCGATTCAGTCATTTTCGATCCCAACTATGAACTGATCTCGGCCAGCAACACCGTTATTGGCGCAGTTACTGAGCTTACCGGGCATAGCTTTCTGAAAATCTACCCCAACCCGGCAACCGACAAGTTAACCTTTAATTTTCAGGGATTTCCGCCCAAAGACCCGGGGAAAATATCCATCTACGATTATTCAGGACGTCTTAAGGATGAGTTCTACTTTAACCGCGAAACTGAAATAACCATCAACACCTGCAAATATTCATCGGGACTCTATTTCTATCTCCTCACCCGTTTTGGCCGCCCCATCACCGGGAAATTCATGATCGTACGGTGAGCCATCATCTGGCAGAACGTTAAAATCGGTGACGCGTGACGCGTGACACGTGACGCATGAAGTGTCACCTCTCACCTGACATCTCTTACCTGTCGCGAGTCCCCAGTCACCAGTCAAGTGTCACGTTTCACCCGTCACGTTTCACCCGTCACCCGTCACCTGTCACGTGTCACGAAATTAGAAATTAATTACCTTTATCGAAAATTTTCCCGTGTCAAACCCGCACCTGTTCCGTAAGAAATCCATCAGTCATATTCTGAAGGACGCATATAACCGGGAGGGGGAACAATCGGAGCTGAAAAAAAGCCTCAATGTTTTTGACCTTACGGCGCTTGGCATCGCTGCCGTGATCGGTGCCGGTATTTTCAGCACCATAGGAAATGCAGCTGCCAGCGGCGGGCCTGCGGTTTCGCTCCTTTTCCTGTTTACTGCCATGGCCTGCGCTTTTTCAGCTTTGTGTTATGCACAGTTTGCCTCGATCATTCCAATCAGCGGGAGCGCTTACACCTATGCTTATGCCAGTTTTGGAGAGCTTATCGCCTGGATCATCGGCTGGGACCTTATCATGGAATATGCCATTGGCAATATTGCCGTTGCCATATCGTGGTCAGATTATTTTACCGGGTTTCTTGGCGGCATTGGCCTGCATGTGCCTGCCTACATGGGTATCGACTACCTGTCGGCCGCCCGGGGATACCACCAGGCCACCCTTGACATGATTCGGGGGGTATCCCTTGCAAACCTGCCCGATACATTGAAGGAAGCCTATATGGCATGGCAATCAGCCCCGGTGATCGGGGGGATCAGGATCATTGCCGACATTCCCGCCTTTTCCATCGTGGTCTTTATCACCGTCCTGGTATATATAGGCATTTATGAAACCAAGGTGGCGAGCAACACCATGGTGCTGCTCAAGGTGGGCATTCTGTTGATGATCATTACCGTAGGAGCATTTTACGTCGACCCGAAGAACTGGCACCCTTTTGCCCCTCATGGAGTCGCCGGGGTCCTGAAAGGAGTTTCGGGCGTTTTTTTCGCCTACATCGGGTTCGACGCCATCTCCACCACGGCCGAAGAGTGCCGCAATCCCCGGAGGGACCTTCCCAGGGCGATCATCCTGGCACTGATCATTACCACGGTGCTCTATATTCTTATCAGCCTGGTGCTTACCGGGATGGTCCACTCTTCCGACCTGGGAGTAGGAGATCCGCTGGCGTATGCCTTTCAGAAACTTCACCTGACTAAACTTTCCGGTGTGATCGCGATCAGCGCAGTGATTGCAATGGCCAGCGTGTTGCTGGTTTTCCAGGTCGGCCAGCCCCGTATCTGGATGAGCATGAGCCGCGACGGATTGCTTCCTCCGTCGTTTTCGAAAATCCATCCGCGGTTTAAAACACCTTATTTCTCAACAATAATGACAGGTATCCTGGTGGCCATTCCTTCCCTGTTCATGAACCTGACCGAGGTGACCGACCTGACCAGCATCGGCACCCTGTTTGCCTTCATCCTGGTATCAGGCGGGGTGCTTGTGCTTCAGGGCAGCTGGAAAAAAAATGACATTCCAGCCAATGAAAAGGGGTTCCAGGTGCCTTATTTCAACAGCCGCTATTTCTTACCTTTCATCTGGACCGGCGTGTTGTGTGCTCTTTTCTTCTGGAATCGTCAGGAAATCAATGCTTTCACATCCGCTTCATTTGATCTGTCAGTCTTTTTGCATCTGCTTTTCTCCCAGTTTCCCGTGCTGATTTTCATCATAGCTGCGG
>Ga0118677_10001281_pt1 | contig 53898 bp, 47 predicted proteins | sample AliMusrvi5mmetaG_FD_86154 | JGI IMG/M metagenome (GOLD analysis project Ga0118677, IMG submission 86154) | reverse complement strand
GGGTAGAAGGAGCAGGAGGAGGGGTAGAAGGAGCAGGAGGAGGAGGCGGAGGAGGGGTAGAAGGAGCAGGAGGAGGAGAAGGAGCAGGAGGAGGGGCAGAAGGAGCGGCAGAAGCAGAAGGAGAAGCAGAAGGAGGAAGAGAAGGTAAAGGTCATAAAAGAAAATTATTCAAAGCAATACTTGAAGATGAGCCACGATATAAAAAAAGAAATAGAGGCGAATCTGCATATTTATCAAGATTGCGCGAAATTGTTAAAGCACCAAAAAAAAAAAATAGTAGACAATCTGATGTAGCTTTTAATTTCATAGTTGGAGGTGGAGGTGGTGGAGGTGGTGGAGGAGCTGCAGCTGTAGAAGGAGGAGAAGGAGCTGTAGCTGTAGAAGGAGGAGAAGGAGCTGCAGCTGTAGAAGGAGGAGAAGGAGCTGCAGCTGTAGAAGGAGGAGAAGGAGGAGCTGCAGCTGTAGAAGGAGGTGGAGGAGGAGAAGGAGGAGCTGCAGCTGTAGAAGGAGGAGAAGGAGGAGAAAGAGGAGCTGCAGCTGCAGCTGAAGGAGGAGCTGGAATGAGGGTTGCAGAAGTAGAAGAAAGGCGATCTAGAGAAAGAGTCTCGATTCGCCGTATAAGCAGAAAGCGTCGCAGTAAAAAGTAATTCTTTCTTTGACTTAAAAAATTTGATAACTTTAAAACTCTTATTAGCAGCCATAGAATGTCTGCAAATAAGATTCGTAATGATGCTTGGTGGCTACTGAAATGCTATGATTATCTGCTTGTTCCCCTTAACATGTCAGATAACATTCGCGCTGGCTGGAAAGATTTTCGTGAAGTTCTAGAAATGAAGCTAGAAGAGAATGCTCGGATCATTGAAGAGCTTGAAAGTAAGGCTGTTAAGTCTAACCAGATTAGTCTTGAAATCAAGGAGAAGCCTACATCTCCTCTGCTTGGTCCTAGCCAGCCTCCTTCTCGTTTTCTATCAGAGCCCACAACATTCCTTGATATTATCCAGCAGACTCCTCCTTCATTTCCTACTCGGTCAGTAAATCTAAGTGTGGCACAAATGATGGCTCCTGCCAGTGAACCAGTAAAGAGTCCAGCTAAGACAGAAGTTTTGACACAGTCTGTAAAGGTAGTTGAACCTGCAAAGAGTCCTGCTAAGCCAGATTCGAAGGTAAATGCTAAGGTTGAAGTTCCTATTGTTCTTGTGACGAAGGCTGATGATGAGGGTGAAGAGGGTGAAAAGGCTGATGATGAGGCTGAAGAGGGTGAAGAGGGTGAAGAGGGTGAAGAGGCTGAAGAGGGTGAAGAGGGTGAAGAGGCTGATGGAGAAGTCTTGACTCAGTCAGAAGAAGAAGAGGAGGAAGAGGAGAACTATGCTGTAATCCGGGTCAAGAGGATAACTTACTGGCATGAGACAAATTCCAATCGTGTTTACAAGTATATTTCCGAAGATGAAGTCGGTGATCTAGTTGGCAAGTATAATCTTCTCAACGGCATTCCCACTATTTCTCCCGCCTAAGTAGGTAATGGATTTATCAACAGGATTTAGCGCCCCCGCCTTAACATTTGGTAGCTTTGCTGTTGCATGGTTTATATATACTCTTTTTTCATGGAATTTCACTGGATCATTTTTTGCCCTTCTTGCAGGATTTGCTGGATTTGCTGCGCTCGAATTTCTAAGTCGGTTTGTCAATCCTATGGTCGGATGGGTTCTTCTATCCATTCCCCTCATCTATATGATTGTTGTCGCTGCTGTTTTCGGCTCAACATTTACATTGGCTAACTTAAACACAAAAATTACACCTGGATGTCACGGCGCCTTTTGTATGAAAGGATCTCTGCAACAATAAGCGTTTATATATAAGGATTTTATTAATCTATTAATTTAATGAATGCGCTAAATATGTTCGAAGTTTATGCGTATGTTTTATTTGAAAGAGTTAAAAAATATTTTCAAAATATAACTTTCAATCTAATTGATTATGCTAGAAAGCTGGATGGTGATCTCTATATCTGGCCCGATGGCCGCCATTCTGTGTGGGCACCTGAAGTTGAAGAAGATAAGGTTGGATGCTGGCATTATGATTCCTTAACGCAATCCCTTCATCTCATGGCAAGCAATGGCAATGTTAGAAAGCGTTGGGGATGGTTAAGTGGCAATCTAGTTGCCAATGGAAAAGAAATTGAGTTCTCAGACCATTTGACAGATTTACTTTGGTATGCACCACCCGATTCGCCGCATCCTAGCATGTATGTAGTGCGAACTCTTTTTTCCCAAAAACTGGGTCTCATTATCAGTAACAAGGCTATCTTCACTGTTTGTCCACGAGCATCAGCAATTGATGAAAAATCTTTTCCTGCAGAGCTTATAACTGATGAGCAATTGCATGAATATGATGAGTCATGGAATTAGTCTTAGATTTAAGACATCTTCTGATCCACATGCGGTTTGTAAATAATATCTGTATATGTCAAATTTGGCATCAAAACACGAACATCACTTTCCTTCTTAAAAGTCAGCGACTGCAAGTTCCACAACTTAATAATATTAAACCCCTTCTTTGGAGAAATGGATACACCCACAATCTGATTCTCCGGATCTAGAGCAATCAGATTCATCACAGATGCAGCCATATACCGCTCAAAACACTCCAAACCATGATCTTGGTGAATCTTAATACTATAGGATCCACCACGCTTATTCATCTTGTTTTCCCACATCGGCGGATAAGGATCCACCATCCAGAAATACATTCCCTCCAAGAAGCGCTTTGCTCCAATTTCTTTTAGCATGCCAAACATCTCCTCAAAGTTGGCCGGAGTGCCAATCTTCTTATATGATTCCTCTGACCAGTCTTCATTGTCCGGATCATGATAGTAAAGCGTCCATTTTTCATTATAACTCATTCTCGGCTTACTTACAGAAGTAGTTGTAGCGGGTTTCAAATTTTTACAAAGATTATTAATCTTCCTCAGATGTCTTGGGTAAGAGGTAAACAACAAAAGAAAAAGCCAACAACCTTAATTGTTCTCCATAATAGTGGATTCTTTTCATGTTGCACGGTTCGGCTTGCTCGTATTATTGAATATTTTAATAAGTTTGCTAAACTTCCAGAAATTGTTGATTCATCAGTCCAATTTGAATGGTATAAACCTGAACCTAAACGACCTATTGTCCATGAATATTTTCAAACAATTCCTAGACCAATTAAATTTACATATCCAATTGTGCTCGAACCGTATCATCAATTTACAGATTTTAAGAAACTTCCTTTTGACACCTTGCAACCATTTATTCTTCGGTATTTTTCTTTGACTGATCAGATTAAAGATATTGTGAATGAAATTGTAAATAAATATTCAGTGGATTTTGAAAATACATGTGTTCTTTTTTACCGGGGAAATGACAAAGTGACTGAAACATCTCTTTCTGAATATGATGATTATCTTGTTAGAGGTCGTGGAATTCTAGCAAAAAATCCTAATGTGCGGTTTTTAGTCCAAAGTGATGAATCAGAATTTATTGATGCGATGATGGTTCTTCCTAATACTTTTGTATTTCAAGATGAAATTCGTCATATTAAGAAGGCTTCTACATCGGTAGATATCGTAATGCCTTCAACTAACTACGAATTTTCCAAGAAGTTTCTAGCAATCGTATTCATTATGTCCCAATGCAAGAACGTCATCTGCGGCTCGGGAAATATTTCTCTGTGGCTGACACTGTATAGAGGATCTTGTTTGGGTGTGCAACAATTTTTAGAAGGTAAATGGCTTTCGTAAGGTTGTAGATCCGGGAACCCTGTGCAGAACGGTTGTAGATAACGAAGTTATCTCCCTAGCGGGATCCCGGTGCAGAACGGTTGTAGATAACGAAGTTATCTCCCTAGCGGGATCCCGGTGCAGAACGGTTGTAGATAACGAAGTTATCTACTTCCCGGCTGCTTATGGGGCGCCAAAGCCAACTTAATTTCACCCAGCCCCGCTACCGCGTATTCTACAATTACAGGGTAGTCGTTCTTGAGATACAATGTAATATCCGAGCAAAGACTCGTGCACTTGCAGAACATATTCAAATGCTTGAGTGAAAAATGGCCCTGCACGATATCCAGCTTATTCTGCTTAACAGACATAGTTGTTCCAACATGGAAAACCGTCTCCTGTTCTGCAAAATCGCCTCTGCACTTGAACACAAGTTCATTGGATGCAGATCTGACTTCTACCGTCTCAGCCAAGGAAAACATATCACGAATTACCTTCTGAAAATCCGTAGATGGCATTGTGATCGTTGTCTGAAACTCAACCGGCGGGATTTCAATCGGGTGGATATCCAGCTCAATTAGGTTAAGATGATACTTAGTCGTCTTCTGGTTTTCTCCATTTAGTGTTACAATTCCTAGGCGTGTTGTATCTTCTTTCTCCATACTGAGAATCAAAGACTCATTATTAGAAACTGTCTTTATTAGCTTGAAGAAATTGATCATATTGAGACCAAGAATTAGGCGCTGAGGGCAATAAAATTCTTCAAACCATTCCGAATGCAACCGAAGATGAACTAAGACTGTTTGTGTTCCGTCCATGGCAATGATCTTTAATCCATTTGGATCAATCTCCAAATTGGCCTCTGTTAGAATTTCCTTAAGAGCCTCGATCAGAATACGGAAAGGACTGGCCTTAACTGTCCGAATACGAAATGCATACTTTTCATTCTCCATGCGTTTAACTTGATTTTTCAAGTTGCGTTTAAATAGCAGCACTTCGTTTATTCTTCGGCAGAGATTACCATCCTTATTCCCTGGCTAAGTTCTTTCTAATTTCGAAAAAACTATTAAAAGTTTAATGAGCACTGTGATTATCGCAATTGCTAAGTTTGAACAAGATTATATTGAAGAATGGGTAATTTATCATTTAGCCCTAGGATTTGATAAAATTTATTTATATGATAACGAAGATGAAGCAATATATTATAAGATTCTTACAAAATATGGCGGTCGTATAGTGCATACACATATTAAAGGTAATGAGTATGAGATTGGAGTTCAATATCGCGCCTTGCATCACTTTCATTCAACATACATTTCATCTGAGATAAAATATGCAATGCATATTGATATTGATGAATTTGTTTGTCTTAAAAAACATAAAAATATTAAAGAATTCATAAATGAATATTTTAAACCAGGTATTGCTGCAATAAGTCTCTGCTGGAGATTCTTTGGGTCATCGGGTCAAGTTAAAAAAATGAATGAACCTGTTGTTTCACGTTTTCGTAGATGTGCTTCTCAAGGTGACATCTTAATGAAAACATTATATGATGTAACAAAAATTACTGCACATACAGATTGTCATAGTGTTAAACCTATTGAAGGACATGTTGTTATTGCAACAAATGGTGTTGTGACAACATGTTCAGAAAATCCAGACAATGATATTTCAGTTGCTTGCGTGAACCATTACTATTGCAAGACTATACCTGAATTTTTTTACTCAAAAACAAGGGGTCGAGCAGATATTCCGGGTGGATTAAAAGGACATCCTTTTTATGGAGATTCTACATCCACAGCTCTTGATATGGATTTAATAAAATGTTATACAAAACGTAACCTTAATGATGTGGAGGATTTGACCGCATATAACTTTTATAATGCAATCAAATATTTAATACTTGTTCCTTGAGTTCAGGCTTAGTGCTTCTTGCTAGTCTTTGATTTTCTGCCTTTGGTACCTTTAAACATCTTCCAGCCTAAATACATAGAAAGAGGGGCGGCTAGCGCCTCCACATTTCTAAGAAAAGGCCCCATCACGGAGGGGGAAAATCCACCGCGCATCTTGAATTTTCTTGTGCGACCTCCACCAGTCTGAAAGATACCAGTCCGAGCAAGAGATCCTGTTTGTGCTGTTGTTAGACTAGTATCTGCTGAAGCTCCGCCCCATGAAGCTCCGCCCCATGAAGCTCCGCCCCATGAAGCTACAGGATTAAAGAAAGAAAATGGTAATGAAGCACCACCTCTCTGCTTCTTTAGACTTTTCTTCTGTTTCTGTGTTTTCTGTTTTTGTTGCGCCATTCTATTATTACTCAGGATTTAAAATCCCCTCAATTGGTTTTAATAATGACTCTTAAAATTAATATTATTTTTCACAAGCAGTTGCATCGTGATGCATATGATTTTCAACTTCCTTTTATTAAGAAATATTTTCAATTTATCGCTGTAAATGATAAGATTCCGAAAATTATTCCTGCGGATTTACAATTTCTGGTTCTGAAAGAAACAAGCATTAAAGAATCAAGTTCTAAGTTTCAAGAAAAAGGTTTAAAAACAAATAGTGTTTTACTTCATTTTCATATGAATCCTTATCTGCTAGAGGGTGTTAATCTAATTGGATTTTTCCAGCATGATATGAAATTTACTTCATTATTTGCAGAGCATATAGATATTATTCAAAGTCTGGCTCAAAGATCTCCTAAGCATATATTTGTGCTAGAAGCTCAAGTATGTCATCGATATTTATTACAAGTTCTTGATAAAGATAATTGGGATATAATTATTGGAATTTATAATAAAAAATATGGAAAATCTCATACGTTTAAAGATATTTATTTTTCATCGATTCCTTTATTTAATTCTTTTATTTTACCTAAGCATATCTTTATTGCAATGATGACATTTTTCAATGATATAGGCGTTACTGTAACAAATATGGTTAAACAATTAAATAGTGAAGAATGTATTGCAACTATATTTGAACGCTGCAATGGTCTTTTTCTTCGTCTATACTCGGATGATAATATATGCCCGTGGTATACACTAAATGGAATTAACTATACCCAGTCACTCAAAGATTCTGTAATTGAAGAAAAGAAGAAAGATATGGAAATAGAAAAAGTAAATTCTCTTCCTCAGAGAAGTGATGTATTACTTGCTCAGATGATTGAAAAAGTAAATTCACAAGAAAAGTCAAATGCAATGACAGTTACTGAATTCTTGCAAAAATTAAATAAGTGATGGGCGAAAATTTGTCTTAATTTTGGGCGAAAATTTGTCTTAATTTTCTGCGAAAATTTGAAAGACCCTTGACCCCCACCCTTAGGCAGAAGAGATGAACCCAGAAAATTACAGCAAGCGCACGCACAGAGAGCATATCTTGGAACTACCGGATACTTACATTGGTTCCATAGATACAGAGCAGCAGAATCGCTGGATCTATGATCCTGCAATTAAGAAGATGGTATGGAAGACGATTCAATTCTGTCCTGGTTTCTTCAAGATCTTTGATGAAATTCTAGTAAATGCGACCGATCATTATACGAGGCAGCAGGAGCGTATTCGGAAGAAGGAGGCAAATGTCATTCCTGTTTCAAATATCCGGATCACACTAACTTCAACGCAGATTACTGTAACAAACGATGGCGATGCAATTTCAACGGAAGAGCATAAGGAGGTTGGTTGCCCTCTACCCGAGATGATCTTTGGTCAGCTTCTAACATCTTCCAATTACAACAAGGAAGAGGAAAAGATTGTAGGCGGAAAGAATGGTTATGGCGCTAAGCTGACCAATATTTTCAGCAAGGAGTTTAGTGTTAAGATCGTAAATCCTGCAACAGGCACAGCGACAACCTATGCTTGGACCAATAATATGACCAAGATGCTTCCCGCCAAGGTAAATAAGCTAAAGTCTTCTATTCCTCTAACAACAATTACCTATACGCCCGATCTAAACCGATTTCATTGGTCTGCAGGAAATGAGACGATCTCCGAGATTCCTGCAGATATGATGGATGTAATTCAGACTCGTTGCTTTGATGCTGCTGTCTGCGTGCCCGGTTGTGCGATTTACTTTAATGGTGTCCAGATTCCTATTCTATCCATGGCTTCTTACATGGAATTGTTCTGTCCTCTAGAGGATGCCCTACCCGATGGTATCAAGAAACTCACACCCAAGAAGCGGCGGGACGCAATGATTGCCTTCGACTCTGCTGGAGAACGGTGGGAAATTGGTGCTATTATGACCTCGTGTCTTTACGGCAATGATTCCCAACCCGATGATCGCCATCTTACATTTGTGAATGGTATTCTGACTCGGCGCGGTGGCAAGCATGTTGAGTATGTTGCAAAGCAGGTTCTGTCTGATTTCTGCGAAAAGGCCAAGAAGAAGGCAAAGCTTGATATTACTCCCGCGCTTCTCAAGGATTCTCTTACATGGTTTATTCGATCAGTGATTGTAAATCCTTCCTTCGATAGCCAGACAAAGGAAACGTTGACCACTCCAGCATCTAAGTTTGGCTCGAAGCCGGTCATTTCAGAGAAGTTCATTGATTCTCTAACAAAGATTGGTCTGCTAGACGAAGCCCAGCGAATCTTGGCTGCAAAAGAAGTAAAGGAGGCAAAGAAGACGGATGGTAAGAAGCGGGCATCCATTCGGGGCATCGTAAAGCTAGAAGATGCACTTTGGGCGGGCACAGGCAAGTCCAACGAATGCACTTTGATCTTGACAGAGGGAGATTCAGCTGCATCCACTGCAATTTCAGGTCTCAAGGTTGTTGGCCGCGAACGCTTTGGCGTCTTTCCACTACGAGGTAAGCTGTTGAATGTAAAGGATGCAGTTCTTGCAAAGAAAAATAACAATGCCGAACTCAATCAGATCAAGCAGATTCTTGGTCTTGAATATGGTAAGAAGTATACTAAGTTGGAACAGCTTCGGTATGGACGAGTTATGATCATGACCGATCAGGATGTAGATGGATCCCACATTAAGGGTCTGCTTATTAATCTCTTTCACACTGAATGGCCAACTCTTCTTAAGATGGGATTTCTCTGTTGTCTAATGACTCCTCTGCTCAAGGTTTCAAAGGGCTCTACTATTCTATCTTTCTACTCCCAGCAGGATTATGATGTTTGGGTTGCTGGACCTGAGGCGGCGGGTGGTAAGGGATGGAAGACGAAGTATTATAAGGGATTGGGCACGTCCACAGCTGCGGAGGCTCGTGAATATTTTGAGAATATGCATACAGTCGATTTTCAGTGGGATGATCCTTCCGACAATGCAATTGATATGGCATTTAATAAGAAGAGGGCCGATGATCGAAAGCACTGGCTATCCTCATATGATGCAAAGCGTGTTCTAGTTATTAACAAGGGTGGATCTAAGGTTCCTTACACGAAGTTTATTAATGATGAGCTCATTCACTTCTCATCGGCAGATAACATTCGTTCACTACCTTCCATTTTGGATGGTCTGAAGCCGGGTCAGCGCAAGATTCTATGGGCTTGTCTCAAGCGTAATCTGACACAGGAAATCCGTGTTGCCCAGCTTGCAGGATATGTATCTGAGACGGCCGCTTACCATCATGGTGAAGCATCATTGAATTCCACTATTGTTGGAATGGCGCAGATCTATGTAGGTTCGAACAATATTAATCTGTTGAAGCCGAGCGGACAGTTTGGCACTCGTCTCATGGGTGGCAAGGATTCAGCTTCGCCAAGGTATATTCACACACATCTTGAATCAATTATTCGAAGTGTATTTAGGAAGGAGGATGATCCCATCCTTGAATATGTAGATGATGATGGAAGCTTTGTGGAGCCTATTAATTATTATACAGTCATTCCAATGATTCTAGTGAATGGTTCAATCGGAATTGGCACGGGTTTCTCAACGGATATTCCCCCCTATTCGCCAACTGATCTGGTTGCAGCAATTAAGTCTCGTCTATCTGATAATGTAGATTTGACAACTTGGACCTTCAAGCCATGGTGGCTCGGTTTCCGTGGCGATGTGCGACCTATGCCTGATAACAAGGGGTGGCTGACAAGTGGAATCATTGAGTTTCTACCCAATGATGAAAATGAGAAGAAGTTCCAGATTCGCATCAAGGAGCTCCCCGTCGGTATGTGGACTCGTGATTACAAGGAATTCTTGGAGAGCATGTTGGCCGGAGAAGTGGCAAGCATGGATGAACAGGGTGGCAAGCTAACACTCCGTAATTTTGAGGAGGCATATAACGATGTTGATGTCGATTTCATTCTTACAGTATCAGAAGACACATATTGGAGTGCAAAGACTTATCTATCCGAATTTATGGTCAAGTTCCGACTTATTACTTCATTCAGACTTACAAACATGGTTGCCTTTGATTCCTGCGGCAAGATTCGGAGATACACTTCTGTCGGTGAAATCCTTGAAGAGTTCATTTCAGCGCGCCTTAGCATCTATGCAAAGAGGAAGGAGCATAAGTTGTCTGCTCTCAAAGCTTCACTTGTAGAACTCCGTGCAAAGATGGCATTCATTGCTGCAGTAATTGCAGGTTCTCTTGTTATTGGCAAGACAGAGGATTCAGTGCTTCTTGCAAAGATGAATGACATGATGCTGCCCCATTTGAGTGCCCAGAATGGAACACTTGAAGACTTTGAGTATCTGCTGCGGATGCGCATTGATCGGATGAAGGCATCAGCGGTTCACACTCTTGAACTTGAAATCAAGGGTGTAGAAGATGAGATTTGTGTGCTAGAAAACATGACACCCGAGACTCTATGGCTATCAGACTTGGATGATTTTATGGCTGCATGGACACCATATATGGCACACCGTGCTGAGATAAATAAGGCTGATCCAACTGGACCCAAGGTTACTAAGAAGAAGGCGGGTAAAAAGAACGCTTAGAAAAAAGGATTGAGGGGACGGCTCTTGGTTCCAGACTGACTCAAATTGACAGCATGGGAAAGAGGCACGGGCATAGTTGTAATATCTTTTCTATAGGTTTCATACATGTCAATTTCACTAAGAATCTTGGGCACGGCGAAGCCTACAACATAGTCGTTTAATTCAGTAATTTGTTCCTTAATTGCACTGTCTAAATTTTTACCATACTGAAAATACATACTACGCATTATGATTAGCAAGTTCTCGGCACTCTGCGGACCTATTCTCCACTTACCATTGCTTTTCCGATACACTTCATAGATTAGACGATTTTGGATAATTTGCACATTTGCATTACTGAAGAAAGTCTGGTTAAGTAAATTTTTTTCAACATTTCCCTTAATTAAATCTTTGCCCACATCATCCCCAAGATGTGTTGCAGAATTGAATTGTTTGATAATACCTTGATCCGTGAAACCAGTTGTGCTTTCTAAATTGATACGACCATTCATTTCTATATTCAGTCTGGGAAATTTCTTTTTACTAATTAATGTCATCAGTATTAAGACATACTGCTCAGGCTGGGCCTCCAAAATTTCTAATGAATGTAAGCTCGGCCTACAATACGCTTTACTCAATTAATATAACAACTTCCAATGTTATACCTCTTAATGGTAATCCAACATGGTGGTCAACTATTATAGCAACTAATAATGTTAGTACCTCTGGATCAGTTATTCTACGAGATATGGCAAAGACTGTTACAATTTACAATTCAACATTTAAAAAAGTGCAAATTCTTTCTCCATCTGGAGTTATTGGATCATCTGGCACAACAACAAACACTGATTTTGGAACAGGTTATATTGAAATGACATGGTATGATGGTCAGGGTAACAATTACTTAACACATTCAGTGTGGGCAAATATTGGTTAACACTTCGTCTGAAAAATATTTTGAAGTGATTATTTAGAGATGGCTATATCACAAAGAACACTAGATTTCTTATCAAGAGTGGTGTTTACTCCCGTGTCTATTTTATTGGTCATATTTTATGCCTATGTTACACTTTCCGGAACGTATCTTGATAATAAAGGCCGTCCGTTTCTTGCAGTTCTAGGAGGGCTCGGTTTTATGGCCTTACTCTGGATGTATTATATCCGTTGGTTCATTTCACCATCTCAATTCACATATCCTACGTGGCCGCCGTATCTGTCTTCTTGTCCCGATTATTTGACTTTCATGGGCACAGATCCTGCCACGGGAAAATATCAGTGTGTTGACTTTATTGGAGTATCACGCCGTAATGGCATGAAAAAGTCGGATCCTCTTGTTCCGCCTTCTCCTGGCCAGAGTGATTATATCTTCCTAACCAACCCGAGTGACTCAAATGCTACAAAATGCAATGCTGCTCAGGGAAAAGGTCTCTCGTGGGCTGGAATAACGGCTGGAACAGGCTGCGCGTAAAAATAATGAAATGGCAGTATAATACAATTTATTAAACTTTGAGGACATAAACCAAAGTCTAACAAATTTCGTAGGGATGGAAATTAAGGAAAGTCAATTAACTGAAATTCATCAAGATACATTTACTAAATTAGTTGCATGGGCAAAGAGATCTAGTGATTCCCTGGATCAAGGAACTAAGTCGACAGGTCCTAGAAATCCTGTTGCTGTTTTTTTATACGGCGGGCCTGGTGTTGGTAAAACTACTCTAGCGTATCGTGTATGTGCGGCCGCTAATTTGCGACCTGTTGAATGTAATGCAAGTCATGTGCGAAATCGTGCAGGTGTATCTGAAATTATTCAACCTCTGCTTCAAAGCAACAATGTAGCGGATTTTTTTAGACCCGAAGGTCATCGTCCTCTAGGTGTTATTCTTGATGAAATTGATGGAATGTCATCTGGAGACCGAGGTGGTTTAACTGAAATTATTAAGGCACTTAAAGATTATAAGGGCATTAACGCCATTTTTTGCATTAGCAATGAGTGGGCAGATAAGAAATATAAGCCACTCATGCGTATCTGTCTATCATTTGAGATCATTCCTCCTTCTGTGACGGAAATCAAGAGACTGCTTGTTAAAAAGCATCCAACAGTAGAACCTGATCCCGATACTGTAAATGAATTATCTTTACTGCATCAAGGCGATCTGCGCAAAATCTTACAAATATGGAATAGTTCAATCCAACATCAAAATGCAGGAAAAACGTTTGATTATAAACCTAGAATAGAATCCACAAATCGGATTTCACGGCTAGAAAATTTAAAACAGGCTGTCATTCAGATTCTAAGTAATCAAGTTGATATTTTTAGAGAAATTGCTTTAGAAAATAATGACATGAATCTTGCAGGACTCCATCTTCATGAGACACTTCCCTATTGGTTGAAGACAAATGCGCCCGATCCTAAAAAATCATATGAATTCTATCGAACTCTTCTGCATGATATCTTGCAGTCTGATCGAATTGATTATTATACTTTCTTTTTTCAGTATTGGAATTTATTCCCTTACTCGTATACGGCAAAGCTTCAAGCAGTTAATACTCGTCTGTTCTATGACGCATTTTCAAATATGAAGAAACCGATTAAAGATGTGCCCATGGTGTATACTGCTGTTTTGAGTCGTCAATCGTGGCTCTTCAATCAATTCAAATACTTAGGAGAAGTCCGTGATTTTTTATCTGTAAATAAATCGCCGCACAGAAATGCAGGATTTGAAGGTGCTTACCGTATATTATTGGCTTACAAAGCGCAATATAATGGTGTCCATCATTCTGGTCTTTGGTTAACTCTAACATCAGTAAAAGAGATGCCCGTGCTAGAACGTTTAGATAAATGGTTGGAAGTTTTGCTACCGCCATCTATTCGTCAAATTCATGAAAAAAAAGTTATTGTGGAACCTGTTGTTAGTGTAGTTGCTCCTGTAGCGATTGTTCGACGAAAGAAGAAAGTTACATGTGAAGAATGACATTGCCCTGATTCATTGAGTCATAATGCGGATTCAAATCAAACTGAGCTCCAGTCTCATTTGCGTGAAGAAGATGGATCACATCCAGATTTGCAGTGCGGCCAAAACGATAGGCGCGACCAATAATCTGCTTCTCTACCTCCTCTGCCATCCTGTGATACAGAATGACATGGCTGGCGCACTCAATATTTAGACCTGCTCCAAAGTGACGGGCATTCAAGCAGAGAACCTGCTGCTTGCCCTCTCCAAATTCACGGATAATCTTCTGGATACGAGCAGATGTGCCATTTACCATGCTATATGTGATACCTTTCTGCTCGAAAATCGGAGTTAGCTTGCTAAATGTATTATCATAGGATGAGAAAAGGAGAACCTTAGAATTTGGCTTAGATTCCAAGAAATCGAGGAGACGCTGTGCCTTAGTCTTCTCCTCATCCTTAACAGGCACCTTAACCTCCTTCTCTTCCTTTACCTTCTGTTTAGGCTTTTCATCTGAAAGAATCTTCAGATCATGTGTTGCAATCTGGGTGCGACACAGAGGACAGACCGGATTCCGACGGAGGGACTCAACCATGCACACGAAGCAGAATAGATTCTTGCAGCAAGGTGTTAGTGTCGGCTTCTCCAGATCACAGAAGCAGATGGGACAGGCTGTTTCCTTATATTCTGTAACACGACTCTTGAGTGCATTCAGCTTGGATTCAAGCTCCGCAATTTTCTGATCGCACTTCTCTTTTTCCTCCTGCTTAGCCTTATCTGAGGGATATGTCATAGACATCTTGTAATCACGGAACTTGATTGCTGTGTCTACCTGCTGCTGCAGATGCTTGCTCACACCTTCCACGATATTTGTGACGGAATCCTCTTGGATGTTGAGTGCTTCTAGTGCAGACTCATGATCGCCTGCATGTAGCATCTCCATAATCTGTGGATTGATCATGTCATGGAGAAGCTGAACATTCTGCGGAATTGCTGAAATCCATGTATGATGGATGATCTCCGGCATATTGAGGGACTGCTGAATGAAATCTTCATTGTTTCGCATAATGAGTTTCCAACTATAATTTGCTCGTAGAGTGGCAAACTGCTGAGAAACGCACATCCGGCTAACAATATTGTTGCGACGAATACCCTCAATTCGGATATAATTACCCGAATTCTTGAAGGCCTCCCATGCAAGAGGATAGGTCATCTTTGTTGACTCCTGTCGAAGAATATTTGTATAATTCGGAAAGACCATATTGAGCCAGCTTGCTGAAATAAACCAGTAGAAGGCTGCACGAACATGCGACTCATCCGTGATGCCAATCTGACAAGTATCTGCCTCATCAATAAAGAGACGCGACCAATAAATCTTATAGACATTATCCTGCGTGCAGAAATCCTTCCACATTGTCGAGGTAACAACCACTAGATCCAACTTCTTGATGTCATCCTTAATCGTATTTGTAGATGCATGCTTCCTCGTCTTTACGATTAGAGTCCGTAGCGATGTCTGCTCCTTAATATACTTCTCCCACTGGCCAACTAGACCATGCGGAATGATAAGCAGTGATGCATTTGTAACAATATATTCATTCTTTACGAGTCTAACTGACTCATCGTGCTTCTTAATAACGACGACATCATGATTGTGGGATGCCTCTGCCACATACATCTCAGTCTGAGGACGCTCCATGCCTGCTAGAGAAAGAGCAACAAGCGACTTTCCCGATCCAACCCGATCTGCAATTACTCCATATTTTGTATAAAGCTGCGCTCCATCTTCACATGTAATTCCTGCAGGACGATTGCATTCTAGCTTTCGGGCAGCGGCTAGAAGAGCACGCTGATGAATCTTCAGCGGAAGACGAATGTGCGCTGGCTGATGGTATACAGGCGACTCTGCAGTCAGCGACGATTTCAAGATATTCTCAACTGTCTTAAGAGCGTAATCCATTTCTTTTGTGTCTGCCTTACAGTTCTTCATTTTTTGGGTTCAAATTTTTTTGGAAAAAAATTGAATTTTAGGGGGCAGATTAGGCTAAAAAGATCTGCAATCTGCAACCCACGTTCTAAAGTCCTAAGGATGCAAGGACTTAACGGATTGATCCATAAATGTAAAATAGATGAGACCCTTTGTTAGCATAATTGTTCCAACCTATAATCGGCGTCGTTTCATTCCATTTCTTATTGCAAATTTTAAAGCACAAGATTATCCACAGGATAGAATGGAGCTTGTTGTTTTTGATGATGGAACGGATAAAGTTAAAGATCTTTTTGATGCGTCCGGTCTGAAGAATGTCCACTATCTTCAAGAAGAAGAGAAACAGAATATTGGAGCAAAAAGAAACCGTTTGAATAAGGAGGCTAAAGGAGATATTATTGTCTGCATGGATGATGATGATTATTATACACCAGATCGCGTGTCTCATGCAGTCCGTAAATTAATGTCGTCTCCCAAGCATGAAATCTGTGGCTCATCCGAAATTTTCATGTATTATACTGATGATCAGAGTATTTGGAAGCTGGGACCGTATGCACCGAATCATGCAACAAATGGAACTTTTGCTTATAAGCGCTCTTTTCTAGCAAATCACTCTTATGACGAGACAGTTACTCATGCAGAAGAGGCATTTTTTGTTAAAAAATATACTGTCCCATTACTTCAGCTCGATTCTAGCAAAGTCATGCTAGTAATGGCGCATTCCGAGAATACGTTTGATAAGAAGAAGATGAGGGATACTCCCAATCCTTTTGTAAAGAAAACGTCTATGAAATTAAAAGATTTTATTAAAGATTCTGCTACTCGTGCCTTTTATGAATCTGCTTGACCCGCTGTATATGAAACAATTCCCTTTGTTGCATCATACATAATTGGTAAAATAAATTTATCATGCTCCGCTGGTTTTAAAAGAAGACCCATTCGATCTAAAATCTGCTCATCCGGCGTATATACAGTATTTATATAACTTCCCTCTCCGAAAAAAGAATTCATTGCTTCCCATTCATATGGACCTGGGTGTAAGGGAAAGAGTGCATATCTAAATGGGATTTTTGTTTCATCTGTCATTCCTACAAAAATATAATACGGGATTACTGCAAGAAAACCTACACCAAACCAAAGACCAATAATTGCTCTAAGAAATGGTCCCTTATAAATATAATCATTCATTCCTAAGCTAGCGCCTTCTGCAACCAAGCATGTTAGTAAAAAAACACCAATAAAAATTCCAAAATATGTGCCGATTTTTTTGGCAAACCGATTTCCATCAAAGGTTGACCGCTCTAAATTACTTTGATTCGATGTGCTTGGTGCTGAAGAAAAAGATGCAAAATCTAATCGTTGCAACTTCCATAATGTCTTTATTGCTTGAATATGTTGAGAAAACATTGAAGTATCCCAGAAAGGGTCTTTTGCCCACGGACCACCTTCTTTTGTTAAAGGTGTTAGATTGTCTTTTAAGTATTCATTAATAACAGTATCTGTAATATTTTTTTTATCCATTTTGTTATACACTTTTGTGTAAAAATCATATATATAGATTTCATAATTCTGGCCTCCCGAATTCTTGCCTTTCTCTTTAAATTCATCACTCATTGCGGGCAACCAATTTGCAAAAAAGGTTTCTGGTTTTAAATCCGCATTCGAAGTAAGTTTAAAAATCTTATTCATGTCCTCTTGATTTAAATTCTGCGGAATAGGTGTATCTGACATTCCCCTAATTAGAATATGCTTATTTAATAGGAGATGTCAACGAGATCAAGGGTTAAATCAAGAGGTAGCAGAACTACTAGAAAATCGGAGGGATACATAATTGCAATACCTTCTTATAAGAGGGCAGAGACTCTCCGTGATAAAACATTGGCTGTCTTAGCTTCTTATAGAATCCCTGCTGCTAAAATCTATGTATTTGTGGCAAATAAAGAACAGGAGGCTCTTTATAAGAGTATCTTGAAGCCCGGTTCTTACGGTCATATGATTGTTGGAGTTCCAGGTATGGCTGCAATCCGTAATTTTATAACTGAATATTTTCCTGTTGGAAAACAAATTGTTAATATGGATGATGATATCAAAGGGTTTTTGGAGTTTTCTTCCACTGCTCGGCGTCATGAAATTCAGTTAAAGAGTCTAGATGCATTAATCAAGAAAGGCTTTGCAGAATCGATTAAAACTGGCTTTCGTCTATGGGGAATTTATCCTGTTGCGAATGGATTTTTCATGAAAGAAGGTGCGACCACTGATTTGAAATATGTCATTGGAGCCTTCTGGGGCATTACAAATCCGGGGCCTATCCTAACTGTTACAATTGATGATAAAGAAGATTATCTCCGTTCTCTAATCATGTATGTGCTTGATGGAGGTGTTCTACGTTTTAGGGATGCTGCACCTATGACTGCATATTACAAGGAAGCAGGTGGTATGCAAGAGGAAAGAACTAAAAATCGTGTTACAAAATCTGCAGAAGCATTGCATGCTGCTTTTCCCGATCTAACAAAGCTAAATGCAACTAAGAAATCGGGTTATCTTGAATTGAGAATGCGTGATTCTCGGCCTGAAAGTAGTCGTGTATTTGGCCCAGATGCATTAAAGAGATATACAATGCCAAAAGTTTAATTATACTCTTAATTCATACGTATCACTGTTCTGCCAATTCGCTTGTATTTTATATAAGTCAATTGCCTCATAATATTTTACAATTCGGAGAATACCAGTTCCATAAAAATCGGTTGGCTCAGAAATTCTTACAGAACCCAAAAGTTGCGTATTATTTGGATTCATATTAAAAAGATAATCTTCATTTTTAATTGCTTTTTTCTTAAATTCTTGAATTTTTTCTTCACTCGTATTCTTTTGCCGTATAATAAAAGGTCTCTGTTTTTTAAGATAGGCGATTGAATAGAATCCCATATTCATATTCTTAGAGTGACTAGAAATACTCATTGTTGTAATATTTACTAAATTAATTTTACTTATGTTTTTCAAGAAATTTGGTCCAACTTTACAAGTATCATGCATGTAAAATATATGTCCATTGGGAGCAATATTGGTTTCTAGCAGAGTAATAAAAGCTGTCCAATCAATTGAATTATGATTGCATTTAATTGTAGTTATATTATTTTTCTTTTCAATATCATACGGTATTGAATCATAATAGCCTCCTATACAAATAATAACTTCAATATCTTTTGTTAATGTTTCAAGACTTTGTAGAAGAATGCTAAGAGCAATTGAAGCATTTTTATGGGAATTTATAACAATTTTCATATTTTCTTATTAAGATAAGAAAATATAAAATACACGTTGCAGCGCGGCGCGGCGGGACACTATACAGCGAACTGCAAAGAACCCATACCATTTGTAATTGCCAAGAAATTGACACTTTCGACATACACAGTAAAATCATACGTATATGTGGCAGCAGGATTTATAGGATACGGATTCACCTCCAATTGAAAATTATTGATAAGGCTTACATTCAAAGAACCAGATGGTTGAAGCAGATCGGATCCTTTCGCAGCAAAGGAAAGCACATAGAGCGGACCCATTGTATCTTGTCCTACAATTCCTTCCGGTCCTCCAACTAAATTATCATACGGCTGCTGGAGTTCAAAATATTCTGCCGGCTTCTCTTCCATAATTTCATTGCCTTCACATAAGATTCTAGCAGTCTGTAAAATAGATCGCTGGCCGCCCGGTATAATGACACCACTCGTTCCATAAATTGTGGATGCAGCTAAAGTGCCTTTCAGATACGGTTGTTGATTGGCATATTTCCAATTTGTGCAGTTCAAATAATCATTGCGATAGACAAGAGTATCCGACCTTCTAGCAAACCATATCATTCGGCGCACCATATTGTGGGCATCCAGATCAAACTTTGTTCTACCTTTAATTCCTTGATATGTAAATGTTTGAACTTGTGTAATTATATATTGTAAAGGATGTTCGGCAATAAATGATCTTTCCGAATCAGTTAAATAGATATATTCAATTTCCATTTGCGGATTTAGATTAAAATATTCCGTTTGCGGTATAGCATATCCTGCATCAGTGTAGAAATTCTGAGGGGCGCCATTTTGATCCGTTGACGGATTATACACATCACTTAAAGTTTCTGGATTTGTGGCTGAGAAATCGGCTTCATTATAATTTTGGTATCCATATCGCACGCGGCAGCCATATTGATCCAAAAGTGTGTATAAATTTCTCAATGGTTGAAAGGTCACTTGAATTTCAACTTCATGATACTGCAGAGCCTTGAGTGGAAGCGCATTTCCTAAACTTTCAGAAAACCAGAAAGGAAGAGGAATTCGTAGATTGCGGGATGGAATTGAAGGATTATTAGTTTGACTTTGTGTAGCTGTTGCGACAACATTCGGGTAAAGAGGCATGCCGCTCGATGCATCACTATAAAATCCATTTGCAGGATTATTCATTTCCGGCACATCGCCAATGAGTTCTTGAAACTGGGCGTATGCAACAGTCTCTTGATCGAGCTGTGCTCTAACTGCAATCCATTCACCCGGAAATTCTTGAATTTTAGAACCTCCTACATAACAAGCTACGCTTTGAATCATACGAGCACCCAATTGTTTAGTCCATTGAAATTCATACGGTATTTCTCTATCTGGTGAAATCTTGCTATATATTGCGGGAAGCCTGACAGTTAAATAACAATTACGGGCTAAATCTGCAAAACGCTGAACTTTAACACGGAGTTTCATTGGCATATCTAAATTGAGTTCATTGGGTCCTTCTAGAGGAATTGAGATATTTTCCATTGAAAAATGGGAATGACGTCTAAATGATTTATAAAAGTATGTTATTTGTGGGTTACCATTTATAATTACATTCTGTTTACCAAATGTAACTAAAGTTATGAGACCACCAGGCATATTCCACTCTGATTTATCGTTGCTTATTAATTTAAGTAAGAAACATAAACTTTCCGAAAAAAATGTAATTTATTCGGAAAACTATGTAGTGGGATATAGGATATAGGACAATTGTTTACTGCGCTTGGAAAGACTGAACCCACCACGCATCCGCCATGTAAGGGGGGATCTGGTTAGAGGCGCTAACAACCGTAGAGGAAGGACCTTGGCGGTAAAGCGCATCAATTTCAGAATAGGACAAGCTATAGGCAAAATAGGTAAAACGGGAGATGCTGCAGTTGGCCGCTCCAATTACATTGAACTGCTGGTCAGGAGGCATATTAATGCGCGCATCTGCATTATTGATATTCTGCAAGAGGTAGACATCTCCAAAATTGAGCTTGGGCACGGCATTTAGTGTCATTCTTTGAATCACATTTCCATTAATATATACATCGATGTTGCGTCCCTTGCAGGTGATTACCAAATGAAACCACTTTCCAACCGGTATATTTTGTATATCAACAAAATTGTCCCATCTATCAGCACTTCCCATCATGATACGTAGAGTGTTCTTATCTGCATGGCAGAAAACTCCAGGTGATACTAACGGATAGCCGTCGGGAGGTGGTGATCCCTTGTGGAAGATATGCGTTAAACTATTCGGATCATTTGAGAAACTGTTCGCTGTAAAGTTCAGGAAGATTGAATAGGTAAATTCTGTGCCGTTGACTTCATTGCGACTCGGATAACATGTTTTAGACGTATCTAGATTGGGATCCTGTGCAAATGTATCTGTTACATTTGTCGTATTCGGCTGCAAAGCAGTGGACATTTCCAACCATGTTAAATAAAGGATACCAATGTTATTTAATACTGCCAAAAACACATATAGAAAGAGTATCACAGTCATTGCTTGTAGCAATTGATCCACGATTCCGTCTCCAAGAATATTAGGTAGAACATTCATTTCTCTCTATACTTAATCACCTTTTTCTTCAGAAACAGGTTATGTTTTATTTCAAATAGGTCGATCTATTATAAAATAAAATATAGTTATGGATCAAATATAATTATGAGGGCTGGCCGAGGCCGGTTTGTGTTATAGCAGCTCCAACGGGCCCCGGAACATTGACATTTACATTGCCATTGCATGAAGGCTGCGGGGAATTTACCTTATAAGCACTTATAGTCAAATTAATTCCAAAAAGACCCAGGAGTTTATCAACAAGCGTGGATGACTTGACTGAAGGACCCGCTTGATACATTCCGTAGACACGGTCAGGTGTTACTGCATATCCGAAAAGTTGCACACGAGACAGGGCGCCGCCGAAACCCTGTGATTGGCAGGCGTCAATCACAATTCCAGCAGAGCCAACAGGTTTGGGAAACTGGATTACATTGTCCATCATGCAGCTGCGGCTCAGCTTACCATCAAGGTAAACGTCGCAAATACGGCCAGATACGACAACTGTTACATTGATCCAGCGCTGCAAATCAAATTCAGGCAAGTCGCAGAGCGGGTAGTTTACCGTATTTGTGAAGTCGGCAGTTCCAATATTTCCGGACAATAAGTTATTGAATGTCACTACATCCGTGTAATCTGAGCTGTTTGACTGAGAAGTCGGCGGGTTCGCCTGTGATCCAGTGCCTGTAGGTGTCGATGCACCCGCTGTGCGAACACGGATCATCATCTTGTTCTCCAAAGGATATAATGCACACACCAAGCTGTTGTATGTGTTGGCACCCGCGGAGCCTCTTACGGAGAGAACGTGCTTTACCATGCCGGCACGAACATCCCAGTCGCTCACATAGAGCCAAAAAGACAATGTCATTTCACCACCCGTAAAGAGCTGGGGCAAAGGTGATCCATTCAAATCTGTTCCTGTGGATACCGTATTTCCACCATCATTAAAGTCAATAACCTGCGCTTCACGCGGATCCGCTTGCGGATACACTAAGCGATAGACGAAATAAACTAACACGAATGACAGCAACACGTAAATTAAGCTATTTACTAATCCGGGACCACCACCTGCAGATGCTAAACCATTCATTCTCTAACCTATTATTATATAAAAAAGATTGATCATTGATTCATCTTTTTTAGATTTTAAAACTTTATATTTATGCATATTCGTATTTAACATATGTTTTACAATCCCCTTTAATTTCTTCACACCAGGGTGCTCCAGGACAAAAACTTATTTTACCAATATCAAATGAAAAATCAACAGGTAAAATTGGTTTACCTGTATTATCAGATGTATCATTATAGTCAGTTTTTGCACTCTCCTCATTCCATCTTCCTTCTGTAACTTTCCAAAGCGCCATTTCTCCCAGGATTCCCGAATTACCTACAATCTGAATACCATCGCTTGACTGTTTTAATACATTTGGTAACTGAATACTTTTTGAGTGTTGGCCATTCACATAGATATCAACCGTTCTCCCTTCAAATGCAATTGCAATATGAAACCATCTTTGTTGAACAATACTCGGTATGTAAATTGCTGCAGTTTTATTTGCATCTCCCGTTAAAACATTTGAAAATTCTAGCAATAATTGTTCTTGAGAAGGCACATAGGAAGCTAAAAGTGCAGGTTGAGTCTTTCGGATCGGATCATAAATACCCCATCTCCAAATAGCTTGAGGATTTGTTCTTTGCTCGGTTGATCCCGATATGTATAAATAATGAACAAGTGTGAATGAACCTTGGGTAACCGTTGTTAATTGATCAGAACGAATTACAATAGGAAATTCTTTCGGTGAAAACTTCCAAGGTCCAGGATTTGATTGAACATTCTTTCTTTGGTAATAAATTACGAGTAGAAAAATCATACCGATTACAAAAACTGCAGTCATTACATATCCAGCAATATCAGACGGTGATGTATTTGCTATGATAGGTAACTGTGGAACATCATTCGATGGTCTATAATTATAATTATATGCAGCCCGGCCTCTTGGCTGAGTTCCAAAGAAACCTGCTGTGCTATTAAGTAGGTCCATTCCCTGTTTACAGTAAATTTTTAAAAATATATAAATCAGTTCTAACAAATTTCAGATGCATCCTTGATTTGAGGTTTTGAGGAGAATGCACCAGAAGCAGCAAATTTGATTTCCGCCGGTGTTAAGACACCATTATATAATTTTAAGTTCTGCAAGACTCCGTTAAAGGCTGCTGGTCCACTTCTTCCGAACCACTGATTTGTTACCGGTCTTACTTTACCTTTTAGAACAATTGATTTCATGAGTTCGCCATTCTTGTAGATATCCATAAATGTTCCGTTTATCATGAGTGTAATTCGGAACCACTCTTTTAGAGGAACATCTTCAAGAGCAGTGCTTTCTAAATATAATACATCATATCCAATCACAGAGGCTGCAGCCGCTTCTGTTTGCATAAAAAATACAATATCGTTGCGATAAGGATGCAAGAAAACACCAGGACCCATTTGCGTTGGTAAAGGAATACCCTGCATTCTTTCTGCGCCAGCAGCAGCCGCTTCATAGGTTTGATCAGTTGCTGCATTTCCAACAATATTCTGTGTAATTGCTGTGCCTGCCAATTGATTATATTCATCTGAACCTTTATGTAAAATATGACGATATGATCCTAAGGCAGGGGCTTTTGAACTCTGTATAAAAATATCAAACATTGCTACAAACTGGGCAGGTCTTATCGTAATTGAATCTTTTTGCGAAATGTATAGAGCACTTGGCGCATCTGTTCCTGCTGGAATTACAAAAGAAGACCAGTAGAGTTGCTGTTGAACACTTAGACCAAATGCATTACTAATTGGTGATGTATCAACAAAAGGAAAAAAAGCATTCGCTGTAAAAATAAAGATGGCAAGTGTTGTTAAAATAAGGATTATACCACCAATAATGAATAGAACTCTTTTTACAGGTTCAGAAGCGGGCGGAAACCATCCAGAGACAGGCCCGTCAGGCATACTTGGCATAGAAGGCATTGAGAAACCTCCTACAGTAGTGCCTCTTTGAAATCTTCTTTCTTCATTTCTAAGATTTGAACTAAAATTGGTGCTCATTTATTCCCTATGGATGGTTGCTTTTTTAATAACATTTCTCTAATGTTATTTATTTGCTCGGGATTCTTGTATAAATAATAGACTCCACCTACTGTTGATGCAACTGTAGCTACTGCTGCACCTAGTTTCCACATATCTGTAGCTGTCTTCGTGATCATATCTTGATACATAAAATAAAGATATGAAGCAATTAAAAACAATATAAATCCGATCTCTAAATACATCTCTTTATCTTAATCTGGGATTTTTGCGGGTTTTCTTGCCCTGTCCTTTCATAAATGCTTCGAGTTTTCGTGTAGCACCATCAGGAATTCGTTGTCTATATGTTTTGCCAAAAAGCTGGAGTGATTTAACAACTTCATCCAAAGGATTATATTGGGGTAATAAAAGTGTCTTTGTTGGTTTTGATTCCGCTTTATCAGTCTCCTTTTCTTGGTCAAAATTGCTTCTTGCATAATACTCTGCTGTTTCACCTTCATCACAACCCTGTATCTTTTCTCTAAAATAGCACACAAATGTTAGACGTTGGAATAATTCCTCCGATCCTTGCAAACCTGTTGTGGGATCGCGGGCTCTAATATCGGGAAGAGTCTTATTATATGCTTTATCTTCCGGTGATTCATACATCGGTGTATTACAGTGCCATTCATGCACATCCATAGCAATAAAATCCGCCGTTCTAACATCAAATGCAATACCAAAACGGGGGAAAAGTGTATATCCACCTTTATATCTACCCCATTCAATCACAGATAAATTGCCGAATCCACCTTTGAAATCTCCTGCATCCTTATGAACAGCGGTTCTGAAATTTAAATTGACTGTAACTGTGCTAAATGCTGTTCCAGGTATTTGATAGTCGGGTTTGCTACTTACTATATCCAATTGTCTTTTATGTTCTTTAGGAACGAGTTTTTTGAATTGCTTATCAATTGATTGAATAAAAGGTAGTCCATGCAAGAAAAGATGAAGATATCTGCGGGTATAAACAGTCATTCTGCAAGCGGCTTTCATGAAAGGTGTCTCTTCGTAAAAACCGATGACACCGCTGGCAACTAAATTATTTACGCGCATCTTTCCCTCTTTGCCCTTTTCTTCATACCATGTTGACCATTTATCTGTCTTGATCGGCTTTCTCTTTTTCCAGTAGGGCGAATTTAAATCAATTGGTCCTGCGGCGGCTCCGCGATTACGACCTGGCATTGCTAATGTTCTGAATGAATCCCATCCAATTTGAACAGTTTCCTTGGGTAAAACACTCTTGCGGAACTTTGCTAGAAGTTTTTTTGAACCATCCGCTTCTATGCCATAAACATCATAGTCTTCATTTATAAGCTGTTTAACAGCTGTTTCATCAAAATGGGTTCCTTCATACTTTTCCTTAAAGTCAGAATCTGACATTAAGGCGTGTAATTCAAGTATTTGAACCATCCCTAATTAAGAAGAATAACTTTTATAGATTGCAATACCTAATCCTGCTAAGCCCAATGTGCCTACTGAACCTGCTATAATACCTCTGGCATACGCTCTTTCATCTGCAGTCTCTGCCAGCTTATGAATATAAGGTGAAGGCGGGACAGGAAGTGCACGGTCGCACATATCAGAATAGGCTTTTAGGAATTCTTCGCGAGTTATCGTTGGCTTGCCTAGATTTAAATTGACTTGATTATGTAACTTAAGTGTCCAATCTGATAGATGGGATCTGCTATCCAGGAATGGCTCAATAGGACTTCGTTTCAAATGATCCACATAATGCGATCTGCAAATAGGGCATGGAATGAGTTCTGCTAGACTTAAGAAAAATTCCTTGGCTGCTCTTTTTTGATTATAATTCGGTTCATCGGGGTAGGCTAGAGCAACTGTATGAATGGTTGCCCAGAAAATGGGCCCCCATACTTCGGGCGGCATAGATAAAGGCATCTCTACGATATCTGTGGATTTATACCAAGTCTATTTAAACACACAAGGTCTTTTTCATAATAGGTTGTTTTAAAATGTCATTGAACTGCACTAATTGCGGTAAAAGTGGACATTATTATAAAGCATGTGTTGAACCAATCACAAGCTTTGGAATTATTTTAGTTCAGGTTTTAGGTTGCAAGAGGGAAGAGATTCAAGCAAAATTTATGGATGATGCAGTTGTAAATGGATTTGAAAATGCTACGTTTAGATTTTTAATGGTTCGCCGGAAAGATAGTCTGGGATATATTGAAATCCTTCGTGGAAAATACGACATTGCAAATCGGGCATATATTCAAGTTCTCATTGATCAAACTTGTTTATTAGAAAGAGAAAAACTTCTTACACAAGATTTCGATGTCTTATGGGAAGAATTGTGGAGTGGACCTGTCTCAAAACCTTATCGCAATGAATATGAACCGGCTAAGATAAAATTCGAAGAGTTAAAAGCTACATTTCTAGCAGATAGTATTCAAGGATCAAAAACACAATGGAATGAACCTGAATGGGGTTTTCCTAAAGGTCGGCGCGGACCGAATGAATCTGAAATACGATGTGCTACCCGTGAATTCAATGAAGAAACACGTTTTCCTTTTGAATCAATCACTATTTTACGAAATTGTTTATGGATTGAAGAAAGTTTTTTTGGAAGCAATCATGTTCATTATAGACACAAATATCAGATTGCTTTTTGTTTTGATTCAATCGAGCCATCTGTCAAAGTAGGTGATAATATCATGGAGCGGGAAATAGGGGATATTCGGTGGTTTACATCGGAAGAGGCATTAGAGAAAATTCGTCCGTATAATGTTGAAAAAAAAGAAATTCTTCTGCATACTTCTAGCATTTTACGTAACTATTGTTTCTGGCCATCATTTGTAGTTTAATTGGAGGGCTCTTCTTGAGTTGGAGTAGGATCAGTATGCTCTTGCTCCTCCTGCTGCTTCTGCTCCATCCTTAGTAGAGCAAGAATCATATTTGTCTGCTCTTCTAGTGTAAGATTTGGTATAGCATCAACCAGTGCGCAAATAACTCGTAGTCGCATGATGAGCAGTTGATCTGAAGACACATTGTTTCTCTCTAGAGAACCCAATTCTTCACACGCAATTACAAACTTTCTTAGAAGTTCTTGATCAAATTCAATATGCGCGGCCATTTTGGCTTTTATATTGAATTTTTTTTTTGTCAATTTTTTACCATTGAATCTTGCATCCTTTGCATTTTCTACGAAGGATTTCAATATACCCTAGGCCCGGATCTTCGGTCTTAACGTATTGTTAGATTCCTTACTCTAGTTTAGAGTAATGCCTTCCAAAGTAGATTTGTCATATCTTGAAAGTTGGGAAAAAGAAACAGATTTTACTCGTCGAGATATGCTTACTAGACAAATGCAAACTAGGGAACTTGTTCCTACAGCACAGATCAGCTCATTCGAAAAAATAGCAGGTATTTATCCCGATGTGGAAGATCCCGAGCTTCCTCGTAAATTATATTACAAAAAGGAATTCTACGATGCAAAAGCGGAAGCATTTGCGTCTTTAAAGGAAAAAGGTGATCAATGTTCTGCCGCTGCATTTGAAGCCTTTACATTAACACCCGTTCAGCATCTTGTTTCACGTTTCTTGCATCCGACTACGCCTTATTTAGGATTATTACTCTATCATGGCGTGGGTGTGGGCAAAACATGCTCAGCTATTTCAATTGCTGAGAACTTCTTGGCAGAAAGACCTAGTAAGCGTGTTCATATTGTTGTTCCCCGTTCTATTGCTCCTGGATTTCGTAAGACAATCTTTAATCCTGACCTTTTGCGTAAATCTACAACAGAGGATTCTGCTCGTTATGTGCATGGAGGTTGGTATTCAGCCCAATGCACTGGAACAACATATTTGGATTTAGTGGATGCAACACCTGAAGATGAACCCAGTAAAATTATTTTTCGTATTGACAAGTTGAAGAGACAACGCTATCGGATTAATGGCTATATGGCGTTTAAGAACTCTGTCATGGCCATTTTCAAAGAGCGTATTCCTGCATCAATCACAGATGAGGCTGAATTAGAGGAAAGAAAAAGAGAACTTCTGCGCGAACTCTTTAATGATGGTCTAATCATTATTGATGAAGCTCATAATTTAAGACAAGATCCTAAAACAGTTACATCAGATGAGATTTCACCCGATGAAAATCCCGATGCTGCAGCTGGTGAAGAAGGCGCTGAGGCAAAGGCAATCGTAGGACTTCTGCTAGATATTCTGCGATGGACTGAGGGTTGTCGTCTTGTTTTGATGACAGCGACACCTATGTTTAATACTGCACCTGAAATCATATTCTTGTTGAATTTATTAATCTTGAATGACACGAAAAGGCTAGATGATTTAAAATCAGATGCACTATTTGATTCTAAGGGTTTACTAAAGAAAGAATCAGAACCTGAGTTACAAGATATTGCTAGCCGCTATATCAGCTATATGCGTGGTGAAAATCCCTTCACATTTCCTGTTCGTCTCCATCCTTCCCTACAAGATGATTGGAAGCCAACCACAGAATATCCTGCAAAGACTGCTCTCCGAGGTGGAGAAGATATTACCGTTTTACCCGAAGTTTTGGAGGGTCTTGAAGCATTGCCTATTCAGCGGGTTAGACCTGTTTCGGGTTCTATCTGTGAAAAAATATCTCGATTTCAAATGAATGTCGGAGCTGTGCCTTCTGCTGTGACAGGTCTTCAAGAAGAAGAGGGCGAAGATAATCCTTTAGAAATTGGTCGCCGCAAGAATGTTTTAGATTCGTGGACTCAGATCGGAAATTTTACTTACAAAAATGAACAATTCGGAAAGCAAGGTTGGGAATCACATTTTAAAGAAGCGGGCAAGCGTTTTTCATGGCGTGAAGATATTGAATATGGAATAGATGAAGTGTATGGTTCTGAGGCGCTCCCTAACTATGCTCCTAAAATTGCAAGGATTCTTGATTATATTCGGACTAGCAAGGGTATAAACTTTGTATATTCCCGTTATGTGCAATCAGGAGCGCTTCCTCTATGTATTGCACTAGAACGAGCAGGATATACTCGTGTTTCAGGTTCGGGTGAAGAAATACCTCTTTTGCAGGGAGTAACACCTGTTCCTAGACAATGCGCGATGTGCTCTAGAAAACAGCATGGACCCGAAGTGTCCAAGGAAGGTTCTGCAGGCTGTCCCGGTTTTGCTCCAGCGCGCTACATTTTACTAACATCTGATTACACGACAAATCTGGGTGAAGCTGTAGCCTATGCGACAACATTTCCTCCTCTTTCAGAGAAAGAAAAGAGGGAAATGGTTATTCGTGGCGCTCAAGTAAAAGTTATTGTGGGTTCCCAGATTGCAGGTGAAGGTTTAGATTTGAAATGCGTGCGTGAAATCCACGTGCTTGATCCATGGTATCATTTGAATCGTCTCGAGCAAATTATTGGACGTGGTGTTCGTTATTGTTCTCATGGCGCCTTACCTGCAGAACTTAGAAATTGTTTAATTCGTTTATATTCTCTATATTATGATGATTACGAAACAAGCGACATTTATTCGTATCGTCTTGCAGTGCAAAAAGCAAAAGCAATTGGTTTAGTGCAAAGACAATTAAAGATTGGTGCATGGGATTGCAATTTAAATTACCAAGGAATTCAATTAACGGGGGACATCAAACAGCATCATATTGATGCGCAAGGGAATGATCTTGGTGAAATTCAATTAGCAGACAAGGATAACTCTAGCATATGTGATTATATGGAATGCTCGTATAGTTGTAAGTTAGAAGTGCGACCTGTTTTAGAGGATGGAAGTAATTTGAATACATCTACATTTACAGTGAAAGATGCACGTTCTTATATGTTATTAAGGGAAAGTGCTTTGCGTCAGATTTTCTCGGAGTCTGCTTATTTACCGTATAACTTGATTAAAAATGAAATTTACAAGGGCTTGCCTGCCGATATTTCAGCGGCGGCTATTTCATCGGTTATAAATAATCCTGCTTTTGAATTGATGCATAAGGGACAAAAGGGATATTTGATTTTACGAAACGCATATGTAGTCTTTCAGCCCCGTGATGTATCTGATACTTCAGTTCCCTTATCTCTTCGTTTCAAGAGGTCCGCACCTCTTTGGGCTCCCCGTATGAGACCAGAACCGGGTCCTTTCAAGGGTGCTGGTGTTGAAACAAATGTGCGTGTTCGGCCTACAGAGGCTGCTGCTGGATTAGCGCTTCTTGAAGATTCGCCGTCATCTGTGGCTTCAAGCGGCTCTGAAGGTAGCGCCTTGACATCGGCTACAGGAGGCACAGCTACAACAGGAGGCACTTTTTCAACTTCCGCTTCGGTTAGAGCAGGTTCAGAATCAATTATCGATTGGTTATCCGTTGTCCGAGGAGTTCTAGAATCAAGCGGTTCATATTCATTTACAGCATCACAGCATGCATCATTCTTGGAGAAAATGAAAGGATTAGATAAATTGGGGAAAATTGCACAGAGATTCAAAGTCCGATTAGAAGAGGAAACTCGCAATGTTCTGCTAGGATTTGGTTTGGACCATTTTTATAGTTCGGATACACTGAAAGGGGATTTAATAAAATTACTAACACCGTCTGTTACAGATCCTTCTAAGACAATGCTTTCGGGAGATAAGAAAAAGTTTTATGAGAAAACTCTTCTGCGATTTGTTTTTAAGAATGATACAATTAGTGGTTTTTTCTTGATGAACACAGCGACACGGCGTATTGAGACGTATTGTATTAAACCTGGGACAAAAGATCTTGGTTTATGCCCGAGCAATTTGTCTGCATATGTTGAAGCAGCGGCGACCACATCTGGTTTGGCTCCTATTCATACAGTCTCTGCTGAATGTGGATCGGCGTTTGGTATATTAACTGTGAAAGAAGGTGGTAGCATTGCTTATAAAACAGTCGCAAATGGACCCGGTGGGCCGGAGAAGCTGGGAGCAGATTGTTCGGGTGTAAGTAATAAGGCACCACATTTGCAGAAAATTAAACTCTTGCATTCTGAAATTATGAAGGCAAATAGCTCGGGACCTGAGACGGGGCGCCATGATGATCTGCTAGCTGCAATGTATCCAATTATTAATATTGGAGAAACGCGCCATATTACTTCGGAGGAAATCAAGGAAACAGCGGATATGACCCAGTCTGTTCTCTGCATTTATTTGGAATTCTTGTGCCGCTTAATGGATGGACGTCGTGTGGGCGGAAAACGATGGTTTTTGAATACTGTGGATTATCAACGATCAATTGATGCACCGGGATCGCAGTGGCCGAAGAAGTAGTTTTAGTCTAGTGTCTTATTTTAAGCCTTCGGCTTAAAATTGAAGATGAAAAAGAAAACATAGATTAGGTAATGTATCATCCATGTTTTCTTGAAGAACAAGCTGTTCTCCTACCCCGCGAATATCCTGCAGCTGCACTTGATATGGATGGATATCTTTTACTACAGCTCCGCAAGAAAATGGAGGGAAGATGCTCTCCGCATGGGTTCATCAAGGAAAATAGTATGAAGATGTTATCACGCACTCTAGGTCAAGGTAAGAATGGAACATTTACTGGAGATTTCATGTTTCGTTGCAAGCTCCAATGCGATGTCTTGTATCCTGCAGTTGATGATCTTGTTCCTGCAGAGGTCCTGAAGGTAAATAAGATGGGTGCGTATGCAGCTTTTGAAAATTCTCTTCGTGTTCTTCTACCACGTGATCTTCATTTGGGCAATTTAGAATTTGATGCATTGAAGGAAGGTAATAAGATTACTGTTCGGATTCTTAAGATTCGCTTTCAATCACATGATGAATTTATTATGGCTGTTGGTTTACTAGAAAATGTTGTTGAGGCTTCTCCGAATGAAGAGTTGGCCCCTAACGGAGGCCAGTCGGCCCCTAACGGAGGCCAGTCGGCCCCTAACGGAGGCCAGTCGGCCCCTAACGGAGGCCAGTCGGCCCCTAACGGAGGCCAGTCGGCCCCTAACGGGGCCTTCGCGCCCGTTCTGGAACAATAACTCCTTTTCAATAAGTAATGGATATGACCGAATATACCCGTCGTGAAAGATTTTTAGAATCCCTTAAAACTCTCGGTGAACCCGAATATCTAGAGATTCTTCGTCTCCTGCAGAAGAAAAATGTTCACTATTCCGAAAACGCCAACGGAGTATTTTTTGATGTAGCCGCCCTAGATCAAGAAATCTTTGACTCCTTAGAACAGTTTATTGAATTTGTAAAGAAAAACAGGGCTGAACTTTCCCAAAGAGATGTTCTCATTAACTCATTTAAACAATCCAGTTCGTAATTTACTAGAGATGTCAGTTTCCTGGGATAAATTACAAGCACTTATTCAAGAAAATCCTAATAGACATTGTTCGCTTCCTTTAATCGAAAAGCAAACAATGCATATTATTGAAGAGAAGGTGCCCTGGTGTAGCCCCGGTTGGTCTATCCTCCATGAATCCATGCCACCTCATCCTCTATCCATTTTGTGTGCCCTAGAAGATCCCTTCTTCAGATATTCAAATAAAGGAACTCAAGCTGCAACAATTCGATCAAAGATATCTATTCTATCCCAGCGTTTTGACGATATCTACAAAGAAAAAGGAGGCCGTGGCCGAAAATGGTTTAAATCCCATTTTATTGCTTGGTTCTTAAAGACTGAGGCAGAACCGGTTCTAACATGGAATTATGACGCCTGCTTAACTGATAAATTATCTTCAGCTGTCTGTGACTTTCTTGCATTATCTGCTGGAATCACAATTGCCGTTGTCTTACCCCAAAAGAAGCAGTTTTTCTGTTATCCAACAGGTATTCCTTTGTGTGAAAAGATTATTTGTGTAAATGAGTCGGCAAATTGGATTGGATCACCTAAAGGAAACACTGTAACACCTGCTGAATTCAAGTTAATGATTACTACAACAGGTTTCAAGTGGATTGCCCCTGCATCAGTCAGTATTCCTGAGACAATTACAGAGTTGAAGAAGAGTGTTGTTGGAGCAGCGGCTCTGCCTACAATGACAAAGCAGGAGCTAAAAGGATTAATTTTTTATCAGAGATTTATTTCTGGAGCTGCTCCCAGTATTGTGGATGAACTTACGAGTGTAGAGTAGTTGTCTTATTTTATGGGCTCTTGCTCATAAAATTGAATGCAGACTTACTTATTAGCCTAAAGTAGGAATGGAACTTCGTAAACAAGAATACGAAGAGATTAAGACTCTATGGAATACATGGAAAGGTATTAAGGATGCTGAATTAGAAGCAGTAATTTCTAAGACAAATGCCGGAGAATGGATGGATGTAATGATGCGCCTTCGCGCTCTAGGTCTGCAAGAAGAAGTTCAGATTCCCTATCTGAATATCATTCTAAATAACGGCATGCGCTTTCAGATCACGGGTGAAGATGCAGTAAAGGAATACTGCAGAACAAATCGCCTACCCGAATCAGCAACATGCACAATCAAGACAAAAATTAATAATCTTCAGCAAATTGATATTGCCGAATACGATGTTCGTTTTAAGGTTCGCAGAGAGCAGGCATTGGCTCGTGAAGATATTAAATACCAGGAAGTAATTTTCCAATGGGCCATCATGCCTAAGAATTTCCGGTATATTCGCCGCTACTCATTCTCTACGCCCAAGGGTTCCGGTGCCCGCTACGATTTGAGTATTGTCCGCCAGTCTATGAATACGGTAAAGTCATTTACAGAAGCGGATGTGCTTGGTCGACCTTTAATCTACGAAGTAGAAGTTGAAGCAATTAGAGAAGAGGCAGTTGCTGAACCTCTTCTTTTCCTAGGAAAGATTGGCCATGCACTCCAAGGAAAGCAAAGGTCTTTTGCTATTCTTCGCAAGTCTTTGCGTGAAGAAGTTTACGGCAGTCTCAAGGAAATTTTCCAGCAGGTGAATTCTTTTCCGGGCCCCAAGGCTATGACTCTTGAGAAGAAGAATATTTCATTAGGCACCGAAAGCTCTCCTGAAACAATTAGTCTTCTAACCTTGAAGGGCGGATATAATGTTACAGATAAGGCAGATGGTCTACGCACAATGATGTATGTCCATCTAGATGGTGGCCTCTATCTGATTGATATGAATATGGATGTATATAGCACAGGAATGTCAGTTGATCCTGCAGTGTGGGCAGGAACAGTTCTTGATGGTGAATGGGTAAGACAAACAAAGACGGGTGATCCGCATAACACCTTTTATGCCTTTGACATTTTCCGGACGCGTGGAGCCAAAGATTGTCGTTCTCTCCCCTTCACATCCCAGTCAATTGTGGCAGCCGAAGAAGGAGCACCTCCGAATCTTGAGTCCCGCTTTCGTCTCTTGAGTGAAGCTGTCACAGGTCTACGAACGGCTCAGCCCACTCTAAAGATGCCTCTTGCCCAACACCTTTCTATTGCAATCAAGAATTTCAAGTTTGCAAATCCCGGTTCTTCGCAGAAGCAAATCTTTATTGAAGCGAAGGCTATGCTAGAGTATTCTAAGACAGCTCCATATGCCACAGATGGTCTAATCTTTACACCCAATGCTCTTTCTCTACCTACGACACCTGGCACATGGAAGGCACAGTTCAAGTGGAAGCCGGTTTCCCATAATACAGTTGATTTCCTCTGCATGATTGAACGTAATCGTGATGCGAATGGGCAGATGACAGAGGATGAAATTATTCATACTGAAGTTCGGGCTGATACAAATGAACTTGTTTCTTACAAGACACTCCGTCTCTTTGTAGGTTCTATCCGCGATCCTGCATTCAAGAATCCGCGACAGACAATTTTGGAGATGCTTCCAATTCCCTTAGAGGATTCTGCCGATTATAAGCCTATTGTATTTTACCCCCTCGATCCGCCCGATATTGCAGCATCAATCTGCCATGTTCCGATTGATATGTCCGGTGCTCAGAGTGATATCATGCACGGTATTATTCGCACAACAGTGGATAATCAGCCCATCTCTAGCAATATGGTTATTGAAATGTCGTATAATCCCGATGCAGATCCCGGATGGCGTTGGGTTCCTCTCCGTGTTCGCTGGGATAAAACTGAAAGCTATCGACGTGGTAAGGTTAGTGGGTCATTGAATGCAGAGAAGGTTGCGGATTCAATTTGGGCGACTATTCACGATCCTATCACGGATGAGATGATTATGACAGGTGATGGTTTTGAGGAGGAGCCTGTGCCTGCTGCAGAGCCTGCTCCTTCAGGAGAAAAAAGGTATGTGTCAAAGATGGATACTCGGAATGAATACAAGGTGAAGAGCTTGCGGGATTTCCATAATTATATCAAGAGTAGTCTTCTATTTAGCCGTGTTCTCCAGTCGGGAATGGCTTTGCTAGATATTGGCTGCGGAAAGGCAGGTGATATTCATAAATGGTCTGCTGCGAATCTAGCATGGGTTCTTGGTATTGATCCGGCGGAGGATTCACTAAATAATCCTAGGGATGGGGCCTATCGCCGCTATGTAAACAAACGGGCTGAATTTCCGTCTACTCCGCCGATGGTCTTTGTGCAAGGATCGGCGATCAGACCCTTTTCTACGGGTGATGCAGGTATTACGACAGAAGATCAGACTATGTTGCGTGCATTATTCAATTCACCTCTTGGTGGATCACAGCCTCCCAAGTTCTTGGTTGAATCCGGGCTCATTGGTCGTGCTGCTGCGAAGTTTGAAGCAGTAAGTTGCATGTTTGCTCTGCACTATTTCTTTGAGCGGCCCGAAACGGTTGACTCTTTCTTGCATAATCTTTCAGATTGCTTGAAGGTTGGAGGTTTCTTCATTGGCTGCTGTTTTGATGGTGAAACTGTTTTCAATGCATTATCAACTTTGAAGCAGGGAGGTGTTATGACAGGTAAAGAAGAGGAGACTGAGATTTGGTCAATTACAAAGCAGTATGATTCAGATCCCGAAGAACTGGCTCTACCTGTGACTTCGGGTGGAGTAGGTCGGGCGATTGATGTTAGTTTCATTACAATTGGAGATAATCACAGAGAATATCTAGTTCACTTTGGTTATCTTCAGGCACGTCTTGCAGAATTGGGTATTGATTTATTGCTACCGGAGGAGATGGCTGCACTCAAGATCAAGGAAAGCACGGGAATGTTTAAGGGTGTCTATGATCGTGTGAATACGCGATTTGGAATGCCACCGAAGATCCGCGACTATTCTTTCTTGAATCGGTGGTTCATCTTCCGGCGCCGATCGTATGGTCCGTTGACGACAGCTTCGCAGAGACTGGGTGTCGATGAAGGAGAACCGATTGTGCTACCTAAGCTGCCTGTTTCTTCAACATCCACACGGGGTCGCGGTGGCTCAACACGCGGTCGCGGTCGCGGTTCTTCTGTAGCTGCTTCGGTTCCTGCAGTCATGGGAGCTCCAGCACCTCCAGCACCTCTAGTTGTTGAACTAACAAGAGGCAGAGGAGGGTCAACGCGTAGTCGTGGTCGTGGTCGTGGAGGAAATAAGGTAACTATTGATCTTTAGATTTAAGAGTCTTATTTCTATTTAATTTCTTATTCTTTCTTGTTAGTTGATTTTTAATTTTCTTTATAAAATAATTTTTGCTTTTCTTTTTTAGGATTGCAACAATTTTTGGATCAATTGGTCTTTTAACAATTTTATATTTAAAATCTGTTTTTACTAATTTATGATCCTTAATTGAAAATTTATTCTTAAAATCTCTTTTGTAGTGATTGAAATGTATTTCGTCTATAGAAGGATACATTTTTGCACCTTTTCCTTCAACATCATGCACATCCAAATGTGTTGCATTTTTAACATTATATATATATTTATTTGAGTGATTCTTGGGTAAAATCTCTTCTGCTGTTTTATTAATAGTTGTTATTAATTTATTTAAATTATTAAATCTTGAATCAAATAACAATTGTTGCATTTTAACACAAAGAATATCTCCTTGACTTTGAATATATTCATGAAGATTTTTAGTAACTATAAATTCGTCAATATCTATATTTGCACACCATTCTATAGGGGTCTTTTTAAGATTAACCAAACAATCATTTAATGCTTCAACTTGTCCGTAGATAATTTTACCATCTTTATCTTTTGGCGACCACTCTATAAAGAAAACCTTATTTTTATATTTTACTTCAATTTGTTTAATAATTTTTTGAATTTCATTATTTGTAAGATTTACTATTTTGTCATAATCAATTCCCCATTTATTTACTTTCTGAGGTATCAAATGTTTTTTCTTTGAATCAAATCCTATATTCTTTTGCACTTTAGAATTATCATACAAATAAAATGTATCAAATCCAATAAGCATATGATAATCAATCCATTCTTCTAGGAAAAGAATATTTTCCTTTGCTATAAAAACTGCCTGAATAGCACATTTCATTCCCTCCTATTTATATAAGTAGAATTCATCTGCTGTAAAAATTGATTCTTATAATTCCAAATATTTTTGCTAAAAATGCCTCAGTCAATCAGTGGAGGTGCCTTACCTTGGCAGCGTCTAGCAGTAATTAATAAGCATGAGCGTGATGATCATATTACCTTTGAAGAGGCTTCCCATGTGTATAGTGTAGATGGAGTTCCAATTCAAATCTCAGTAACATCAATTATTGGACACTTGCATAAGCATTTTGATGCTGATAAAAATATTCGTAAGATGCGGGCTAACAAGCAGAAGTTTGCTGTTGGGCCTTATTATGGAAAGACAGATGAAGAAATCAAGGCTGGATGGGATAAGAACCGTGATGAAGCCTCGGGTGCAGGAACCCGAATCCATTTGGATATTGAGCATTATTATAATGCAGATCCAATTGGTAATCTTGCAGGAGATGAGTATGAAGCTCTGCAATCCAAGGAATGGGACTATTTCTTAGAGTATCAGCGGAAGCATGGATCTAAGTTTACGCCTTTTCGAACTGAGTGGTTGGTCTGGGATATTTCCTTGAATCTTGCAGGTTCCATTGATATGGTGTATCGTCAGCCAAATGGGGAGTTGGCTATCTATGATTGGAAACGAACTAAGGAGATTAAGCTGCGGAATGATTATGATAATATGCTAGGACCTTGCTCTCATCTGCCAGATGTCAATTACTGGCATTATACTATTCAGTTGAATGTCTATCGGCGTATCTTGCAGACATGCTATGGAGAAAAAGTGACTGCTTTGGCTCTTGTTGTTCTTCATCCGAATAATCCCACATATCAAGTTTTGAAGTTGCCTATGTTGGATGATATTATTGATGAAATCTTTGAGGCTCGGCGGGCTGCGATTGCTCAAGGAGATGGGTCTATTCTTCTTTTCTAAATTTCAGGGAGCGCTGCATTGGGTGGTTGTGCTGCAGGAGCTTGTGCTGCAGGAGCTTGTGCTGCATTTGTAGCTTGTGCTGCATTGGGTGCAGGTTCCTCTGCAGAAGCCACAGGAGCTTGTGCTGCATTTGTAGCTTGTGCTGCATTGGTAGCTTGTGCTGCATTTGTAGCTTGTGCTGCAGAAGAATTAACTAAATTAGATGCAACTTCCTCTGCAGGAGCCACAGGAGCTTGTGCTGCAGGAGCCGCAGGAGCTTCCTCTGCAGAAGCATTCACTAGATTAGCTGCAGCTTCCTCTGCAGGAGCATTCACTAAATTAGCCGCAGGAGCTTCCTCTGCAGAAGCATTCACTAAATTAGCCGCAGCTTCCTCTGCAGGAGCCACAGCAGCTTCCTCTGCAGGAGCCGCAGGTTGCACTGGCTGTTCTGCTTCACCTTCAGGTGGTGCTAAAGGCAATTCAATTCTTTCACGTTCAGCTATATTTGCTGCTAGAGCATTTGCAGGTTCAAATTCGGCAGTTTCCGATGAGGCTTGTTCAGATAAATCAATTTGTTCTGCAGCTTTTTGTTCTTCAGGTAAAGGACCAGCTGGTTCAAAATCACCTACTGCTTCTGCTTTTGCTTCTTCTGCTTCAGCTTCTGCCTCTTCTACTGCTTTAGCTTCTTCGGCTTTAGCTTCTTCTTGTGATTCTAGAGGTAAAGGTGCAACGAGTGGTAGAACAGCTGTCATTGCAACTGCAGGTTTAAGATATGGCACCGAAATATCCCCTATTTTACGGATCATTGTTCCATCTGCTTCTGCTGTCTCTAATAAAGTCTTCAAATTACCCGGAAGCGTATAGCGATTATGACGACATATTTTTTGTTGTTTATCAAACAATACATCATTATTCCAAATAATAAGTATTTTATCCGTTTCCATAAGCATTTCTGGGCGCATATAAAACTCAAGGACTGGTTCATCATTTTCTGAAGTTGATACTTTAACAATGGGTATTCTTGCATAAACTGAATATGCAAAGAAATCTTGCATAGATTGTGTCCAATCTTCAAATACAATACCATGGGTTGCCAAGAAATTCTTGATTTTAACTTTAACATCGTCGAAACTCTTAATCTTCTTGTCAACTGCCATAAATCCCTGTAAGAGACCAATAGTTAGCCGATCTTTCTCTAATTCTGCTGTTAGAGTCAGTGTTGAAAACATTTCTTTCCATCCTTTCGGTAAACTTGGCAAACCAGGTTTTCCCATTTGATCCACAATAGGCTTGGCTGCCGCATCACTTGTAATTCCTAGCACTGCTCTTAGAACTTCTTTAGCTCCAATTTCTTCAATAAAACGGTATCCATGCGTGTATTTAGTTTTTTGTATTTTTGAATCACCTAATTTTTGTAATTCTCTAATATGTTCTCTTCCTTCAGTTGTTATGATTTCAGTATCTGTTTGTATAGTGCCCTTCAAAGGACGAACCGAACTTACACGGCCAGTGCTTATCTCCTTAAATAAATAAGGATTTCTTAGCGCTTCATCTACCAATCTAGCAGTAAAAATACGTTCGGGGTTAGGAAAACGCTCTGACTTAGGAGCATGCAAGTAGCATTTTCCTTCATGCGAAGACCATTCGCATAAGCCGCTGCAACTGTCCTTAGAAGTCGCAGTTGCACAATCTTTACGAATTCTTGGTAGCTCAGTCAAACGCTCTGTGTAAGGCATTTCTTTTACAAAACGATGAACAACTGGACCTAAGAGAATTTCAGCGCGTTTTTGTCTTTCCCACAAAGGCAACATATAGGGTGGTTTTCTCAGCGATTCAACATTTGCTAGAACTTTTTCTCCATCCGCATCTTTTATAAAATGATGTGACAAGATTAGTCTGAGATACTGATACGCCTCATTCAAAAAGGACTCTGCTGTTTGAATATCTAATGTGTTCGAACTAGGAGGTGTAACAATAGGAAATAGAGTCTCATCTATTGTCCAAGGAAAAGGGAAGCTTTGCCCAGTAATAGGATCTTTTCCGCCAACTGCTGATGTTGGAAGACCCAATGAATCCGCCGTTGGTTCAATCGGAACAAAGGCACCCGATGCCAAACGAACAGCAATATATAATGAGCTATTTTTGGATACATCTGCTACCACTTCAACCGCCTTTAATCCTTCCATTTCAGAAAATCCATTGTCATTATAATAATTTAGTAATTCTTGCAGAGGAGGTGCAGGTAATGATTTGCTTTCATATATTCTTGTATATTGGTGAACCCGTGATCCATCATCACGCGCCGGAACAAAAATAAGCACACCCGTGTGTGATTTATATACAAATCCTACAAAACGATTGCTTCGTTCACGAACAACAAATGTCGGCCTCAAATCTAATTCTAGAACTTGAGCAATTGAAGGTGGAGTAGGACCAGAATCCAATTTTGCTGGAGTCCATACATATGGAGGTGTGTCTTTCCGTCTGCAACTTAAGGTTTCCGGATCTGTAATTTTTCGTATCCATTGCAAAAGCTCACTTCTTATTCTAGGTTGCTGACTAAAAACTATAAGCAAATCCTTGTCATTAAATCCAAAGATTCCCTCATTACTTCCTGTGTAAAGAACGAGCGGCTCCCAGTAGTGATATTTAGGATCATGAATTACAAATACAGGTGTTGGTTGCTCTTTCATATTCGGCATTCCAAATGCAGGGCATTGAATATCCCACACATCTTCTTCATTATGTCTTTCAATTCTTAAAAGAAGGATGCCCTTTTTTAAGAAAACACCATTCATCATGAGCAAATGCTCGAAATAACGGATATCCTTAACCACATTTGGATCTTTAATGTAACTCATAAAATTCTTGTAAGCGTAATAAAGCCTTACAACATTTGTTCTACCCGAAGGAGCCTCGTAGCCTCCAAGCGTAACAAACTCATCAAACTCCTTCTTTTCTGATAGGGGTGGTTCGAGGGGCTTATCTGGACGGGCAAATTCATGCACGAGTGTTCCATAATTTGCATCTTCAAATGCACGAATAAATGCTTGCGTTTCCATTTTCTTAATGACTGCATCAATATTAAAACTTCCAATCAAGAATCCTAACATGCTGAGAAAACGGTCACCCGGTTTTAGGTCATTATTTTGTAAGCCAAAGCGGACAAAGGCCATTTTCTCCTTTGTTAGCATTTGCTGAGGTCCATCTTTCTTAATTGCTAAAGATGAATCAAGACCAAAGAGATCATCAATCTGTTTAGGAACAATGCCAAGTTCATTCGGACCAAGCGGATATTTTCCAGCAGACTTGATATATTTGCCCTGCATTTTAAGGAGAACATCTTCTATCTTATTCGGCGGTGTAGGAGCTCGGCTAACACTTGCGGCGGCCACTGCAATTTCCTCTTTGTATCCTTCGGGTTCATCTTGATCTCCTTCATCTTTTGTTGCGGCATAAGGTCTTGACTTATCTACAAGACGCGATTCCTTCGGTAACTTACCACAGCAGGGAAGAGGGAATCCTTCGGGATGTTTGGATTCAGTCTGAAATCCAATGAATCGCTTATAGCCCTTGTCAGTTACACGCACAAGAACTGTTTGTCCCGGTTGAACAGCCTTACCTGTTATCTCTTTTCCGCCGCAGAAAGGGCATGCATGATTTGACTCAAATTCGGTTTCAATTAAAGGAAGATCATCGCGGATGCACCAGTATTTCGAGCAGAGATAATAGTTCTTCTTTGTATGAGAACCTGTTTTTAAGACTGTCCAAACTGGCCTACGGGGTGCGAACTGCGTATCCCATAGCCAATCGGGTGTTACTGTAGGATAATCTTCGGATAATTTCCATCCTTTGGGTTTGGGTCCTTCAATAAATGTTATCTTATTCTTATAAATTTCTAGCACACGTTTGTATTGAGATGATGAAAGGGCGTGGGGCATATCTCCGTTGCTAGTCTGGCAGGCGCTACTATAACCCTTTGACTTTCCAGCACGCTTATCTTGGTATCCGAACAGATCAATATCTAATTGCTTGAGTTTTGTGATATAGAATTTTGCAATGTCGCCGAGAACTTCCTTGCTTTCGGCAGCCTGCTGTTGAGTTATTACTGTGGTGGGTAAAGCATCTGTAACGGCGGCCCGAGATGCTAAATCTTCGGTGGGTAATTCACCTAGAATTTTATCAGATACTGTGCCAATGGCTCCTTCTCCTCCACCTCCACCTCCAGAATTTGTCGAGACTTCATCTTCTTCTTCCACAGCTCCTAGCAGATTAAAATAATCTAGACCTTCATCCGCTACTGTGGATACGGCTACAGGTGCGCGGGTTTGAGCGCCAGCAGCAGATCCCTCCATCTTTGATTCTTGATTTTCCTTTTCAATAATTGCAATGCTTTGCTTATCTTCCGTTGCTTGTGCAGTTGGCTTCTCAATTAACATGATTGCAATTGCTGTTAAAATACGGCTAAAACTTGTTTGCTCTTGAATATTTGCAATTTCAATTTCATAGGAAGGATGATTATTTTCAATACTAATAATGCAACCATCGTGGTAAAGAGGAACCGCCTCTTCGCCCTTTCCTTGAGCGACTGCTTGATATTCACCCTTTCGTTGTAACCATAATGTAAAATCGGCAACAGCCTGTTCCTTTGAACGACCAAATCGCTTCATGATTCTGTCCGTAAATAGATCAACAACTTCCTTATTTTGGTAGTCATTATCTGCTACTTCTAGCACTACGTTACGAGAAATGAATTTTAGAATCTCATTTTCAGATTCATAGTTGGATACGGCGCGATAACGCAATTTGATAAATTTAGGATCATCCGGTTCTAATTCAAATAAATGACTATATTGCTTCACTCGATCCTTGAGTTCTGCAATAGAAGGCTTCGGTGCAGTAATTTCCGGGTGCTCCCACACAAATTTCCCGTGTAAATGCTTTATCTTCAATGGATTTTTATCAAAGGGATTCTTCTCCAAGAATGTTGCTAGACTAGTTAATCCATCTTCCACTAAATTGACCGGATAGATTACATCTTTTCTATTTGATTCAAGAATTACACGACAGCTATTATCTTTAAAGAACATGATATCAAAGGCACTTCCAACAGGAATACGCGTGCCTCGTATTAAGATCTTTCCAATAATAACTTCTTCCTTGGATTCCGGAATTTCCTTAATCCACACACTCAAGACATCTGCAGGAAGATACACATTTCTCAGATATCGCATGATGGGTTCTTGATCACCTTTCTCTGAAAAGTAGCGAAGATAGGGTAGTGCTTGTGACAACCCCAGTTCATAAAAAAAGATTTCTAAAGATTCCGGTTTAGGAGTAATTTTGGGCGCAATAAGTTGAAGAGATTGAATACCTCTGCAAGAAAGCAAGCCGATTTCATTTCCATCCTTTTCTAGCAGTTCCTGTAATCTATTTAATTGTTGCTGTCTGTGTTGGATATATTCCACACATGTTGTATAGGCCGGATCCACTGTGGGATCATTGGATAGTCCTTCTTCAATCTCTTGAATTTCAGCTAACCAAGGAAAATATAGACGAATAAATCCATCAAATTCTACCTTTTTTAAACTATCATAGTCGCCAACAACCTGATTGAGACGCCAGATATGAATAACCATGCGTTCGGGTTTATTTGCAATAATTGAATCCTCCAACGTTACAAACAGATTCATGCGGGGAGATACAGACCGGCGATTTCCTTCGCTATCCACGAGAAATTCATTCGGTTTCTTTCCAACAGAATAAGGATCTTCTAAAAGGGCAGGAAGACCGGAGTTCTCACCCCAGTAGAATTCAATCGGAATATATTTTCCATCCCTTTCCCATGCCATGAAAATGAACTTCGGCTTATACGAATTTTTTCCCTTCACATTCTTATCTGCCCACAGCATACGTTTCAAATCCGCAATGCTGGTAAAGGGATAGACTGTTTCATAATCTTCATCGTTTTCTAAGAAGAATGAATCTTGCTGTCCTGCATTTGTCTCGGTTGGTGGAAAATGTTCCACAAATTGAAGACCCCCTTCTTCATTCCCGTAACTTTGAATAAAACTATTTACATATTTCATTCCAAGTTCTTGAAGGCTCATTCCTATCGTAGGCTATTAATTTTAAGAATTTTTACTGCGTCTTAGGTTTATTGTTATCCATTGAATTTTCTTTATATTTTGGTTGGTCAGTAATACTTATACCACAGTATTCTGCAGGATGCGCTGCAAAATCTTGATATTCATAAATACCTAGTTCTTCGGCCTGTTTAAGAATCCAGGCAAAGTTATTCCAGAATAAAGGAGTGTGACCAATCTCATGTGTTCCAATATGCCCAAGTTCATGCAGTGTAACAAACGTTAACACATTGACAGATACTAGATCTTGAGTTTCATTTTTCTGACGTAAGCAAACATACATCTTTTCTCCTTTATTTAGAGTATAACTTGTATAACTAGAGTCGGGTGCTGATTCACTAAAACGAATTGGTTCAGCATCAAAGTTTTTTAATATGTCTGTTGCTATCTTATTTGATGTCTGAGATTGCTTAAAGTGTGTCATTAAAAGAAGAACACGGCGTCTTACCTCTGCAAGACGATTGGCTGCTTCTTTCTTATCAGGTAGATTACGAACAAGATATTTTTTATTATCTACATCAGATTCAACCAACGTCATATCATAAAAATGCTTCTTCGCATAATATCCTGCAAGAGCTGAGCCAGTAACGGCTATTAAAAAAAACGTTAAATTTGCTGAAACTGATGACATTCTAAAAAGGATTAGGGAACAAATTAGGAACTTTTAGTTTCTAGTTTGTGTTATAAGTGTATTTGCGTTAACTAATCTGTTTATGAACCAATCTCCAACGGCTTGCGGTTGATGTCAGGCTCGATCGTTGACTGCATCCAGGGTCCAACCTGCACCTGCGGGTTCGCCGGCTCAGAGCGGAGATCGTGGGACGCATTACGGAGGGACTGACCGATCGTGTCGACACCAATCTGGTAACCCGCATTCAAGAAGTTCTTATCCATGATTGAACCCGGAGCCATCGGATTGGCCTGCACCCACTGAGAGTTCGGGTCATTCGGCAGAAGTTCAGAAGCACGGAGCTGCTTCTTCGGGTAGCAGTTCTGCGGCGCGTCCGTTGAACCAAAACCAGATGCGGCCGGAGACATACCCGACGTGGAGGCAAGATTATCTACCGCATAATTCTGCTGGGTATTTTGCTGCATCTGTTGAGGTCCGTTGTAATTAGGGACAACCTGTGTTGTGGCTCCCAGCTGAGGCATATCTGCAAAGGTATCAAGACCATATAAATTACGCTGTGATCTTAGTAGGCCGCCAAAGGTAGGATCTAAGAAATAAACCAGTGCTACACCAAGTGCAACAATTACAACTGCCAAAAGTAAATCACGAGTGTCCATTGCTTCTACTAATAACAGAGGGGAGATTTCTTTATAAACCGCGGAAAATCAAAAAATCTTTGCAGGTTGCAAAGCCAGGATTAAGATTCTTCTTGTTCACTTTCTTCATCATCTGACCGTTCATCATCTGTTAGATCGTAATCAGAGAAGGTAGATTCATTATCTTCCAGATTAAAGTTTTCATAAAAGAACCGGAGCTCTCGTTGCGCCATTTTCTTTGCAACTTGGGCCTTCAGGCGTGCCTCCTTAACTCTCTCCTTTGCCGCAAACTTACGGTCCAGATAATCTCTATCTTCATGATTATTTAGACGAACAGGCGCTGTATCAACATCAATATTAATTTCACGACTGTCGTCGACTTCTTCTAATTCATCGTCTTCAGTGGTCACCCAGGACATGGAAATCTTCTCTTCTTCTTTCCATAATGAAGATACAAATCGGGGCAAAATACCCTTTGGGGAGATGTGAATAGAGACTAAACTCTGTGATCCTTCCACATCTTTCTTTGCATCAGGAGGTTTTGCCAGATTAGTTAGATTCCATCCATTCATCAATTTGGTTAGTTGAGTTTTCGTTGGAGGAGATGAGAACCAGGAGGAACGCTTTTCCATCAATAGTCTTATTACTTCATTTTCAAGGGCCAATATAATCTTATTTAAACTTTCTTCATTCGACCATTTACCGGAATGCCAATGCGTCATGAAAGGTATATTTTGTGAAACTTTTACTAAAAATCCACCTTCGCTCTTCTCAGGGTCATTTAGCTTTATCTCCATCTTGGCAACAAAGAAGATTTTTGGTCCTGTAAGCGAACGCGGTTTCCTCTCCACAAAAATACCGTTTTAAGAAATAATGACGGAAGGGGTCGCTGAAAATAAACATTTATATAAGGCTGCTTTCGGCTCAATGGGAAACAGTGTTATAACAAGCCTCTGGGATTACATTCAGCAGCCTGAGAATAAAGCACGGATTGTTGATATACTTGATCCACTCATTCAGCACATAATTAAGTCTATTTTTCCATATGTTGCGTTCTCTGCAGCTCTATTTGTTTTACTTCTTGTAATTGCTATTTTAACTCTGCTAGTAACATTGAGGGCTTCGGGATTTAACCCGGTTTCTAGCATATCAATACCTATGGACTTCTTGTCTTCCATATCTTTTACTCCTAATCTCTCTGCTCCCTCCGCTGAAGCCGTAAGAGCTGTTCCTCTAATGGCCTCAGTAGCAGCAGCAGCAGAAGGAGTAGCTGCTGCTGCTGAATGCGTTGCTGAATAAGGTAAAACTTATTTGCTAGAATGAGATGTCAGGACAGATACAACTTATCCAGCAGCTGCCGCCTCAGCCTCAGCAGCAGCCTCAACAGCAGCAGCCGCAACAACAGTTACAGCAGGCAGTAAGAGCATGGGTTCATTTTGATAATTTATCTAGTAATTTAAGCAAACAAGCATCCAATGCAAGATCTCAAAAACAAATACATGAAAAAGAAATACAAAATATACTTATTCACATGAAACAACAACATGCTGTGTTAGAAGTAAATGGAGCACGGCTACAATTCCAACAAAAAGAATCAAAATCAAATCTATCCTGGTCATGGCTTCAGGACCAGTTACGTGCTTGGTTTTCATCGCCAGAGGCAAGAAATACAAAGATGCCAGCTGATGATTTAGTAAGATTTCTCCAAGGAAGACGAACAATCAAAATTGCCGAGACTCTTGAAAAATTTTAACTAACCACATAAACAATTCTGCAAGAATACAATATATAACAAATCAAATAATATGACGGAGGAAGCAGCATTCAGAAAATGGTGGTTATGTGAAAGCGCGGATGGGCATGCGCCTTCATTTATTATAGATAAGATACTACACGAACTTTTTCGTATATATTCAGTAAAACATTTTCAGTTTTATTTTAATCTAAGTGAATTGAAAAAACGAATTATAAAATACTTTTATTTATCATACAAGATTCGCTATACTATGATTACTAAAAGGATTCAAGGACCTTTAGGACCGTTACAAATTCCTGCAGATTGGTCTGATAAGAATGAATATGAGTGGCAGCTGGCATATCAGCATAACTTTGATGGAGCCTTTTGGGAAATGCTCTTTGGTCCGCAAAGAGATTGGGAAGATGGGGCTCGGCGATGGAGGCAAGAGCTGCCTTCAATCTTTCAAACGTATACGATACGATCAAAAGATAGTTTAATTGTGCTAGAAGATCCTTATGATTTGCATGAAGATGATGAGTGGAATTATGAACCGGAAAATTAATGATTGCTTTGCTAACTACTCCAGTTACTCTTGTTCCACGGTAACACAATCAACGTGTCCATCTGATCACGGAACTTCTGCACCTTGCGATCAAAATCAATTTCCTCCGGCGTAGGGGGCAGTGCCGCACCAGACTCCGATAAAAGTTCATCCGTTGACTTTTTATCAGGGCGCACTCCAAAGCAATTTACACCAAAGCGAAGCTCAGGATTGTCAAAAAAACCACCATTCACGCCCGGTTTGCCACATGCCTGCTTGTAAGCGGTCGGTCCCGTCTGTAATTTATCCCATGTCTCTTTCTGCGTAGGATATACAGCCATTTGTCCCTTTACCCAGCCATAATTGCACCAATCAGCTCCTGACTTGTGGGCCTCTTGCACTTGCTCAAAAGTTGCTAATTCAGCTCCTAGTGCCCTGCAGACCGGAACTGCTTCATCATATGTGTAAATATTCCGGCTAACATTGAAAACTTCACCTCTTTGGGGAAAAAGAGAATTTCTGATGCTGTAAGCTGAGCCAGAATGTCCTTCAGTTGCACCCGGTATGCCTCCAGGTAATTGACTCGGTCTTAGACTCGGATTCGGATGAGCTAGTGTAGGTTTAATTGATCCATCCGCCTGCTCTTCACCGGGAGGTAAGATAATTGGCCCTTGTTTTCCCTCTTGCTCTTGATTTGATGTCGGAAGCATAGCCGTCGCACCTACAGTCGGTGTTCCACTCCCCGTCAAATCAAGGCCCACACTGCCTTCTTTCTTCTGTGTAATCATGTCTACTAGAGTCTTATAGCTTGCAGTAACTTCATAGCCAATATAGTGCCAATATAAATAAATTGCAACTAGAAAAACAAGAGTCAGCACACCATAAAAAAGATTTGATGAAAAGAAACTCCAGACACTAGAACCAGCTCCCGTAACAGCTGATCCTATGCCCGTATTCTGAGAACGAGATAAATTCATTGATGTTACTCCTGTAGCGTTCATCCTATTTTAAGATGGTTTTCCTTTTTGGGCGGAGTTACATCTGTTCCAGCAGAATAACATAGGTGTCGCCATTATTTACATGCTCAATAGGCATTTCACCCACGCTTTCATCATCAAAGCGTAGCCATTGATTCTGGTTAGTCTCATCGCGGGATGATGCATAATAATGACCTCCCTGCATGAAGCCTCTGTGATCAATAACTGAAACTGTCTTATACTGAGTGGTGCCCTTATCCTTGTTTCCGATAAACCATGGCTCCAAATCAAGCACATCAAGATTAAAGTCAATCTTTGCTCGAACCTTGGCACCCATATTTGTAAAGCGATTGATGATCAGAATGATATTCTTGGGCAAAATGGATAGACGAATTGTGTGATTGGCCGCCTGCTTGTTTCCACATGACTCGCAGTGGTAATCGTCAATTGTCTCATCCTTGAAATATTCACCTAGACACTGAATGAGTGTCGGTGCAGGAGAACCAGGAACTGTGCCATTTAGAATTGGAATGCTTAGGGAATTCCATGACTCAAAGTTTTCCGAGTGATACTGACACTTCTTGCAGGTAATTGCGCTCATCTTCTGGCCGTGGAACACTTTTGCTACAATGGACCACTGCTTCTTGTAGTGCTTTGTCCACTGAGAATAACTGGTATGTAGTCGCTTCTCTTCCGCCGTGACAGGATTGCCCGTTACAACCATATCTACAGCATGAGCAAGACCTTCATGTAGACAGTCAATTAGAAAGAGAAGAGCCTCTCCTGCATCACACTGACGATTTTTAACTGCAAGATCATCATAGCCAACCTTTGCTGCAATCATTGTTAGAATATTGTAAAACTTACCGGGGGAAATACGAGTTCCCTGCAGAAGATCTTCCCGCCAAATGCTCTTAATCAGTGCTGAAATGGGCTCAATCATCGGAGAATATTTACTCTGATTGACTGTCTTTTCCCACTCCTGATTCTGAAAGTAGGCTCGGAGCATCTTACTCTGACGAAGAAGCTGGAGCGCTGAATTCAGAAAACATGTATTACCTAGATTTACTAGACCGATCTGTCCCTTCTTTGCAAGAGGTTTCTGTTCGGACATTCTTGTTTTCGCTTTGTTTTTTTCCTGCGGGTTTTTATTTTCAATTTTATTTTTTTACAGCAAAGATTAATTAGTTTAGCTTAAAAAAAGCCAGTGTTAAGAAGAGTAAATGAATCGGAGAAGACCTTATGAAATGAATCTTCTTAATGATCTGCATGAGATTGTGCCTGAGTTCCTTTATGATACAGAAATTGCAACATCTCCTACTCTGCGTTTCTTTCAGAATCGTATTGCTCATATGTTTCCGGAGTTTCATAGACAGAGGGGTTTCTATCTCCGTGAACAGGCTGATAGCCGTAGGGCAGCGGCCACGATTGGAAGGGGACGGCCTTCAAGGATGATAAATCCATCTATTCCAACAAGGGCTGTTCCTGTCACTCATCCTTCGACGGCCTTTACTCCTCCTCAAGTAAGTTTACCTACAATGACAACTCCTATCATTCAAACATGGGAATCCTTGCAGAATTCGACATATGATTTGTTCTTGAGGAATCTTCTTTTGTCAATCGTGAATGATAATAATGCACCACCTTCTTCCTCTTCGGATGATGATGAGGTTGTGACTCCGCCTCCTGCTGCTGCCACTGAACCAGGTAGAACAGTCCGTCATATTCTACGAACTGCTAGAGGTGGAATACATATCACAATTCCTGGAGAAGATACGGGTGGCTGGTGGGATCCTGTTGTAGTCCGTCCTTCCACTCTTCTATATCAACGAAATACCGAGATTATAGATGCATCTGGAGTGTCTTTGGAGACAAATTGTTCTATTTGTCAGAGTCATACCCTGGAAGATTTGAGCGGCGCAGCTGCAGGAACTACCTGGAGGCGGATAAGGCAATGCGGGCATATGTTTCATACGTCCTGTATTGATAGATGGTTTTCACAGAATATTCACTGTCCTCTTTGCAGAACAGATATTCGGACTTTGATTTCTACTGCGTCTGCGTCTGCTCCTTCTGCTCCTTCTGCTACAAGCAATGTGTCTGACGTGGCATAATTATTTTGTAACATAAAAAATTGTATTTAGAAGAAGCCACGATGTTGGTTCGGCTTTTTTCTTGCGTTCTGCATCCAAATAAATGTCTCGGATTTGATTCTCAGGTCCCCGGTATTTATTAATATTTTCTAGCATAGATCCAACTGTATCCAAGGGGGAGGCTTCGAATGAAATAAAGGGTGAAGCCCCGCTCTGCGGGCCAATCTGATAAAGAGTTACAAGCATTTCTATTTTATTGGGATAAAATAGAAATGTCACAAGATCTTTATAACCAAGCCGGTTTAGAGTATCAACAGGCTTTGCTTGCTGGAGCCGATCCTGTTCAGCACGCTGAAATGCTTTTTTTCCATCTAGGAGGATCAGGTTTATCAGCACGTGTTGCTGCTTCATGGGTTGTGCGTATCATATTTCAAATTAACGGTCAAGAAGCTGGTCTTCCCTTAACAGTGGCATTTGCTGCTAGACCCAATGTTGATGCTGCTTTACAAGCGGAAGTTGCTGCTCATCATGCTGCTGATGAGGCTGAGAAAGCTTCTATGATGAGACCTGAAAGAGAACCTGAAGGAGTAAGATTAGCTAGGGAAGCTGGTTTGGCTGCTGCAGGTGGTGGAAATGGAGGTGCAAGACCTAAGAGGGGAGTTGTATTAAAGGCTGCACAAGAAAGGGAGCAGTTAAGAGCAGAGGCTGCTGCTGCCAAGGATGCACGAGCTGCAAGAGCTATTGTTGCAAAGGCTAGGAGAGCCCAAGCAGAGGCTATAGGAGCTGCTCAAGCTGCACAGGCTGCTGCTGCTGCTGCTTCTCCCCAACAAATGGCAGAAGCACATGCTGCTGCTGTTGATGCAGTTGCTGTTGCAGCGCCTGCGGCCACTGTAGCGCCGGTCTTTGCTGAAAGCCGCAGTCGCGATACTTTGCCACTAAAAGACTTGGACTTCCGTCGTGGTGAAGAGGGTTCTGGCCGCATCGTTGTGGCCTTGCCTAACAGTCAGGTCGGTGTTGATATTCGTCAGCAAGGTCAAACCCTGGTTGTTGAGTTCATGAAGTCAACCTTGCCGGAAGGCATGCGCCGCCGCTTGGATGTGACTGATTTCGGCACACCCGTTCAGACTGTCACTACGTCCCAAGTGGGCGATCGTGTGCGGATGGTGATTTTGCCCAAAGGGGATTGGATCCACAGCGCATACCAAACTGATGATCAATTTGTAGTCGAAGTAAAACCAGTCAAAGTTGATACGTCTAAATTGACCCAAGGCCCCGGTTATAGCGGACAAAAACTCTCGCTCAACTTTCAGAACATTGAAGTTCGTTCACTGTTGCAGGTGATTGCCGATTTCACCAATTTCAACATCCACCTTCGGGAACATATTGGTAAGTTCCCTTCCTGCAACCATGCTGATGAGTTGTTCCTTATTGATATCGCTGCAAAACTTAGTAGCGATATATTTCCCATCACGAAGCACAGTAACTCTCTTGCAGATTTTGAATATTTCTTCAAGTTTATGCGAGATAAATACGATAGCTACTCCCTTAGCCGACAGTTCCCTTACTATCCTGTAAAGTAGTTCAATCTCCATATAGGTCAAGGCGGAAGTTGGTTCATCCATAATGATGATCCCAGAATTATATGAGACAGCCCGGGCAAGCTCAACAAGCTGCATGTTTGCAACGGACAGATTTTTGACAAGTGTTTCGGGATTGACCTTAATGCCAAGCTGGTCGAGAAGATGCCGAGTAGCCATGTATCTCTTTCGCAAGTTCAACAAGCCAAGTGTTATAAACATTTTTTCACGGCCCAGCCAGATATTTTCAGCCACGTCCATTGTTGGAACCAGACTTATCTCCTGGTGAATCATAGAGATGCCACTACTTAGTGCTGCTTGTGGGTTCTTGAAACAAACTGGCTTGCCATTGAAAATGATCTCTCCTGCCTTGTGATCCTGCCCCATACAACTTTTGAAACATTCAGTAACGATGTCCGTACAATGAAGGCTGGGTTGATCGACATTTCCTCAGAGAACATTGTTTTTATCGATGCCATTGACCGGGAGCGTATCCAGAAGAGTTCCAATAGCCTTGATTCCGCAAAAAATGAATGGAAAACCCGAATCGCAAAGATCTGCAAGGAGAAAAAGATCGATGTCATCTTTGCCTATTTTGATCTCCTGTCCGACGAATTTGGGATAGAAGGCGGGCTTGAAATTCTGGAGCAGGAAGACGACGGTTTGAAGCCGACCCTGATCCTGGAACTGCTCAATCTCGAGAGAGAACCACTTCTCCTTCGGTTTATCCATGATTTTTCGTTCGAGGTCGTAATCTCCATAAAATCTTCATACCTGACTGTGCCGAATTTCGATTATTTTACGCTTGTCCAC